>ERZ777003.3813-NODE-3813-length-13757-cov-4.903445_pt1 | contig 13757 bp, 11 predicted proteins | sample MGYA00374956_ERZ777003 | MGnify/ENA primary metagenome ERZ777003 (study PRJEB29302, sample SAMN06268252) | bioreactor metagenome | isolation source: Joint BioEnergy Institute, California, USA | place: USA:Joint BioEnergy Institute, California, USA | collected... | reverse complement strand
GGGCGGTCATGGCGATCTACGCACTGATGCTCGTGGTGGCAGCGGTGAAATTCCTGCGAGTTCACGAAAGGCTCGCATTCGTCGGCACTGCTGCGGCATTGACGGTCGTGCTGGTCCTCGTTTGTTGGTGGAAGGGCGAGCCGCCGCGTTGGCGGTGGGGCGAGGATCGGGCCGATCGCGACATGCGCCCGCATTGAGGAATTTCGGATAAGGGTTGACGGGATGGCGCGCCCGCTTGCGGGTCTCATCGCGTTGTCTTGTCGTTGCGCCCTCAATCGCCCCCTCCACAAGTCGAACCGAACACGTTACGGTTGCGCGCACACCGAGCGGCCCGGCTCGTCCTTGCCGTATCGGAATCAAAAACGAAACCGAGGCGCGCAAAGTCGCGCGTCCGCGTGGCCGAAGTCGAAGCGGGGGAAGTCATTTACGCACTCACGGTCATCGTTGCGGCGTCGCTGTTGTTCCTCGTACAGCCGCTGATCGCGAAGCTCATCCTGCCGTGGTTCGGCGGTTCGTCGGCGGTCTGGAGCGCAGCGCTGATGTTCTTTCAGGCGTGCGTTTTCGGGGGCTACGTGTATGCGCACGTCGTTGCCCGCTTTTCGCCGAAACTTCAAGCGGGCTTGCACACGGCATTGCTCGTGGCCGGCGTGCTACTGATGCCCATCATTCCGGATCCGGGTTGGAAACCGACGGGCGAGGAAGAACCGACACTGCGGATCGTACTGTTACTCAGCGCTACTGTCGGGCTGCCATGCTTGCTGCTGAGCGCGACGAGCCCGCTCTTGCAAGTCTGGTACATGCGGCGAACCGGCAGCCAACTGCCTTATTGGTTGTACTCCCTGTCGAATCTCGGCTCGTTGGTTGCGCTCCTCGGTTTTCCCTTGCTGCTCGAACCGCTCTTCGATACGTCGACGCTTGCGATCGCCTGGAGCATTGCCTTCGGAGTCTTTGCGCTGCTCTCTGTGGTCACCGGATGGCTGTCGTCGCGCGGCGAAGAAATCACCGTCCAAACGATCTCTGACGCTGTACCGCCGCCGCCGAGCGCAACTCAGGTGGCACTCTGGTTGCTGTTCGCTGCGTGCGGCTCGGCGCTTCTGGTTGCGGTTTCGGCGCACCTGACGGTCAATGTCGCGCCGATTCCGCTGCTCTGGGTGGTGCCGCTCGCACTCTACTTGCTCACGTTCATTCTGACTTTCGGCAGTCGCCGCTTTTACGAGCGCGCCAAGTTCTTTCCTTGGCTGGCCACTGCGCTCGGCTGTATGACCTATCTGTACATGAAGGTCGATCTGAATCTGCACATTCGGTACGCGATCCCCTTGTACTTGGTTTCCTTGTTCGTCATCTGCATGGCGTGTCATGGCGAGCTCGTACATCGACGGCCGCATCCTCGCTATCTGACACGCTTTTATCTCTTCATCGCGCTCGGCGGCGTTCTGGGAGGGGCTTTCGTCGCGCTGCTTGCGCCGCTCCTGTTCGATTCATATTGGGAGCTGCCGATCGTGCTCATCGTCACTGCCGTACTCGCGGTCGTCGTGCAATGGAAGCGCATGGGCAATGGCATACGCCTTTGGATCGTGCGCGGTACGATGGTGGCCGGATTGCTCGCGATGGGCGCATTCCTCGTGCTCACGGAAATCAGTTTTCGCGAGGGCTATCTGTTCGTCGATCGTAACTTTTATGGCGTCTTGCGGGTGCGCGATTACGACGTGGGCGACCAGCTAGAACGCCGCGTGTTGTTTCACGGAACGATCAGCCATGGTTCGCAATATCGAAGCGAAGTCTATCGGGACGTCGTCGGCTCGTATTACTCGTCGAATTCGGGCATTGCGCGGGCCATTTATGCTCTTCAGGCGCGAGGCCGACTGCAGCTGGGTGTCGTAGGGCTCGGCGCCGGCGTCATGGCGAGCTACGCGCGCCCAGGGGATGCGATCACGTTGTATGAGATCGATCCCGGTGTCGTACGAGTGGCGCACGAGTACTTCGATTTCGTATCGCGCGCGAAGGAACGCGGAGCCGCCGTCGAGATCGTGTTGGGAGATGCGCGCTTGTCGCTCGAGCGGCAGACGCCGAAGGAATTCGATTTACTCGCAGTGGATGCATTCTCGAGCGATGCGATTCCGGTGCACTTGCTCACGCTCGAGGCGATCGAGACGTACTTGCGCCACTTGAAGCCGGATGGTGTGCTGGCGATCCATATCTCGAATCGCTACCTGAATCTCGCACCGGTCTGCGCACGGGCAGCGGAGCACTTTGGGCGCACGGCATTTCTGATCGATGAGCCCAGCAACCTTCTGGCTCATGCGAGCACGTGGGTACTCATCGTGCCGGATACGGCGGTGTTACAGCACGTCGAGTTCGATGGTGCGCAGGTCGAGGCATTGAGCGCGCCGCAGAGCTTCAGAGCTTGGACCGATAGTTACAGCAACATCTGGTCTGTGCTGAAGCTTCGGAGCAGGTAAATCTCCCGTCGCGGTTTCGAAAAGGGCCGCGAGTCCTCGAGCGCGGCCCTCGACGGCGACGGACTGATTTCCTTTCGTCCGTACCGCTATGTACGACCGAGCAATGCCCCACAACGAGCACGGAAGCGGGCACAATCGCGGGATGCAGACTCGAGAAGACGCTGAGCTAGCTTCCGAATCCAAGCCGTCGCTAGAGCGCGCGGGCCAGCGGAGCTTTGCGTCCGCCGCGCTCGTCGCAGCAGGAATCTTCTCGAGCCGCATCGTCGGCCTCATCCGCGAGCGCTTTATCGCGACGTACTTCGGCGCCAGCCTGCATGCGGACGTCTTTGCGGCCGGGTTGCGCATGCCGAACGTGCTGCAAAACCTGTTGGGCGAGGGAACGCTCAGTGCCTCTTTCATTCCCGTGTATTCGGCGCTCTTGGGGCAGGGCAGAACGCAGGAGGCCGGGCGTTTGGCAGGTGCGATGTTCGCGCTCCTGCTCGGCATCGCAGGTGCGATTTCGCTGGTCGGCGTGGCGCTCGCGCCGGTGCTGGTGTCGATCTTCACGCCCGGCTTCGAGGGGCAGCGCCGCGAACTGATGATTCAGATCGTGCGCATTCTGTTTCCCATGACGGGATTGCTCGTGCTTTCCGCATGGGCGCTCGGGATCTTGAACAGTCATCGCAAGTTCTTCGTGCCGTATTTCGCCCCGGTGCTGTGGAATGTCGCAATCATCGCCGCGCTCATCGGGTTCAGCTTCCAAGGAAATCTCGACACGCTGCTGATCGCCGTGGGCTGGGGCGCGTTGGTCGGCGGCTTCTTGCAGTTTGCCGTTCAGCTTCCCTGGGTTCTGCGGCTCGATCGCGAGATTCGTTTGAACTTAGGGCGCTCCCAATCGGCTTTTCGCGAAGTGCTGCGTAATGCAGTTCCCGCCATCATGGGTCGCGGCGTCGTGCAGCTCAGCTCGTATATCGACATGGTGCTGGCGAGCCTGTTGGCGATCGGTGCCGTTGCACATTTGCGCTATGCGCAGACGCTCTACATCCTGCCGATCAGTTTGTTCGGCATGAGCGTCGCGGCGGCGGAATTGCCGGAGCTCGCGCGCGAGCGCGAAGGCGCTGCGCAAGCGTTGCGCGAACGTATGATCGCGGCAATTCGACGCGTCGCGTTCTACGTCGTGCCGAGCTTTGTCGCATTCGTTGCGCTCGGCGACGTGCTCGTCGCAGGTCTCTACCAGGAGGGCGAGTTCGGGCCGGCGAACGTCACCGTGGTTTGGTTGACGCTGGCCGCATACAGCGCGGGTCTCCTGGCTTCGACGACGACCCGCATCTATCAGTCGGGCTTCTTCGCGTTGCGCGACACGAAGACGCCAGCGCGCGTCGCAACGCTGCGCGTGTCGATTTCTGCCATCGCCGGCGCATTACTGATGATTCAGTTCGAGCCGGTCACGCTCGGCACGCTCACGATTCCGGGCGGTGCGTTTGCGGCGTTTCGAATTGGCGAGATTCCTCTCGGTCCGGTCGGACTTGCTCTAGGGGCATCGGTTGGGGCATGGCTGGAATGGATGCTGCTGCGTTCCAAGCTGTCGCGCGCGATGGGCACGATGGCCGCCGGCGCGCGCTACTACGCCAAAACATTTGTGGCCGCGCTGATTGCTGCGGGCGTCGGGTATCTCGTCGATATCTTCGCGAAAGGTCTATATCCATTGGTTGCGGCGCTCGTCGTCGCAGGTGCATTCGGGACAGCCTATTTCTTGGCGGCTTACACACTCGGGCTGTCCGAGGCGCGCGTCTTGGCGCAATCCGTGACGCGACGGATTCGTCGACCCTCTGCATAGCGCAGTCCCGGTACGGAAGCACTGCATGGCCCGCGCCTTGTTCTTGACCTGCCTGGCGATGCTCGCATTCGCCGCCAACTCGGTGCTTTGCCGAATAGCACTTCTCGAGACGTCGATCGATCCGGCTACATTCACGACGGTTCGCATCTCATCGGGCGCGATCGTGTTGTCGCTGCTCGTCGTATTACGCGGCGCAAGTATTCGCCAACACGGCCGCTGGTTGTCGGCGCTTGCCCTGTTCGTCTATGCAATTGCGTTCTCGTTTGCTTACGAGTCGCTTTCCGTTGCTACCGGTGCCTTGCTGTTGTTCGGCGCCGTGCAGGCTACGATGATCGGCTACGGCTGGATGCGCGGTGAGCGTTTCACGTCACGGCGCGCAATCGGAATGGTCGCTGCGATTGCGGGCCTGATCACGTTGCTGTTACCTGGGGTGACCGCGCCGCCGGTGTTGGGTGCACTCTTGATGCTTGCGGCAGGTGTTGCGTGGGGCTGTTATTCGTTACGCGGCTCCGGTTCGAACAATGCCACAGCCGAGACGGCGGGAAATTTCGTTCACGCCGTACCGTTCGCGATCGCGGCCAGCGTTGTCGCGCTTCCGATTGCGCAGCTCGACAAGCTCGGCGTTCTGTACGCAATTGCCTCCGGCGTGCTGGCGTCGGGCATCGGTTATGCGATTTGGTATGCCGCGTTGCCAGGGCTTACGGCCACGAGTGCAGCGACAGTCCAATTGCTCGTGCCCGCACTTGCCGCATTCGCCGGTATATGGCTGCTGGACGAACAGCTCACGCTTCGACTCGTTCTCGCGACTGTGGCAATTCTCGGCGGGATTGCACTGGTAGTGATCGACCAAAAGAACAGGTCATAGCTGTGGACTGTAGGCTGTAGGTAGAAGCGCGCAATCGCGTGCACTTCTGGCCATAGTCCAGAGACCTTCACAAAGGCGGTAGACTGTAGGCGGCAAGCCGTAGGAGCGCGGGGCCGCCGAATTGCTGGCGAGCGCCGGCGCGCCTCTTGCTGTTGCCTGTCTAGTCCCGAGCTCCGAGCCCCGAGCTCCGAGCCCTGCGCCCCAGGCCCTGCATGACCGACTCGATCGACCTCGACCTCTACTTCTCCCGCATCGGCTACCGCGGCAATCCGCGTGCCGATCTCGAAACGCTGAGCGAGCTGCAGCGGCTGCACGCGGAGGCCATCGCTTTCGAGAATCTCGATCCGCTGACTGGACGTCGCGTGAAGTTGGATCCCGCATCGCTCCAACAGAAACTGATCGTCGAAGGCCGCGGCGGCTACTGCTTCGAGCACAACGGGCTGATGCAGCTCGTGTTGCGCAAAATAGGATTCGACGTGATCCCCCTGGGTGCGCGAGTGATGTGGAACTCGCCGCCGGACACGATCCTGCCGAGAACACACAGCCTCACGTGCGTGCGCATTGGCGGCGAGTCGTACATCGTCGATGTGGGTTTCGGCTCGTTGACGCCGACGTCACCGCTGCGACTGCAGACAGGCATCGTGCAAGAAACCAATCACGAACCGATGCGGCTCGTCGCGGAAGGGGAGACGTATGTGTTGGAAGCGCTCACCGAGTCGACGTGGCGCCCGATGTATCGGTTCGACCTGCAACCGCAGTTCCCCGCCGACTACGCCATGGCGAACTGGTACGTCTCGACCTTCCCCGAATCCCACTTCGTCAACCGCCTCGGCGTTGCACGCCCCGTACCTGGCCGCAGATACACGCTGCGCGGCGCCGAGCTCGCCATCCATGAGCTCGCCGGCCAAACCACCCGAACCCGACTCGAATCCGTCGAGGAGCTGCGGAGAGCGCTCACGGAGATATTCGGGATTAGGTTGCCGGAGGAACCCTCCCTCGACGCAGCACTGCTGCGTCAGTTGACGGTCGATAGTTGACTGTTGATGGCAAAAGCTGCGCTTCGCGCAGTCGACTGCTTCGCCCAAACGTCTCCCTATCAACTATTGACTTGGCCGAAGGCGCAGCGGCTCCAACTCAATTCTCAATTGCGCGTAGCTAGTACGCCGCATCGAACCCAACCAGAACGTAGTGCTCCTTCGTTTGGTGACCGACGAACGGCGGACCGCCGCGGTCCTCGCTCAGTAGGTCGACGTTCACTTCGATCACGGCCTTCAGATTACGCATGAAGTAGTAAGACGCGCCGAAGGCGACCGAGTTGATCTTGATGCCCTCGAAGATCGTTTGCGTGCCGTCGAAATCGCCGTCGTCGGCGTAGTTGTACAGAAGGGAGAACGCCCACCGGTCGTTCGGAATGTAGTCGATGCCGGCGAAGCCGCCGAACCACTCGTAATCCACTCCCGGCGTCGCATCGAGGAATTCGTCCCAAGAATTCCAAAGCGCTTGTGCGTACCAATGTGTCTTGCTGCCGATACTGCCTGACGCATCGATGCCGATGATTCGCTTGTCCGTATCGCGTGTGCCGCTCGACGTCCCCGCGAAGCCCGCGGCGCTGCGTTGTTCGCCCGCGAGCGCGAACAGCCCGAGATTCACGGGTCCTACCGTGGCGCCGATGCGGCCGAACACCGATTTCGAAGTGTCGTTGTCGAACAGCCGATCCGGACGGCGATAGCCGGGGCTGTCGATCGCAAAATTCTGCTCGATGCCGTTGCCGTTCACCACGCCGACCGCGACGTCCACCGGACCGAAGCCGCGATCGAGAATGACGCCTCGGTCGTAGGTGATACCGGCGGCGCGATACACGTAATAGTCCTGAAACGTGAGACGCACCTCGCGCGGGAACATCAAGTCGGATACTTGAAATTGCCCGAGTTGTACGCCGATGCCTGTTCCGAACGCATCGTCGTGGCGGAACCACGCGTCCTCGATCAAGGTTTCCCCATTTCCGCCCTTCTCGGCGAAGATTCCGTAGAAATAGAACGTGATGTGCTCGGAAAGCGGGACGCTCGACAACAATTTGATCAGATAAGGCGCTTGGACATCGAAATCCGAGGCATTGCCCGTGCGGCCGGTCGCGACATCGAAATCTTCGCCGTCGCGAGCTTGGACGAAAGCTTGTGCGCGAATCGCGAGCGGCAAGGATTTCGGCAGAGCGAGCTGCGTATCGCCCAGATCCATCATCGTGTCCCGCCATTGCGGCATTCGGTAATTCGCGCCGGCAAAAAACTCTCCATACGCGTTCAGCTTGGGGAAGGCGTCATGACACAGCATGCAGCTGACGTTGTATTGCCGTGCGAACGCAGGCATCGCCTCAGCCCGTTCGGGCAGAAATTGGACGGCGAGAATTAGAAGAGCGGAAACAATAGCGATCCGCATGAGCCTTCTCCTTCGATTTCGGGCGCCCGAAGTTGAAGGCAGGCAGGATCCGATTGCACTGAGGAGATTCCCTCAGGCCGTAGTGGACGGGCGAAATCGCGCTGCATCAATCGGCAATGACGGTCGAGAGTTGACAGCTGGAAGCCGCGCAGCCGCAGTCGACGCCTTCGCCTCAACCATCAACCTGCGACTGCGCCGCAGGAGATGTTTCGTTGTCGACAGTATCGCGAACGATGCCCGCTCTCCTCAGGAGAGGTTAGGGGTGAGAGCACTCTTGCCTAATTCTCAACTGTCAATTCTCAATTCAACCGCCAACTTCCTATCGTGTCCATACAAATCCTCCGCAAACAACACGCCTTGTGTTTCTGTAGCAGCCGCCGTCCCGTAGAACATCATCACCGTCAGCGGCTCGACGAGATCGACACGAAACGTTTTCGTGCCGCACATCGCTTCCTCGATCCGCGCCGCATCCCACGTCTCGCGTGCGTTCTTCAAGACGTACTCGGCCAGTCGTGCCGGATCGCTCACGCGCACGCACCCGTGACTGAAAGCGCGCCGAGCGCGATCGAACAGTTGCGTGGCTGGCGTTGCATGCAAATACACGTTGTACGGATTGGGGAGCATGAACTTCACTGGTCCGAGCGCATTGATCGGCCCGGGTCGTTGTCGCAGCCGCAGCTGACCTGCGGCGAGCTGCTCGATCGCTTCGGGTGTCGCAGGGACGACGGGACTGTCGTCGCGCGGACCGCGCACGATCTCCATGTGGTTCCGCTCGAGATACTTCGGATCTTTACGGATCAGGGGCAACAGCTCCCGAAGCACGATGCTGCGCGGAATGTCCCAGTACGGTTGGAAGACGACGTGCGTCATCTGTGCAGTGAAGATCGGTGTGCGCATGCGCGGGACGGCCTGACCGACCACGACGCGCATCTCGATCGTTTCATCGCCTTCCTTGCGCGGCAACGCGTACAGCATGAAGTGCGGAATATTCACGACGATATCCGGCCGCGCCATGACAGATGTCCAGCGCCAGCGCTCGAGGGTGAGCTCGATTTGGCGGATGCGCTCGGCAATAGGTGTGCTCAATGCCGCGTGCGTGCGCGGGCCCAAGATGCCATCCACCTCCAGGCCATGGCGGGCCTGGAATCTCTTGAGCGCCGCAGTTAGCTCCTCGTCCATCACCTGCGTATCGTTCTTTCCTGTCGAAGCTGCAGGACGGTAATCGCCGAGCGCATACAACAGCTCGCGCAGTAGCGGAGCTTCGGGATATGCGTCTCCGGGTCGCACCGACCGCTTCGGCGACGGGAGTTTGGGCAGCGGGGTGTCAGCAAGCTTGCGATAGCCGGCAAGCGCCTGTTTCAACAGCCGATAGGGCCGAGCGCGCGGCTCTCGATCAGCGATCGCTTGTCGCACGTCGGCGGCCGATGCGATCTCGCGTGCAAGGGCCTTCGGGTCCGGCTGCTTCGCAACGGGCAGATCGAAGCCCAGCGAACGGGGCGACACACGCCCGAATTGCACGTGCGAAAGAAACTTTCCGACGCTGGATGTTAGTGCATCGTCGAATCGCGCGCGCAGCGCCGCCTCGGTATCCGGCGCGATTGCACGGCGCACCTGTTCGTCCGTGAACGGGAGTGCGTAGTCGCGGGAGCGCAGGCCGTAATCTTCCGCTGCGCTCAACACCTCGAGCATAACGCGCGCCTGAGATGTGAGCCGGCCGTCTCTGAACCACGACAGCTCACCGGAATCCGCCCCGGCGCCCGATGTTCCGAGCAAGAACAGCAGCGAGGCCGTAAGGACATCTCGCAATAGCAAGCGAGCCGGTCGTGCGGGCACGCTGCGAGTCGGCAAGGAGGAGCGCATGAGCGCAAGCTTATCGGGCGGCTGCTTGCACGGGAATCGCTTGCAACCGACGGGAGCATCTCCCGCGAAAAATATTCAAATCCTTGCCGCAGGTGAGCAGACTTCATCCGCATGCGGTCCGAGCTCGCTTTCATGAGACTCGAACACGACCCGCAGGCCGATCGAGACGCACTGCGGATCGAACGTCACGTTGTGACGGTTGAAGAACACGATGTCTCCGTCGTCCGATTCGATGATGCCGACGCCTGCTTCGGCGTCGAAGTCGCTGATCGTGCCCTGCATCATGACGTTCGGTCCTCGTTGCTTGCGCCGCCATCGAATTGCGGCCATGAAAGAAACTGCGTGAGGCGAAAGTAAGTTCGCATTCGGACGGCGCGGCATCCATGCGCGACCTCTCGTAATCTGTAGTGGGTCCTCCGCATGGATCGGTCAACCGAAAATGGCCACCCTGTACGAGCACTGACAAACGATCTCGAAGGAGGAGCCATGAACATCACTCGCTGGGAACCCTTCCGCGAAATGGAGGACATGTTCCGACAGTACTCGCCATTCTTCGGCCGCTGGCTGCGGCGCTGGGACGATGACACTGCCACCTGGCGGCCCGCTGCGGACATCACCGAGACGGAAAAGGAATACCTCATCAAGGCCGAGCTTCCTGAAGTGCGTAAGGAAGATGTGAAGATCGAATTGAACGAAGGCGTTCTCACGATCAGCGGCGAGCGCAAGAAGGAAAAGGAAGAGAAAGGGGCGAACGAAATTCGAGTCGAGAGCTTCTATGGCACCTTCTCCAGGAGTTTCGCCCTTCCGGAAGACGCGAACCCGGATGCAATCACCGCCGAGTGCAAAGACGGCGTCGTGAAGATTCACATTCCAAAGACTGCCGAGAAGAAGCCCAAGGCTCGCAAGATCGAGATCCAGTAGCGATCGCGAGAACGCAGGAGAAAGCCATGAGTCGAGCGACGTCGGCATCCGGTTCGAAACCGGCTAGTCGTATGTCCAGCCGCAAGCGGGCGAAACAGACGACCAGCGAAAACCCCCGCATTACCGAGGAGAGTCTGCACGCCGCCATTGCGGAGGCTGCGTACTACCGAGCCGAAAAGCGCGGTTTCGAGCCCGGCCACGAGCTCGACGATTGGCTGGCGGCAGAGATGGAAATCGCCGCGATGAAAAGAGGAAGAGGAACATCTGACCGGCCAGTTGCATCCCGGCAGGGTTCGTCATGAAGGTCGGGGACTACTGTCAGCGCGACGTCGTGACGGTTGCTGCGACTGCCGACGTCGTCGACGTCGCGCGCGTGATGCGCGACCGTCATGTCGGATTTCTCGTCGTGGTCGACGAAGGCGACCCGGAGCTGAGGCCGATCGGTGTCGTCACCGATCGGGACATCGTCTTGCAGATCTGTGCGCGCGAGGTCGATCCGCACTCGGTCACGGCTGCCGACGTCATGAGCAGCGATCCGCTCGTCGCCCGCGAATCCGACGATTTGAACGATCTCCTCAGGACAATGCAGGCCGCGGGATTTCGGCGCGTTCCCGTGACGAACGAAGAGGGTGCGTTGGCTGGAGTCATCGCCATCGATGATGTGATCGACGTCATCGCAGGATTGTTGGTCGATATCTGCGGATCCATTCGCAACGAGCAGCGGGTGGAACGCCGGCGACGCGGTGATTGAACGCCTGCGAGTGACAAGCGTGCTGCACGCGGTAAGATGGGCTTTGCGTGCCCGTTAGCCGAGAGCAACTCGAGCCCAATGCTCATCATCGCCCTGAACTGCGGGAGCTCCTCGGTCAAGTGTGCCGCCTTGGAAGGCGTGCCGCTCCGTCGTGTGGCCGAAGGGCGCGTCGAAGAGATCGGCACGTCAAGTGCGAGTCTGCGAATCGGGTCCGAAGCACGTTCGGTGCACGCACCGGATGTGGCAACAGCGGTCGGCTTATTGCTCGACGATCTGGTCCCGCACTTCGGCGGTAGAGAAATCTCCGCGGTCGTTCACCGCGTCGTACACGGCGGAGAGCGCTTCGTTCGGCCGACGCGCATCGACGACGACGTATTGGATGCGCTCGACGAATTGAGCTCGCTGGCGCCGCTGCACAATCCGCCGGCAATCGCTGCAATCCGTGCAGCGCGTGTGCGATTCGGATCGGTTCCCCACTTTGCCGTGTTCGATACGGCATTCCATACGACGCTCCCTCCGCGAGCACGCGAGTACCCTTTACCCGAAGCCTTGCGTGCGAAGCATCGCATTCGACGCTTCGGATTTCATGGCATCAGCCATCGGCACGTGATGACGCGCGTCGCGGAGGAGATGCGCGCCTCTCCGCGGGACCTGCGAATCATTTCCTGTCACCTCGGGAATGGATCCAGTATCACCGCAATCGAGTACGGCCGCAGCGTCGAGACGAGCATGGGTATGACGCCGCTCGAAGGCTTGGTCATGGGGACGCGAGCCGGAGATCTGGATCCCGGCATCGTGCTCGAGCTGATGCGAGAGCACGACCGCGAGGCGATCGAGCGTCTGTTGACGCGAGAAGCAGGCTTGCGGGGCATGACAGGCACGAACGACATGCGGGAAATCGAGCGGCGGGCGGAGGAGGGCGACGAAAGCTGTCGCCTCGCGATCAACGTCTATGCACATCGCATTCGCAAGTACATTGGTGCTTATGCGGCAGCCATGGGCGGTGTGGATGCGATCGCTTTCACCGGCGGCATCGGCGAAAACAGCGCGCTCATTCGTCATCGCTGCCTGCAGCGACTCGATTTTCTCGGTGCACGTCTCGACGAAGATGCCAACCGCGATGCCCTCGATGATCCGAACGTTTCATGCGCGAACTTGGCCTTGCCTGAATCGCGCGTGCGATTGTTCGCTTTGCGCGCCGACGAAGAGCTGTCGATGGCCGAAGCGATCGCGCCGTTGCTGACCAAGTCGTCGCGAGGCGAAGTGGACCGGCGGATTCCGGTTGCAGTGTCGGCACGTCATGCGCATCTGTCGCAGCGCACACTCGATCAACTGTTCGGCGAAGGATTCGAGCTTACGCCGCGCACCGCTCTATCACAGACCGGACAGTACGCGGCGCAGGAGACGGTGACCCTGATCGGTCCGCGCGGGCGCCTCGAGCGAGTACGGCTCATGGGACCGCCTCGTGCCGAGGATCAAATCGAAATCTCCCGCACGGACGAATTCATTCTCGGTGTCGATGCACCCGTGCGTCTTTCCGGAGATCTGGCGAATACGCCGGGAATCACCATCGAAGGTCCGCGCGGCCGCGTGACGCTGCGCAACGGCGTGATCGCTGCGCGGCGGCACATACACATGGGCCCCGAAGACGCCGCTCGTTTGGGGCTTCGCGACTGCGACGTCGTCGACGTCCGCATCGACAGCGACGGCCGCGACGTGACCTTTCACGATGTCACCGTCCGCGTCCACCCGAGCTTCCGCCTCGAGCTGCACCTCGACACGGATGAAGCGAATGCGGCGGGAGTCAAACAGGGAGACATGGCGGAGCTCATCCTTTCGGATGAGCTCCGCAATTGAGAATTGAGAATGACAATTCTCAATTGTGATCGACGGTAGCCGATCACCGGGCCCGCTACGCGGGCCACTGCCACTCCCTGATCTCCGGCATATCTTCCCCATGCTCGCGAATGTACTCGCGATGCGCGATGAGCTTTTCGTGGATACGTTGGCGGAGATGAGCGGTCTGAGACGCTAAGCCGGGGACGTAGTCGAGCACGGCTTCGATGAGGTGGAAGCGGTCGACTTCGTTCAAGACCGTCATGTCGAAGGGCGTCGTCGTCGTGCCTTCTTCTTTATAGCCGCGCACGTGCAGGTTGGGGTGGCCGGTGCGGCGATACGTCAGCCGATGAATCAGCCACGGATAGCCGTGGAAGGCGAAGATGATCGGCTTCGTCGTCGTGAACATCGCATCGAATTCCTTGTCGCTCAGCGCGTGGGGATGCTCGCCCGGCGCTTGCAGCGTCATGAGGTCGACGACGTTGATGACGCGTACGCGCAGTTTCGGCAGCCATTCGCGCATGAGGCTCACCGCGGCAAGCGTTTCGAGCGTCGGCACGTCGCCGGCGCAAGCCATGACGACGTCGGGCTCGCTGCCTTCGTCGTTGCTTGCCCACGACCAGATGCCGATGCCGGCCGTGCAATGCGCGATCGCCTGATCCATCGTGAGCCATTGAGGCTGCCGCTGCTTGCCCGCGATGATCACGTTGATGTAGTTGCGGCTGCGCAGACAGTGGTCGGTGACGCTGAGCAACGTGTTCGCATCGGGCGGCAAGTACACGCGAATCACCGACGCCTTCTTGTTGACGACGTGAT
>ERZ777003.3812-NODE-3812-length-13779-cov-4.477412_pt1 | contig 13779 bp, 13 predicted proteins | sample MGYA00374956_ERZ777003 | MGnify/ENA primary metagenome ERZ777003 (study PRJEB29302, sample SAMN06268252) | bioreactor metagenome | isolation source: Joint BioEnergy Institute, California, USA | place: USA:Joint BioEnergy Institute, California, USA | collected... | reverse complement strand
CGCCATCCGCCTCGACGCGCTGGGGCCGGTGCGCGAGCGGCGGTTCCCCTGGGCCTGAGTTCGACTGCATCCGCGATGACGGAGACCAGCGCACGGCGTCGGATCTGCGTCGTCACCGGGACGCGTGCCGACTACGGGCTCCTGCGCTGGGCGATGCAGGAAATCCGTGACCATCCCTCCCTGGAGCTCGTCACCGTCGCCACCGCGATGCACCTGGTTCCCGACTTCGGCATGACCGTGCGGGCGATCGAGGCCGACGGCTTCGCGATCGACGCGGCGGTGGAGATGCTGGTTGCCGGCGACAGCCGGCTGGCGATGGCCAAGTCCACCGGGCTGGGGGTGGTGAGCCTGGCCGACGCCTTCGTCGGCCTGCGGCCGGACTGGGTGCTGATCCCCGGCGACCGGATCGAGGCGCTGGCGGCGGCGCAGGCGGCGATGCTGCTCGGCATGCCGATCGCGCACCTCCACGGCGGCGAGGTCAGCGTCGGCTCGGTGGACGACAGCATCCGGCACGCCGTCACCAAGATGGCGACGCTGCACTTCACCGCCGCCGAGCCCTACCGGCGGCGCGTGATCCAGCTCGGCGAGGCGCCGGAGCGCGTGCTGAACGTCGGCGCGCCGGGCCTCGAGGCATTCACGCGGCTGGAGCTGCTCGACCGCGCCGGGCTGGAGCAGGCGCTGGGCTGTCCGCTGCCGTCGCCGTTGCTGCTGATGACCTTCCATCCGGAGACGCGGGGCGGCGGCGACGCCGCGGCTGCGGTGGAGACGGTGGTGCGCGCCGCGCTCGCCGTGCCGGGCGCTCATCTGCTGGTGACCCGGGCCAATGCCGATGCCGGCGGCCGCGCGATCAACGCCCGCCTCGACGCCCTTGCGGCGGCGGAGGGCCGGATGACCGTCGTCGCCTCGCTCGGCCAGCAGCGCTACCTCAGCGCCCTCGTCGCGGCCGACGTGGTCGTCGGCAACTCGTCGAGCGGCCTGATCGAGGCGCCCGCCGCCGGCACGCCCACCGTCAACATCGGCGGGCGTCAGGACGGGCGCCTGCGCGCCCCCAGCGTGATCGACTGCCCGCTCGACCCCGCCGCCATCACCGCCGCCATCCGCCGCGCGCTCGGCCCCGAGATGCAGGCCTGCGCCGCGCGGCGCGAGAATCCCTACGGCGCCCCCGGCCCCATCGGCCGCCGCATCGCCGACGCCCTCGCCGGAACCACCCCGCCGCCGGGCGGTCGCAAGCCGTTCCACGACCTGAACTGGGAGCTGCCATGAGCGCCGACCGGGTGTTCGTCATCGCCGAGGCCGGCGTCAATCACAACGGCAGCCTCGCCATGGCGCGGGAGCTCGTGCATGCGGCGGCGGAGGCGGGGGCGGATGCGGTGAAGTTCCAGACCTTCGACGCCGCGAAGCTGGTGCTCGCCGACGCCGCCACCGCCGATTACCAGCGGCAGAACATGCGCGGCGCCGAGAACCAGTACGCCATGCTGAAGGCGCTGGAGCTGGACCGCGACGCCCATCTCGAACTCCGCGACCTGTGCACGCAGGTCGGGATCGAGTTCATGTCCTCCGGCTTCGATCCCGACAGCGTCGCCTTCCTCGCGGAAGAGGTGAAGGTCGCACGGCTGAAGATCCCTTCGGGCGAGATCGTCAACGGCCCGCTGATGCTGCGGGCGGCGCGCACAGGGCTGCCGCTCATCGTCTCCACCGGCATGTGCACGCTGGCCGAGGTGCTGGAAAGCCTGAGCCTGCTCGCCTGGGCCGCGCAGTACCCGGACGGCATCCCGTCCGGCCGGTCCGAGCTTGCCGCGGTCCGGGCCGCGCCGGGGTGGACCGCGCCGCTCGCGGACCATGTCTGGCTGCTCCACTGCGTCACCCAGTATCCGGCGACGCCGGAGACGACCAACCTGCGCGCGATGGCGACGCTCGCGGCCGCGACCGGGCTGCGCGTCGGCCTCTCCGACCACAGCCTCGGCCGGCACATTCCGGTCGCGGCGGTGGCGGCCGGGGCAACCGTGCTGGAGAAGCACTTCACCCTCTCGCGCCGGCTGCCGGGCCCGGACCACGTCGCGTCGCTGGAGCCCGACGAGCTGGCGGCGATGATCCGCGAGGTGCGCGATGTCGAGGCAGCGCTGGGCGACGGCGTCAAGGCGCCGGTGGAGGCGGAGCTGCGCAACCGCATTCCCGCGCGCGGCAGCCTGGTCGCCAGCCGCCCGATCCGCGCCGGCGAGCCATTCGGCCCCGACAACGTCACCATCAAGCGGCCGGGCAACGGCGTCGGCCCGCTCGCCTACTGGGACGTGATCGCCGGCGGCCGGGCCACGCGCGACTATGCGGCCGACGAGCAGATCGCCTGGGACGGGGAAGGGGAGGCAGCGGCGGAATGAGCGCGTCCGGGCCGGTGGTCGCCCTCATCCCCGCGCGGGGCGGCAGCAAGTCGATCCCGCGCAAGAACCTGATGCCGCTGGCGGGCAAGCCGCTGCTCGCCTGGCCGATCGAGACCGCGCGCGCGACCCCCGAGATCGACCGGGTCATCGTCTCCACCGACGACGCCGAGATCGCCGCCACCGCCCGCGCCCACGGCGCGGAGGTGCACGACCGGCCGCCGGAACTCGCCACCGACGAGGCGCTGGTCATCGACACCATCCGCCACGTCCGCGACTGGCTCGCCGCCGCCGGCACGCCCGCCGCGGTGATGGTGCTGCTGGAAGCGACCTCGCCGTTCCGGACGCCGGAGCTGGTCGGCCGCTGCGTCCGGCGCCTGCGGGACGAGAGGCTCGATTCAATCGCCACCTTCCACACTGCCGCCATCAACCCGGAGCGGGTGTGGCGGATCGAGAACGGCGCGCCGCGCCCGTTCATCGACGGAGCGGTGCCCTGGCGTCCGCGCCAGGCGCTGACCCCGGCCTACCAGCTGAACGGGCTGGTCTACGCCTTCCGTCCGGACCGGCTGCCCGCGGACTCGCCCGGGCTGCTGTTCGGCCGCATCGGGGCCGAGATCGTGGCCGCCGATTCGGTGATCGACATCGACGAGCAGAAGGATCTTCTCATTGCCGAATCCCTACTCCGCGCCTGAGCACGCTCCCGGCGTCGCCGAGCTGTTCTCCCTGCGCGGCCGGACGGCGCTGATCGTCGGCGGAGCCGGCCTCCTCGGCGGCGAGATCGCCTTCGCCTTCGCCGAGCTGGGCGCGGAGGTCATCGTGGCCAGCCGCGACCTCGACAGGTGCCGCAGCTTCGCCGGCCGCATCGCCGGCCGCTTCCGGGAGGCGAAGACCCATGCGCTCCAGGTGGACATCGCCGACGGCGACTCGATCCGGCGGATGATGGCCGAGGTCGGGGAGATCACCGGCGGCGGCCTCGACATCCTCGTCAACAGTGGCTGGTCGGGCCGCAAGAACACCTTCGAGTCGATCACCGACGAGGACTGGAACTACGACGTCGAGATCTGCCTCAACGGCCCGTTCCGCACCGTGAAGGCGGCGTTCCCGCTGCTGAAGGAACGGCGGGGCTGCATCCTCACCATCGCCTCGATGTACGGCCATGTCGCGCCGGACTACCGTCTCTACGACCGCGACGGGCTCGCCAATCCGCCGAGCTACGGAGCCGGCAAGGCGGGCGTCATCCAGCTCACCCGCTATCTGGCGAGCTTCCTGTCGCCCTACGGCATCCGCGCCAACTGCATCAGCCCGGGTCCGTTCCCGTTCGAGCAGACCCAGCGCGACAACCCGGCCTTCATCGAGCGGCTGTCGGCGAAGAACCCGCTCAACCGCATCGGCCGCCCCTACGAGCTGAAGGGTGCGGCCGTGCTGCTGTGCAGCGACGACGCCAGCTACATCACCGGCCAGAACATCTGCGTCGACGGGGGCTGGTCGGTCTGGTGATCCGCATCGGCATCATCGGGCTCAGCGAGGGCAATGGCCACCCGTTTTCCTTCTCGGCCATCGCCAACGGCTATGACGATGCGGCCTTCGCCCGGGCCGGCTGGCCGGTCATCCGCGACTACCTGCGGGTGCGCCCGCCGGCCGACTTCGGGATCGGCGACGCCCGCGTCACCCACGCCTGGACGCAGGACCCCGAGCTCACCCGCCGGCTGTGCGCCGCCTGCGCGATCGCGAACCCCTGCGCGACGCCGGAGGAGATGGCGACGGGCGTGGACGCCGTCATCGTCGCCCGCGACGACTGGCAGACCCACCGCGCCTTCGCCGCGCCCTTCCTCGAGCGCGGGCTTCCGGTGCTGGTGGACAAGCCGCTCAGCCTCCGTGCGGAGGAACTCGCCTGGTTCGCGCCCCATCTCCGCGCCGGCCGGCTCATGTCCACCTCCGGCCTGCGCTACGCCCGCGAGCTTGACCCGCTGCGCGCACCGCGGGACGCCTGGCCGGTCGGGGAGCCGCGGCTGGTCAACGCCACCGTGCTCAACGACCTCGCCCGTTACGGCGTCCACATGCTCGACGCGCTCGGCGGCATCGGGCTCGCGCCCGGGCGCGACCCGGCGATCAGCCGGCTCGACCTGCAGCACGAGGCGGTCGTCATCCGGCCGCGCGAGGGGCCGCCGGTGGTGCTGAACTGTCTCGGCGCGGTGGCGAAGACCTTCCGGATCGACTTGTTCGGCAGCGACGGCCACATGCACTTCGACCTCCACGACAACTTCTCCGCCTTCCGCCGGCTGCTCGCGACCTTCGTCACCATGGTCGAGACCCGCGAGCCGCCGATCGACCCGGAGGAAACGCTCGCGATCCTCGGCCTGATCGCGGACGCCACGGCGGCCGCGCGATGAGCAGCCTGTTCGACCTTCATGGCCGGGTCGCCGTCGTCACCGGCGCGGGCGGCATCCTCGGCCGCGGCTTCTGCGAGATCCTCGCCGCCCACGGCGCGGCGGTGGCCATGGTCGACATCGACGCCGAGGCGACCGAGGCGGTTGCCGCCGACATCCGCACCCGGCTGCCCGATGCGACCCTCCACGTCGTGCGCTGCAACGTCGCCGAGCCCGAGGCGGTGGCGGCGATGACGGCAACGGTGGTGGAGCGGCTGGGGCGGATCGACATCCTGCTCAACAACGCCGCCGGCAAGACCGGCGACGTCCGCCGCTTCTTCACCCCGTTCGAGGAATACGACCTCGCCACCTGGCGCGAGGTGATGTCGGTGAACCTCGACGGCATGTTCCTGGTCGCCCAGGCTGTCGGCCGGCAGATGATCGCCCAGGGCACCGGCGGCAGCATCGTGCAGACCGCGTCGATCTACGGCGTGGTCGCGCCCGACCCGCGCATCTACGAGGGCTCCCATTACCTCGGCGGCCCGATCAACACCCCCGCCGTCTACAGCGCGTCCAAGGCCGGCGTGATCGGGCTGACCCGCCACCTCGCCGCCTACTGGGCGCCGAAGGGAATCCGGGTCAACGCCATCACCCCCGGCGGGGTCGAGAGCGGGCAGAACGATATCTTCCGGGCGAACTATTCCGCCCGCGTTCCCCTGGGCCGCATGGCCCGGGCGAGCGAACTGCAGGCAGCGGTGCTTTACCTTGCCAGCGATGCCTCCAGCTATGTCACCGGGCAGAACCTGGTGGTCGACGGGGGGCTGACATGCTGGTAGCCGGCAACACGGCAGGGGCGGCAGCCGCGCGTCAGGGGCGTGCGGAGGCCAGGTGAGGCGGACCGTGCGGCGGCTCGTCCGGGTGCTGCGGCCCGTCTCCCCGGACGTGCGGCCCGTGCCTGCGGACGGCGTCATCCGCGAGCCCGGCCGCTACCGGCTCGACGGCGACGTGGCGGCGACGGGCAGGGCCGGCATCGAGATCAACGCCGACGGCGTCGCGCTCGATCTCGGCGGCCACCGGGTACAGGGCATTCCGGGCAGCTTCCACCGGCGGACCTTCGGCATCATGGCGCGGCACGCGCGCGACCTCGCCATCCGCAACGGCGCGGTCGTCGGCGGCTGGACCGGGATCGACCTGTTCAAGGCGCGCGACGTCACGGTCGAGGGGGTGGAGCTCGCCGGCTTCGGCCACACCGGCATCGTCGCGAACGACGTGCGCTGCCTGCGTGTCGCCGGCTGCCGCATCGGGGTCGAGGTGCAGGACGTCCACCGCCCGCAGGGGGAGGCCTACGCCATCGGCGTCAACGCCATGGGCGAGGGGATCGTCGTCGCCGACTGCGACATTGCCCTGCGCGACCCGCGTCCGCACGGCCAGCCGGTCGAGATCATCGGCCTCCTGATCGGCGCCGGCAGCGGGGCCGAGGTGGCCGGCTGCCGCATCGCGGCGGAGCCAGCCCTGTCGGCGAGCTACGGCATCTGGGGCGGCGCCGGCTGCCGCATCCGCGCCGCCGGCAACCGGATCGCGAACGTCGAATACGGCATGGCGGTCGCCGACGGCGCGACCGCCAGCGTCGAGGACAGCAGCTTTGCCTGCGAATGCGCCCCGGCGCGCGCAGGCCGCGGCCTCTGCACCGCCGCCATCTTCGCCCGCTCCGCCACGCTGGCGGAGGGCGGCAACCGTGTCGCCGGCTATGCGTCGGCAGTCACCCACTACCGGCCCGACGACCCCGGGCCGGTCCAGCCAAGGGAGCAGTCGCCATAGACATCCTTCGCTATCCCGAGCCCGTAAACCTCGCCGACTACGCGCCCGACATCGCCGAGCCGCGCCGGTTCTACGGGCTGCCGGCGGAGATCGTCTTCTGCACCCGCTGCACCTACAGCAACCAGAAGCCGAACTCCGACCGCGAGTACAGGCACACCCGCCACTCGAAGAAGCCGACCGTCGCCTTCGACGAGGAAGGCGTGTGCTCCGCCTGCCGCGTTGCCGAACGCAAGGCGAAGATCGACTGGGCGGAGCGCGAGGCCCAGCTCCGCGCGCTCTGCGACCGTTACCGCCGCAACGACGGCGGCTACGACTGTGTCGTGCCCGGTTCCGGCGGCAAGGACAGCTTCTTCGCCGCCCACAAGCTGAAATACGTCTACGGGATGAACCCGCTGACGGTCACCTGGGCGCCGCACATCTACACGCCCTGGGGCTGGAACAACTTCCAGGCCTGGATCCACGCCGGCTTCGACAACTACCTGTTCACGCCGAACGGACGGGTGCACCGGCTGCTGACGCGCCTTGCGCTGGAACAGATGTTCCATCCGTTCCAGCCGTTCATCATGGGCCAGATGTACTTCCCGCCGCGGCTCGCCGCCCAGCTCGGCATCCCGCTGGTGTTCTACGGCGAGAACCCGACCGAGTACGGCAACGACGCCAGGGGCGAGGAGAAGCCGACCAAGGACTGGGAGTATTTCTGCAACGTCGACCGGTCGGAGATGTACATTGCCGGCACCGCGGTCGCCGACCTGAAGCAGCACTTCGGACTCGGCGACCACGATCTTGCGCCCTACCTGCCGCCGGACGCGGAGCTGCTGCGGTCAGCAGGCATCGAGATCCACTATCTCGGCTACTACCTGCCGTGGCACCCGCAGGAGTGCTACTACTACGCGGTGGAGCACGGCGGCTTCCAGGCGGCGCCGGAGCGCACCCCCGGCACCTACAGCAAGTACAGCTCGATCGACGACAAGATCGACGACCTCCACTACTACACCACCTACATCAAGTTCGGCATCGGCCGCGCCACCTACGATTCCTCGCAGGAGATCCGCAACGGCGAGATCGACCGCGAGGAGGCGGTGCGGCTGGTGCAGCGGTTCGACGGCGAGTACCCGACGCGGTTCGAGGCGGAGAACTTCGCCTACCTGTCGATCCCCGAGCGCGAGTTCCCGGTGGCCTCGCGCATGTTCGAGCAGCCGATCATGGACCGGGAGTATTTCGCCCGGCTGACCGACCGCTTCCGCTCGCCCCACCTGTGGCAGTTCGCCGGCAACAACTGGTCGCTCCGGCGGACCGTGTTCGACGGCGTCGACCCGTGAGGCTGCTGGTCCGCCTTCTCGCGCGGACCGGGCTCTCCCCGCAGGGCCGCACCTTCATCGCGCGCGAGATCTGGTCGCGGCGATGGAAGTTCATGGGCTTCATCCTGCTCAGCATCGTGGCGGCGGTGATCGAGCTCACCGGCGTCGGCCTGGTGTTCCCGCTGCTGCTGATCATCGTCGCGCCCGAGATGATCGAGCGCATCCCGCCGCTGGTCTGGGTGACGGAGACCTTCGGCATCGGCCGCGGCATGGGAATGACGATCTTCCTGATCGTCACCATCGCCGTGCTGATGACGGCGAAGAACGCCTACATGATCTTCTTCAAGTGGCTGCAGGCGCGGGCGACGGCGGCGTGGAAGTCCCAGCTCAGCCACCGGCTGATGCAGACCTACCTCTTCGCCGACTACCGCACCCACCTGGTCAAGACCAGCTCGGAGATCATCCGCAACATCGTGCTGACCGGCTCGGTCTACGACCAGTTCATGACCGCGGCGATCAACCTTCTGGTCAACCTGGTCATGCTGGCGGCGCTGACGCTGCTGCTGGTCGTGGTGCTGCCCTACCAGGCCACCATCGGGCTCGCGTTCATGGTGGTGTGCGCGGCGGTGGTCTACGTCGTTCTGAAGCGGCCGTTCGAGGAGATCGGCAAGGAGAACAACGAGCTCTACCGCCAGCGCCAGTCGGTGCTGCGCCAGTCGATCGGCATGATCAAGGAAACCAAGATCCTGTCGAACGAGCGCTTCTTCCTGCAGACCTTCGACCGGGTGCAGGACAGGAGCTTCCTCCGCCAGGCGCACTACAACTTCATGTCGGCGATTCCGCCGCTGGTGACGGAATCGGCGGTCATCGTCGCCGTGCTCGGCCTCGTCACCTACCTGCTCGTCGTCTCGGCGGAGCAGGGGGTGGGGATCGCGATCCTCGGGCTGCTGGTCGCCACCCTGTTCCGGGTGAGCCCGCTGCTCAACCGGATCATGACCGCGCTGCAGATGATCAACATGTCCCGCCACACGGTGGAGCTGGTGGCGGCCGAGCTCGAGGAGCTCGAGGGCAAGGTCTACCTGCCGGCGGCGGAGCCGGCGCCGCTGCCGTTCGAGCGCGCGGTCACCTTCGACCGGGTGACGTTCCAGTATCCCGCCGGCAACGCGCCCGCGCTGATCGACATCTCCTTCTCCATCCGCAAGCACGAGGCGATCGGCATCACCGGGCCGTCCGGCGCGGGCAAGAGCACGCTGATCGCGCTGCTGATGGGCCTGCTGCCGCCGACGGAGGGCGAGATCCGGGTGGACGACACGCCGCTCACCGACCCGCAGCACATCCGCGCCTGGCACAAGCACATCGGGCTGGTCGCCCAGGGCGTCTACCTGATCGAGGACTCGATCGCCGCCAACATCTCCTTCGGCCACGACCATCACGGCTACGACGCGGACCGCATCAACGAGGTGCTGGAGTTCGTGCGCCTCAAGGACTTCGTGGACAGCCTGCCCGAGGGCATCGACACCCAGCTCGGCGAGGAGGGCAGCCGGCTCTCCGGCGGCCAGCGCCAGCGCATCGGCATCGCCCGCGCGCTCTACGGCCGGCCGGACTTCCTCGTCCTCGACGAGGCGACCTCGGCGCTGGACGTGGAGGTGGAACGCGCCTTCTCCGAGAACCTGGAGCGGCTGAAGTCGACCCACACCATGGTCATCATCGCCCACCGGCTCTCGACGCTCCGCTTCTGCGACCGGATCGTGATGATGGACGGCGGCCGCATCCTCGACGTCGGCACCTTCCAGGAGCTCACCGACCGCTGCCCGCCCTTCCGCCGCCTGGTCAACCTCTCCCGCCTCGACGAGCAGAAGGCCCGCGAACAGGCCCAGCCGCTGGCGGCGCAGGGGTGAGCGTGCGCGTGGCAGCCCTCGTCCCCGCGCGCGGCGGGTCGAAGCGGCTGCCGCGCAAGAACCTCTGCACCGTCGGCGGGCAGACGCTGCTGGCGCGGGCCGTCGCCTCGGGCCGCGACGCCGCCCGTGTCGATGTCACCGTCGTCTCGACCGAGGATGACGGGATTGCGGCGCTGGCGCAGGCCGAAGGCGCCGAAGTCCTCCGCCGCCCGCCGGAGCTGGCGGGAGACCGGGTGCAGAACGACGCCGTCGCCCGGCACGCCATCGAGACGCTGGCGGGGCAGGGGCGCGCGCCGGAGGTGCTGGTGCTGCTGCAGCCGACCTCGCCGCTGCGCACCGCGCGCCATGTGGACGAATGCCTCGCCGGCTTCCTCGACAGCGAGGCGGCGAGCGCCATGAGCCTGTGCCCCGTCACCCACCATCCCGGCAAGTACGTCACCCTCGACGCGGGGCTGGTTGAGCCCTACACCAACGACCTCGAGATGGAGGCGCGCCACCAGGACCTGCCGCCGGTGTACCGGCAGAACGGCGCGATCTACGCCGTCCGCACCGCCGCCTTCCTCGCCGCCGGCCGCTTCTACCTGCGCCCGTGCCTGGGCTATCTGATGACGCCCGAGGACAGCATCGACGTGGACGACGCCCTCGACCTCGCCGTCGCCGAGGCGCTGGTGAGGAACCGATGACCGCTGACTCAGCGACCCCTGCCGCACTTGGCTTCTACGCCCAGAGGGCGAAGGACGGCTATGGCCTGATGTATCCCGACGGCCATGTGATCCGGTTTTACGAACATGTGCTCCGGGACTGGAGAGGCGACCGTGAGCGGCCAACCATGCTGGACTTCGGTTGTTGGACCGGCACCCATTCGGTGTACTTCGCAAGCAAGGGCTTCGTGCCCTTCGGAGTGGACATTGTCGAGGACGCGGTCCGGCAAGCGCGCGAGCGACTTCCGGAGTTCGCGGGCCAGTTCCATGTGATAGATGATGCGACGAACCTGGAGGACCTGTTCGACATCAAGTTCGATCTGATCTTCTGTAATCAGGTCCTCTATTTTCTCCGGGATCCCGTGTTCGAGCGTCGCCTGCGGGAGTTTCGCAATTTGCTGGCGCCCGGAGGTATGCTGTTCGCAACGATGATTTCTCGACATTGTTTTTATTCGCGACACACTACGGGTGAGGTGGATCAAGGGCTCGAAATCGTCAAATTTGATTCACCCGAACGCCTGAAGGGAAAAGTCACGGCGGTTCGTTTTACCAAGGATGAGAGTGAACTGCGCGAGCGGTTCAAGGTATTCTCGTGCCGACAGGTCGGACGTTATGAGTGTGATCTCGACTTGAGCTCATCTACCGAGCACTTCATCTATGTCGGGAAATAGAAGTCTTCGTGTCCTGTTTGCCTTCGGCAATTTGGCGAGTTTTCGGCTGCAGATGCTGCTGGCGGCTCGGCTGGCAGCACGTGGGTGGGCCGTTTCTTTCCTGTTTTGGGGAGAGAGGGGCGACGCGGCGGTCCCGGAAATGGAGACGGAGGCATCGCGGGTCGGCCAGTTCCATTGCCTCGCCGATTATTCCGGCGAGGATGTTGGTCCGGTTCAGCGGCTGAAGAAACCGTATCCATGGCGATCCCTGCGCATAAGGCTGGCCACGAGAGGGCGTCAGTACCAGCGCCTGCGCCTGTTCGCGGGCGAGCATCTCAAGGTAATGGCGCGTTCCCTCGCTGCACTTCTCGACGTGAAGCCGGACTGCGTCATCATCAGCGAAGACGGGGTCTCGTCCGAGTTCCGCTTCGTCAGTGTCGCTGCGCGGCTCGGAATCCGCATCGTCACGGTGCCGTACGGTTACAACATGCGGGCGGACATCGAGCACGACCTGGGCCGAAAGCAGGCGGATGGCTCGCTCGTCATGGCCGAAGGCAGGGCGGGCGCGCTGCTGCGCAGGCTGGCACCGCACTGGATCAAGACCGGCCGGTTTGCCGGCGCCGTGATGTTCCCGAGCGACTACATCCTGGCGGCCGAAATGGTGGGCGTGACCGTGCCGGACCCATGGATCGTGCATGGCGGGCTCGCAGATATCCTGTGCGTCGAAGGGGAGATCGCACTGGAGCGCTACCGGAAGCAACGCGTGCCGGAAGCGAAACTGCGGCTGACCGGATCTCCCTATTGCGACGAGATGCACGACAGCATCGCGTCCGATCCGGCTGCCTCGGAAGGCTACCGTGCCGCCCGGCCGATAGAGGATGGCGTGCTCAGGATTCTGGTGTCGTGGTTCCCCAGCTACCATGACGACTATCGCGAGAAGAGCGAATATCCGACCTACGAGGAGATGTCGCTCGAACTGCTGCGCTTTCTCTTTGGCCTCAAGTCCGCGAAGGTGACGCTGTCACTGCATCCTGCAGTGTCGGGCACCCATCGCGACCTGCTGATGTCCGCCGGCATTCCGGTCACGGACGAATACGTCATCGGCCTCATCCCGAAGAACGACCTGTTCGTCACCTACTTTTCCAGCACCATCCGGTGGGCGCTCGCGGCCGGGAAGCCGGTGGTGAACTATGACGCCTACAAGCTTCACATCGACAGCTTCGACAGCCCCGGCTTCGTCACCACTGACTCTGCCGCTCACTTCAAGGAAACGCTGACCGAGCTCGTCGAGAACCCTGACAGCTACCGATCTCTTGCCGCCCAGGCCATTGCGGCAGCCCCCGGCTGGGGCCTGATGGACGGGCGGTGCACCGACCGCATCATCGCAGAGATCGAACGACTGGCCGCATAGAAGGTGACCCCAGGCATGACCCGCAGCTTCAGCATCGGCCCCTTTCCCCTCGATCCGGCGCAGCCGCCGCTGTTCCTCGCGGAGATCGGCAGCTACTTCAACGGCGACGTGGCGCTGGCGGCGCAGATGATCCGGCAGGTGATCGCGGCGCGGGACGCGGTGCCGGAGCTGCCGCTGGTGCTGAAGACCGAGATCCTCGACGATCCCGAGATCTGCCTGCCGGGCGACACCACCGAGACCTACGCCGCCAAGGACGGGCGGACGCGGGTGGAGAACTACCGCGCGCTGATCGAGCGCAAGGTGGTGCCGCTGCAGGACTATGCCGGGCTGTTCCGGCTCTGCACCGACGCGCAGGTGCCGTTCGTGGTCTCGGTCTACGACTTCAGGGCCGCGGACTTTGCCGCCGACCACGGCGCGTCGGCGCTGAAGATCGCGTCGTCGAACCTGGTGCACGTGCCGCTGATCCGCCACGTCGCGCGCAAGGGGCTGCCGATGCTGATCGACACCGGCCGCTCGACCATCGCGGAGGTCCACCGGGCCGTCGCTACCGCGCGGGCCGCCGGCTGCGAGGACATCGTCATCCAGCACAGCCCCGACGGCCACCCCGCGCTGCCGAAGGCGCACAACCTCCGCATCATGCAGACCTACCTGCAGGCGTTCGGGCTCCCGGTCGGGCTCTCCGACCACCATGTCGGCGTCGAGATGCTCTACATGTCCGTGGCGCTGGGCGCGACGCTGCTGGAAAAGGGCGTCCACGTCGATGCCGACGAGCTCGACCAGGACATCTCGCACAGCATGGCGATCGACGACCTGCCGCGCGTGATGCGCACCGTCCACGACTGCTGGCTCGCGCTCGGCAAGCCGGCGCGCGACCCCGCCGCACGTATCGAGGGCGTGATCGGCACCTCGCAGCGCCAGTGCGTCGTCGCCCGCCGCGACCTCGAGCCGGGGGACACCATCAGCCTCGACACCGTCCGCTTCGCCTTCCCCTGCCGCGGGATCCCGGTGGAGTACTGGGACCTCGTCGAGGGCTGGCGCGTCACCGCGCGGGTGCCTGCCGGCAGCCCCGTCGGCTGGCAGCATGTCCAGCATCAGCCTGGTTAGACCGCCGTCCTGGCCGGGGCTCGCCCCCGGCCTGCCGCAGCCGGTGCCGCTGGAGCCGGACGCCGCCGCCGCGATCCGCGCCGCCTTCGGGCTGGAGGGCGCGGTCTTCGCGCTCCGGCACGGCGGGGCGTCCCTGCCGCTGTTCCGCCTCGAGCCGCCGG
>ERZ777003.3809-NODE-3809-length-13785-cov-14.421122_pt1 | contig 13785 bp, 9 predicted proteins | sample MGYA00374956_ERZ777003 | MGnify/ENA primary metagenome ERZ777003 (study PRJEB29302, sample SAMN06268252) | bioreactor metagenome | isolation source: Joint BioEnergy Institute, California, USA | place: USA:Joint BioEnergy Institute, California, USA | collected... | reverse complement strand
TCACCCTGTCACCCCGTCACCGAGTCACGCCGCCTTGAGCGTCTCCTCCTCCGTCTCCAGCGGCGGCAGGTTCGCGTCGTAGCGAGCGAAGATCCGGCGGTAGAGCACCGAGCGCCGCAGCAGCTCGTCGTGCGTGCCGGAGGCCACCAGGCGGCCCTGGTCGAGCACCAGGATCAGGTCGGCCCAGCGGATCTGCGAGAGCCGGTGGGTGATCAGCAGCGTCGTGCGGCCCTCCTGCATGTTGCGGATCGCGCGCTGGATCTGGTCCTCGGTGGCGCTGTCGATCGCGCTGGTCGAGTCGTCCAGGATCAGGATGCGCGGGTCGCTGAGGAACGCCCGCGCGAGCGCGATCCGCTGCCGCTGCCCGCCGGAGAGGGTCATGCCGCGCTCGCCGACCACCGTATCGTAGCCGTCCGGGAAGGAGACGATGAAGTCGTGCGCCTGGGCGGCCTTGGCGGCGGCCTCGACCTCCTCGCGGGTGGCGTCCGGCCGGCCGAAGGCGATGTTCTCGGCGATGCTGCGCGAGAACAGGAACACGTCCTGCTCGATCTTGCCGATCTGGCTGCGCAGCGAGTCGAGGTCCCACTCGCGCACGTCGACGCCGTCGATCAGCACCCGCCCCGCGGTGACGTCGTAGGTGCGGTTGACCAGCTGGGTGAGCGCGCTCTTGCCCGAGCCGGTCTGCCCGACGATCGCCACGGTCTGGCCGGGGCGGATGTGGAACGAGATGTCCTGGAGCACCAGCGGCCGGGCCACCGGGGCCGCCTCCGTGCCCTCGCCGTACCCGAAGCTCACCCCCTCGAAGGTGATCTCGCCGCGGATCGGGGCGCGGTGGCCGCCGCTGTTCTGGTCCACGTCGGTCTCGGCCTCGATGATCCTGAGGATGCGCCCGGCGCTCGAGATGCCGCTCTGCACCAGCGAGAGCGCGAAGATCGAGATGAAGGTCGGGAAGCGCAGGATCGCCACCAGGCCCATCACCGAGATGACCTGCCCCAGGCCGGCGCGGCCCTGCTGGTAGAGCCAGAGCGCGTGCAGGAAGGTGAGCCCGACCGCCAGGCCGTACACCAGCAGCGGCAGGTAGCGCGCCTCGGTGCGCCCCTGCTGCACGAACAGGTCGCGGTAGGCGCGGGCGTTGCGCCGGAAGCGGGTGCGCTCGAACATCTCGCGGGCGGTGGCCTTGACCACCTCGATGCCGGAGAGCGTCTCCTCGAGCCCGGCGTTCATCACGCCGAACTGCGCCCGCTGCTTGTCGATGATCGGCCGCAGGCGGCGCATGTAGCGCTTGCCGAGCACCAGGTAGATGGCGACGAACGTGAGCGGCACCAGCGCCAGCTCGGCCTTGACGCTGATGATGTAGCTGATCGGCACGATGATGCCCAGCAGCATCTCGAACATGAGCGTCCCGCCGGGGACGATCATGTTGCTGAGCTGGTTGGTGTCGTCCGTGGCGCGGGCCATGATGTCGCCGGTGCGCTGCCGGTCGTGGAAGGCCTTGCTCTTGCCGAGCAGGCTGGCGTACAGCTCCTGGCGCGCGTCGGCCTCGAAGCGCGCCGCGATGCTCTCGGCGGCGATGTTGCCGGTGAGCATGAACAGGCCGTCCAGCAGCAGCATGGCGAAGATCGTCAGCGCGATGCCGAGCACGGCGCCGCCCTCAGCGCTCAGAGCCACCTCGGCCGCCTGCCCGATCAGCAGCTGCGCCCGCGAGTAGACCAGCCAGGCGCCGATGAAGCATGCGACGGTGACGACGGCGAACAGGCGGTAGCGCCACACATGCGAGACGATCCAGCGCAGCGGCGAGCGCCGGTCGTACACGTAGGCATCCTGAACGGTGAACTCGCTCATCTGGGACACGCAGACCTCCCTTCGCGGGCACAAAAAAGAAAACTGCGGGCGATCTCGCACCCGCAGTCTCGCAGCCTTCGCGCAACGCGCGTCACTCCGGTGGACTCCAGGGCGCACTGGCCGGCGGCGAGACTCGCTCGCGCGCTCGGCGGGTGGTGATATGGCGGAAAGCAACCATCGGATTGTACCCTGGGGATGTGACAGCTACGGTCAATGCTGAGGGAGGAGTATAGCACATCTCGCGGCGCGCGCAGATCGGTCTTGAGGTGGACTCTGCCCCTGAGCCGCTGCGTTGCGTGAACATAGGCCCGCTGTTATACTGTAGCCTCTCAGCGCGCCTGCTGCGCCGGCGCTCGCGAACCCACTACGCTCCTGCTAAGCTGCGGAGGCTGAGATGGACGTGACCGAGCAGGAGACTGCAGGGCTGCTTCAGGCTGCGTCGCCGCTCGACGCGACAGGGGCCGAACCGCCGCTGATGGTCTGGGTCACCGATCCGGGCGGCGCGTGCACGTTTCGGAGCCAGTCGTGGTACGACTTCACCGGGCAGCCCGCCGGCGGCGGGCTCGGCCTCGGCTGGCTCAAGGCGCTCCTCCCCGACGACCGCGCGCCGGCCGAGGCGAAGTTCCTCGACGCCAACCGGCGGCGCGTCCCCTTCCGGATCGACTGCCGCATCCGCCGCAGCGACGGCGTCTACCGCTGGGCGATCGACTCCGGCGCGCCGCGCTTCGGGCCGCAGGGCGAGTTCCTGGGCTACATCGGCGCGGTGATCGACATCAGCGAGCGCAAGCAGGCCGAGGAGGCCCTCAGGCGCTCCGAGGCCAAGTTCGCCACCGCCTTCAACGCCGGCCCGATCCTGCTGACCATGACCCGCCTGGCCGACGGGCGGTTCGTCGAGGTCAACGAGAGCTTCCTCAACACCACCGGCTTCACCCGCGACGAGGTGCTCGGGCGGACCCCGTTCGACCTGAACCTGTGGGTGCAGCCCGCCAAGCGCCTCGAAGGGCTCCAGCGCCTGCACCAGGGCCTATCGGTGCGCGGGTTCGAGTCCGAAATCCGCATGAAGGACGGCACGCTGCGCACCTTCCTGATGTCGGCCGACCTGGTCGATGTGGATGGCGAGACGTGCGTGCTCACGGCGCTCACCGACATCACCGCGCGCAAGCAGGCCGAGGTCATTCTCGAGCGCTACCAGCTGCTCTCCGAGCGCACGCAGGATATCGTGCTCTTCACGCGCGCCGACGGCCAGATCGTCGAGGCGAACCAGGCGGCCGTCGCGGCCTACGGGCACGACCGCGCCACGCTGCTCACCAAGCGCATCCAGGACCTCTACGACGAGGCGGCGCTCCCCGAGGCCGACCCGCAGCTGGCCCTTGCCAACCAGCACGGCGTCCTGTTCGAGACGGTCCACCGCCGCAGCGACGGCTCGACCTTCCCGGTCGAGGTCAGCTCGATCGGCGCGGACCTGGGCGGCGAGCGCATGCTGCTGAGCATCATCCGCGATATCAGCGAGCGCAAGCGGGCGGAGCGGGAGGCGCAGATCGTGGCCGACCTCACGGAGCTGATCCGGCTCACCGAGGACGCCGACGAGCTGCTGTGGCGGGCGGCGCAGGCGGTCGGCGAGCACCTGCAGGCCCAGCGCTGCTTCTTCATCGACATCGACGCCGAGCACGACCGCGCGCTGGTGCACCGCCAGTACTGCCGCGGCGTGCCCCCGGTGCCCCCCGAGGTCCGCATCACGGACTACACGCGGCAGTCGTTCGAAGAGATCGCCGCCGGGCGCACGATCGTCAACTGCGACTCGCAGCGCGACCCGCGCACGGCCGCGGACTACGAGCACATCTACCGGGCATACGGCGCGCGCGCCTACGTGGCGGTGCCGCTGCTGCGCGAGGGGCGCTGGGTGGCCCTGCTGTGGGTCAGCACGAATGAGCCACGCCAGTGGGCGCAGCGCGAGGTGACGCTCGCCGAGGTGGTGGCCGAGCGGGTGTGGATGGCGGTCGAGAAGCTGCGGCTGTACGCGGCCGAGCAGCGGGCGCGCGCGGTGGCCGAGGCGGCGGTGCGCGCCCGCGACCAGTTCCTCCAGGTGGTCTCGCACGAGCTGAAGACGCCGCTGACGACCCTGCTCGGCAACGCCCAGCTGCTGGAGCGCCGCACGGCGCGGGACGGCAGCCTGCCGGAGCGGCACCAGCGCATGCTGCGCACGATCGCCGACCAGGCCGCCCGCCTCAACCAGATGATCTCCTCGCTGCTCGACATCACGCGCTTCGAGAGCGGCCAGGTCGACGTCGTCCACGCGCCGCTCGACCTCGCGGCGCTCGTCCGGCGGGTGGTCGACGACGTGCGCCCCGGGCTCGTCCGGCACCGGATCGAGGTGGAGGCGCCGGCCGAGCTCGCGGTGGTGGGCGACGGCATGCGGCTCGAGCAGGTGTTCCGCAACCTGCTCAGCAACGCGATCAAGTACAGCCCGGCCGGCGGGCGGATCGGGGTGCGGATCGAGCCCCAGGGCGAGCAGGTGGCGGTGCAGGTCGCCGACGAGGGCATGGGCATCCCCGCCGAGGCGCTGCCGCATCTATTTCAGCGCTTCTACCGCGCCAGCCGGCCTGAGATGCAGGGCATCGACGGGACCGGGCTCGGCCTGTACGTCGTCAGGGAGATCGTCGCGCTGCACGGCGGCGTGGTGACGGTCGAGAGCGAGGTGGGCAGGGGCAGCGTGTTCACGGTGCGCCTGCCGCTCCCCCAGGACGCCGCGACGGCGTGAACGCGGAGGCCGTATCTTCCCGTCGGCCGGCAGCGTACCCCGCGCGCCGCTCTCTTGCGCAGAAACACCGCCCGTGCCCGCCGGGAAGATACCCGCAGATCCTTGCGAGGGAAAGTATAGCCTGCTTGCGGGAAATTGTCGTTAAGCAGATGCTAACTGTTCAGACAAGCTTGTAATAACATCCACGCGTGCTAAGTAGAGCGATCCGATTGTTAAGTATGTAAAGACTATATTCAACAATCTATACACTGTAGAGCGGCCATGCTATAATGAAACGCGTTACGCGGTTGCCCTAAGACTGCCCGCGCAGGCGCTCCGCCGGGACGCCCGGTGAGCCCGCGGCCCTCCGAGAATCTGTTTCCTCGCCGCTCTGCGGGGGAACAAAGCGCCCGTGGAGAGCGTCACTCTCCACACCTCCCCGCCAAGGAGGGCGGCCGGCACGACCGCGTACCTCGTTGGCATGACACGGGTCAGGCGGCGGGGCTCAGCCCCACGCCCGCAGTGGTGGACGCATGAAACCCTGGCGGCTCCGCGCGCCATACGTCCCGATTCTGATCGCGGCGCTGATCGCGCTCGCCCTGCTGGCCATCCTGCAGTACCACTGGGTGGGGCAGGTGAGCGCCGCCGAGCGCGAGCGCATGCAGTCGACGCTGCGCGCCAGCGCCGCGCGCTTCAGCGAGGACTTCGACCGCGAGCTGGCGCGGCTCTACCTCAGCTTCCAGATCGACGCCGCGACGCTGCGCGACCGCAACTGGGAGCGCTACGCGCAGCGCTACGACCACTGGGTCACAACGGCGCCCTACCCGAGGCTGGTGGACTCGATCTACCTGGTGCAGATGCGCGACCGCGGCAGCCTGTACCTGGAGCGCTTCAACCCCGAGACCAGGCGCTTCGAGCCGGTGAGCTGGCCCTCGCACATGGCCAAGGTCTGGCAGCGCTTCATGCAGTCCTACCGCAGCGCGACGGTGGAGAACGGGATGCTCGTCATCGCCTCGCCGGAGACGGTGGCCCCCGAGGTGCCGGCGCTGCTCATCCCGGCCACGCGCACCTGGCTGCTCTCGGACCAGCACAGGATCGACTTCGAGGCGCGCTTCCTCTTCGGCGATACGATCATCGCCCCGGCGGACGAGGCCTGCCTGAGCTGCGAGACGCTGCGCGGCGGCGGGACCGGCTTCGCGCATACGATCGTCACGCTGAACCGCGACTACCTGCAGCAGGAGTTCATCCCGAGGCTCGCCGCACGCTACTTCGGCGGCGACACGCCCGACTACCACCTGACGATCGTCGACAAGAGCCGCGCCGACGCAGTCGTGTACCGCTCCGACTCGCAGGCGCCGCTATCGACCGCAGGCGACGCGACCGTCGACCTGCTGAGCGTGCGCCTCGACGAGCTCAACCGCTTCCTGATCGACCCCTCGCTGCGCGCGAGCGACGATGCCGACGAGCGGGCGCCGCTGACGATCGGCATCGTGTCGCGCGGCGGGTCCGAGGCGCAGGAGCCCGTGGGCCAGTGGCAGCTGATCGTCACGCACCGGGCGGGGTCGCTGGACCAGGCGATCGAGGCGCTGCGCGCCCGCAACCTGGTGCTGAGCCTCGGCACGCTGCTGCTGCTCGCCGGCAGCGTGATCCTGATGATCGCGCTGGCGCGCCGGGCGCAGCGGCTGGCCCAGCAGAAGATCGACTTCGTCACGGTCGTCTCGCACGAGCTGCGCACGCCGCTGGCGGTGATCTGCGCAGCGGGCGAGAACCTGGCCGACGGGGTGATCCAGGAGCCGGAGCACGCCCGCCGCTACGGCGCCGTGATCCGCGGCGAGGGCCGCCGCCTCACCGAGATGGTCGAGCAGGTGCTGGAGTTCGCCGAGATCCAGAGCGGCCGCAAGTCGTACGACATGGCGGCCGCCGACGTGGCCGACCTGGTGCAGCGCGCGATCTCGGCCTGCGACCTCCAGCTCACCGCCGCGGGCGCCCAGGTGGTCACGCGGCTGGCGCCGGACCTGCCGCCGGTGTTCGGCGACGCCCGGGCGCTGCACAAGGCGATCCAGAACCTGATCAGCAACGCTGTGAAGTACGGCGGCGAGCGGCCGTGGATCGAGGTGCGGGCGGCGTGCGTCGGCGGGCCGCGCGGCCCCGAGGTGCAGATCGCCGTCGCCGACCGCGGCATGGGCATTCCGCCGGAGGACCTGCCGCACATCTTCGAGCCGTTCTACCGCGGCCGCGAGGCGATGACGGCGCAGATCCAGGGCAGCGGCCTCGGGCTCGGGCTCGTGCGGCACATCATCCAGGCCCACGGCGGGCGCGTCGGCGTCGAGAGCGCGCCCGGCCGCGGGAGCGTGTTCTCGCTGTACCTGCCGGCGATGCGGGACCAGGCGGGCGCCACCCAGCCGAGCGCCGGCGCCCAGCAGCGCGCAGGGGCACGCCACGGGCGCGCCCCGACGTGACGCCGCGGAGACGGAGGATCGAAGCGATGTCGCCCTCGCTCCACCGCTGCGCCACTCCTCAACGTCATAGCTGAAGCGGTGGCCTCGCGCCGCCCTGTTGCAGAAGAAACATCCGTGGAAGGCCTCACGCCCCTCATCGCTTTAGGAAGCGGGCGGGCCGACCGCGTCAACGTGGGACACAGTCATGAGCAAGCGCATCCTGCTGATCGAGGACGAGCCCGGCCTGGTGCTGACGCTGAGCGACCGGCTGCGGAGCGAGGGGTACGCCGTCGAGGTCGCTTCCGACGGCGAGACAGGGCAGGCGCGCGCGGCCGGCGAAGCCTTCGACCTGATCATCCTCGACGTGATGCTGCCGCGCAAGAACGGCTTCGACGTCTGCCGCGACCTGCGCCAGCAGGGGGTGCAGGTCCCGATGATCATGCTCACCGCGCGCAGCCAGGTGGTGGACAAGGTGGTCGGCCTGAAGCTCGGCGCGGACGACTACCTCGCCAAGCCGTTCGAGATGATCGAGCTGCTGGCGCGCGTCGAGGCCCTGCTGCGCCGCGTGCCGGCGCCGCCCCCGCCGTCCGCGGAGGTGTACCAGTTCGGCCAGGTGAAGGTGGACTTCCGGCGCGCGGAGGTGCAGCGCGTCGGCGTCGGCCCGGTCGAGCTCTCGGCGCTCGAGTTCCGCCTGCTGCGCTACTTCATCGACCACCGCGGCGCCACGCTCTCGCGCGATGAGCTGCTGAACAACGTCTGGGGCTACAACTCGCTGGCCTCGACGCGCACGGTGGATGTGCACGTGGCGTGGCTGCGCCAGAAGCTCGAGCCAAACCCGCGCTACCCCCAGTTCATCCTCACTGTCCACGGCTTCGGCTACAAGTTCGTGGGCTAGGGCCCGCGTTATCAAACTGAAATCAATCTGAACAAGAACTCATCGCCCGCGCACTAGCAAACACCCCGCACTTGGTGTATAGTTTGTATACACTTTTATCGAACATCGAGCAACGGTAGAGGCATCCACCGTCGGTGGGGCTCAAGGCGGGCAGCCTCAGGAACACGACAGCCCGGCGGCGGCGCAGCCACCAGAGGACGTCGCGCTCCTTCACCGCGGTTTAAGCTACCGGGCCTCGCCTCAGAGGCCAGCGCCGCCCACGCAGGAGACTGCGTGCCCCGCGCACTGCCGAATATCGCAAACACATCGAGGCGCAGCTGTGGCAGGCAGCGGACCGAGAAGCACACGGCACGAGCCAGGGCTGCCGCAGGTGCTCCACGAGGCGCATACGATCGTCGCGGAGCAGCTGAAGCGGCTGCGCGACCTGGCGGAGGGCGCGCGGCGCGAGGGCGAGCTGCTCAGCACCACCCTGCGCCAGGTCGAGCGGCAGCTGGACGAGGCGCTGCTCCAGCACCGCACCGCCGTCGAGCGCCGCCAGCCCGGCGCAGCGCTCCTCGGGCAGCGGGTGGCCGAGCTGCGCGACCGCAGCGAGGAGCTGGGGAGCGCGCTGGCCGCGAACCGGCACGCGCTGCGCCAGCTCGAGCAGCTGATACGCCAGATCGAGATGAGCAGCGCCGCGCTCACCGATGTGGACGGCGGGGTGGCCGATGACCCGTGGGCGCTGGCGCTGCGGGCGCAGGTGATCCACGGCCGCGAGGAGGAGCGGGTGCGCCTGGCGCGCGAGGTCCACGACGGGCCGGCCCAGGTGCTCGCCAACGCGCAGATGCTGCTGGAGACCTGCTACTCGCTGGCCCAGCAGACCGGCCACGAGCGGCTGGTGCTGATGCTGGACCGCATGCGGCAGGCGACGCGCGAGGGGCTGCAGGAGGTGCGGCGCTTCATCGCCGACCTGCGGCCCGGCGATGTCGCCGAGCGCGGGCTGGTGGAGGCGCTGCGCGAGTACCTGCGCGGCTACAACAACGCCTACAACGCGCAGGCGACGCTGGACGCCGAGCCGATCGGGCGGCTGCCGAGCGAGGTCGAGATCGTCCTGTACCGCATCGTGCAGGAGGCGCTGCAGAACGCGCACAAGTACGCGCGCGGCGCGCGGGTGATGGTCCGGCTCACGCGGCAGCCAGGGAGAATCGTCCTCGCAGTACGTGATGACGGGCCGGGCTTCGACCCGCACGAGGTCGCGCGGCGCGCCGGCCGCAGCAACTGGGGGCTGACGAGCATGCGCGAGCGGGCCGAGCTGATAGGCGCGCGCTTCACCGTCGCGTCACGGCCGGGGCACGGCACAGAGGTGTTGGTGACGCTGCCCACCGAGTAACGGGCAGCCACGAGCGAGGGCGCTGGAAAGCCAGCGATTCAGGTGACGGGCATGGACCAGAAAATACGAGTGCTGATCATTGATGACCACCCGCTGTTCCGGCAGGGGATCCGCTGGAGCCTCGACGAGGCCGGCGACATGGAGGTCATCGGCGAGGCCGAGAACGGGCAGGAGGCGATCAAGCTCGCCGAGCGGCTGCTGCCGGACGTCGTGCTGGTGGACATCAACCTGCCGGGCCTCAACGGCCTCGAGGTGGCGCGCGTGATCAAGCGGCGCGACCCGCGCATCGGCATGATCGTCCTGAGCGTCTACGAGGACGACGACCAGCTCTTCCAGGCGATCAAGGTCGGCGCCGCGGCCTACTCCTCCAAGGATGTGCACCCGCGCGACCTGGTGCGCATGATCCGCGAGGTCTCGCGCGGCAAGTATCTGATCAACGAGAGCGTGCTCGCCAAACCGCACGTGGCGACGCGCGTGCTGCGCCAGTTCCGCGAGCTGGCGGCCACGGAGGACGAGCGCACCAGCGCGCTGTTTGCGCCGCTCACCTCACGCGAGATCGAGATCCTGGACTGCATCGCGCGCGGCCTCTCGAACAAGGAGATCGCCAACGAGCTGTCGATCAGCGGCCAGACGGTGAAGAACCACATCACCTCGATCCTGTCCAAGCTGCAGGTGAACGACCGCACGATGGCGGTCATCTACGCGATCCAGCGCGGCTGGATCAAGATGGGCTACGAGGGCAACGGGTCGCACCAGAGCCAGGACGTCTCCAACTCCAGCCTCGCGCGCGGCAGGTAGCCCGCCACCATCAAGCCTCGCTCGAAACAACAGCCCTGCCGGATGCGGCGGGGCTGTTCGCTTGCGCCCGCCACACCCCACGGCGCGATCCCCATCCCCTTCACTAGCCGAAAGACGGGTCACCGGCGCCCGGTTGGTCGGTAGACTGACACTGCCGCAGGAGAGCCTGGAGGGCCTGTGCTCCGCCGGCCCACGCAGCGTGGCTGGGCAGAGCGGCGGAGAGCGGGAGGCACACGCCTCGCGGGTGCCCCCGGCGTGCAGAGGACACCCGGCCGCCCCGCATCACACCTTCACTTTCCTCGCCGCAGAGCGGAAGGCGCAGAGCGAAGCCGCCGCACCACGCGTGCGAATCGCCAGAGGAGCATCCCAATGACAACGATCGAGCTAGACCAGGTCAAGCTGGAGGCATTCGCCGAGCGCATGCTCGGCATCCAGAACGACGGCGCGCTGGCGCTGATGATCGGCATCGGCCTCCGCACCGGGCTGCTGGACAAGATGGCGCAGCTTCCGCCCGCCACCAGCGCGGAGATCGCGGCCGCCACGCGCCTGCGCGAGCGCTACGTGCGCGAGTGGCTCGCGGCGCTCGTCACCGGGGGCATCATCGAGTACAACCCGGACGACAGGACCTACGCGCTACCCCCGGAGCACGCCGCCTGGCTCACGCGGGCGGCCTCGCCGAACAACCTGGCGGCGCAGTTCATCCCGCCGCTCGACTCAGTCGAGGACGGGATCGTGGCGGCCTTCCGCAGCGGCGGGCTGCACCACCACGAGTACCCGCGCTCCCACGAGGTGATGGCCGAGGACAAGCGTCACTGATACCCTGCGCCCTCTACTGGCGCAGATACCAGCGCTCGATCGTGCCGAGGTACTGCGGCGTGTTGAGGTTCACCGGGCCGTCCAGCGTGGTGACCTGCTCGGCGAGCGCCACCGGGAGCCGGTCCGCCCACAGGAACAGGTAGGGCTTAAGCTCGGCCACCCGCGCCTGGGCCAGCTGGATGGCGCGCAGGCGCTCCTCGGGGTCGTACAGCTGGCGGGCCGCCGCCGACTGGTTGTCGTAGGCCGGGTCGCTGAACCCGACGATGTTGAGCACCGCGCGTGTGTCTGCGACGCCCTGGTTGATCTGGCTCGAGTGGAAGAGCGCGAAGTCGTCCGGGTCGTAGAACAGATAGTCGGCGAAGTCCGGATCGCCAGGGCCGTTGCTCCAGCTCCCGAGCAGCAGGTCGAAGTCGTACGGCGGGGCGTACTTCGAGCGGATGACCGTCTCGAAGTCGGAGGGCTGGACGACGACATCGATGCCGACCCGTCGGGCGCCATCGGCGATCAGGCGGGCCGCCTCCACCCGCCGCGGGTCATCGCCGCGCACGTAGAGCTGAACCGTGAGGCTGATGCCGTCGCGCTGGCGGATCGTCTCGCCGGGCGGCACCTTCCAGCCGGCCTCGTCGAGCAGCAGCCGCGCCCCCTCCAGATCCAGCGTCGAGGTCGGCGGCGGCGTCTGGTCGGCCCAGGAGCCGGGGGCGGCGCTCGACCCGATCGGCAGCCCCTGGCCGTCGGTCACCTCCTCAACGAGCTGCGGGATATCGACGGCCTTCGCCAGCGCCTGCCGCAGCCGCGTATCGGCGAAGGGGCGCCCCTCGCGCATGTTGAAGGCCAGGAAGTAGTAGCCGTTCTCGGGGTAGAAGCCGGTCTGGATGCCGGGGATCGTCTCCGAGATCGCGCGCGCCTGCCCCCACGGCAGCTCGGCGAGCAGCAGCCTGCCGTCGCGCAGCGCCTCTACGGCGACCTGCGGGTCGGGCGCGACGATGAGCGCGACGCGGTCGAGCAGCGGCTGGCCGCGGTAGAAGCGCTCGTTGGCGGTGAGGGTGATCGACGCTCCCTCCTGGCGCTCGGCGAACTGGAACGGCCCGGTGCCCACCGGCACCTCCCAGAAGTCGAGCGCGGCGATGTCCTTGTCGATCAGCAGGTGCTTGGGGAGCACCGGCACGGCGAGATCGCTGAAGATCGGCGCGTAGCGCTCGGTGAGCGAGATGACGACGGTGCTGCTCGTCGGCGTGGAGACTTCCGCGATGCGCTGGAGGTTGACCAGCAGCGCGGTGGTGGGCGAGATCTCGCGCAGGGCCCCGAGGGTGTAGGCGACGTCCTCGGCGCTCATCGGGCGGCCGTCGTGCCAGGAGACGTCGGTGCGCAGCGTGAAGGTGATCAGGCGGCCGTCCGGCGCGGCCTCCCAGCCGGTGGCCAAGTCGGGCACAGGCTGGAGGCGCTCGTCAAGCCGGGTGAGGCCGCTGTAGAGGAGCGAGATCAGCTGCTCCTCCCCGCGCGAGCGCGGCTGCCAGGGGCGCAGGTCGGGGATGTCCTCGGCGATGCGGATGGTCAGGTTTCCGCCGCGCGGGAGGGGCGTCGGTGTCGGCGGCGGCGCGGTGGGCGGCGGCGGCGTTGGTTCCGGGATGGGGTCAAGGGCGCATCCCACGAGAACGAGGAGCGTAAGCAGCGCAAGCGACGCGCTGGCAATCAGCAGGCGAGCGGATGGGATGTAGCTCATGGACGCGGATTATAGCACCTCTTGCGGCATCTCGATCGGGCTGCGGGGCGTATTGCACCTGCCAGCGCCGGCGATGGGCCGCCAGCGCCGACAGGTGCCCCGCTCGGCGAGCCCTGCTCAGCGGGCGCGATCGTCGGGCTTGTCCTGGAACATCTCGTGGGTGTCCTCGGCGCGCTCCCGCCCGGGGGTCGCGCCGCCGCCGATCGGCCCCTCCGCGCCGCCCGGCGGGTAGTACGGGTCGAGGTGGTCCACGCCCTGGACCTCAGAGTTGGTGAGCGAGACGCTGCCGGCCTGCTCGGGGGGCGAGTCGTGGCCGATCGCGCTGCGGCCGGCCCCGGTGTCGAACGAGGTGTTGGGGGCGCTGCTCGTCTGCTGGCCGCCGAACCCGCCGCCGGTGTCGGTGCCGATCCCGGAGCCGGCGCGCTCGCTGCGGCCGCTTCGCCAGGAGGCGGCGCTGGGCTGCCCGCGGGCGCTGCCACCCGGCAGGCTGCGGCTGAGCATAGAGCTGAGCGCCGCGCCGGTCTCGCCCGGCACCAGCTCGCGAACGTTCTGAGTGGCGGTGTTCGCCAGCACCGCCAGGGCGGCGGACTTCAGCAGGTCGAGCTCGTCATCGAACGAAGAGAGCCAGTGGTGCCCGCGGCGGCTGGGGGCGCCGATATCGTCGCCGATCGAGCCGAGCAGGTAGCCGGCGACCACAGCCGCGCCGAAGGCGAGCAGCGGGCGTGCCGCAACCTCTCGCTCGAGGCTGAAGCCGGAGCCGGCCTGGCCCACCGGCTGGCTCAGCATGTTCTCCAGCAGATCGCGCGGCTCACCCGCCGCGTCCGGCGCTGGCGCCTCGCGCCAGTAGCTGTTCTCATCACGACGCATCGCGTTGCCTCCATTCGCTGCTGCGACGCCGCCGGACGCGGCGCCAGATCCACGACACTACGAGCAGGTGCTGTGCCAAGACACAGCGCTCTCGCCCGCGCCCTCAGAGCGTCGTGCGGGCGAGCCCGTCACATTGCTCCCCACCGCCACCTCACGCGCCGGAAAGGGCTGTGCAGCACACCAGCCGCTCGTCTCGGTGGGCATTGCAGCGCATCAGTCTGTGCGTGGGGCACGCGCATCGGTGGAGATGGGCATGACAACGGGCAAACGAGCGGCGTACGCGTTCCCTTGCGGGTCCAGGGC
>ERZ777003.3807-NODE-3807-length-13791-cov-4.836779_pt1 | contig 13791 bp, 13 predicted proteins | sample MGYA00374956_ERZ777003 | MGnify/ENA primary metagenome ERZ777003 (study PRJEB29302, sample SAMN06268252) | bioreactor metagenome | isolation source: Joint BioEnergy Institute, California, USA | place: USA:Joint BioEnergy Institute, California, USA | collected... | reverse complement strand
TGTGCCACCTGCAGCGCTATCCCTACATTGCCACGCTGGTCCTCGGTCTCGTCGCCCTCGGCGTGCGCGGCCGGGCGCGGGCGCTGCTGCTGTGGCTGGCGGCGGTCGGCTTCGCCGTCACCGGCGGTATCGGCGTCTATCACGCCGGCATCGAATACCGCTGGTGGGCGGGACCGGACAGCTGCTCCGGCACCGTCGGGCTGGATGCGACCACGATCGAGGACCTGCGCGCCGCCCTCGAGGGCGCGTCGGTGGTGCGCTGCGACGAGGCGGCCTGGTCCCTCGCCGGCATCTCGATGGCCGGCTACAATGCGCTGATCGCCGGCGGGCTGTCGCTGTTCGCGCTCGTCACCGGCGCGCGGATCTGGAGGCGGCGATGAACGAGTCACCGGAAACGGCGTCCACGACCCGCGAGCGCCCCGGGCCGCTGCCGGGCGACCTCAGCCGCGAGGAGCTGATCGCCCGCATCATCCGGGTGGACCATGCCGGCGAATACGGCGCCCGGCGCATCTACGAGGGCCAGCTCGCCGTGCTCGGCAAGGGGCCGGCGGGCGAGACCATCCGCGAGATGTGGGCGCAGGAGGCCGAGCATCTGCGGACCTTCGACCGGCTGATGGTCGAGCGCCGCGTGCGCCCGACGCTGCTGCACCCGCTGTGGCATGTCGCCGGCTTCGCCGTCGGCGCCGCCAGCGCCCTGCTCGGAACCCGGGCGGCGATGGCGGTGACGGTCGCGGTCGAGGAGGTGATCGAGGAGCACTACGGCCGCCAGCTCCGCCAGCTCGAAGGCACCGACGAGACGGAGCTGAAACAGGTGGTCGACCGCTTCCAGGCCGACGAGGCCGAGCACCGCGACATCGGCCTCGAGCACGGCGCCACCCAGGCCCCCGCCTATCCGCTGATGAGCGCGCTGGTGAAGGCGGGCTCGCGCGCCGCGATCTGGCTGTCGGAGCGCTTCTAGCCGCGCCCGGCTCCGGCGTTCGCCATGCGCCGGCGTTCGCGGTGGAAGGTGTAGAGGCCGGAGGCGACGACGATAAGCGAGCCAACCAGCGTCCACAGGTCGGGCAGGTCCGCGAACAGCAGCCAGCCATAGACGGTGGTCCACAGCAGCGTGGTGTACTGCATCGGCGCCACGGCCACCGCCTCACCGACCTCCAGCGCCTTGATCACGCAGAGCTCGCCGAGCCCGGCCAGCACGCCGATGCCGGCGAGGAGCACGAACTCGACGACCGTCTGCGGCGCCTGCCAGATGAAGGGCAGCGGGATCGTGAGCAGCGCGCTGCCGACGAGGGCGGTGTAGGCGAGGGTGGTGCGGGTGCTGTCGCTGTCGGCGAGCACGCGCGACAGCACCTGGCGCGACGCGAACATGAAGGCCGAGCCGAGCGCAAACAGCGCCGCCGGATGGACCACCCCCAGCCCCGGCCGCAGCACGATCATGGCCCCGGTGAACCCGACGATCGCCGCCGCCCAGCGCCGGATGCCGACCGGCTCGCCGAGCAGGACCGCACCCATCACCGTGACCACCAGCGGGGCGACGAAGGTGACGGCGGCGGCGTCCACCAGCGGCACGCGGCTGATCGCGAGGATGAAGCACACCGCCGAGCCGACCGCGAGCGCGCCGCGCAGGAGCTGCAGCCCCGGCCGGGCCGTCCGCAGCACCTGCAGCCCGCTTGCGCCGACGATCGCCAGCATTCCCACCAGCAGCCCGAGCTGGCGGAACCACGCCACCTGCAGCACCGGCAGCGTCTGGCTGAGATACTTGGTCTGGGCGTCCACCGAGGCCATCAGCAGCATGGCCAGCACCATGTAGCCGATGCCGAGCCGGTTGTCGGTCCGGCGGACGACGCCGGAAGGGGAGAGGGGTCGGTGCAAGGGAACGCCTCGGAGACCGGGCCGCGCACACGCGGGCCGGCGGGCCAGCCTACGCCATTCCCGGCCCTGCGCAACGGCGCGCACGTTCCGCTGCGCGCATGGCTGGCATGCAGCGACGACGTGGAACCGCGCCCGGCCGGCGGTCAGTCGGTATCCAGCTCGGTATCCCAGTAGAGGAAGTCGTTCCAGCTCGCGTGCAGGAAGTTGGGCGGATAGCAGCGGCCGTGGTTCTGCAGCAGGTGGTGGCTCGGCTGGAACGGCTCGTTCAGGATCGTCATGCCGCTGTCCTCGAGCAGCCGGTTGCCCTTCTTCAGGTTGCAGGCCGAGCAGGCGGTGACGACGTTGGTCCAGGTGGTGAGCCCGCCCTTCGAGCGGGGGACCACATGGTCGAAGGTCAGCTCGTGGGACGGATAGGATTCGCCGCAGTACTGGCAGGTGAAGTGGTCGCGCAGGAAGACGTTGAATCTTGTGAACGCCGGCTTACGTGCAGCCGGCACATACTCCTTCAGCGCGATGACGCTCGGCAGCCGCATCTGGAACGACGGCGAGCGCACGACCCGATCATATTCCGAGATGACGTTGACCCGGTCGAGGAACACCGCCTTGATGGTATCCTGCCAGGACCAGAGAGACAGCGGAAAGTAGCTCAGCGGACGGAAGTCCGCATTCAGGACCAGCGCTGGACTGTCAGCCGGCGACATCGGTCGCCACCTCCGTCACTCATCGCCAGATCACGGCGCGACAGCGTCGGCGCCGTAGCGCATGAGCATTACCGCATCCGATTCGGCGGCACAACATCTTGCGGCGACAGCCCGGTGATCTTCACAGGACTGTCACCTGCGACCGCAATGTCTAGGGGTCGCCGCCCAGGTGCCGGGCAAGGAACTCGCCGCCCATCTGCAGCCCCTCGGGGTCGATGCCGTGGGCAAGCCCGGGGCGGATCTCGGTGCGCACGTCGAACCCGGCGGCGGCGAGCGCGGCGCCGGCGTTGACCGAAGCCTGGACCGGTACGACGTTGTCGGCGTCGCCGTGCACCAGCAGCACGGGCGGCTTCGATGGCGCGGTCTCCAGCGGCTCGGTGGCGAACAGCGCCCCGGAATAGCCGACGACGGCGGCGCAGGCGCGCGGGCGCCGCGGCGCGGTGTACAGCGCCATCATCGTGCCCTGGCTGAAGCCGACCAGCGCCAGCCGGTCGTCGGTGAGCCCGAGCCGCGCGAGCTGGCTGTCGAGCCAGGCGTCGAGGATCGGCGCGGCGACCTGGATGCCGGCGAGGATCGCCGAGGCCGTTCGCTCCTGCAGGCTGAACCACTGCCGGCCGAAGGGCGCCATGTCGCAGGGGAAGGGGGCGTGCGGCGACAGGAAGGCCGCGTCCGGCAGCAGCGGCGCCCATTCGTGCGCGAGGCCGATCAGGTCGTGGCCGTCGGCCCCCAGCCCGTGCAGCAGGACGACCAGCGCCGTCGGCGGCCGCCCGGATGCGGGGCCCAGCGTCGGGCCGTCAAGTTCGCTCGCTGCTGCCATCGCTCTCTCTCCTCGCGTCGGCGAACTGCTGCTGCCCGCCCGTCCGGTGGTAGTAGTGCCAGAGGAAGGTCGCCATCGCCCCGCGCCATGGTTGCCACGAACCGGCAATCCGGTCCACTTCCAGCCGGCCGGGACGCGCCGCAAGCCCCTTCAGCCGCTGCACCCCGACATGGAGCGCAAGGTCGTCGGGCGGCCAGGCATCCGGTCGCCCGAGTGCGAACAGCAGGTAGATGCCCGCGCTCCATCGGCCGAAGCCCCGGAGGGCGGTGATGGCCGCAACCACGCCGTCGTCCGGCAGCGCCGCCAGCCCCCCTGGATCCAGGGCGCCGGTCATCACCGCCTCGGCCAGGCCGCGGGCGTAGTCCCGCTTCGGCCGGCTCAGCCCCAGCCGCGCCGGCGGCGCCTCGAGCGCGGCGAGCAGGGTCGGTGGGTCAAGCGGCACCACCGCGTCGGTAATCCGCGCCCAGATCGCGTGCGCCGCGGCGGCGGAGACCTGCTGGCCGACGATGATCCGGAGCAGCCCGGCAAAGCCCGGCTCGATGATCCGCAGCTCGCCGGGCGGCCCGACCTCGGCCAGCGCCGCGGCCACGTCCGCGTCTGCGGCGGCGACCTCCGCCAGCCCGTGGCGCAGCAGATCCATGGTCAGCTTGGGAAACGGAGCGGCGGACGTCATCGGGCGGCTGGACCGCAGCGCGCCGGATGGTGCAAGCAGGGGCCATGACGGTCACACGCTTCGCGCCCAGCCCGACCAACCGGCTCCATGTCGGGCACGCCTACAGCGCCTGGTTCGCGTGGCAGGCGGCGGGCCCGGATGGCCGCTTCCTGCTCCGCATCGAGGATCTGGACGACGCCCGCTCCCGACCGGAGTTCGCAGACGCCATCCTCGAGGATCTCGCCTGGCTCGGCTTCTCCTGGCCGGAGCCGGTGTGGCGCCAGTCGCAGCGGCTGCCGGCCTACCGGGCGGCGCTCGACCGGCTGCTCGCGGAGGGCTTCGCCTACCCCTGCTTCTGTTCCCGCAAGGACGTGGCGCGCGAGATCGCCGAGGCCGGCGGCGCGCCGCACCTCGATGCGATGGGCGCCGTGCTCTATCCGGGCACCTGCCGCCGGCTGGGCGCGGAGGAGCGGGCGCGGCGGATCGCGGAGGGCCGGCCGCACGCCATCCGGCTGGACGCGCGGGCCGTGCTCGCCCGCTTCGGCCCGCTCACCTGGACCGACCGTGGCCTCGGCGTGCAGGCGGTGGACCCGGACGCGCTCGGCGATGTGATCATCGCCCGCCGCGACGTGCCCGCCAGCTATCACCTCGCGGTGGTGGTGGACGATGCGGCGCAGGGGGTGACGCTGGTGACCCGCAACCAGGACCTGGCGCCGGCCAGCCACGTCCACCGCCTGCTGCAGGCGGCGCTGGGCCTGCCGGAGCCGGTCTGGCATCACCATCCGCTCGTCACCGATGCCAGCGGCCAGCGGCTCGCCAAGCGCGACAACCCGGAGACCCTTGCCATGATGCGCGCCGCCGGCGTCACGCCGGCCGATGTATGGCAGCGGCTGGGGGTGACGCACTATCCGCCCGTGTAATGCTCCGGCCACAACGCTTTCACCACCGGTCCGTCGCTGCGGAGCGCGTGGCAGGTGTTGATCGGGGTCTTCTCCACCGGCGGCGGCGGTGCGTCGGGGTCGGCCTTGCGCCGCTCGCGCTCGCGATAGGGGAAGATGGTCTGGTAGGCGGTGGTGGCGATCGGCCCCAGCAGCTCCACCAGATGGGTGCAGCCCTGAATGCCGCCCAGGAGCTGCTTCACCTTCGCGTTCCAGCCGGGGGCGATGGCGAGGCCGACCAGCGCCTCGAAGGCGTGGGTGATGGACGGGCAGACCGGGAACGGGCTCGCGTCCATCGCCGCCTCGCAGCCGCGCACCACCAGATCGTCGTCGACGGTGAGCCTGAGCCACATCCCGTGCACCGGCTCGCCGGGCGCGAGGGTGCCGCGCCAGCGGCTCTCGAAGTGATAGGCCTTGGTATCGACGAGATGTCCCTCGATGTCCCACAGGCCGTCGCTGCGGCGGTAACCGCGGCAGGTGACGGTGCGGATGTGGATCGGCTCGCGCTCCACGGGCGGGCTGAGCGGCATCGGCCGGCTCCGGTCTGTTGACGTCGGCAACAGAGTAGGGCGGTCAGGCGCGAAAGCGAACCGCGTGCAGCGCCGGGCCGTGGTGCCGCAGCCAGGCGCGGGCGCGCTCGATCCGGCGCTGGCCGTCGCCGTCGCCATCGGCGAGCAGCCGCGCGCAGGTGCGCCAGAAGCGGGGACCGTGGTTCATGTGGGCCAGGTGCGCCACCTCGTGGGCGGCGACATAGTCCATCACCGGCGGCGGCGCCATCACCAGCCGCCAGCAGAAGCTGATCGCCCCGCTGACCGAGCAGCTGCCCCAGCGCGTCGCCGCGTCGCGGACCGTGATCCGCGCCGGCTGCCGGCCGAGCGCAGCGCCCTTCTCCCGCGCCAGCGCGCCGAGCCGCAGCCGCGCCTGCTCGCGCAGGAAGTCCTCGACCCGGCGCGGCAGATGGGCGGCCTCGCCGCGCACGTGCAGTGCGCCCGTCTCGACCCAGGCGACCCGCTCGCCGGCCGGGCCGCGGGCGCCGGCGTCCGTCCGGTGGACGACGACGAGCCGCTCGCCGAGGAACGGCACCTCCAGCCCGGCGGCGACGACGGTGGGGGGCGGATAGCGGTCGAGCTGGCGGGCGATCCAGCCGGCATGGGTGAAGGCGAACCGCCCGGCCTCGGCGAGCGACGCCCAGCGCGGCACCACCAGCTCCAGGCCCTTTGCCCCGTTGCGCAGGCACAGCCGCCCGGCGCGCTCGCTGCGCCGCCAGCGCAGGACCAGCGGGCCCTCCGGGGCGGCGATCGACAGGCTGCCGTCGCGCTCGAACGCGAATCGCGGCGTCTCGTGCATGAGCCCCAGTTAGGCGGCCGGCGCCGCCGATGCCAAGGCCGGCCTTGGCAGCCCTGCCGGCCGCGACTAGTTTCCCGCGCGTGACCGAAAGCGCACCAACCAGGGTGGCAGAGTCCCGGCCGGCGCACCCTGCCGCCGCGCGGCTTCTGCCGATCGCCATGATGCTGCTGCTCGGCACCCTGTGGGGCCTCAACTTCTCGCTGGCGAAGCTGGGGCGCACCGGCGGGGTGCCGCCGATGGCGCATACCTTCTGGCAGGCCACCTGCGGCGGGCTGATCCTGCTCGCGGTGTGCTGGGCCCGGGGCGTGCGGCCGCGGCTCGGCCGGCGGTTCCTCGCCTACTACCTGTTTGCCGGCGTGATCGGCTTCGCCGCGCCCAATGCCAACATGGTGGTGGCGCTGCTGCAGGTGCCGGCGGGCGTGATGGCGGTGCTGATCACGCTTGTTCCCGTGTTCACCTATGCGCTGGCGATCGTGATCGGCATGGAGCGCTTCTCGGCGGTGCGGGCGGTCGGCGTCGGCTTCGGACTCGCCGGCGCGCTGCTGATCCTGGTGCCGAGCGCCAGCCTGCCGTCGCCGGAGATGGTGGGCGCCGCGCTGATCGGGCTGATGACCCCCCTGTTCTACGCCATCGGCAACGTGGGCATGGCGCGCTGGCGCCCGCAGGGGCCGGGCGGGGACTCGATGTCGCTCGCCTGCGGCATGACGCTTGCCGGCGGTGCGGCGATGTTCGTCGCCATGCTGGTGACCGGCCAGGGCTATGTCCTCGGCCAGGATGGCTGGCAGCTCCGCGACTGGGCGCTGACCGGCCAGATCATGGTCACCGCGGTCTCCTTCGTCGTCTTCTTCGAGCTGCTGCGGATGGTGGGGCCGGTGGTGACGGGCGTCGTCGCCTTCATCATCACCTGCGCCGGCATCCTGTGGGGCATGGCGATCTTCGGCGAGAGCCACTCGGCCTGGGTCTGGGCGGCGGTGGTGCTGGTGCTGATCGGGCTCGGGCTGGTCAACCGGCCGACGCCGGCCCCGGCGGCGTCCGAGAAGGAGCTGCCGCTGTGACCGCCGCCGGCATCGCCGCCGCGGGCGCGCGGGGCGACGCCGGCCTGCTGTGGCGCCCGGCCCTGGCCGCTGTGGCGGCGCTCACCCTGCTGCGCTGGGCGACGCTCGCGCTCTCCCCGCTGGAGCTCTATGGCGACGAGGCCCAGTACTGGACCTGGTCGCAGTCCCTCGACCTCGGCTACTTCAGCAAGCCGCCGCTGATCGCCTGGCTGATCGCGGCTACCACCGCCGTCTTCGGCGACGGCGCCTTCGGCGTGCGGGTCGCGGCGCCGCTGTGCCATGCCGTCGCCGCCCTGTTCCTCGGGCTCGCGGGGCGCGACCTCGCGGGCCCGCGCATCGGCGCGCTGGCGATGCTGGCCTACGCCACCCTGCCGGCGGTGTCGTTCTCCAGCCTGATCATGTCCACCGACGCGCCACTGATGGCGTGCTGGGCGGCGGCGCTGTGGGCATACGTGCGGCTGCTCGCCACGCGCCTCCTCGGCTGGGCGGCGGCCGCCGGCATCGCGGTGGCGGCCGGAATCAACGCCAAATATGCGATGGGCTTCTTCCTGCTCTGCGCCGGCCTCCACGCGCTGGCAACGCCGTCGGCGCGCTGGCTGCTGCTGCGGCCGCACGGCTGGCTGCTGCTGGCGCTCGGCCTCGCCGGCTTCCTGCCCAACCTCGCCTGGAACGTCGCCAACGACTGGGCGACCCTCGGCCACACCGCGGAGAACGCCAACTGGCAGGGCGGCCTGTTCCACCCCGACCGCGGGCTGGAGTTCCTGGCATCCCAGTTCGGCGTGTTCGGCCCGGTACTGTTCGCCGCGCTGCTCGCGCTGATCGTGCACTGGGCGCGTGGGCGGGCGGCGGCGGAAGCCCGGCTGATGCTGATGTTCGCCGTGCCGGTGCTCGCGCTGATCACGGCCCAGGCCTTTCTTTCCCGCGCCCACGCCAACTGGGCGGCCACCGCCTATGCCGCCGGCGCAGTGGCGGTGACCCTGGCGCTGGCCGCACCCCGCTGGCGGCGCTGGCTCGCCGGCTCCTTCGCGCTGCACGGCATGGCCGCCATCGGCCTCTGTCTGGTCGTGATCCTCGCGGACGTTCTGCCCTGGCCGCAGGGGCGCGACCCCTTTGCGCGGCTGCGCGGCTGGGAGGCGGCGGCGACTGCGGTGGAACAGCGGGTGGCGGTGGACAGTGGCGCGCGCACCGTCATCACCGACGACCGGATGCTGCTCGCCTCCCTCCTCCACGCCGGGCGGGGCAGCGGGCTCCGCTTCGCCGCCTTCGACGCCGACGGCGCGCCCGGCAATCACTACGAGCTGACCATGCCCTATGACGCTGCGGCGGCTCCGCCGGCGCTGCTGGTCAGCCTGTATCCGGAGACGGTGGACATCGTCCCGGCGACCTGGCGGGTCGGGCCACGCGAGGACGTGGCGATCCCGGCGGGCGAAGGGATCACCCGCACCCTCTACCTCTGGCCGGTGAACTGAGCCGCCGTCGGCCCGGCCCCCCGGCCGTCCCTCTCCCGTCACGCCACTCGACAAGCACCGCGACGTGTCATGCCCGGCCCTCTGCCGGGCATCGCCGGCGGGTCGCGCCCTGCTGGCGGGATGGGGGCATATGCGTCCGCCAAATATGCTGTTGCACATATATGCAGATATCCTTATGAAGCGCATATGAGGTTGGCGTGATGGACCAGCTGCTGGCAGCGCTGAAGGCGGCGGCGGAGCCCACGAGGCTCCGCCTGCTGGCGCTGTGCGGCTATGCCGAGCTTTCGGTGAGCGAGCTCACCCAGATCCTCGGCCAGAGCCAGCCGCGAGTTTCCCGGCACCTGAAGATGCTGTGCGACGCTCACCTGCTGGAGCGCTCGCGCGAGGGCACCTACGCCTTTTACCGGCTGGCCGACAGCGGCCCGATGAGCGACCTCGCCCGCACGCTGATCGACGCCATCCCCAGCGACGACGCGATCACCGCCCTGGACCTGGAGCGGCTGGACGCGGTCAAGCGCCAGCGCGACGAGATGGCGGCGCGCTATTTCCGCGAGAAGGCCTCGCGCTGGCACGAGATCCGCTCGCTGCACGTGCCGGAGCAGGAGGTCGAGGCGACGCTGCTGGAGATGCTGCCGGAGCAGGTGGAGGACCTGCTCGACATCGGCACCGGCACCGGCCGCATGCTGGAGCTGCTGGCGCCGCGGGTGACGCGGGCGCTGGGCATCGACGCGTCGCGCGAGATGCTGGCGGTGGCACGCAACAACCTGGACAAGGCCGGCCATGCCCACTGCCGGGTGCGGCAGGCAGACATGTACCAGCTGCCGCTGCCGGCCGACAGCTTCGACGCCGTCGTCATCCACCAGGTGCTGCACTATGCGGAAAGCCCGGGCGCGGTGCTGGCCGAGGCGGGCCGGGTGCTGCGCCCCGGCGGCACGCTGCTGGTGGTCGATTTCGCCCTGCACACGCTGGAATCTCTCCGCATCGAGCACAATCACCGCCGGCTGGGCATCGACACTGCCGACATGGCCCGCTGGCTGGAGCGCGCCGGCCTGCAGAAGCTCGAGCAGCGTGCGCTCGCAGGCGACCCGCTGACCGTCATCGTCTGGAAGGCGGGGAAGGTCGCGGCCGAAGGCGCACGGCCGGAGCCGTCAACGCCCCGCCGCATGATCCGGGAGAAGGCCGATGGCTGAGCCCTTCCCTGCCGCCACCGACGCCGGTTCCGCGCGGCCTGCCTCCGGGGCCGGAGCGGGCGACGCCATTGCGCCGACGCCCCAGACACATGGGGGCCGCCGCGTGCCGCGCGTGAGCTTCGAATTCTTTCCGCCGAAGACGCCGGAGGCGGAGGAGAGCCTGTGGCAGACGGCCAAGCGGCTGGCCCGGCTGGGGCCGCAGTTCGTCTCCGTCACCTACGGTGCCGGCGGCAGCACCCGCGAGCGCACCCATCGCACGGTCAAGCGCATCCAGTCCGAGCTCGGCGTCCCCACCGCCGCGCATCTCACCTGCGTCGGCGCCGACAGGGCCGAGATCGACGCCATCGCCCGCAGCTACTGGGAGGCCGGCATCCGCCACATCGTCGCCCTGCGCGGCGACCCGCCGGCCGACGCCAACGGGGTGCGCGCCGCCTATGTGCCGCATCCCGGCGGCTATGCCTTCGCCGCCGACCTGGTGGCAGGCCTGCGGCGGATCGCCGATTTCGAGATTTCCGTCGCCGCCTATCCGGAGGTGCATCCGGAAGCCTCGTCGGCGGACGCCGACCTCGACAACCTGAAGCGCAAGCTCGACGCCGGTGCCAGCCGGGCGATCACCCAGTTCTTCTTCGATCCCTCGGCCTTCCTGCGCTTCCGCGACCGGGCGGCGGCGGCCGGCATCGCCGCGCCGATCGTGCCCGGCATCCTGCCGATCACCAACTTCGCCCGGGCGAAGAGCTTCGCCGCCGCCTGCGGCGCCGCCATACCCGAGCGCCTGGCCGTGCTGTTCGGCGGGCTGGACGACGAGCCGGAGACGCGCCAGCTCGTCGCCGCTTCGGTGGCCGCCGAGCAGTGCCTGGGGCTGGAGCGCGAAGGCGTCGATGCGTTCCACTTCTACACCCTGAACCGCGCCGAACTGACCGTCGCCATCTGCCGGATGCTGGGCGTGCAGGCGGCGCACCCGACGACGCACTGATGACGGTCATGGCCGACGCCAGGGCGAGCCGCCACGGGCGGTGCGGGTCGAACTGACGAACACCCCGAGACACCGGAGGAAACGGAATGGTCCAAGCCGCCAACCTCGGCTTTCCGCGCATCGGCGCACATCGCGAGCTGAAGACGGCCGTCGAGGCCTACTGGAAGGGCGCCAGCAGCGCCGAAGCACTGGAGGCGACCGCGCGCGAGCTGCGCGCGACGCACTGGAAGCGTCAGGCGGAGGCGGGGCTCGACATCATCCCGTCGAACGACTTCGCGTACTACGACCATGTGCTGAACGCGGCCGTGACCTTCGGCGCGGTCCCCCCCCGCTTCGCGAGTGTCGGCGCCACGGCGCTGGACCGGATGTTCGCCATGGCCCGCGGCGTCGCCGACGTGCCGGCCATGGAAATGACCAAGTGGTTCGACACCAACTACCACTACATCGTGCCGGAGCTGACCGCGGACACGACCTTCGCGCTGAATGATACGGCGCCGGTCGATGCGTGGCAGGAGGCGAAGGCGCTGGGGATCGACACCCGGCCGGTCCTGATCGGCCCGGTGACCTTCCTGTCGCTGGCCAAGACCAAGGACGGCAGCGACCCGCTCGCGCTCCTCGGCCGGCTGCTGCCGGTCTACGCGGAGCTGCTGGACAAGCTCGCCGCCGCCAGCGCGCAGGCGGTGCAGCTCGACGAGCCGGTCCTCGCCACCGACCTTTCCGACGCCGCCAGGTCCGCCTTCACCGAGGCCTATGCCGCGCTCGCGGCCGGCGCCTCGGGCCTGAAGATCACGGTCGCCGCCTACTTCGGCGCCCTGCGCGACAACCTGCCCCTCGCCCTCGGGCTGCCGGTGCACGGCCTTCACCTTGACCTCGTCCGCGGCGGCGAGGATTTCGCGGCCGCCGTTGCCGGCGCGGGCGACAAGACGCTGTCGCTCGGCCTGGTCGACGGCCGCAACATCTGGCGCACCGACCTCGGCCGCGCCCTCGGACTGGTCGAGCAGGCAGTGGCGCGTCTGGGGTCGGACCGGGTGGTGGTGGCGCCCTCCTGCTCGCTGCTGCACAGCCCGGTCGATCTCGCCTTCGAAACGAAGCTGGATCCGGAGCTGAAGGGCTGGCTCGCCTTCGCCGTGCAGAAGCTGGACGAGGTGGTGGCGCTGGCGAAGGCCGCGACCTCCGGCCGGGCCGCGGCGGCCGCCGCCTTCGATGCCAGCGACGCCGCGGTGCGGTCGCGCAAGGCCTCGCCGCGGGTGCACCGCAAGGAGGTCGCCGACCGGCTGGCGGCCGTCGACCCGTCGATGACCCGGCGGAAGTCGCCGTTCCCCGTGCGCCGGCAGGCGCAGGCGGCGGCCTTCGACCTGCCGCTGCTGCCGACCACGACGATCGGTTCCTTCCCGCAGACCGCCGACGTGCGGAAAGCGCGCGCCGCCCATCGCCGCGGCGAGATGAGCACGGCCGACTACGAGGCCTTCCTCGAGCGGAAGACCGACGACTGCATCGCCCGTCAGGAGGCGATCGGGCTCGACGTGCTGGTCCACGGCGAGTTCGAACGCAATGACATGGTCGAGTATTTCGGCGAGCAGCTCGACGGCTTCGCCTTCACCCAGAACGGCTGGGTCCAGTCCTACGGCTCGCGCTGCGTGAAGCCGCCGGTGATCTACGGCGACGTCTCGCGGCCGCGGCCGATGACGGTGCGCTGGGCGACCTACGCCCAGAGCCGGACCAAGCGGCTGATGAAGGGCATGCTGACCGGCCCGGTCACCATCCTGCAGTGGTCCTTCGTCCGCGACGACCAGTCCCGCGCCGACACCTGCCGCCAGATCGCCCTCGCGATCCGTGACGAGGTGCTCGACCTGGAGAAGGCGGGGATCCGGGTGATCCAGATCGACGAGCCGGCGCTGCGCGAGGGCCTGCCGCTGCGCAAGGCGGACTGGCAGGGCTATCTGGACTGGGCGGTGGAGAGCTTCCGGCTGTCCTCCTCCGGCGTGCGCGACGAAACCCAGATCCACACCCACATGTGCTACTCGGAGTTCAACGACATCATCGAGTCCATCGCGGCACTCGATGCCGACGTGATCTCCATCGAGACCTCGCGCAGCGACATGGAGCTGCTCGACGCCTTCACCCGCTTCAACTATCCGGCGGAGATCGGGCCGGGCGTCTACGACATCCACTCGCCGCGGGTGCCGGACGAGAGCGAGATGATCGCGCTCCTCGACAAGGCGCTGGAGGTGCTGAAGCCGGAGCAGCTGTGGGTGAACCCCGACTGCGGCCTCAAGACCCGCGACTGGCCGGAGGTGGAGGCGGCGCTGCGCCGGATGACTTCCGCCGCGCAGGCGATCCGCGGCCGGCTGGCGCAGGCGGCGGAGTAGCCGGAACATCGGCCCTGCCGCCGGTCGCGGCGGCAGGGCAGACCTTCACCCGTTGACCCTGAAGATGAAGTAGCGGCCGTCGTCCACCGTCGGCGGCAGCGGTTCGCGCGTCCATCCCGGGTGGCTCATCGGCTGGTCCGAGAGCACGAGCGCCCCCGGCCGCAGCAGCGGCGCGACCGCGCCGGCGAGGCGGGCAGCGACCGCCGCATCGTGTTCGGCCCGCCCGCTGCCGAAGTCGCAGTGGGCGAGGGCGGCGCTGGGGCCCAGGCGGGCGGCGGCGACCGGCAGGGTGTCGAAGAAGTCGCCGAGGAACAGGTGCTCGGGGTCGGGCGTGCTGTCGGGATGTGCCCGCACCTCGCGCTCGAACACGTAGATCGGGCGCCCGGGGAGGCGCGTGCGCAGGTGGTCGTA
>ERZ777003.3804-NODE-3804-length-13815-cov-4.931032_pt1 | contig 13815 bp, 9 predicted proteins | sample MGYA00374956_ERZ777003 | MGnify/ENA primary metagenome ERZ777003 (study PRJEB29302, sample SAMN06268252) | bioreactor metagenome | isolation source: Joint BioEnergy Institute, California, USA | place: USA:Joint BioEnergy Institute, California, USA | collected... | reverse complement strand
TGCGCTCGAAGAAGGCGAGGAGCTGGTCGCGGTCCACACGCTCGCCCACCCGCGCCTTCAGCGCCGCGTTGGCGAAGGTCGTCACTGGCGGCACGCGCTGCAGCAGGGCGTTGACGGTGGTCGCGATCAGCGTCGGCGGCCGATCGGAGCGCTCGTCCGCCAGCTCCGCCGCCAGCGTGGTCAGCGCGTCGATGCGCCGGGCGACGACGTGGCCGTTGGGCGAGGTGCGGTCGTACGGCAGGCAGTCCCAGGCCGGAAACTCGATGACGCGCACCTCCGGCGCGAAGAAGGCGACGCTCGCCGCCATCTGCGCCATGCGCGCGTCGTCGCGGGCGACGTGGATCAGCCGCCGGCCCGGGTGGCCGGCGAGGTAGCGGGCGACGAGCAGCGCGTCCGCGCCCTGCGGTGCGGATCCCACGACCAGCCGGCCGCTGCGATCCAGACAGTGCTCGAGCTCGATCATCGCCGGCCGGGCTCGAAACGGAATGCGCGCAGGCGGTCGAAGACCGGGGTCGCGAGCTCCGGCGGCGGCTCGCCGCGGCCGGTCAGCCACAGCCACAGGTCGGGCTCGCTCTCGTCCAGCAGCCGCTCGAATGCGTCCAGCTCTTCCGGCGTGAAGGTCGGCACATGGGCGCGCGCGAACTGACCGAGGATCAGGTCGGTCTCCTGCGTCCCGGTGTGCTCGCTGCGATAGATCAGGCGCTTTCGCCGGTTCTCAAGCTGGCCGATGTCGGACATTCTTCACGCTCTCCGCGCGGTCCGCAGGGGTATATAGCCCGAACTGCGCCGCGCCAATGGCCGATCACGAAAACCCCATGCGACCACCCGTCCTCTTCGCGCTGTTCCGGACGATCGACCGGCTGACCGGCGTCGGTCCGGCCGTCGCCGCAAGGCTGGAGCGGCTCGGCATCACGCGGGCGGTGGACCTCGTCTGGCATCGCCCCACCCAGGTGATCGACCGCCGGAACCAGCCCAAGGTGGCGCTTGCGCAGATCGGTACGGTGGCAACGCTGAGGGTGCGGGTCCTGGAGCACCAGCCGGGCGGCACGGCCCGGCAGCCCTACCGGGTCTACTGCGCCGATTCCAGCGGCGAGATCACGCTCGTGTTCTTCCGCGCCCGCGCCGACTACCTGCGCAAGCTGCTGCCGGTGGGTGCGGAGCGCATCGTGTCCGGCCGGGTGGATGCCTACAACGACCGGCTGCAGATGGCGCATCCGGATCACATCGTCGATCCGGCCGAGCTGGATTCGGTGCAGCTGGTCGAGCCGGTCTATCCCCTGACCGAGGGCCTGTCGCCCAAGACCCTGACCAAGGTCATCGGCGGGGTGCTGAAATCCCTGCCCGAGCTTCCCGAATGGCTCGATCCGGAGTTCCTGCAGCGGCGACAGTGGCCGGCGTGGCGGGATGCGGTGCGCGCCCTGCACGAGCCGGACAGCCCCGCCGCCATTGCCCCCGATTCGCCACACCGGCAGCGGTTGGCCTACGACGAACTTCTGGCGAACCAGCTCGCCCTGATGCTGGTGCGGGCGAAGCAGCGGGCCGCCCGCGGCCGGCCGACCGTCGGCACGGGCGAGCTGCAGAAGCAGGCGGCGGCCGCGCTCCCCTACCGGCTGACCGGGGCGCAGCAGCGGGCGATCGCCGAGATCCAGGCAGACATGGCCTCCGGCGACCGCATGCTGCGCCTGCTGCAGGGCGACGTTGGCAGCGGGAAGACCGTGGTCGCCCTGATGGCGATGCTGACGGCGGTGGAGGCCGGCCGGCAGGCGGCGCTGATGGCGCCGACCGAGATCCTGGCGCGCCAGCACCACCAGACGATCGCGCCGCTGGCGGCGCGCTGCGGGGTCGAGGCCGTGCTGCTGACCGGCCGCGACCGGGGCCGCAGCCGGTCCGAAGCGCTCGCGCGGCTGGCCAGCGGACGGGCCGGCATCGCGGTCGGCACCCACGCCCTGTTCCAGGAGGACGTGACCTTCCGTGACCTTGCGCTTGCCATCATCGACGAGCAGCACCGCTTCGGCGTCCACCAGCGGCTGATGCTCACCGAGAAGGGGCATCGGGTGGACACGCTGGTGATGACGGCGACGCCGATTCCGCGGACGCTCACCCTCGCCTACTACGGCGACATGGAGCAGTCGGTGCTGGACGAGAAGCCGCCCGGCCGGGCGCCCGTCGATACCCGCACGCTGCCGCTGGACCGGCTGCCGGAGGTGGTCGGCGGCATTGGCCGCGCCGTGCGCGAGGGCGCGCGGGTGTACTGGGTGTGTCCGCTGGTCGAGGAGTCCGAGCAGTCGCAGCTCACCGCCGCGACCGAGCGCATGGAGTCGCTGAAACGCGCGCTGCCGGTCCGCGTCGGGCTCGTTCACGGCAGGATGTCCGGGACCGAGAAGGACGAGGCGGTGGGGCGGCTGGCGTTGCCGCGCGACGACGCGCGTGCGCTCGACGTGCTGGTTGCGACGACGGTGATCGAGGTCGGCGTGGACGTGCCCGAGGCGACGGTGATGGTGATCGAGCACGCCGAGCGGTTCGGGCTCGCCCAGTTGCACCAGCTTCGTGGCCGCGTCGGCCGCGGGTCGCGCCCCGGCACGTGCCTGCTGCTGTATCAGGCGCCGCTGGGCGAGGAGGCGCGGGCGCGTCTCCGGATCATGCGCGAGACCGAGGACGGCTTCCGCATCGCGGAGGAGGACCTGCGGCTGCGGGGCAGCGGCGACCTGTTGGGGGTGCGGCAGGCGGGCATGCCCCAGCTCCGCATTGCCGACCTGGAGGTCCATGCCGACCTGCTGCCGGTGGCCCGCGACGATGCGCGCCTGATCGTGGAGCGCGACCCGGAACTCGCCTCCCCGCGGGGGGAGGCGCTGCGCGTGCTGCTGTATCTGTTCGAGCGCGACGCGGCGGTGCCCCTGCTCCGTTCTGGCTGAGCTGCCGCCCGTCGCGGATGTCTCTCAGGCGCCCGGCCCGCGCCGTTCCTGCAGCTCCTCCGCACGGTCCACGGCGTTGGCCGGGACGGCCTGCTGTTCCTGCAGCGCTGCGGGCTGCGTCTCCTCGGGGGTCACCATGCCGCCGGAGACGATCATCTTGATCCCCTCCTCCACCGTCATGCTGAGCGGGACCAGCTCCCGGCGCGGGATGAACACCAGATAGCCGGAGGTGGGGTTCGGGGTGGTCGGCACGAAGACGTTGACCATCTCGTCGTCGGACAGCCTGCCGATCTGGCCGCCCGCAACACCGGTAACGAAGCCGATCGCCCAGGAGTCCTTTCGCGGGAACTCGCACAGGACCACCTCGCGGAAGGAGCCGGTCCGGTTCTCCAGCACCATCTCCAGCACCTGCTTCAGGAAGCCGTAGATGCCGCGGATCACCGGCATCCGGTTGAGCAGGCGCTCGTAGGTGTTCATCAGCATCCGGCCGACGAAGCCGGCGGTCAGCGCGCCGATGAGAGTGATCCCGACCAGCGCGATCACCAGCCCGACGCCGGGGACCTCGAACGGCAGATATTCGCTTGGCCACCATTCCCGGGGCAGGAGCGGCTGCACCCGGGCGTCGATCCAGTCGACGATCGCGAGCACCAGCCAGACGGTGAGCCCGATCGGCGCGGTGGCGAGCAGCCCGGCCATGAACCAGCGCCGCAGGCGCCCGAAGACGCCGCCGCGCTTCCGCTTCTTCCGCGCGTCCTCCCCCTGGTTGATGCTCACCCTGCCCTATCCCGTCAGCGCAAGCGGCATCAGCGACCGCTGCGCGTAGCAACACCCATCACGGGACCGTGCGTCAAGCGGCGCCGCGCGCGGCCTCAGCCGAGGGCGCCGGTGTCGTAGATCACCCCGCTGCTGATGCGCCGGATCAGACGGTAGAGGCCGGCGATCGGCTGGAAGATCTCCAGGTGCTCGCGCAGGTAGGACTGGGCTTCCTCGCTGCGGTAGGTCGCGGGCTCGCCGAAGCCCTGGTCCGTCTCCGCCGGGTCGGTCCGCGGGAAGATCACCTCCAGCAGCGCCACCGCATGATCGACGTCGAGGTGGAGGATGTGGGACAACAGCTCGTCGCGGGTCGTGCCATGCTGGGCGCTGAAGTCCGGCACGAGAACGGCGAGCCGGAAGATCTGCTGGATCAGGGCGGTCCGCAGCGCGTGCATCAGCTCCAGGTTCTGGCGCTTCTCGGCTTCGCCGAGGGCATGGCCGGCCGGCACCACGTTCGCCCTGAGTTCCGCCAGCGCCTCGTCGAGATCGTCGCAGTCGCGGCGCAGGTGGCGGTAGATGCGCACCAGCCGCTCGTGAACGCGGGTGCGCTCCAGGCTGGCGGCAACCGCGCGGTCCGTGTTGCGGCGCTCCCGGTCCGGCTCGTGGCTTGCGCGGAGCAGCCACAGCCCCGGGTCCAGCGTGTCGATGTAGGCCTTGAGCGCGTCCAGGTTCGAGAAGGCGCGGGCGTATTCGATCATGCCGATGATGCGCCGGAAGCGCGGCGAGTCGGCGTAGAGCGACCGGAACAGCCCGGGGTCGCGCCGGATCGCCCGGCCGAGACCGCCCAGCGTGTTCGCGAGGAAGCCCATCTGCTGCAGGATCGCGTTGTGGGGGATGGCGCGGATCTGCGACGGGTGGAGGTTGGCGGCGTCCTCGCCGAAGTCGTGCTGGCGGCGCACCGCCCGGCTGCCCGTGCGGTGCAGCAGGTTGGGCCCGAACACGCCGAGGAGCGTGGCGTAGTCCGGGTTGTCCATGATCTCGGCATTGAAGTGCTCCACCGCCGCGAAGAACTCGCCCATGTTGGCGGCGTCCGTATAGAAGGGGTCGTTCAGCCCCTCGCCCGGCGGCAGCGGCCCCAGCACGTGCTCGACGATGCGGCACATCGAGATGAAGGCGATGCCGGGAGTAATGAAATAGAGATAGCCGTCGCCGCCCTGGAAGCTGGTCTCCTGCTTCAGCGGAATGCCGTCGCGGGCAAGGGCTTCGCGGACGAAGGGCGAGCAGACGTAGTTGAGGCGGTCGGAGAAGCTTGCCGGGTGGCCGCCGCGGCCGATCGCCTCGCCGTGGGTGTTGAACACGACCAGCTCGACGCCGGCGAGGCCGTGGCGCGCCAGCGTCGCCCCGATCCGGACCTGCAGCCGCTCGATCGCCGCGGCCGCCGCCGTCTGGCCAAGATAGCGGCCGGCGTCGGAGAAGCCGGTCTGGATGCAGAGGCGCCCGCGCGCCCGGACATAGTCGCGGTAGTGCGGCTGGGCGAGCAGATCGTCGATGATCTCGTGACCGCGCTCCAGCGCGCGCTGGGTCTCGAACAGCGGCGAGATGTCGATCTTCTGCTCGATGCCGAACAGCTTGGCGTAGTAAAGCGCCGCCAGCACGGTGAAGGCCGTCTCGCACTCGGCGATCAGGAACCGCACCGGGTTGGTGCGGTCGATGTACTTCAGCATCTGGGCGACGATCATGAACAGGCGCTTCGCCGACGCCCGCTCCGCCATCACCGAGCCGAAGTTGATGCTGACCGGCTCCACCGAACCAATCATTGCGTTGATGGTCGCGAGATAGGTGTTGCGGCTGGTGGGGTCGTCCGGCGCGGAGGTCATGCCCACGCTCTTGCGGACCGCATTGTGGATCTGGCTCGCGTTGAGCCGGACGTGGGTGTCGGCCATGCTGAGGCCGCAGTTGGCGACCAGCGCCCGCAGCACGCACAGCTCGCGAACGCCCTCTGGGGAACGCATCAGCCCGATCGCGCGGTCGATCAGGTCCAGGAGCGCGACGACGTCGATCATCCGTTGCTCGCGGTCCCGGTACATGCGCTGGGCAACCGTGCGAACGACGTCGGCGTCCTCGCGCCCGCCGATGGATTCGAATGCGGCGAGTTCATCGCCGGCGTGACGGAGCGTGAGCGCCACCCGCGTCTCGAACAGCTCCAGCGTGCGGCGCAGGTCCTCGTCGCGCGGGGCCCGGGCATAGGTGTCGATCAGGGAACGGACCTGCTGCGCATAGCGGTCGAGCTGACCGATCTGGACGCGCAGGCGCTTCTTGAAGGTATGGAACCACTGGATGTCCGACCGGCCGTCGAGGTCGTAGCCGACCCAGCTCGCCAGCGTCACAAGGCGCGGCCGCAGCTGGCGCCAGTTCTCCGGGTAGAGCTCGGCCGCGACCTCGAACAGGATGCGGAAAACACGCTCCAGCGCCGCCCGCGCATTGGCGATCGCGATCAGCGACAGCCTGTGTTCCGTCCCCAGGTCGATGTCCGGGTCGGGACGGTGCTCCGCGGCGAGCGCCGTGCGCAGCCGCGCGGCGACAGCGTCGGCGTTCAGGGGCACGCCGCCCTGGTCCTCGCCGGCCCCGAGTTCGGCAAGGCACAGCAGCAGGCGCTCGCTGGTCGCAAAGGTCGGATGGGCGGTGAAGACGATCCCGAACAGCGCGCTTTCCACCTTCTGCTTGAAGGTGGTGAACGGCGCGCGGATGGGCTTGTCGTCGGCGCCGCGCTCCCACGCCACCTCGCGGAAGAGGCTGCGGAGTGCCTCCTCGTTCCGCGCCACGTCCCGGATGCCGAGATAGCCCCCGAGGCGGTCGGCGCGGACTGCAAAGGCTTCGGTGCAGAGGAGCTGCACCAGGCACTCGACAGTGCCGTAGTCGAGCGTGCCGCCGTCCAGCATGCGCGTGATCTCCAGCGCCAGCCGCTGGACGGGATTGCTGTACGGGTCCTGCTCCGCCTCCCGCCGGTAGGTGTCGAGCAGCTCGTGCAGGCGGCGGCGCAGCGCGAGCACGTCCTGGGCCGCGCGGCGGGCGAAGGCCGCGCCCTCGCGCAGCTCCGCCGCGGTCGGCTCGGCTTCCAGAATGGCGTCGAGCGCCCGTACCAGGCTGTCGGCCGCGGCCGCCGGGGCGGCGTTCTGCTTCTTGCGTGGAGCGATCCTGTTCATGCGGTCTCCGGGTCCCGCCGTCCCGCCCGCTCGGGGCGGGGGCCGGGCTTTATCCTGCCAGGGAGGTGCAAGCGCCGCGCCAGCCGCCACTGCCGGCTGCGACAGACCCTGGGGCACACCAGCCGCATGTGCGGGGCAGCAGGCCGCCCGATCGGGTCGGTTCCGTACTCCTGCCGCATTTCAGTCGCAGGCTCAATCGTGTATGCACCCTTGGCGCCGCAACGCGCCTGTCTCGTCATGACCTGGATCGCAGGACCCCGGTGTCGCAGGATCGACCAGTGCCAGCGCCGACGGCTCTTCGCCGGCTGGGGCGACGCCTGTTCGGCGGGCCGCTGCTGCGGCTGCCCGCGGCGCCGACGGCCGAGGCGCGTCGCGTGCGATGGGCAGTCGGCCTCTCCGTCGCCGCCCATGCAACGCTCGTCGCCGCCGGCTCGTTCCTGACCGCCTCCGCCCTGATCCGCAGCGGCGGCAGCGTCGCCGGGGTCGAGATCGTGCTCGACACGCGCAGCCTTGCGACCGGCCCGGTGGCCGACCGCAGCTACGCTCCCGCGCCCGACGCGGCGCTGCAGGCGCCGGAAGCGGAAGCGCCGGAGCAGATGCCGCCGCAGGAACTCGAGGAGACTGCGCCGGAGCCCCCGCCGCAGCTCGCCGCGCTGGAAGAGCCGGAACCCGAGCGGCTGGCGCTGGAGACGGAGCCCGCACCGGAGCAGGCGCCCGAACCGCTGCCCACCCTCGCCGACGAGGCGCCGGCCCCGTCGCTGCAAGCGGCCGCCGCGCCCGAGAACCTCGCCCCCGAGCCGGAGCCGCTGCCGCCCTCGGAGCTGACCGAAGCGCCGCCGGCGCTTGCCGAGCCGGTACCACCCGCCGATCCGTCGCCAACGCCGCCCCCGCCGCTGCTGACCACGGCGCCCGAGCCGCCGCCGACGCCGTCGCCGGCCGATCCCCCGGTCGATGTGCCACCGGTGCTTGCCCAGTCGCCGGAGATGCCGGCCGAGCTGCTGCCGGCGCCTCAGCCCGCCCCGCCAACGGGGGCGGCACCGACACTGCCGGCGGACCCTGCCCCTGCGCCGCAGCCCGAGGTGCCGCAGCTTGCCGCGCTGGACGTGCCGATCGCTTCGCCCGAGCCCCCCGTCGTCCGCAGCCTTCAGGCGCCCGAGCCCGCGCTGCCGCAGGCCGAGCCGGACCAGCCGCCGCCGGAGCCCGAGATCGCCGACCAGCCGGAGACGGCGCCCGAGCCGCCGGCGGAGGAGCCGCCCATGCTGGCGCAGCCCGACGAGCCGGCTCCGGCGGAGACGCCACTGGAACCGGAGGCGCCGGAGAACGGGCTGGCGGCGTCACGGCCGGTCCAGCCGCCGCGCACCGATCCGCGGATCATCGACCGGTTCACCGCCAATGCGCTGCGGACCGGACGCGCCGACGGGATCGACGCGGAAATCAGCGCCATCCTCAGCGACATCAGCTGCGGCGCGCTGGACGCCCGGATCGGCGAGGGCGGGCAGCTGCAGGTGCGCGGCTTCCTCACGTCCTCCACGGAGAAGGACAGCATCCGCGAGCGGCTGCAGATGCTGAACCAGGTGGAGGGCGTGAACGACGGCGATGTCTTCGTTGTCGGCAACAGCCTCTGCCAGGGTCTCGGCGTCTATGCCGACGGCACCGCCGTGCTCGCGCCCGACGCGGAGCCCGATCCCGCCCTGCCGCCCGAGCTGCGCGAGGCCATCGAACCGCTGTTCGGCACGGTGCAGGGGGCGCGCCGGACGTTCAACGGCTCGAACTACCTCGAGATCTACGTGATGACGCCGGACTTCCCCGCCCACGTCTACATCGACTTCTTCAAGCCGGACGGGACGGTCGTTCACCTCAGCCCGAGCGAGCTCAGCCCTGACAGCTACTATCCGGCGCCCCACACCACCATTCCGATCTCCGCCATGGAGCCCAACGGCCTTTCGGTGCCGGCCGGGCCGCCCTACGGCATGGGCATGGTGGTGACGCTTTCGACGAGCACGCCGCTGTTCCAGCCGGGAAGCTTCCGCCCGCGGGAGGAACGGGCCGACGACTACCTGCACGACCTGGAGGTGGCGCTGCGGGAGCGGGAACTCGACCAGAGCTTCCGCTCCCAGTACGGCTACGTCTTTGTCGAGGTCGTCCGCGAAGGGCCGCCGGTCAGCGATGCGGCGCCGCCGGTGCGCTCCGACCCCGTCGTGGTCGACTCGCCGGCGCTGTACTGAACGTCCGCCTAGCGCTGGAGGAAGCGGGCGAAGTCGGCGACGCTCTCGACGAAGCGGCCGACCTGGTTGCGCAGCGCCTGCTCGCCGATGCCGCCGTACCCGCTCACGTCCATGTCGAGGACGATGTAGTTCTGCGAGTCGATGTAGGCGCGCACCCAGCGGCGCTCGACGTTCCAGCGGTTGATGGCGTCGAGATAGACGGGGCGCCGCTGCGGACGGAAGCTCGCCACCATCAGGATGCTGTCGCAGTTGCCGTTGGCGTCGCAGTCCCAGAAGAACACGTCGCCGAAATCGGACGGCAGGGCCGCCCCGGTCTGCAGCTGCAGGTACGGGTCGCCGTAGTCGTCGGTGCCGATCTGGGCGTTCACGCCGTGCGCCTGAAAGGCCGCCGCCACGGACTGGGCGGTGAGCGACTGGGCAAATGCAGGCGCAGCGACCGCCGCCGCGATGAGCATTGCGAACGCGACGAACGACCTGGCTACGGATTTCACGACGGCTCCCCCCGGTAGCGGCTTTCGGTATTGTCGCCGGAGTTTGCCAAAAGGCAGGGGCCTCGGCAAATGGGATCGGCCGCCAGGGATGACTTCGGGGCGGCCGGGGTTCCTATTCGGCCGCCATTGCGCGGGGGCGCCGCCCCGCGACCTCGACATCCTCGTCGATGTAGAGATTGCTCAGCGCGTCGGCGATCCGCTGCGGCGTGAATTCCGGCGGCACCCCGTCGAACTTGCACGACGCGATCACCTGGTTGACGATGAACTTCGGCTGGTAGGACGCGAGCGGTACGCCCCGCTTCACGTGCAGCTCCTCGCAGATCATCGCGTAGATCTCGTCGGTGAGCGTCAGACCATTGGCCCGGGCGACCGAATCGAAGATGGCCCGGTGCACGTCAGGCGACGGCGACGGGATGTTCATCTTGTACGGGATGCGGCGCAGGAACGCCGGATCCATCAGATCCTTCGGGTGCAGGTTCGTCGAGAAGATGATGAACGCGTCGAAGGCGATCTGGAAGCTCTTGCCGGTGTGCAGTTTCAGGAAGTCGATCCGGCTTTCCAGCGGCACGATCCAGCGGTTCAGCAGCTGCTCCGGCGTCACGAGCTGGCGGCCGAAGTCGTCGATGATGAACGTGCCGTTGATCGCCTTCATGTGCAGCGGCGCCTCGTAGAAGCCGGCGTCGCTGTAGCGCAGGTCCAGCATCTCCAGCGTGAGCTCGCCGCCGGCCATCACGATCGGCCGGTGGCAGACGGCATAGCGGATGTCGATCTCCTCGCGCCGCAGGCTGTCGGTGATCCGCTCCCGGCTGAACTCCTGGCCAGCCGCCGCCGGCCGGTTCTGCGACGGCTCGAACACCCGGTGCACCGAGGGGTCGAACAGTTTGACGATCTGTCCTTCCACCTCAACGGCATAGGGGATGAAGATGATGTTCTGGAACATCCGGGCGACGCGCTCGGCGATCGTGGTCTTGCCGTTGCCGGCGCCGCCGTAGAGCAGCATCGAATGCACGGAGTTGACCGCCGGCCCCAGCTTGCGGATCAGCCACTCCGGCACCACCAGGTTCCGGAAGAACTCGCGCACCAGGTTGGCGTCGATCCGCTCGTTGGACAGCCGCTGGGCGATGACCTGGCGGGTGTAGGCATCGAGCGGCACCGGCGCCGGGCCGACATACCGGCTCTGCGCCATCGCCTCGGACGCCCAGTCACGCCCCAGCCGGGTCATGGCGTAGCGCATCTCGCCACGGCGGATGCCGTCGTTCTCCTCCCCCATCGCCTCGACCAGCTTCTGGTCGGTCGCGAGCTGGAGCAGCTCCTTGGTCACCGCATAGGGCAGCTTCATCGTCTGCCGCAGGCGGCTCGCGTTGTTGTCGCCCTGGACCAGCATCGCCTTCAGCATCAGACGCAGCAGCAGGGTGTCGGCGATGCCGGTGTCGGCGATCGACTTGGGCGCGGTGGGGATGACGGTCAGCGCCGCGTCGAGGACTTCGCGGCTGATCAGATTGAGCGCGATCAGGTTGTCGCCGAGGCGCCCGCCGTGGGTACGTTGCCGCTCCACGGCGCGGTCCACGTCCTGCTGGGTGACGAACCCGTGCGCGACCAGCGACTCTCCGAGCAGCATGCAAGGCTCCGCAGCAGCAGATGAATGGCTGCCCGGATTGTGCCTTGGAACGTTTAACAGAGTCTGAGCCGGGAGATGCGCCCGGCCGCAGCGCTAGTGCCGCTCGCGCCCGCGCAGGCCCAGCGACCACATCACGCCCACCACCCCGCCCTTGATCAGCGGAAGCAGCGTCAGCGTCAGCACCAGGGTCAGTGTCGGCCAGATCGTCAGGCCGATCCACGTCGGGAGCTGCCAGGTCTGGTAGACGTACAGCACCAGCGGCACGATGATGTGGCCGACCAGCAGGATCGTGATGTAGGGCGGGAAATCGTCGGCGCGGATGTGGCCGAGCGGCTCCGAACAGCTGTCGCAGCGCTCGCGGAGCTTCAGGTATCCGGCAAACATGCGGCCGCGGCCGCAGGCGGGGCAGCGCCGGACCAGCCCGCGCAGCACGCTTGGACGCAACGGACGCGGCACCGTGATCGACGGCACCGCATCGAGGTTCGATCCGTTCGGAGTCATGGCGCGCGGGTTGTATCCGAAGGCCCGGGGCAGGGCAAGGTTCGTGATTTTTCTGTCGGTTTAGAGCAAACGTGCGGTTAAAGAACGTTAATTCCTCGCTATTAAGTATTGCGCATCGCGCGACAAATCGAGATAAAGAAACCGTTAAGGCATTAGCGACTTTCCGGTTGCCGTCTTGACACCTGCCAGCCCCGCCGCACGTCCCCCCACACGGCGGCGGGGCATCAGGGTCCCCTCCGGGGATCCGCCAAAAATCCTTCCGGAACAAGGGTTTGGGAGCGGGCGGTGCCCGGTGGGCGCGTATGGGTCCGCGACATCCAACCGCATGCCTTTACTGTCATGGACGCGCGGTAGGGCTTCGTTAACCAGTCGATCCCACATTCCCCGCGCAGGCGACCAGAACGGCCGCCATCACAGGGAAACGGGGAGCGGGTCATGGGACAGAAACTCTCAGCAAACGATGAGATCGCCGCGCTGCGCGAGCTGGAGCACGAGGCGAGCATGAAGTGGGCAATGGCGCAGCGCGCCGAACGGGAGGGCAACCGGGCGCTGGCCGAATCACTGTCCGCGATGGCCGCAGCCGCCGACCGGGCCGCCATGGCGCGGCGCAAGGGCGCGGCCGTCTGCTACTGAATCCGCCGCTTCGGGCACCCCGAAGGCAGGCAGACCTCTTCTCTCTTGACATCGCATGGGCCGCGGCAGCAAAACCCCGCGTGCCGAGCGTGATCCCCGGTAGCTCAGTCGGTAGAGCAGGTGGCTGTTAACCACCGTGTCGGCGGTTCGAGTCCGTCCCGGGGAGCCAGACTTCCACAGCGTCAGGACATGCAGCGCCAAGGCCTTTGTCTTGCGGCATCATTTGCGGCCGCGCGGCGCTCTGGCTATCTTGCCGCGATGAAAGCGGCCACAAGGCAATCAGATCGGCGGCGATGCGCACGGGCCTGATGATTGCGATCGCGCTCACGGTGGCGCTGTTCGCGATCGTGCCGGCGGTGGCCATTCCGCGCATCGAACGGAACCTGGCGGCCCGCGCCGCGGACGCGCTGCGGCGCGAAGGCGTTGACTGGGCCACCCTCTCCGTCCGCGCGAGCACCCTCCGGATCGAAGGCGAAGCGCCCGCAGCCGGTCTGCGCGACCAGGTGATCGCGTTACTGGCGTCGCTGGACGGGGTGGCCGAGATCATTGACGGCACCACTGTTGCACCGGCTCGCAGCTACGCGATCCAGGCGGTGCGGGTGTCGGACCTCCTGACCGTCAGCGGCAGCGTGCCCGACCAGGCGCTGGCCGACGCGGTGCTGGCCGCGATTGCGGGAGCTGCGCCCGGGCTGGCCGTCGAATCGGCCATTGAGGTGGTCCCGGGCGAAGTGGACGCTGCGTGGCGCGAGGCGGCGGTCGCCGCGGCCGACCGGGCCGCACGGCTCCTCGAGGGCACGGTCGCGCTCACCGAGGACAGCCTGACCGTCACCGGCTCAGTCGCGGACCTGGAGACGGCCGAGATCGTGCAGTCGGCCCTGGGCGGCGAATCGGCCCCTGCCCTCTCCGTCGATGTCGTCCTGCTGGCCCCCCGGCTCTACCAGCTCTCCGTTACCCGCGAGCAGGACCGCCTGGTGCTCGCCGGCGAGGCGCCGGACAGCTTCGCCCGCGACGCGCTGGTGGCTCTCGCCCAGCGTCAGGGGGTGCCGCGGGTGGATGCAGAGGGGCTGGTCATCGTCCCCGGCGTCGCAACCGAGGAATGGCACAGGCTGGCGGGCGCGCTGATCCGCCATGTCGGCGCGATGCAGCAGGCGGTCGCGCAGCTCGAGCCGGGCAAGCTCACCCTGGACGGGATCGTCGCCGACCCGCAGATGGCCGAGCTCACGCGCAACGCGCTGGCATCCATATTTGGCCAGCAGGAGGGCATGCGGCTCGCCATCGAAATCCGCACGCCCGAGGCCACCCCGCCGGTGGAGGAGCCGCCGGCTGACACCCGGGCGCTGCTGGCATGGGCCGATTCGGCGCCGGTACCGGCGATCGCCGACGACCAGCTCATCAGCACCAGCGACTGCCAGCGGGCGCTCAACGCGCTGATCGCGGACAGCCGCATCAGATTCGTCGGCGACAGCGCCGATCTCGATC
>ERZ777003.3802-NODE-3802-length-13819-cov-7.399520_pt1 | contig 13819 bp, 8 predicted proteins | sample MGYA00374956_ERZ777003 | MGnify/ENA primary metagenome ERZ777003 (study PRJEB29302, sample SAMN06268252) | bioreactor metagenome | isolation source: Joint BioEnergy Institute, California, USA | place: USA:Joint BioEnergy Institute, California, USA | collected... | reverse complement strand
GCGGTCAGATCATCAATATCGCCGCGACCGACTACGTTCACCGCAGCCATTCGGTCTATGGGCTTGCCAAACAGGGCGTGATCTATCTGACCGAAGCGCTCGCGCTCGAACTCGCGCCCCATGTGCGTATCAACGCCATCGCGCCCGACCTGATCGCCGATAACGAAGATATGTCCCCCGAAATCAGCGAACCAGCCATCGCGGCGACGCCGTTAGGCCGCCTCGTCACGCGCGACGAAGTAGCTGAAGCGCTCTGCACGATCTGTTCACCCGCCTTCGCCATGATGACAGGTCAGTGCATTACGCTCGATGGAGGCCGAGCGATTCCGCGCATCGCATTGGGCAAACAGTGAGGTGCACCCTTGCAAGGTGCCACACTGCGCCCTAGCTTAGTGGCGCTCTAAAGCTTGTCAAAGCCCTGTTTCGGACCTCAGGCCTAATCCATTGAAAGACTTGGCTCCTACGCAATACGTGAAAAAACCGGGAAGGAGTTGTGAAATTTCGCGCGACAGTGCGAAATTTCACACAACAAAAGAGACAAGTTCCGCTTTGCCGAAGGCCAGAAACACCACGTGTTCAATCAGCCTCAATATCAGACCGCCCAGTCGGCATCGATTAGTCGTAATCCGCGTGATCTGTGAAAATAGCGCCTTAATGCTAGCCAATCACGCGGATTTCAACAAAGCGCTTGTAAATAGCGCTTTCTAACGACGAAAGTATGTATTATGAGTTAGTCCCACAAATAGAGCGATCAAATATCCAGAGGAGATCGATATCGAGCAAAGCGAACATTCGTATGGTTTCTGAGCAAGATGCACAGATTATCGATCATATCAACGAAATCTCGATTCTTGACAATTACACCTCAGAAACAAGCACCAAAGCTGAGAAGGATATGGTATACTAGATCAGGGTTTAGTTTCCAACTATTCATCAATTTGTGCTACCTAGAAGTTATACGCTATTAGGAGGCAACCCAATCCTCGTAAGAGCGTACCACCAAAATTTACCAGCATCTTCACAAAGAGGTCTCCCTGCCTCCTTCGTCGATGCATCTAGACAACAACTCGTTGTTCTCGATTCGGAAAGTAGTTAGATCGATCTGCGAATCAAGCCTTTTCAAGGTTAATGAGCGATATTCTCTTCTTTCTATGGTACTACTCGACAAGTAATTGATGAAGTTGTAGATCCTCTCCCGTCCAGATATCTTAGATAGCAGTTTTAAACAAAATAAATCGCTTAAATTCATTAATTTTAACCCAGTCACACACCTTTACAAGATATTTCGTTTCTCATTCTAAACTAACGAAATAATCCCTTTCATACTTAGTTAGCGGTAGATATCTGTTAGAGAGGCGAGTTTTATAAGCTTCAGTGTCTCATATGGACTGTTTTAGAGAGGTTTCCTTGACTATCAGCCAAAGAGGCAGTCCCATATGTAGATTCTCAGTATAACTACAAATAAAGCGATCTACTGGTAAAAGCGCGATATACAAACTCGTCTAGCCGCAAGGACTATGGCTACACGTAAGTAAAAGGGGTATTGCAGCGCAAAATAAGGAGGGCTTATGCATCATAACCTCGCGCTTTTAACCAATATAACGGTTGCGCTTTTGACCGCTTTTTTTGGTGGATACGTCGCTCGTAAAATTGGGCTTCCATCCATTGCTGGTTACTTAATCGCGGGGCTCATCATCGGGCCGTTCACCCCAGGTTTTATCGGCGATACCAGCGACATCAGTCAGTTGGCCGAGATGGGCGTGATCTTTATGCTCTTTGGGGTCGGCCTCCACTTTTCACTCAAAGATCTTTGGCGCGTGCGTGCGATCGCCGTCCCGGGCGCCATCTTACAAATGATCCTTGCAACCGGTTTAGGCTTCATGCTCGCCCGCTTCTGGGGCTGGTCGATCAGCGCAGGTTTGGTGCTCGGTCTTGCGATTTCGATCGCAAGTACGGTTGTGCTCCTTCGCGGCCTCACCGACAATGGCCTGCTCAACACCCCCCACGGCCAAGTCGCAATCGGTTGGTTAGTATTCGAAGACCTCGCCACGATCGCTATGCTGGTGTTGCTGCCCGTGATGCTCGGCAGTAGCCAGAGCGGCAATGCTTGGCAAAACATCGGCCTCGCCATCGTCCAAACGGGCCTCTTTATCGGTTTGATGCTACTGGTCGGCTCGAAAGTGATGCCCTGGCTGTTTACTAAGATCGCGCATACTCGTTCGCGCGAGCTTTTTATTTTGGCCGTTGTTGCGCTCGCTCTCGGCATAGCCTTAGGAGCAGCAGAGCTATTCGGGGTGTCGCTCGCCTTGGGAGCGTTTCTCGCCGGTGTTGTGATCGGCGAATCAGACATCAGCCACCAAGTAGGCGCCGAGGTATTACCTTTCCGTGATATCTTCTCGGTGCTTTTTTTTGTCTCGGTAGGCATGCTCGTCAACCCTATGACCTTGGTTGCTAATGCGTTTCAGGTCTTGGTTTTAGCCGGGCTGATCGTCGTCGGCAAAGCGATCTTCACCTTGCTGTTGGGTCTCGTTTTACCTGCCTCGGGGCGCACCATGCTGGTCGTGGCAGTCGGCCTCAGCCAAATCGGCGAATTCTCGTTTATCGTGGGCCAAACCAGCCTCTCGCTAGGTGTGCTCACCCAAGAGCAATACGGTTTGATTCTAGCAAGCTCGCTGATCGCGATCGTTATCAATCCTTTGCTCTTCCGCGCTATCCCCAACCTCGAACTCTGGCTCAGAAAATTTCCGCTGCTTTGGAAAAAACTCGATCGGAGCGGCCCCGAACCCCAGCCGATCACGCATGGGTTGCGCGACCATGTAGTAGTGGTAGGCTACGGCCGCGTCGGTGAGCATATCGTGAGCGTATTGCGCCGCTTAGAGAAGCCGTTTTTAATTGTCGAGCTCGATGCAGCTCGAGCGGCCGAGTTCCAACAGCGCGGCATTCCGACCCTCTTCGGCGATGCGGCCAATTCCGAGATCTTGACGCATACCGGGCTGAAAGATGCGAAAGCCTTGGTAGTGACTCTGCCAGATGAGGTTGCCACCGAGTTAGTGGTGATCGCAGCCCGCGATCTGGCGCCCGATATTCCGATCATCGCGCGGGCAGCCACTCGCGAAGGCGTACACCATCTCAGTAGGCTGGGCGCTAGCGATGTGATTCACCCCGAGCTTGAGGGCGGCCTTGAGGTGGTGCGCCATACGCTTTTGGCGCTCGACTACCCGCTACTGCAAGTGCAGCAATACACCGATGCGGTGCGACGCGACCAGTACGACACCTTCATCACCAGTCACGAAGAGCATATGATGCTCGACCAGTTGCTTGCCGCCGCGCGCGGTATGGATATCACTTGGCACTCTTTGGCCTCCGATAGCCCCTTGGTGGGCCAGACCTTGGCTGAAGGCAATGTGCGCGCCCACACCGGGGCCTCGGTGATCGCAGTGATGCGCGATGGGCAAGTCTATGCGAATCCGAAGTCGAGTTTCCGCTTCGAGATGGGCGATATCATCGGTCTGTTGGGCGATTCCGATCAGATCGAAGCCGCCGAAAAGCTCTTTAATCCGCCGCCGCCCGCAAAAACCAACTTTGTGCGCCAGCCGATCTCGGTTCCAGATATGTGACACCACATCAGATGAGGCTGTTGCTTTTGGCTTTCAGTAAAGCGGCGAGCTTCTTAGGCATCCATTCAGTCTCTAGCGCGTCCGCCTTCGGCTACCAGATGGGCTAGCGGCCCTCATCCCCGTCCCTTCTCCCGCAATGCGGGAGAAGGGCGTATGTTCTTCCACCCATTCGCGATCTTCCAAACTGGCAGCTTGACCACTAACCTTCCAGCAGCTTCGCAGCTGGAAGGTTTTTAGAGGGCATTAAGCAGCGAAAACAGCGTTTCAACCTGCTGGGTGCTTGCACCCGGCAGGTCGCAGCGAATGCAGCGAATACTTACCGTTTGGATGGGAGGATAGGCCTTTGATAGCCGTAGGCGGACGCGCTGAGGAAGGAATGGCAGGGCAGAACTTCGCCGCCAGCGCGATCGAAGGAAGTGTTGAAGCGATCAGGCGGATTGTGTATAAGCAGGACAAGAGACAACAAAGCCGGATGCATTGCACATCCGGCTTTGGTCTATCGAACAAGTAACAACAACTAGTCTTGTGGTGCTCGAAGTGGCCCTGTTTGCACTTTCGACCCGTCAAGTTTACCAGTTTGTACCTTGGTATCGACACCAGTTTTCTGCTGAGTATAGCGCTTTAACTGGTAGACAGTCTTGCTCAACTGGCGCACTGCACTATGCATCTCTTCAAAGAGCTGCTCAGCTTCTTCTTCAGTAAGCTCATCCTCGTCTTCGGTAAGACGCTGTAAATCGCTATTCAGCAAACTTACGGGCGTATACAGCTCATAGACAAGCGCAGCCAAAACCTGTTCGGGTGGCAAATCTTCCCATGCATGGGTCTCTGAACGTGGCGTAGGGTCGCTCATGCGTCGCTCCGCGTTTCCTTACAGTAGCGATCAAACCAATCGAGGGTGCGCCGTAAATGGTCAACACGATGGCGCGGCTCGCCACTTCGTGTCAACTCATGGCCTTCGCGCGGGTAACGTACTAATTCTACCACGCGCTTGCGGCGGCGCAATATCGCGAAAAGCTGCTCAGCTTCACTGATCGGCACTCGATAGTCTTGCTCGCTGTGCAATATCAATAGTGGCGTCTCAATCCGATGGGCATGTGCTAAGGGCGAATGCTCCCACAGCTCTTCTTGTAATTCCCAAGGGTAACCATCAAATTCGATCTCGATCAATTCGTGAGCATCGCTTGTGCTATGCTCGGTGAGTAAATTATACACACCACGAGCCGAAACTGCAGCACAGAATCGATCACTATGGCTGATCAACCATGTTGTCATATAGCCGCCATACGATCCACCTGTGACCGCGATCCGTTGCGGATCAATTCCTCCCATCTCGATCACGCGATCGATGCCAGCGAGGATATCGGGGGCATCGTTTTCGCCCCAAGCGCGGCGGATTCCGTCACGCCATAGTTCACCATAGCCCTCACTACCACGAGGATTGCAAAAGAAGACAACATAGCCGCGTGCCGCTGTCGTTTGCCACTCGTGCCACATCGAACGTGTACCCGGCCCCCACATTGTGTGTGGACCTCCATGAATATGAACGACAAGTGGGTAGTTTTCTGAGCTATCGAAGCCCGGCGGTCGCAGAATCCAGCCTTGTACTTCAGCGCCATCAGCACTGGTATAACGTAGTTCCTCAAAAGGCACAACTATACGTTCGGACAGGATCTTGGCGTTGATCGACGTCAGTTGACGCACCTTGCCGTCGGGATCGCGATAATAGAGTTCGCACGGGTTGGCAGCGCTACCAGCGACATAGGCGATTCCGCCGTTGGAAGCTACACTGAAGCTAGCAATAATCGAGTCCTCATTGCAGATCTCGATATCCTGATGGCTGGCACTTACACCTTCCAAGGCTACTTCATAGATACCACAACGCCCATACCATTCAGCAGTAAACAGCAAACTACTGCTATCAGAGCGCCATTCGAAATCGTTCACGCTTAGATCGGTCAACTCGGTCAGGTCACGCGGCTGGCCACCCTCGCTAGGAATAACGGCGATGATGGCACCAGAGCCGAGCAGCTTTTCATCGGGCTTGCGCGTGAAGGCAATGTATTTGCCATCGGGTGAGGGACGCACATTGAAGTAGGAATAGCCAGCGCTGGTCAGTACCTCTGGGGCGCGCCCATCGGGGTAAACCCGCACAACATCGTAATAACCGAACAGCGAGTCGGCCTCGGGGTCACGGGTCGCCGTGGTCAAAAGCGAATTGCCATGCGCCTCCCATTCTGGCGCACTGTAGTGCAGATCGCCGCTTGTGATACGCTTGGCTTGAGCTGGCTTTTCGATATTGCCGCTCGGGACATCGACGATATAGATGTGCGAACGTCGATCATCGAAAAAGCTTGTTCCACTGCGATAGGGCAGTTTTGTCACAACCAGCGGATCGCGCTTTTGGGCTTCTTCGTAGGCGCGCTGTTCGCGCTTGCGCTTGGCTTCCCATTCGCTGCTGGGTGGCTCAGGTTGCTCGTCACTATCTTCAGCGGCTTGTTCGGCCTCGTTCACCCGACTGAGGAAAGCGATCCGTGTACCATCAGCGCTCCACGCAGGTGCGCTCGCTCCATTCAAAACAGCTGTTAGTTGCTGTGCTTCACCTCCAGCCAGATCGATGATGTAGATCTGGCCTTTCTCATCATCGCGGTTTGAAACAAATGCTAAACGTGAACCATCAGGACTCCAACGTGGGGAAGTATCGCTCTTAGAGCCGCTAGTGAAGCGTTTCGGGGTTGATCCGTCGGTGGGAGCGATCCAGATCGAACGACGGTAGGAGTTGCGTAGACGGTCAACACGGACATGGACATAGGCTACAAAACGGCCATCTGGACTGAGCTGTGGATCTTCAAGCCAATCGAGATCGTAGAGATCTTCGACGCTGAAGGGGACTTTTTCAGCCTCCATATGTGCATCACCTCTTTGTTGCGTGGATATGGCGCGCATGGTACCAGTAGGCTGGTAAAGAAGTCAAGCGCTACGATGTTTGCTACGTTATACAACGTATGTATGCCCGATACCAAATCCGATTGATTACGTTCTCTTTGGCCTTCGGCAGAGTGGAACTTGACTATTTTGTCGTATGGAATTTCGCCCTGTCATGCGGAATGCCATACATCCTCTCCCTATTTTCCCTGCCAATCGATGTGCTTGCCGAAAGGACTCAGCGCAAATCAAAGAGTGTAAACGAATCGGGCTCACAAAGAACAACACGCGCCACACCTTCTGTTCGATAGGTGTGGCGCGTGCCCTAGTTATAGCTATCCAACAAGTTAGGCTGAATTAGGAGATCGCTTCCAGATCGCGCAATACCGGTGCAGCGGCTTTCTCAAGTTCAGCGGTAACTTCCTTCCAAACCGGCTCGGGGCTCTCGCCGCCAAGCGTGATGCGCTCCAAGCCCTTACCAATGATCTGGTCGCCGCCCGGGATAAAGACACGAGCCGCATCTTGAGCACGGGTCTGGGGCAGCTGCTCTACAGCCACCTTGAAGTTGGGGTGCTCATCGAAGAAGGCCTTCATCTCGTCGCTGGTTACAGCGCTCTTACGCACTGGCATGTAACCGGTGGCCTTGGCCCAGAAGGTGGTCTTCTCGGGGCTGGTGGCATAGGCCACAAACTTCATAGCAGCCTGCTGCTTCTCGGCGGGCACCGAAGAGAGGATCGCCATACCCGAACCACCGGTCGGACAACCGAAGTAGGTCTCCTTGGGCAGGAAGGCAGTACCGACACGGAACTCGGCATCGCGCTCGATACCGGTCAAGCTACCGGTCGAAGCCATCATACTGCAGATAGCGCCGCCCAAGAAGTCTTTGTTGAGGTCTTGCGAGGCGATCGCCCACTTATCGACGTTAACCGAGTCGTGATACATCATCGAAGCGCGAGCGACGTTCGGATCGTCGAGGGTGATCTTGAATTCAGGGGTCGAATACTGGCCGCCGAACTGCCATACCACACCTTGGAACAACCAAGCCACATAGCTTGCGCCGTTCGGGTGACCGAATGCGGCTCGAGTGATGATATCGCCATCCTTCTTGGTCAGCTTCTCAGACCACTCCTGCAGCTCGCTCCAGGTTTCGGGGCCACGGTCGGGCAGACCGGCCTCTTCCCAAGCATCGCGGTTGTAGTAGAAGAGCGGGGTCGAGCGAGCGAACGGGATCCAGTAGTATTTGCCGTTGCGCAGACCCTCGTTCAACAATACCGGCTCGTAGTCGTCGAGGTTAACCTTCTCGGCTTGGGCCAAGTCGTTGAGCGGAGCGATCGCTTCAGCTAGGTAGAACTTGAACCACCACACGTCCGAGAGCAGACAAACTTCCGGCACCGAGCGAGCTTGCAAACCAGCGGTCAACTTCTGAGCGGTATCCTCGTAGGAACCTTGGTACTGATAGTTGACCTTTACATCGCTTTGAGAAGCATTGAACTCGTCCACAATCGCTTGCTCTGCTTCGCCCGAGCTACTGCTAAACGAACCCCAGTAGGTAATCTCTACAGTCGATCCGGTCTCGGATACAACCGCAGGAGCACTGGTGGGAGATTCGTTGCTTGTAGCGGGAGCTTCATTGCTCGTAGCGGGCGCTTCGTTGCTGGCGGCTGGCTGAGAACCACCGCCACAGGCTGCCAATAATGCTGCACCACCGACGCCCACCATTCCGCGCAACAGAGCGCGACGCGAAACCTGCTTACGCATAGTTCAGACCTTTCCTTCCTTAATGAGAATCTGTAGATCTATCCTATTTTTAGGTAGAGCAAAGCTTTACTAGCTTACTTACCAGCTAGCAACATTGTGATGTGTTCGCTTGATATTTAGCCCTTCACTGCACCAGCAGCGATGCCATCGACGACATAGCGCTGAGCCCAGAGAAAGACCAGAACCATTGGAATGAGGACAAAGAGCGTGCCTGCCATAACGACACCCCATTGCGTCGTTCCTTCCTGGTCAAGTAACCAAGACAAGCCGATCGGGAGAGTACGCATATCCGCCGTATTGGTTACGATCAACGGCCACAGGAATTCGTTCCACTTGCTAACAACCGAGAGCAAGGCCATCGTAGCAACGGCAGGGACTGCGAGTGGTAAAACAACATTGAAGAGCGTACGCATATGTCCTGCGCCATCAACTTTGGCAGCGTCAAGGACTTCGTGTGGAAGCGTCAGGAAATATTGACGCAACAAGAAGGTACCGAATGCGATCGATGCACCGGGTACAACGATTCCTTGGTAGGTATTGATCCAACCAAGGCGAGAAATCGTTAAATAGTTTGGAATAATGGTCGTCTCTTCTGGCACCATCAGCGCTGCCAACAAGACCATAAAGACCAGATCGCGCTTGGGGAAGCGAACAAAGGCCAAGGCATAGGCCGAAGAAACAGCGAACCAGATCTCGGCGCCGCTGCCAAGCACAGTGGTTACAATGCTATTGATGTAATAGCGACCGAAGGGTGCAGCCTTCCAAGCCGCCGGATAGTTTTCTAAGGTGGGGTTACGCGGAATCCAAGTTGGCACCGCACCGTAGATCTCACGCGATGTTTTGAACGAAGCAGCGATCGTCCAGTAGACGGGAGCGCCGATAATGATAACCGCTACAACACAGGCCAAATAGCCGGCCAAACGCACTTGCCAACCTCGTTTCAACAGACGCTTCGACCGGTTGGCAAACATGGTTGTGTTTTCAGTAGTTACTTGTTCCATTGTTTTGCTCGCCTCACTCACCTTGCTGTTACGAGTAGTGCACGCGGCGCTCACCCAAACGAACCTGAATTATGGTCAGGACGAGCATAATCGAGAACAGGACCATTGCCACAACGCCAGCTTGGCCTGCATTAAAGGACACAAAGCCGAGTTCGTACAATCGATAGATTAAGGTATTTGTGGCGTTGATCGGGCCGCCATTGGTCATGACCTTCACGATGTCGAACGCTTGGAAGCAGCTGAGAATGCTGGTAACGCTCAAGAAGAAGGTCACAGGCGAGAGGCCCGGCCAAGTGATATTCCAGAACTGCTCCCAACGATTTGCGCCATCGACCAAGGCCGCCTCATACAAGGATTTATCGATCGCTTGGAGGCCTGCAAGATAGATCACGACCGCATAACCGAGGTTCTTCCAGATATAGACGATAATGATGGCTGGCATAGCCCATTCTTGACTACCGAGCCAGTTGGGTGAACGCCCGCCAAACAGGCCAAGGATCTCGTTGATCAGGCCGTAGCGAGGATCAAAAATGTAGATCCAAACGATTGCGACTGCTGCACCCGACAAAATGGTTGGCGCAAACAAGATCGCACGAGCGGCGTCACGGCCACGCAAGGGTTGATTGAGCAAGAGCGCCAAAATCAAACCCAAGAACATTGTGCCGAACACGCAGGAGAAGGTAAAGACACCTGTATTTTTCAGAATGGTGAAGAAGTGGCGGTCGGTTAAAACCGTAACATAGTTTTCGAAGCCTACCCAATATTTACGAACCCGCATGAAATCCCAGTCGACCATACTGAGATAGGCGTTGTAAAAGAGCGGCCAGAAGGTAAAAATGACAAATAAGAAGAGATTAGGCCCCAGAAGGAGCCAAAAGGTAACCCACTCCCGAAGCTGCGTCCGAGTAATTTTTGGACGTGCCGAAACAGTTGATGCGGTCATACACAATCTTCCATAGATTCAAAATATTCGTTCGTAATCGCGCGTATGGTATCAGTTTCAGATTAATGCTGAAGGTAACAGACGTTAGGCATGCGTAAAAAACATGTTATCTAAGCAGCATCGTATAGGGATTTCAAATGGTATTATAAACCAAACAATTAGTCAAGGCAAGGTAAAGGTTTTCATACATTATTCCATATCATAATCGCTTCTCCTCATTCTAGAGCCAAGAGCCGACCATTACGTTTTGAGTATAGCCAGAAACACGACTAAAATCCTCTTTCCTGGCTTCCTACGCACATGGAGTTTGTTATGTCTGATTGGATTCGTGTGTATGGCGCACGAGAACATAATCTGAAAAATATCGATGTTCAGTTCCCTCGCAACAAGTTAGTGGTCGTAACCGGCCTCTCGGGATCGGGTAAATCGACGCTAGCCTTCGATACAATCTTTGCAGAGGGTCAACGCCGCTACGTCGAAAGCCTCTCGGCCTACGCCCGCCAATTTCTGGGCCAACTCAGCAAGCCGGATGTCGACCGTATCGAAGGGCTCTCGCCCGCGATCGCGATCGATCAAAAGGGCGGGTCGCGCAACCCGCGCTCGACCGTCGGCACCATCACCGAGATCTACGACTTTCTGCGCCTGCTCTTTGCGCGCATCGGCCGCCCCCATTGCCCGATCTGCGGCAAAGCGCTGCAGCGCCAAACCGCTCAGCAAATGGTCGACGCGCTCTTAGGGCTGCCAGACCGCACCCGCCTGCTTCTGCTCGCGCCCGTGGTGCAAGATCGCAAAGGCGAGCACCAGAAGGTCTTCGACAACGCGCGGCGCTCGGGTTTTGTGCGCGTGCGAGTCGACGGCGAAGTCTACGAACTAGACGAAGAGATCACGCTCGACAAGCAGCAGAACCACACCATCGAGATCGTGGTCGACCGCTTGGTGATACGCCAGCACGAGAGCAATAAGCCCGCTGATCACCCCGACCGCGTGCGTATCAGCGATAGCGTCGAAACAGCCCTCAAGCTCGGCAAGGGTGTGATCTTAGCCCAGATCGTCGACGGCGAGCAGTTGGTGTTTTCCGAACAATACGCCTGTCCCGAGCACGGCCCGGTCAATCTACGGGCGCTCGAGCCGCGCGATTTCTCCTTCAACAATCCGCAGGGCGCCTGCCCGACCTGCACGGGCATGGGCGAGGTACAAGACTTCGACCCCGATCTGGTGATCGGCGATAAGCGCCTGTCGCTCAGAGAGGGCGCGATCGCTCCGTGGAGCCAAGCCAGCAGGGTTGAGCGACGCGCTTACGATGAGCTGCTGGCCTCCTTGGCCGAGGCGCTCAACTTCTCGCTCGAAACGCCCTTCGCCGAGCTGTCCCCCGCCATTCAAGAGAGCATCTTGCACGGTTCGGGCAGCGAGGTGCTGAAGCTGCGCTTCCTGGTGCGTGGCGAGCCGGTCGAAACCGCCAGCCCATTCGAGGGCGTGATCCCCAACCTGCGTCGCCAACTGAGCGCCAACGACAAGCTGCAAGAGACCTTCAGCGCCTATATGTCGCCGCGCACCTGTCCGAGCTGCCAAGGCGCGCGTCTGCGCCCCGAGATCTTGGCGGTCAGCGTCGACGGCCGCAATATCGCCCAACTCTCGGCCCTCTCGGTCAGCGAGGCGCTAGAATGGGCCGAGAGCTTTGCCAACGGCGACCAGCTCTCTCAGCGCGAGCGTATGATCGCCGAGCCGATTCTGAAAGAGGTTAGGGCGCGCCTCAGCTTCCTGATGGATGTCGGCCTAAACTACCTCGAGCTCGACCGCAGCGCGACTAGCCTTTCGGGCGGCGAATCGCAGCGCATTCGGCTCGCGACTCAAGTCGGCTCGGGCCTGAGCGGCGTGCTCTACGTCTTAGACGAACCCTCGATTGGCCTGCACCCGCGCGACAACCAGCGCCTCTTACAGACCTTACTGCGCATGCGCGATCTGGGCAACACGGTCTTGGTGGTCGAACACGATGAAGAGACCATTCGAGCCGCCGACTGGATCATCGATATCGGGCCGCTGGCTGGCGAGGCGGGCGGCGAGCTGCTGGTCAGCGGCAGCTTCGAGGATCTGCTGGCCGCGCCGCGCTCGATCACCGGCCAATTTATGAGCGGCAAGCGCAGCATTCCTGTGCCAAAGCAGCGACGCAGCGGCAACGGGCGCTTCCTGAAGCTGCGCGGCGCGCGCGGTCACAACCTCCAGAATGTCGATGTCGACATCCCATTGGGCTGCTTGGTCTGCGTCACCGGCGTGAGCGGCAGCGGCAAGAGCACGCTGGTCAACGATACGCTCTACGCCAGCTTAGCCCAAACGCTCTACAGCGCTAAACAGCGTCCCGAAGCCTACGACAAGCTGATTGGGATCGAACAGATCGACAAAGTGATAGATATCGACCAAAGCCCGATCGGGCGCACGCCGCGCTCGAATCCAGCCACCTACAGCAAGGTCTTCGACCCGATCCGCCAGCTCTTCGCCAACACCAACGAGGCCAAGGCGCGCGCCTACGACGCAGGGCGCTTCTCGTTCAACCTCAAGGGCGGGCGCTGCGAGCACTGCGGCGGCGAAGGTTACATTCAAGTCGAGATGCAGTTCCTGCCCGATCTGTTCGTGCCCTGCGAGGTCTGCGGCGGCACGCGCTACAACCGCGAAACGCTCGATATCCGCTATCGAGGCAAGAATATCGCCGAGGTCTTGGACATGACCGTCAGCGAGGCGCTTGAGTTCTTCGAGCGCGTGCCCAACATCCGCGACAAACTCGAAGCGCTCAACGATGTAGGTCTGAACTATCTGCGCTTGGGCCAGCCCGCTACCACGCTTTCGGGCGGCGAAGCGCAGCGCGTTAAGCTGGCTAGCGAGTTGGCGCGCCGCTCTACCGGGCGCACGCTCTACATTCTCGACGAGCCGACCACCGGCCTGCACTTCGCCGATGTCGAGCAGCTGTTAGGGGTTTTGCAGCGGCTGGTCGACGCGGGCAACAGCGTGTTGGTGATCGAGCACAACCTCGATATGATCAAAAGCGCCGACTGGATCATCGATATGGGGCCAGAGGGCGGTTCGGGCGGCGGGCGAGTGGTCGCTGCTGGCACCCCAGAAGCGGTGATGCAGGTTGCAGAATCCTTTACAGGCCAAGCGCTGCGCCAAGTGCTAGCCTAAAGCGCCCCTAAAGCAGAAGAGACAGCCGTTGGCAAGCTGTCTCTTTGTTTTATCGCCACTCGTTCCCTCGATTGTTTTCAGACTCTGACGGAGAGGTCCAAAGCTTCCATGCGGCTTCTAGCGCGTCCGCCTTCGGCTATCAACATCCCTTCCAAACATTCGGCTTCTCTTTGGCCTTCGGCATAGCAGAACTTGGCTATCTTTGTTGTGTGAGATTTCGCGCGGCAGCGCGAAATCTCACACAACTTTTTCCCTAGACCTTCCCAGCTTGCGAGGGTGCGGCACTGTGAGCGGCTTGTGCTCCCTTCTCCCGCAATGCTATGCATTACCCAAAAGTCGTGTCGGCAGCAACAGGCGATCGTTCGCATACCATCGCGGGAGTATCCTTGAGAGCACAGAACTCAGAG
>ERZ777003.3801-NODE-3801-length-13833-cov-4.866672_pt1 | contig 13833 bp, 7 predicted proteins | sample MGYA00374956_ERZ777003 | MGnify/ENA primary metagenome ERZ777003 (study PRJEB29302, sample SAMN06268252) | bioreactor metagenome | isolation source: Joint BioEnergy Institute, California, USA | place: USA:Joint BioEnergy Institute, California, USA | collected... | reverse complement strand
AGGCGACCGAGGCGACGTACGTGTCCGCGGTGAGGAACGGGTCGCCGAGCGGAGCGGGTGCCCGCGGGTCGCTCACGTCCCACAGGCGGCCGGTGTTGTCGATGCCGGCGGTCGCGACCGTCCGGCCGTCCGGGCTGAACCCGACCATGTAGACGTAGTTGGTGTGGCCGACGAGAGGCCGGCCCGGGGCGTCCGGGTCGTCGGCGTCCCACAGCCAGGCCCGGGTGTCGTCGCTGCCGGCGAGGACGAGACGACCGTCCGGCGAGAACGTGAGCCACTCGATGCGGGCGGTCGGGCCGGTCAACACCCCCACCAGCACCGGCGGGTCGACGGCGAGGTCCCACAGCTGCACCGGGCCGGTCCCGGTGCCGAGCACCATGCGACGCCCGTCCGGGCTCACCGCGCCCGTGCCGTTGACCCGGGCGTGGTCGCCGGGCGCGGTGAAGGGGCCGACGGCCAGCACCGGGGCCCGGGGATCGGCGACGTCCCAGATGCTCCCGGCGTCGTCGCCGCTGGCCACGGCGAGCCGACCGCCGGGCAGGAAGGTGATCCCGAAGACGCCCCCGGCGAACCCGATCGCCGGCGCGGTCACCGACCAGATCCGGGCGATGCCGTCGGCCGCGGCCGAGGCGAGCGTGCCGTTGGGGAGGAACGCGACCGCGGTCACCGCCGCCGGATGGGGCAGCCGACGGATGAGCGTGCCGGTCGGTATCCGCCACAGCCACACCTCGGTGTCGGAGCTGGCGGCGGCCAGCGTGGTTCCGTCCGGGCTGACGGCGAGCGAGTTGATCCACGTGTCGGCGCCGGCGAGCGGATCGCCGATCGGGGCGGGGGCGCTCGGGTCCCGGACGTCCCACAACCGGACCAGCCGGTCCTGACCGCCGGTCGCGAGCGTCTGCCCGTCAGCGGTGAAGGCCACGGCGAGCACGGTCGCCTCGGCCGCGGCGAGCGGCGAACCGATCTCCGCCGGGTGCCGCGGATCGGAGACGTCGACCAGGCTGACCCATCCGGCGTCGCCGCCCACGGCCAGCACGCGGCCATCGGGCCGGAACGCCACCGCGTGCAGGGCCGAGACGGTGGTCAGGGTGGCGACCAGGCCCGGCGCGGCGGGATCGGTGACGTCCCACAGCCGCAGCGTCCGGTCGTTGCTGACCACGGCGAGCAGGCGGCCGTCCGGGCGGAACGCGGCCGCGTAGAGCGTGTCGTCGGCCGCGCCGGTCACCTCGCCGACCGGCTGCGGGTGGGCTGGGTCGGCCACGTCCCACAACCGGACGGTCCGGTCCGCGCCCACGCTGGCGAGCAGGCGACCGTCGGGCCGGAAGGCCAGGCCGAACACAGTGCCGGCGTGTACATTGATCAATGGAGCCGGACGTCGGGGCGGGGTCACGCTCGGGTCATAGAGCTGGACGGCGCCAGCGATGTCCGCGGTGGCCAGGAGCCGGCCGTCGGCCGACACGGCCAGGGCCTGCAGGAACTGGCTGTCGCTGGTCAGCCGGGTCACCGTCGGCTGCGCGTACGCCTCGAGCAGACTCGCCCGGGCCTCCGGGGTCACGGCGACGCGGTAGGCGGCCAGGGACAGCTGAGCGGCCAGCGCGACGTCGGTGGCCCGCAGCTCGTTGGCGGTGACCGCGATCTGGCGCGACACGGCGAGATCGCGCTCGCGCGCCCGGGCGGCGCTCTCCACGGCGGCGATCTTGCCCAGCCCGGCGGCGACCAGCAGCAGCACGCCGAGCGCGGCCACGAGCTGCGTGAGCCGACGGGTGTGGCGCCGTTCAGCCGCCTGCCGCGCCGCCTCGTGCGCGATGCTCGCGTCGAGGAACGCGCGCTCCAGAGGATTGAGGCGGGCCGCGTGGTCGGGATCGGCCGCCCAGTCGCGGGCCAGGTCGAGGCGGGTCCCGCGGTAGAGGGCGGCCTCGTCGTGGTCGCTGTCCCGCCAGGCCGTCGCCGCTTCGGTGAGCTGCCGGTGGATGCGCAGGCCGGCGCGGTCGGCGTCGATCCAGCCGACCAGCCGCGGCCAGGCCCGCAGCAACGCCTCGTGGGTGATCTCGAGGTGCGTCTCGTCGACCGACAGCAGCCGCCGCTGCACGAACAGCTCGACGACCTCCTCCAGCTCTCCCGAGCCGGATTCGGCCAGCTCGGCGAGCGGGACGCGCCGCCGGGTGTCGGCCATGTCGGGCGCGACCTGCACCAGGCGCAGGAACAGGGCCCGCGCCCGTTCGCGCTGCTCGTCGTCGAGGCCCGCGTAGACCTCCTCGGCGGTGCGGGCGATGGCGTGGGCGATCCCGCCACTGGCCCGATAGGCGGCCACGGTCATGGCCCGCTGCCCACCACGCTCCCATGTGGACAGTAGGGCGTGGGACAGCAGGGGCAGCGCCCCGGCCTCATGGGCATCGCCCGTGGTCGAACCGACCGGCGACAGGTCGGCGAGCAGCAACTCGACCAGGCCCTCCTCGACCTCGGCCCTGACCCGGCGGGCCGGCTCGGTGATGGCCCGGCGCAGTTCCTCGGCGCTCATCGGCCCGACTACGACCTGCCGCTCCTGCAGGGCGGCGACCAAGGTCTCGTAGCGGACGGCGTGTGCGTAGAAGTCCGCCCGCAGGCCAGCCACGAGCGCGACCGGCCGTCGGGAACCCGTGCCGATCGCCGGGGCCTCACCCGCCGACTCGCTACCCGCGGTCGGGGAACCGCCCGCAGCCGCCGGCTTCCTGTCACCCGCAGTCGCTGGGCCGGCTCCGCCCGCGCCGTCGGTCGCGGGCCAACCGGTGGCAGCGAGGTCGTCGAGCGCGGCGAGAAAGGCCCGTCGCTGCGGCTCGTCCGAACAGGCGGCGAAGAGCTCCTCGAACTGATCGATGATCACCAATAGACCGCCCGCCCCCGGCTCCGCCGTGGCGAGGGCCGCCGTCAGCGCGTCCATCGGCTGCTCTCCCGGCGTCATCAGCACCACCGTCCACGGTCTGGATGGGCTGCGGGCGTGGGCGAGCCGGCCGGCGCGGGCGGCCGGGATCAGCCCGGCCCGCAGCAGCGAGGACTTTCCCGAGCCGGACGCACCGACCACCACGACGAGGCCGTCGGCGGTGGCGAGGCGATCGAGCAGGGTCTCGGTGAGCCGCTCGCGGCCGAAGAACCACTCCGCGTGCTCCGGCTGGAACGCGGCCAGCCCCAGGTAGGGCGTCGCCCGCGGGCGGGGCCGCGGCCCGGGCGCCCGCCGGACGCGCCGCAGCGCCTCGCCCCAGGCGGCCAGGGTGGACGGGTCGTCGACCCCGCACGCGCGGAGGATGCGGTCCAGCGCGTCGGTGTTCGGCGACGGAAGGTGCCGACCCCGGAGATAGTCGCCGACCGTCTGAAATGGAATGCCGGCCGCCGCTGCCACGTCCCGAACGGTCAGACCGACCCGGGTCCGCAGCGCAGTCAGTGCTCGGGCGAACTCGTCCTTCGACGCGATGGTGCGGGGATCGAGTTCCTCGTCGTCGGTCATGGCGCCCGCCCTGCCCTCAATGCGATGTCGATTCAAGGCGGCCTGAGTATGCGGGCGGGCGGCGACATCCGATGTCGGCTACGCGACGTCGGGTGGCGCGAAATGGCGTGAATAGGCGCATTCGGTGAGAATTGAAAGATATACGCTGAGCGAGACGATCGCCGCCACTGTTCACGATCGGCCACTGCCCGTCCCGAGGTGGACACGCCGGACAGAGCGATCGGGACTCCGTCCGCTCGACCTGGCAGGATCAGGAACTGGCCTCCGAGATCACCAAGCTCAAGTAGCAGCCCGGCCGAGACATCGGCGTCCACGGCAGCGCGACGCTCGTCCAGTACCTCCTCCGCGAGAACCTCCTCGACGAGCGCCGGCTCGCCCTGTTCCCGGTGGCCGCGGGCACGGACGCGGGTCAGCGTCTGTTCGAGGTCTTCACCCAACCGGTCCGCCTCACCCGGGCCGATGTCAAGCAGACCGGCACGGGCGTGCTGCTGCTGACCTACCGGCCGCGGTCCGCGGCCTGATGGGCTGAGCATCCACTGGGGACAGTCCAGACGGGACACCCCGTCTGCGGCCGCCCGCCCCGCGCGTCGTCGTCCCTGACCCACGCTGGTCGGGGCATCTGTCCGGACCAATGCGTCGGTCGTCATCCCCGCCGGAGCGGTTCCCAACGAGGACGCCGCCCGGCAGCGATCGTCGATCGGGGCCCAGCGGCGCGCTCGCCAGCGGCCACGACCGCCGTCATCCCGAGCGATCCCGTGGTCGACCGACCGGCGATCCGGTGACCGGCCGAGCCGCCGGCCTCACGGTTCCTCCTGGCCCGCCAGGCCCGGGTGGCCCGCACCCGTTCGGGTGACCGCGCGCCGGGCCACCCGAGTGATCGATCCCGGCGCCGCCCGGGTGATCTCCGCCCAACCCAAGCGAGCGATCGGGCGAACTTCGCCCGGCCTTGGCCGCCGATGGCGAAGGTAGAGAGGGGGAATTTGCTCGCAGATTCCGCTCCGGCGAGCTGCGGGGAATGGGCGATCGGAGGTCGTGGTGGGCAGGCTGCTCGATCCTCTCCCCGAGCGGCTGCGGACGCTGCTGGTCTACGCCATCGCGTTCCTGATCTTCGCCGCCTCCGTATACGTCCTCGTCCGGATCGTGGCCATGGTGGCGTCGCTGGCGCTCGCGGTCGCCGCCGCCCTCCTGCTGGCCGCGCTGCTCGCGCCCCTGGTCGACCTCCTGGCGCGGGCCCGGGTGCCCCGCGGCCTGGCCTGCTTCCTCGCGGTGCTCGCCCTCGTCGGTGTCCTCGGCTTCATCGCCACGTTGTTCGGAGTCGGGTTCGCCCGCCAGGCGGATAGCCTGCGCTCCGACATCGGCGGGGCCATCGACAGCCTCCGTCAGTGGCTGGCCACCGGGCCGCTCCCCGTCGACGAAGCCCAGCTGGACCGGATCGCGGCCGAAGTGAGCGAGCAGTTCCGGCGCATCGGTCCACAGTTGACGCGGGGTGCTGCGAACGTCATCGAGGCCGTCGGCTTGGGCCTGCTGACCTTCGTGCTGCTGTTCTTTCTCCTGCGCGACGGGCAGTCGATGACCCAGTGGCTGCTGGGCGCCCTGGCGGAGCGCCACCGGGAGTGCGGCGAGCGGGCCGCCCTGGCCGGCTGGCAGGCGCTGCAGTCGTACGTGCGCGGCAGCGCGATCATCGCGGCTGTCGATGCCGCGGGGATCGGCCTCGGGCTGGTGATCCTGGGCGTTCCCCTGGCGCTGCCCCTCACGTTGATCACCTTCGTTGCCTCGTTCGTCCCCCTGGTCGGAGCGACGGTCGCCGGCGCGCTCGCCGTGCTCGTCGCCCTGGCCGCCAAAGGCCCGGTGACGGCCGTGCTGGTGCTCGTCGTGGTGCTCCTGGTGCAGAACCTGGAAGGCAACCTGCTCGAGCCGCTCGTGCTGGGACGCGCGGTCCGGCTCCACCCGGTCGTCATCCTGCTCGCCGTCGCCGCCGGCGCCCTGGTCGCCGGAGTGGGCGGGGCGCTGCTGGCCACGCCGCTGACCGCCATGACGCACCGCGTCATCGGCGTGTTGCGGGACTGCCCCGGTCGGCCGCCGGACGAGCGGGACGCCCGGCTGCCCGATCCCCCACCGGGCGCCTGACCGCACCGACCGAGCTGGCCGCCGGACGGCCGATCGGCTCGCTGGTGCGGGCCCGGTCAGCGGCGGCGGGTCCGCGCCCGGCCCGCGGTTTCGGTCAGCCAGGCGGCGAGCACGGCGGCCTGGCTGTGCTCAAGGTCCCGCGAGGCGGTGAGCAGGGTGACCGGCGTGCGGGCGGCTGTCTCGCGCAACCGCTGCACCGCCGCCTGCCGCTCGACCTCGCCCAGCTCGGTGAGGTAGCGCCGCCGGAACTCCTCGTACCGTTCGGGATCGTGCCCGTACCAGCGGCGCAGCTCGGTGGACGGAGCGACGTCCCGCATCCACTCATCGATGTGGGCGTCCTCTTTGCGCAGCCCGCGCGGCCAGACGCGGTCTACGAGGATTCGTACGCCGTCCTCGCGACTGGGCTCGTCGTAGACCCTGCGGTACCGCACGTCGACGCCCATCGTGTCCTCCACCGTGTCGGTTCGCGGCGGACCAGGTCACCGCCGCGTTCGTCGGGCCCGACGGTGCCGCCGCCACCGTGTCGGTCGTGGTCGGTCGTGCCGGACCGGGCCGGCGACCGGGCGTCGGGTCACCGCCGATCGCTTCTCGATGGTCGACCCGACCATCGAGGCCCGGACTGGTCACGACCCGTGGGCCGTCACGCCCCGAGCGTTAGGGTACGCCGCCGGCCCGCTCCCCGAGTCGCGGACGGCATCCGTCGTGGGCGACACGAGGGCGATACGCGCGAGTCGGTGGTCCGGGGTGACGTGGCCCGGCCGATGACGCGGTTATATCGATGACGGGGCCAAACGGATGAAGCGACCCCAGATGACGCGACCATCCGGATGAGACGGCCTTACGGATGACGCGGCCACCGATGGGAGCTGGCCGGCGCCCGACGCTTCGGGCATCGGCCCGCCCGGTCGGATGACCGCTCGGCCCCGGGGGCGACCCTACGATGGGGCGGTGCTGGCGCTGTGGATCGTGGCCTTGCTCGCCCTGACCACCTGGTTGTGGTTGGCCCTGTTCTGGGGCCGGTTCTGGTGGACCGACGTCCGGTTGCCGGCGGCGCCGGAACCGTCACGCTGGCCCTCGGTCGCGGTCGTCGTGCCGGCGCGGAACGAGGCGGAGATCCTGCCGCGCACGGTGCCGACGCTGCTGGCGCTGCGGTACCCGGGACCGCTGCAGGTCATCATCGTCGATGACGGGTCGACCGACGGGACCGGGCAGCTCGTCGCGGACCGGTGGCCACCGGTGCGCCTCGTCTCCCCCGGGCCGGTGCCGCCCGGGTGGGCCGGGAAGCTCTGGGCACTCCGGGCCGGGGTCGAGGCGGCGGGTGACGTCGATTTTCTTTTGTTCACCGATGCGGACATCACCCACACCCCGGACTCGCTGTCCCGGCTGGTGGCCGTGGCCGAGTACCGCAGACTCGACCTGGTGTCGCAGATGGCCCGGCTCCACTGCCGGAGTGTCTGGGAACGCCTCATCGTCCCGGCGTTCGTCTATTTCTTCGCGCTGCTGTATCCCATGCGGTGGGTGAACCGCCCGGGGGCGCGCACCGCCGCGGCCGCGGGCGGCTGTGTGCTGCTGCGCCGCGATGCCCTGCTCCGGGCGGGCGGGCTCGAGGCCATCCGCGGGGCCATCATCGACGACGTGGCGCTGGCCACGGCGGTGAAGCGCAGCGGCGGCCGGGTGTATCTCGGGCTGGCCGGCACGGTCGCCTCCGTCCGCCCCTACCCCACGCTCGCCGCGCTGTGGCACATGGTGGCCCGCAGCGCCTACGCCCAACTGCGCCACAACCCGCTGCTGCTGGCCGGGACCACCCTGGGTCTGGCCGCGGTGTTCCTCGGGCCGCCGGCGTCCACTGTCGTCGGACTCGTCGACGACCCTCGACTGGCCGGGATCGGGGCGGCGGCCTGGCTGGTCATGGCCGCGACGTACGTTCCGATGCTGCGCTACTACGGGCAGCCGGTGCTGGCCGCGCTGTTGCTGCCGGTCACGGCCACGCTGTACCTCGGCATGACCGTCGACTCCGCCCGGCGCCACTACGCCGGCCGCGGGGCGGCGTGGAAGGGCCGCACCTACTCGCACCCGATGCCGAGTCCGTGACCCCGCGTCCGCGGCGAACGCGTCGTCCCCCTCTCCGCCGATCAGCCCCCGTGGCGGGGCCAGCCCGCCGACGACCGAAGCACGGCGGGCCGGGGTCGGGGCGGGTCTGTCTGTCCGGCGCTCGCGGAGGCTCCAGTGCTCGCGGTGCGCAGGCCGTTGACGGATCGCGAACGGGCCGTCCTCGACGCCCTGCTGAACGTTTCGTTCGACGGCGTCGAACCGCTCCGGGAACAGGCCGCCACCGTCGAGGTCGTCCACGAGCGCGACTGCGGATGCCCGTCCATCGATTTCTCCGACGAACCCGGCGCCCGCCTGCGGGTCCGGTCAACGCGGTCGTCGACGGCTCCCTGGACGGTCTCTTCCTCTCCACCGTGGGTGACCGTCTCGGCGGCATCGAGTGGGTGGGCGTCTCGGACGACCCCCGGCCGAGTTCCCTGACCCGACGCGGCTGACGATCTCGCCAGCCTGACCGACCGCGGGCAGCGCCCACGCGTCCGCCTGCCTGGCGTCGCTTCGTGTGGTCCCACCGTGCTCCAGCCCTGGCACGTCGCGGAGCCCGGGCTCTGGCATCAACCAACAAGCACGGACCGCGATCGACCTGCTGGGCCGCCGTGCCCGGGTCCCGTCCGGGAGCCCGGGCCGATACGAGGCTTACGGGGCAGCCCCGAGGTCGATTGGCTCAGTCGCGCCGTCACCGCGACGATCGTCGCCACCCGAGTCCCGGGCACATCCACTCGACGCCATCGCCGCTCGACGCCACCATCGCCCACGGCTCGGCCCACCCGCGGGCGCCACCGCCCGCCGTCCTCGCCACCTCGCGGCTGTTCCGAATACGTCGATCGCAACGGATGGCCGGATTGTCGACACGAAATTTCGACCAACTCACTCTGGTGGGCACGATTTCCTCCCGGAGTAATGCAGAATGTCCGGGCGCGGCTCGGCTCGACCACCCCCTAGGCAATTCCACCTCCACCACTTCGCTCCCCGAGCCGCTCGCCGACCTGCGGCTGACGCACTCACGGAGATGCTCGTGGCGGCCGGCTACGCACCGCTGGTCGTCCGCCGCAGTCCGGACAACGAATACCTGCTTCTCGCGGGTCGGAACGGCTGAGCACCGCGTCCCGTGCCGGACCGAGCCACCCGACCCTCCGCCATCGCCATCCCGGCGCCGACCTCGTCTTCTCCGGCTCGCAGAATCGACCGACCATCATCCTCGCCCGATTTCGAAGAAATACTGATCCGATTTTGCTACGCGTCGCCTACAATGGCGACCACAAGAATTCCTCCATGCAATCCGGGCATCCCGGACGATTGAGGAGATTGTCATGCACGACCCTTGGAAGGCCACGTGGAAGGCCAAGCCGAACCTGCCCCAGGATGCCCGGGACGCGCTCGAGTTCCTTCGCGAATACGTGGAACGGCGCTATCCGGCTTCCGTCCACGACATTCCGGTCTTCACGATGACACCGCAAGCCGCCGTCGATGGCTTCGCGGTGAGCCGGGACGGCGGGATGTCGATCTTTTGGGCGAGCGGGCCGGAGGTTCCCGGTGGAGCGTGGCTCCTGCGTGTCGCCACGGTCGTCGGCTTTGAGATCCCTGACATCCAGTCGGCGCTGCTGTGGGCCAACGCGCGCAACCGTGACCAGGTCAACTTCCGCTACTGGTGTGCCATCAACCACGAGCTGGAACGGTGCGCAGTCATCGCGAGGGCGGACTTCCAGAGCGTTGTGCTGGCCGACTTCTGGCCCACTGTCGACCGGTTGGGACGATCGCCAGTCATTGAGCTTCTGAAAGGCATGGCTACGACGGTGATCACCGTCGCGGTGAGCGATTCGACGGACCTGCTGAGCCGGGTGTCGGGGCGACGGCTCACGCCTACGCCGCCGGACCTCGACGCGCTGTTCATACTCTCGGACGGCTGACCACAGCGCGCGGCTTCGATCCAGCCGAGGGAGGGGTCCGGCGTCGGCCGGCCGGCGCGAGCCGATATGGTCGTGAATATTCACGAGGGGCCGGAGGCGACGGTGGAAGCTTGAGCTTTCGTGCGTATGACCGTCGCACGCTGGCTGACCATCGACGCGTGCTCGACAACCTGAGGTACGGCCACAAAATCCTGGAGGACGTCGAGACCGGGAACCGGGCTTGGCTGCTGCGCCGGGCCGGCTGGGACGCCGCCCACCGCCACCCCGACCGGGGCCGCGGGCCCGTAGGGTGGCCACCACGCACGCCGAACTCGAGCTGCGCCTCACCGACGCCGACCTCGCGTTCATCCGCGCCGTCCTGAGCGACGAGCTCGCCATGATCCACCGCCTGCTCACCACGCCCCTCCCCGACCAGGCCCGCCGCGAGCAGGAGCAATCCCTGTGCGCGGTGCTGGCGGCCCGCGATGCCGTCGATGCGCTCATCGCCAAGGGTTCTCCCTATGTCCTGCACGATCGTGGCAGTGGAACCCAGCCGCTGCCGGCCTCCGAGTTCGCCGTCTGAGCGTCGCTGGCACGCCCGCATGCCCCACCACCCGCCCCTGGCTCGAGCTGGCCGACGACGAGATCGAACCACGCATTCTCGACAGCGCCGAGCCGACCCTCGTCGTGTGGTCGTCCCTCTGGCCGGCCCTGCCCGAGGCCACGATTCGATTCGAAATCCACCCGGCCGTCGACGGATGCGGCGTTCCGTGGACACTGCTCGCCGCGGGGCCGATGCCCAGTGAGGACCGACTCGCTCACGTCCGGAGTCGGCTCACCGTGCTCGTGAGCGAGCATCTCAGGAATTCGTACGGTCAGTAGCGCGCGGGCGCCCCCGCCCGCGGTCCTCAAATTCGTGACAAACGCGGAGCGCAAGGTACGCGTATCCGAAGCGTGGACACCGTTCTCGTCCGACGAGTCGGGCGAAGACGTCGGCGCGGGGGCACCGCCGGGGCGGGCTTTGTCAGACGGCCCCAACGGCGACGACAGGATGGGGCGACAAGCTTCGGCATTCTTCTGCCGGGATTCAAGAACGGCGATGCGATGCCAGGCCGACCGGACAAGGCGCACGAGGCTCTGGCGCCGTTACCGTCGCGTTTGCCCTCGGGTGTGACGAGGATCGTCACCGACGGCGGCGACGTGGATGTCTGCGGAGGTGGGACGGACCGCTGGACGGTCAACCACGCCACCGGACGCCAGGTGGCAGGTGATGTGCGAGGCGGCGTGGGCCGCCAACGGGGCGATCATTCTGATCGGACTGCCCGGCGTGCGGGCCGACGCCGGAAATGATTCCGCACCGGCCCGACATACTCTGCGACAGCGTGCTCGTGGCCGGTTCCGGGGACGGCATTGGGCCGCAGTCCGTGGAGCCTGACGTCGGCCCGCGATCAACGGCGCGGAAAGTCACCCGTCCGCGTTATTCTCCGCGGTATTTCGATTTCGCCGGGATCGGTCGTTGTTTACGTGTGACGAGATGCTGTGGCACGAGCGCAGCGTGGGCACGCTCGCCGTGCCCGGTTCGCTACCGTGGCGGAACCGGCTTGTCGGCAGCCTTCCCGAGCCGTCGGGACGGCCACGGGCCGCCATGGACCGGGTACGCCCGCGACCCAGATCAACTACGCCGCGACGCTACGGCTAGACTCGTACACGCTTGTCACGATGCTTCGTGGTCCCGTGCCGGACCGGGAGCCGATTCCGGTCGTTAGCTTGGTTGCCGCCGGTCACCCAATAATGATCTTGGAACAGGGTTCGCGGCGGCGTGAACGCAGCACCTGGTGGGAGGTTCGGAGTGGCGAAGAATGTGATCCAGCGCATCACGGACGACCTGGACGGCAGCCCAGACGCCCATGAGGTCAAGTTCAGTCTGGACGGCCAGCACTGGACGATCGACCTTGCCCCCCGCAACGAGGCGAACCTCCGCAGCCTGCTCCAGCCGTACATCGATGCGGCTCGTCCAGTGACGGCCACCAACGGCCGTCGCGGGACCCGGCGCGAGGGCGCGTCTCGCGGCGCCAACCGGGAGCGCAACCGCGCGGTGCGGGAATGGGCTCTCGCCAACGGTGTGGAGCTTCCGGCCCGCGGGCGGATCGCGCAGGCCTACCTGGACGCCTACGAGACCGGCGACGTCGCGAAGCTCTACGAGGCGGCCGGGCTGGAGATGCCCAAGTCCGACAAGGCCAAGCGCCGCAAGAAGACCGAGGCATAGGTCGTCGCCGCGGCGCACCCAGCCCGACAGCGGCCCAGCCCTCGGCCCGCGGTGGCCCTTGGGATGTCGCGGTGAGCCAGCGGGACAGACGTCCCCCGTCGGGGCACGGCGTCCACAGTGGATCATCAGCGGTCCGGCCGTCGCCCACGGACTCCCGGGTAGGGCCAGTCGGCCGACGCGTCGCATGGCCGTGCGGCTGCTCCGGAAGGCCGCTGCCCCGACCGGGCGACCCGGCGGCGAATCGGCCGAGGCACACCGCCCCGACCGTGGCGTCCGCCGGTCGGCGGGCTCCACGGCGATCGACGACGGTCCCCGGGGCCAGGGGCAGCCCTCACCGGCGGGGAGGAACGGGGATCCGCCCGAGGTCCTGGGCCACGACGATCTCCCCGTCGAAGTGCTCCGCCGCCTCGCGCGCGAAGACCGTCGGGTCGTCGTACCGCTGCGAAAAGTGGGTCAACACGAGCCGCCGCACCCCGCAGGCGGCGGCGACCCGGGCCGCCTGACCGGCGGTGAGGTGACCGTACGTGTCCGCGAGATCCGCCTGTGCATCGAGAAACGTCGACTCGATGACCAGCAGGTCGGCCCCGTCGGCGAGCGCGTAGACGTTGTCGCAGAGCCGGGTGTCCATGACGAGCGCGAACCGCTGCCCGCGTCGCACCTCGCTCACCTGGTCGACCGTCACCACGCGCACACCGCCGTTCGACGATGACTGGTCGGGCACCTCGAGGCGCCCCTCGCGGATCAGTCGCCCTACGTCGGGGCCGGAGATCCCGTGGGCGGCCAGCCGGTCGGGCAGCATGCGGCGGCCGTCGGGTTCGACCAGCCGGTACCCGTACGTCTCGATCAGGTGGTCGAGCCGCAGCGCCGTGAGCGTGCCGAATGCACCGGTCGCCACCACCCCGTCGCCCTCGATGGGAGCCGGCACGACCAGGGCGACGTCCTGGAACACCGACGCGTGGCGCAGCCGCTCGAAGTACGGGGCGCCGGCGGCCGGGTAGTGCGCCACCACCGCGTGCGGCACCCGATCCAGCGTCAGCCGCTGGACCACGCCCGGCAGGCCGAGGCAATGGTCACCGTGGAAGTGCGTGATGCACACCCGCGTCACGTCTGACGCGGCGACCCCGGCCCGGATCATCTGCCGCTGGGTGCCCTCCCCGGGGTCGAAGAGGAACCCCTCCCCGTCCCACCGCAGCAGGTAGCCGTTGTGGTTGCGTTCCCGGGTCGGAACCTGGCTCGCGGTCCCGAGCACCACCAGCTCGCGCACGGACACGCCGTGACCCTACGTCGGAGGGCGGCTCGGCGTCCTCACCAGCCGCGGTCTGATCCCGGGACGGGTCGGGCTCCTCACCGGGTGACACCGGCGGACCGCCGGAACCCAGAGGCCGGGGCCGGCCCGACCGCCAGCCGACCAGGCCCGAAGCCGGTCATTGGCGGGCGGCTCCGTCCGGCTACAGACCGGTGGGCAGGCGCGGGGTGTAGTGCGCCTCCAACTCCGCGACCTCCTCGTCGGTGAGCTGCAGATCGAGAGCCGCGACCGCGTCGGCGAGGTGCTGGGGCTTGGTCGGGCCGACGATGGGAGCGGCGACGACCGGGTTGCGCAGCACCCAGGCCAGCGCCACCTGCGCCATCGACACGCCGCGGGCCTCGGCGATGCGCTGGACGGCGTCGACGATCGGCTTGTTCTCCTCGCCGCCGAAGCGCTCCCGCAGCAGCGGGTCGGTCTCGGCCCGCCGGGTCGACTGCTCCGACCAGGGACGGGCCAGTCGGCCCCGCGCCAACGGGCTCCACGGGATCGAGGCGACACCCTGGTAGGCGAGCAGGCCGAACATCTCCCGCTCCTCCTCCCGCTGCAGCAGGTTGTACTGATTCTGCATGGAAATGAAAGATTGCCATCCGTTCATCTTCGCCACGTGCTGCATGGTGGCGAACTGCCACGCCCACATTGAGGATGCCCCGATGTAGCGGGCCTTGCC
>ERZ777003.3800-NODE-3800-length-13833-cov-7.942227_pt1 | contig 13833 bp, 15 predicted proteins | sample MGYA00374956_ERZ777003 | MGnify/ENA primary metagenome ERZ777003 (study PRJEB29302, sample SAMN06268252) | bioreactor metagenome | isolation source: Joint BioEnergy Institute, California, USA | place: USA:Joint BioEnergy Institute, California, USA | collected... | reverse complement strand
TTCTCGCGTCTGGAACGGCCCCACCACCACCCTCAACGCGTGCGAGCACGCCTCAGACATAGCAGAACCCGCCCCGACGGCCCTGAGGGCCGCTGAGGCGGGTATTTCGTTCGCTTCGGTGCCACTTCATCGTTAGCACCCGTCCGTGGAGCTGCCCGGGCTCGAACCGGGGTCCGCAGAGCTTCCGCTGGTCCTTCACCGGCGTCCTCCCCTTCTGAGCGGGAGATCTCTCATCGCCGGCCTTTCCCGACAGTCAGCCCGTCTCTCCGGGCAGCCACCGGGCCTGTTCCCCGGTTCGTCAGTCACGCTTCTGTTGCCACGCTGCGTGACCTGGCGCCGTCTCCCCTCGCGGGGTGCGATTTCCGTCGGGGCCTATGTCCCTGATTGTGGATCAGGCGGCGACGGGAAGAGCCTCGTCGGCACTTCTTCTGATGCCCCGTTTAACGAGTCTGAGCAACTCGGCCGGTAGGAGGCAGCTTCGACACCACGTCGAATCCATTTCAGCCCCTAGCTCAACCAACAGTGGACGTCCAACCCACCCATGTCAATGGGGGTCAGCGCATCACATCGACCATTTCGCGTATCGTGAGGCTCGCCGCCAGCGGAGTGTCACACCAGGCCGCCAGTTCGGCGCCGCTCACCCCAAGCTCATGGCACGCGTCGGCTACCTCACCAGCTGGCCACCACCGCACGCAGATGGAAAGCGGCAGCTTCTCCAACGCCTTTCTGGCGTGCCAGTAGGTCACGGCGAGGCGACGGACCCGCGCCACCCAGCGCTGATCCAGCGTCTCCCACGCGTGGGCGACCACGTCAGCCGGGATCAGCTCAAATACCCGATCCAACGAAGGGTGCAGCATCTGGAACGTGTAGTTGGCGATGGCGTCTTGCAGGTCCGCGGTGGTGAAAGGACGCTGAACCGACACCGCCTGGACGGCAGCGAAATCGACCCCGCCGCGGGTGAGCATGTATCGGCGTGCCTCCCCGCCCCGCCACACCGACCAGTCGGATATTTCGGGGATAGTCAGGTCGATGTCCTCGCCTCTGCTTGCTGCCCGCCACAGGTCGGTGAGTCATCGGGCGATCTCGTCCCCCCAGATCGGTGGGAAAGAAACCCTGTCCAGCCTTGCCCCGCCGGTCAGCAGGTCGAACGCTGCGCGCATCACCGGATAGTGGCTGGTTGGGTTCTGGACCAGACGCCTGTCGGAGACAAGCGACTTCAAGACGAGCCGCCGGGTCTCCTCCCCTGCCCCGGTGCCGCCCCCTTCGAACCAGACGTCCGCCAGCCAAACGTCAGGGTGTTTGGAGGCGACCACCTTCTCCCACCCGCAAATGGCGGCTAGTTCGTGGATCATCTTGAACGACGGCAGCGGCCACGGATAAAGAGGTGTGCCCCTCGTCTTGACCCACATCAAAGCTTGGAGGCGGATGGCAGGGTCTACGTTTCGGTTGCTGACGACCGCCACCCGAGTCTGGAGGTCCCGGCTCGCCGCCAGCTTCGACGCCAGCCCGTCGAGGCGGTCCAGGCGGTCGAGTTTGGTCAAGTGACGGCTCACCAGCACCGAATTGGTTGCTTTCGCCAAAGCCTCGATCATCTCGTCGGGCAGCTCGTCGGCCCGTTCGGCCAACGTGCCGTACACGCGGGAAGACTGGCGTGTCGCGAGCAGGCCGCGCACCGGGCTGTCCGGTAGCTCCGGTGCGTTCTGCAGCAGCTTCACCCGTTCAGGGGGGCCGGAAGCTGGGAGACGGTCTCGAACGGTGTGTCCCCCACCCCCAGGAGCGCCACTGCGGTCCCCAGGCTCGCTTCTCTGCTGCGCTGGGTGAAGTTGGCCATCAGGCCGCCTCCCCGAGCTGACGGCCCGCTTCGATCAGGGCACCCACCAGCGGCTTCACCTGATTGTCGGTGACTCGGAAAGGCAGGCGGCTCAGCACGTAGCCGAGGTCACCCAGCCCGCACACCCACACGACGGTCTGCCCGTTGCGCACCGAAAACGGCTTGTTGCTCATCCCCGGCACGCAGACCAGCGCGTCCACCCACACCTGGCCGCCCAACGCTCGTCCGATCCTTCCCGCCCCTCGGGCAGCCTGACCGATCGGGTCGCCCATGACGCGCCTGTTCCCCACCCACAGAGCGCCCCGGGAGTACGTCACCTTGCCGTAGCCGGTTTTCACCTCGATGGCCGCAGCACCCGGCCCCAAAGCGACGATGTCGACGTCCCCGCCCACCCCGCCGGGTCTTGCACCGCAGATGACCGCCCGCACACCGGTCCGGGTCAGCTCGGCCACCACTTTCCTCTCAGAAACCACCCCGACGCGTGCCTGGCCGGCCCGCTGGAATGTGACCGCCACCGCCCCACATGTCGCCGCCGCGATCATCGCAGCCGCCATGAAGTTGGCGTCCCGGTAGGCCACCCACGCTGCCCCGCCTCCCCCGGCCAGGATCAAAAGGCCGAGGCTCGCGAAACGGCGGAACAGGCGACGTGCGTACACGGCGGGGGTGCCGACAACCATGACGCCGCGGCGTGTTGTGATCTTGGGGTTGGAGTTCATGACTCCAACAGTGGGCTCGCCATGCCGGCCTGGCAGTCATACCCGCATTGCTTGCCCGCGCCGCCAATCCTCCCACGGTCGGAGCCATGTCCACTGCACCCCGAACACGGGTGCAGCCTCAATCGAACACTACGCCCCCAGAGGTGCCGCCTTTCCGTGTGCTGGCCACCGTCGACGACTGGGTCGAGTTCCTGTCGAACGACACGGAACGCCAGTTCAGAGAGTATCGGGGCCCGGTCACCCGCCATCTGGCGAACCTGGTGGCTGTCCGCACCGGCAACGACCCCCTACCTGATGAGCAGCTGGCGTGGGTGATCTCGGCGACGACCAACCGTCGCCGCGTCCCACCCGAGCTCATCGACTGGGCGTTGGAGGCCGACACGGCAGAGCAGCACAACCTGCTCGACATGTCTCTCCTTCTGATCAGCGAAAGAAGCCTTCTTTTGCGGCTTCTCGCCGAACAGACCGAGATGAAGTTCGTTTACGAGAACTTCTGGGAGGACGTCGCCGGCTTCCCCTCTCTGGCCCGCCCCTGGGTCGTGCCTTCGGCGGTGCGTACCCGAGACATCGTCAGACGCTACCTGCGTGGCACCCCATCCCGACCGTCCGTGAACGCGTCGGCAACGCTCCGCTCACCCGGCAACCGCATCCTGCTGGGACGCCTCATGAAACTGGGCTCCGCGGACATGAGCCGCCTTGACCAGACGTTGCGGGTGATCGCCGACCTGGAAGGCCTGCCCTACGAGCATCAAAAGCCTTCCCCACAGGATCGGGTCACCAACGTGTCCCGGCTGGTGACCATCGTGCGCCAGCAGATGGAATGCAACGCGGTCCCGTTGCCCGACCGCCTCCACGAGACGGTCGAAGCTGCCCTGCCGGAGGCGTTCCGCTCAGCATTCATAGGCCGGAGGCGCACCCCGCCTCCCCTGCCGAAGCCGAGCGAGGCTCCCGAACGGACATTCGCCGATCTGGTGGAAGCGTGCCGTATGTACATCGAACGGATGGTGGAGCGTGGCGGCGACCCCGCGACGCTGCGTTACCCGCATACCGGATGGCGGATCGACGCCAACCACAGGATGGTCGAAGCGGAAGACCACCCGGAGCTGTTCCCCGAGAACCAGCGACCCTGGTCCGAGTACAACATGGTTCGCAAACTCGCGAACGAGAACGGCACCACGCCGTCTGTGCTTCTGAACCATGTTGCTGACGCTCTCGGTGTCGCCCCGAAGGGTCCACGGCGGTCAGGTTACGAAGCCCGACTCGACCAGCTCGTCGCTCCGGTGCGCAAGGCTGTCAAACATGCCGGCCTCACCTGGGTGGAGGACACTCCGTGCCGGGAAGCGCTTGGTCTCGAAAGGGACGACCCGCTGAGTCGGCTGAAACCGGACATCCTCTTCCAAGCACCCTCCGCCAAGAAACTGGCGGGAACCGGCTGGGAGAAGATCTTCCGTGCCGTGGTGCCGAGGAGCTGGATCTGGTTAGAAGCGGACGGCGAGTGGCATTTCTGTGACCACTTCAAAGACCGCACGTTGGCCGACCAGCAGGCTGCCGACCGCGACAAGAACAGCCTCGTCCTCTCGCGGGGGATCCACATGGTTGCGATCCACCACGCGTTGCTGGACATGGCCGGTCCCAACCCGCTCGACGAGCAGGGGTTGCGCCGCATCCTGGAAGCGGTCATCGCCGACACCGACCAAGGTGAACTGCCGCTGTGGATTTTTCTCCGCCCCGTAGGGTGCGAGGACATGCGGGGCGGCTACCCGCCGGCCCCCGTCAAGTCCACTGTGGTCGACTCGACCGAGGCGCTGTGGGTTCCGCCGCAACCTCGACTGTTCGATGAGGTCTGCTCCCTGTAGCAACCCTCCACACCCCCGTTGGGGTCGTGAACCAAGAACAAGGCTCCCTTCGGGGAGCCTTGTTCTCGTTCCTGCCCTACCCGCATCTCCGCCAGCCCGGTGGGTTGTATCGCCGCTGTCCGCGCTGACGGTCGAAAGGGCACATCACAAACGACACAACACAGGAGAATCCAGTTGAAATCAACGATTCCGACAGCCCTAGCGGCCGCAGTCGGCACCCACGCCCCCCAGCACCTCGGACAGGTGTATGTGGCCCTCCGCGAGCGCGCCGCCCACCCCATGTGGTGGCGGGGCCAGGCGGAGTTCATGGGAGGCGCGCCGGTCCTCACTCTCGGACTGGCAGAGGCGATCTTGGACGGCAGTTGGTTCCACTCGTTTGACCGGGTCGCCGAGCTCATCGCCACAGGGAACGCCGAACCTGACGCGCTTCTGCTCGTGGCGGCCAAAGCCAAGCAGGTGACGCTGCTGCGTGCGCTGGCCATCTCCCCACTCGCCCCTGCGGTACTCGACGACAAGCAGCGCAGACGCCTCTATTTGGCCAACGACGCCGAGACGCGCCTCAACGTTTTGGCCAACCCCGGCTTCTCCACCAAAGAGCGCTACCAGGCGGCGCTGGGCCGGAACCGAAAAGGCCGCTATGTGCTCACCGCCGGCCAATTGTGGAACGCCCACACCGTCCCCTTCGAAGCGGATGTGCTTGACCGGCTGATCGACGAGACGGAGTGGCTGGGCGCGTACACGATGGCGCTGGCTTATGGCCGCGGAGACGTCTACCTGCGTGCTTTGGGGAAAGCCATCGACCACTTGCGGGCCGGCCTGGGCGCCCTCGCCCGTTACACGGTTGACACTCATGTGCTCCGCCAAGGGGTCGTCCCGTCTTTGATGGACAGCGACGTTTTCGCCCAGCTGCAGCGCATCCGCGTCGGCGACCCGCTGCTCTACGACAGGCGAGGCGGGAGAAGCTTCCAAGCCCTCTTCGACGAGACGATCGGCGTCCGCACCGGCCGTCGGCAGCTCGACTTGGACCGCCTTGGGGAGCTGGTCCGCGCCTTCCACGATGGGGACCTCCCGGATGACCGGCACTTCTGGCCGGCCCGGGTAGGTGTTGAGCGGGCGGTTCTCCGCATGATCCCGGCCGACCAGCGGCTGGAATGGATCCACAAGGTCCGTGACCGTCGCCCTGCCCGGTTCCATCCGGAGTCATACGTCGGGCTCGTGAAAGTCGACTGCGAAACCGCCAAGAGCCTGTACGGCGTCAAGGCGTTCGTCGAAACATTCGGAGTGGAGGCTTTCGTGGAAGCGGTCGCCCCGGTCGCCGCCACAGAGCAGTTCAGTCTGCTGGTTCTGGACTGGCCGGGTTCGGTATCCGACCTGGTCGAAGTCCTCTCATGAGCCGAAACGACAAAAGGAGCGGGCCCTCGGGGCCCGCTCCTTTCCCGTTCGGTGCTCGATTTTACGCCCCTACTGCTTGCCCTTTGGGGTTTCGGTTCACCGTTTGAGCAGTGAGCGCCCCCAATCTCATTCTTCCTTGGCAGCCGTGGCCGGGTCGTGGCTGGCCCGCATCGTTGACTCAGGAGCGCGCCTTCGTACTGGAGCTTGAAGCTGCCGCCCGCGCCATCCCACCCGATCCGAACGAGCCGGTTCGTCGAGCCCATTTCACAGCGGTGCTCACCGCTTTGCGCTGCGGGGCGACGGTGGCCGACATCCATGCGGTGGCACCCGCCATCTCCGCGCATCTGATGCGCGACGCCTACCGAGTTCTGGATGAGCGGCTGCAGGTCAGCCGTGCCGTGGTCGCCGAGCTCGGCGAACTGGTCCACACCGCCGACGACAAAGAACTCACCACTGCAGTAGCGGACCGCTACGAGCTGATCTCTCGAGTGCTGCCAGCCCCGGCGGAGCGCCTGCTGGAAGCCTCCGCCGCCCGCGTGTCTGCGGTGCGCCCCATCCTGGAAGACGTGCTGGCACGGATGGCAGACATTGGGGCGCGGGCAGAGCAGGTGGAGGCCGAGCTGTACGGGCATCGGCGCCCCCGTCGCGACCCGCGAGGCATCGAGCTCGGGAAAGCCCTCTACAACCCCTACGACGAATCCTTGTACACCCACCCCTACTATCTGCCGACCCGGGTGGCTGCGCTGGACTCGCCCCGTGCCCGTGTCTTCTTGGCTGACAAGGCGATCGACCCGGACCTCGACGAAGCCTCTGATGCGGAGTCGCCTCCCCAGCCGGAAACGGAGTGAGCCATGCCGCAGGCCCGCGTGCCCCGCTTCGACACGTATAGCCGCACACAGCTGATCGCCGCCACACTGGTGGCGGGGGTTCCTACCATCTGCGCCTTCACGGTGGGGATCGTCCTTGGTGACGTGGGAACCGGTTTGCTGTGGGCGGCCGTCGCAGCCGGGGTTGCCGCCGGGGTGCTCGCCGTCTCCGCGCTTGCGGCGTTCGTCGGGGTGCTACCCGCGATCGCCGGGGCGTCGGGGGTGTGTGGGCTGCTGGCGATGGTGCTGCTGTGGATGGCACCAAGCTGCCCCGAGTGGCTTGGGACGTCATGCGGCCCCCGCGAGTTCGCCACCGCAGCGGCGCTGGGGATGCTAGTCCCGCCAGTGGCTCTGGTGACGATCGTGCCGTTCCCGCTCGGCTTGCGTGAACTGTGGCGGGGTTGGAAGCGGATCCGCCACACAAACACCGGCGGCGACGACTGAAATGGCCGGTTCAGGCGTCGATGTTGGCCACGCCGTCGGCGTGCAAGGCGATGTACTCCTTGCGGGCTGACGAGTCGGACCCCATGAAAGTGGCGAATAGCTCGGCCGCTTCGGCGGCGTCTTCGATGGTCACCCGCCGCAGCACACGGGTCTCCGGATCCATCACCGTCTTGGCCAGCTCGTCGGCAGGCATCTCACCGAGGCCCTTGTACCGGGAGATCCCCCGCGGGGTCTTCCCCTTCTTTTTCAGTTCGGCGAGGATCTCGTCCCGTTCCGCATCCGAGTAGGCGTACAGTGGCTCTTCGTCCTTGCCGAGACGGATCTTGTAGAGGGGAGGTTGGGCGGCGTACACACGTCCCTCTTCCAGCAGAGGACGCATGTACTTCCAGAACAGGGTGAGCAGCAGGATGCGGATATGCGCCCCGTCGGTGTCGGCGTCGGTGAGGATGACCACCCTCCCGTAGCGGAGGTTCTTCGTGTCGAAGTCGGCTCCGAACCCTGCCCCCAGGGCGGTGATGATCGCGGAGCACTCCTTGTTCTCCAACAGCTTTTTGGGTGACACCTCGAACGTGTTGAGGATCTTCCCGCGGATCGGAAGCAACGCTTGGAATTCGGCGTCCCGGGCTTGCTTCCCGGTGCCCATAGCCGAGTCGCCCTCGGCGATCAGCAGCTCGGTGTGCTCGACATTGCGGCTGCGACAATCCGCCAGCTTGCCCGGCAACGTGGAGCTTTCCGATAGAGCCTGCTTGCGGGTGGCTTCCCTGACCGCCCGTGCGGCTTCGCGGGCCTTCTGGGCGGCGGCCGCTTTGGTGAGGATCCGTTTGGCGTCGGAGCGTCTCTTGGCTGCCCATACCGCAAGCCCCTCGGAGACGACCGACTCCACCGCACCGCGGGCCGACGACGAGCCGAGCTTGCCTTTGGTTTGGCCTTCGAACTGCGGTTCGGGCATGCGGATCGAGATCACCGCCACCATGCCTTCCCGCAGGTCGTCGCCCCGCAGGTTGGCGTCTTTGGGTTTGAGGACCTTGATGTCGCGGGCCACCTGGTTCATCACTCGGGTGACAGCCCGGAAGAAGCCTTCCTCGTGGGTTCCCCCGTCACCGGTGGCGACCGTGTTGACGAAGCTGCGGATGTCTTCTGAGTATCCCGTCGTCCAGTTGATGGCCACATCCACTTCGATCTCCGTACCCCCGTTCGCGTCAACCTTGCCGGAGAACACGAGCGGCTTTTTGAGAAGCGTCGAGTGTGTGCTGGCCATCGAGGTGACGAAGTCGGCCACCCCGCCTTCGTAGCTGAACTCTTCGTCGTAGAGGTCGTCCGGGTCACGCTCGTCGATCACCCGGATCGCCAGGCCCGGGTTGAGGTAGGCCATCTGGCGTATCCTGCGCACCACCACGTCACGTTCGAACTCGAGCGTTTCGAAGATCTCGCCGTCCGGCCAGAACCGGATCGTGGTGCCGGTCCCCTTCGCTTTGGCGCCCTTCTTGGGGTCCGGCGTTTCGGGCACGCCGCGACGGAAGCTTTGGGTCCAGCGATGCCCGCCGTTGAGCACCTCGGCTTCGAGCTTGGCGGACAGGGCGTTCACCACTGACACACCCACACCGTGGAGGCCGCCGGAGACCTTGTACCCGCCTCCGCCGAACTTGCCTCCGGCGTGCAGTACGGTGAGCACCGTCGTGAGCGTCGACTTCTTGGTTTGTGGGTGGATTTCTACAGGGATGCCGCGTCCGTTGTCCGTCACCTCCACCGACCCGTCCTTGCCGAGACGCACCACCACTTTGGTGGCGTACCCGGCCATCGCCTCGTCGACAGCGTTGTCGACTACCTCCCAGATCAGATGATGCAGCCCCCGCGATGTGGTCCCGCCGATGTACATTCCGGGCCGTTTGCGGACCGCCTCCAACCCTTCGAGGACGGTGATGGACGACGCGCCGTAGTCCGCTCCGTCGGCGCTTTTGGTGTTCTTGCTGCTTTTGGTGGTCGTCATGTTCTCGGGTCTCGAAATTCGACTTGGTGTGCCGCCGAAGCGTCTCGGCGCTCATGCGACAGTGTCGGGGCTGGCCGGGGACGCAATCGCCGCCCTCGCCGCCGGTCAACAGAAGCTTTTGCCGCAGCCGCAGGTGCGGCTGACATTCGGGTTATCGATGCGGAACCCCGCCCCCATTAGGCCTTCCTCGTAGTGGAGGGTGCTGCCCACCAGCATGTTCGCCGATTCGGAGTCGACGACGATACGGACCTCCGCCTCGCCGGCTTCGAGGGTGTAGACGGGGTCGCCGGCCCCGCCCTCTTGGGGGCCTTCGAAGTACAGATGGTAGGTGAACCCTGAGCACCCGCCAGGCCTGACCTCGATTCGCAGAAGCACCTCGTCTGCCGGGTAGTCGCCTTGGGAGGCCATCAGCTCGGAAATCTTGACAATGGCTTGAGGGGTGGCGGTCACTGGGCTCGTGTTGCGAGTGTCGAGCGTTTCCATGGCTGGTTCTCCTAAAAGCGCTTCAGCCAACGGTGTCGCCGTCGGACGGTTCGGCAATGGCTTGGGGGAGTCGCTCCCGCTGAGCGGCGATCAGCGCCGCCAACGCGTCGCGCCGGGGGCCTTCGTCGGCGAGCGGCAGAACCCGCTCTTCGGTTTCGTCGAGGTAGAAGCCTCGCCAGCGCAGATTGTCGGAGTGGTGCAGGAAACGCAGGTTGTCGATGCGGTCCTCGACCTTCAGCGCCCGGCCGGCCTCCGATGCGGCGATCCTCTCCCAGTATTCGGCCTTGCCGACTTTCTGGCCGTCGACCGATTTGGAGAGCAGCACCACCGTCTCCCATTCGGCGCCCACGAGCACCGACCGCAGACGGGCCGTCCAGCCTGGGGCGTCCTCCAAGATGTCGTGTGCCAAAGCGGCCACGCACAGCGACAGGCGTGATAGCCCGCCGACACCGTCCGGGTAGGCGGTGGCAGCCGATATGGCTACCCGGAGCGGATGAACCACATACGGCTGGCCGCCTTTGCGCACCTGGCCGCTGTGGGCGTCCTGGGCTACTCGGACGAGCGCTACGACCCGCAGCTGGTCGTCCAAGGGAAAAAGCATCTGTAGGCGGCGCGTCAGCGCTTGTGGGGACTCGTCGCCGCCGAAGGCGAGAGGCTGGGGGTTCTGTCGGTTGCGGCGCAGACGGCCAGGAAATCTCATAGGGGGCATAGTCGCCTGGTCGGGGCCGGAAGACAGTCATCCATGCGCGTTCGGCAAACGTGTCCACCGTCTCCGGGCATGAAGATCCAGGTGTCACATCCCGGCGCATACGCCATGGCGGTCCTCCATATGAACGAAGGGGAGTCGATTCGTGCCGAGTCGGGTGCGCTGGTGACGATGTCGGACGCGATCAAGGTCCGCCCTTCCACCGGTGGTGGGGTGATGCGGGCTGCTGCCCGGCGTGTCTTGGCGCAGGAGTCGTTCTTCGTCACCGAATACACCGCCCAGTTGGACGGGGCTTGGGTGGCTCTGGCACCCCCGTACCCCGGCGACGTTGAGGTGCTGGAATGCCCTCCGGAGGGTCTCATCATCCAGTCCGGGTCGTTTCTGGCGGGTGCGGGAACAGTCGACATCTCCACCGAGTTCGGCGGGGTCGCCCGGATTGCGGGGCGGGAAGGTGCGTTTGTGATCCGCGCACAAGGACACGGCAAGTTGGTGCTGTCCGCCTACGGCGCCATCCAAAAGTTCATCTTGGAGCCCAGGCAGTCGATCACCGTGGACACCGGACATTTCGTCGCCGCTTCCGCCACCGTCGACTACAAGGTCCATCTGCTCGAAGGCTTCGTCACCGCCGGATTGTCCGGTGAGGGCTTGGTCGCACGGTTCACCGGCCCAGGAAAGGTGTTCGTCCAGACCCGCTCCCCCCGGGAGCTGGGGAGCTGGCTCAGCCCGTACCGTCCCCAGAATGAGGGTGGGCGCCGCTGAGCCGACCGGCTTTTCGGTTGCTCCGCCGCCTGTCGCCGCCACCGTAGTAGACGTGTCTGATCGTTGCGTGACCACCAAGCTCTACGTCTCTGGCCGCCCTGTCCTGATGGACCGCCAGTCCGTGTGGATGGCTTCCCCGACGGGCCCGGTGCGGGTCAAGTCGTGGAAGCAGCTTCCCTCGTCCCCCACACCGGTGGTGGTCACCCCCGTCACGTCCCCTCCTCCGACTGTGGCGCAGATCCTCGGTGACGATCCGCTGCCGGACGGCGCTTGGGCCGGTTCGGCCTCCTCCTACACCGCCAAGGGACGGAAGGGCCGTGACCTTCCCCCTCCGCATCCGGCCGTATCCGGCTTGACCGTGTCCGCAGATTCGAAAGCCGCCCTCACCCAGCTGATCACCTCCCCTCCTTCCGGCCACGGAGTACTGATCTCCGCCCCGCCTGGGGCTGGTGCGTTGGATGCGGCGCTGGCGGTGGCCCGCGAGCTGACGGATACAGCTTCTCTGTACCTGGCAACCCCTTCCGCGGACCGCTGGACGGTAGAAGAAATCGACGACCGGATCCGTCATCCCGCCAACCTGCGCGCGGCGGGTAAGCGCCGTCCGGTGATCATTGTCCAGGACGCCGATGCGATGACCCCCACAGCCGCGGACCGGATGCTCAAAACCCTCGAAGAGCCACCGTCGGGTGCGCTCTTCATTCTGACCGCCACCCGCCCCTCCACGATGCGCAAAACGGTCCTCGGGCGCGTCACCTCCCATGTGCGGCTCACCCCGATGGATGAAGACGAGCGGGTGGACTTGTACGAGCAGAAAGGCCTGGATTCGCTGTCCGCCTCCCAGCTCGAGAACTCGGCCGGCGAGAACGTCGCGCTGGCCCTGGCTGCCATCGAAGCAGGCAAGGTGGGAGAGCTCGTCTCCGGTCTGTCGCTCCTGTCGGTGGACGCCGAGGCCCCGGTGACCCGTGCTTTGCGCGCGTGGGCTGATCTGGCGCCACTCGCCAAGCAGCTGGCGCCTCACATGTTCTCTGGGCAGCTCGACTCCGCCGACGATGACGCTGCCGCCACGTCGGAGCGTCAGGTGAAGGCGGCGTCTCGTCTGCTCGCACGCCACATCATCGACCGTGCCACCGAAGATCTGCGCCGTCTGGTCCACTCCGCCGTTTCCCGGAACGTGGCGGTCGACGTCGACCAGGTGGAAGCGGCAGTGGCCGGTGCCGCGACAGAGGCACGTCAGGCTGTTGACGCCTACTCGCCGCCCGACCGTGTGCTTGTCACGTTCTTCGCGCGGATCAGCCCCGTCGTCGCGTCCCTGGCCCCCAACGAAGCCGCCTGACCTTCGCTTCCCCGAGCGGGCACATCCCCCAAACAACGCAAAACGCCCTGCCTAGTTGGCAGGGCGCTTTCGGCTTGGTTGGCGGGTTGGGGCGGTCAGCTGTGCACCGGCCAGACCGGATGCTCGTCGCGGGCCGACTCCAAATCGATGCCGTACACGTTGGTGAAGAACCGGCCGACCTCGTCCCAGCTGCGGACCCGGGGGCCTCCAAGGTGACGGTTGTAGGCGCGGTCGAAGACGATCACCTGCTTGCCGGCCCTCCGCAGGCTTTCGATGACATGGGGGCCGTCGTCGATGTACACGTCGGCGCCGACGTCGAACTTCTCACCGATCATGCACAAATCCCAGTAGGGGATGTTCACCTTCTGCAGCCACTTGGCCGTGTCGGAGACGATGATGTCGTGGTGGGCTTTCATGTACAGGCGATGGGTGATGATGCGGATGTGGACACCGGCGTCCTGCAGCTTCCACAGCATCTCCGGCGCCCCGTCCACAACGTCGAGGTTGCGGTACAGGCCAGCCTTCGTGGCGCGGGAGAACCATTCGCGCAGCTCTTCTTGGGTCATGTCCCAGTCTTTGGTGAGGTCCCAGTCGGTTGGTGGCGGCAGATGGCAGCCGGTCTCCTCGTAGATGAAGTTGATCAGCCCTTCATGGAACTTGGCGACCACGCCGTCCAGGTCGACACCCAGCACCAGGTTGTAGCTGGAAAGCCGCCCGGTCTCGCCGGTACCGGCACCACCTACGCTGCGTCTGCTCTCTTCGTTGCTCATCACTGTTGCTCCCGATACAAGAAAGGCGGTCTGTCCGAAAACAGTGGGCCGGCTTTGAGATGGGCGCAATCACTTGTCGGAATCGGCGAAAACGTGAAGCGGACCCCACAGAGGGGGTCCGCTTTGGCTTTCTGGTTGGTTGACCAGGTGAGATCAGAAGGGAGCTTCCGCGTCGTCCTCGACCGGCGAGAAGGCGTCGTCACCAGCCTCTTCACGCTGGATCCGCGGAGCGGATCCGCCGCCGTTGCCCGAAGTGGTCCGGCTGACGGAGGCGGTGGCCCAACGGAGACTGGGGCCGATCTCGTCGATCGCGATCTCGATCGTCGAGCGGCGCTCGCCCTGCTCGTTCTCCCAGCTGCGCTGGCTCAGGCGTCCGAAGACGATCACTCGGGCGCCCTTGGTGAGCGATTGCGCAGCGTTCTCGGCCTGGTCACGCCACAGGGTCCCGGAGAAGAAGTTGGTGTTCTCCACCCACTCGCCGGAACGGTCGCGGTACCGCTCGTTCACGGCGAGGCGGATCCGCGCCATCGGGACACCCGACGGGGTGAACCGGAGCTCCGGATCCTCGACCAGATTGCCTATCAGAGTCACGCTGTTGCTCATTGTGATCCTTTCTCCCCTTTTGAGGTTGGGGTCTTGCTAACCACCCCGACCGTGGACGCGCCCAAAGGGAGTGCAACCTTCCGGATC
>ERZ777003.3797-NODE-3797-length-13837-cov-5.700189_pt1 | contig 13837 bp, 8 predicted proteins | sample MGYA00374956_ERZ777003 | MGnify/ENA primary metagenome ERZ777003 (study PRJEB29302, sample SAMN06268252) | bioreactor metagenome | isolation source: Joint BioEnergy Institute, California, USA | place: USA:Joint BioEnergy Institute, California, USA | collected... | reverse complement strand
AGCACCCATTCGCCTTGCGCATGCGCGAGCGCACGGTTCTTCTGCGGTCCGAACCCCGGCCAGTCGTGCGATTCGACGACCCGGGCACCGGCCGCCCGCGCGATTTCCACGGTGCCATCGGTACTGCCCGAATCGACGACGATCCACTCGTCGGCAAAGGCCACCGAAGCCAGGCAGTCACGAATGTTGGCCGCTTCGTTACGGGTGATGACGATGACGGAAAGCATCAGCTCTTCCAGCGATTGTAGAGGCCGCCCCAGCGCTGGTTGCGGGCCAGCCAGACACGCTGGCCGAACACCCAGCCGGCCCGGTTCTTGACCGACACTCGGAACAGGTGACGAGGATCGGCATGTGGCGTGTTGTGCCCACGCGGATCGGTCGTATACAGGTGACGAAAGCCCAGCGATTCCGCCACCTCGACGTAATCTTCATCAAAGTAGCCTTCGGGCCAGCACAGGTGGTCGGACTGTACGCCCAGGCGTTCCTTCAGTGCTTCGACGGACCGGTGCAGGTCCTGCGCAAGGGCGCTCCGGCGCTGCGCACGATCGGCGATGGTGCGATCCCAGCGGGTGTGGGTATGGGTGTGCGAGTGGATTTCGAAAGTGCCGGCAAGCTGCATGGCCTCGGCTTCGCTCCAGCGGATCATGAACGCGTCGGTTTCACCGCGTTGCGCCAGCTGTTTGCACTCTGCATGCGAAGGAGTGCGACAGGAGACGGCGCCAGGCCGTGCGCTTGCGCGTGCCGGGCCCGTTCCCACCCAGCCGGTAATCACGAACAACAGGGCCTTCATCCCGAACTCCTTCAGGACGGGATGCGCATAGACCCAGTTGTCAAGATACCCGTCGTCAAATGTCAAGACAATTGACTTGTCGGGGAGCGGCTGACCGGAGAGGAACTGTCGGACTTCCTCCGCCCCGACCGTACGATACCCGTGCTCGGCCAGCCAACGCAACTGCCCCGCAAACCGCGCCGGCGTCGTGGTCAGCGAGCCTTTCGCGGGCGAAACGTGGTGATACATCAGAATCGGCAAGGTCGAAGCGGTGCGCATGACGGATCGCATGCCCTGACTATCGGCCATATATACCATCATATTCGAGCTGAACTCCTGATTCCCCCACCCACCGCACCAGGTTTTCGATGAGTACGTCGGGCACACGTACGCGCCATTCGTCACTCAGGCGCACCGCGCAGGAAGCATCATCGCGCACATACTCCACAATGACCGGAGTACCCATGATGCCGTTCTCGGGCGCGGCACGGAACGGGTTCAGTGCCTCGCGCAGGCGCCGCGCATCGGCATTGCCATTGAACTGTATGCGCAGTGCCCGTGCCCGTGCCTCGCGTGCCATCTGCAGGTCGTATAGCGCCTCGGCCACGACGCGCACCCCGCCCGAGTACTCATCGTTTGCTACCTTGCCTTGCACGATGAGCAACTCATCCTCGCGCAACCTTGCCCGGTGCATCTCGAACAGATCGTTGAAGACCGACACCTCGACCTGGGCGGTGCCGTCGTCGAGCACCACGAACGCCATGCGCCCGCGCCGCGTGAGCTGCACGCGCACGCCGGTGAGGATGCCGGCAAACCACTGGAGGTCGCGTGAGGGCTGCAGTCCGGACAGGGGCGCGGTGACGATGCGCTGGAGCTCGTCACGGAACGCGCTGAACAGATGGTCGCTGAAATAGAAGCCGAGCGCGGATTTTTCGTGCATCAATTTTTCGCGTGGCTCCCAGGGCGCAACGCTCGCAAGTTCGAACCTGACGGACTCGGCCAGGTCGCCTTCGCCGAACAGTGACACCTGTGCCGCCGAGCGTTCCTTCTGTTCGGCTGCCTCGAGTGCGGTGCCCAGCGTGGCCAGCAATGCGGCCCGGTTCGGTTCGAGCCGATCGAACGCACCCGCCTTGATCAGCGCCTCGATGGCGCGCCGGTTCACGACATGCCGGTCGATGCGGCTGCAGAAATCGAACAGATCGGTAAACGGGCGCTCGGCCCGTGCACGCAGGATCGCCTCGATGGCTGCCTGCCCGGTACCCTTCACGGCTCCGAGCCCGTACCGGATGGTGCGCGGCGGCAAGCCGCGCTGGGTGAACTCGTCGTGCACGGGCGTAAAGCGGTATTCCGATTCGTTGATGTCGGGCGGCAGCACGGTGACACCATTGGCCACCGTATCGTTCCAGAATGTCTGGACCTTGTCTGTGTCGTCCATGTCGGACGAGAGGGTAGCCGCCATGAACTCGGCCGGGTGATGTGCCTTCAGCCAGGCGGTCTGGTAGGCAATGAGCGCGTATGCCGCAGTGTGGCTCTTGTTGAAGCCATACTCGGCGAACTTTTCCATGAGGTCGAACAGCGTGGTCGCAAGCTGCGGGTCGTAACCCTTTTCCTTCGCACCTTTCTGGAAAATCTCGCGGTGTAGCGCCATCTCTTCGGGCTTCTTCTTGCCCATGGCACGGCGCAGCAGGTCGGCTCCTCCTAGCGAGTACCCGCCGATGATCTGCGAGATGAGCATGACCTGCTCCTGGTACACGATCACCCCGTAGGTACTCTTGAGCACCGGCTCCAGGTCTTCATGGAAATACTCGGCACGCGCCCTGCCATGCTTGCGGTTGACGAAGTCGTCCACCATGCCCGAACCGAGAGGGCCAGGCCGGTACAGTGCCAGCACGGCAATGATGTCTTCGAAAGTGCTGGGGCGCAGCTTTTTCAGCAGCTCCTTCATGCCGCGCGATTCGAGCTGGAACACCGCCGTCGTGTTGGCATCCGACAGGAGCGCGTAGGTCTCGGGGTCGTCCAGGCTCAGACGCGCCAGGTCGAAATTGGCCATACCCGGATTGAACTGGCGCACGTACCGCACGGCCCAGTCGAGGATGGTCAGGTTACGCAGTCCGAGAAAGTCGAACTTGACCAGGCCGATGGCCTCAACGTCATCCTTGTCGTACTGCGAGACCGCGACGTCGGGCTGGCCCGGCTGGCAATAGAGTGGGCAGAAGTCGGTAAGCTTGCCCGGCGCGATCAGCACACCCCCGGCATGCATGCCAACGTTTCGCGTGAGGCCCTCCAGCTGCTTGGCAAGATCGATGAGATTGCGCGCCTCCTCTTCCTGTTCGTAGCGTTCACGGAACGCGGGCTCCTGCTCAAGCGCCCGATCGAGGCTCCAGGGATCGGCCGGGTTATGCGGAATCAGCTTCGAAAGTCCGTCGCAATAGCTATAAGGCATGTCGAGCACGCGACCGGCATCGCGCACCACCGCCTTCGCGCCCAAGGTACCGAAGGTGGCGATCTGGCTGACGGCGTCTCTGCCGTACTTCTGCTTCACATACTCGATGACCCGATCGCGATTGTCCTGGCAGAAGTCGATATCGAAGTCGGGCATCGACACGCGTTCGGGGTTGAGGAAGCGTTCAAACAGCAGGTCGTAGCGTATCGGGTCGAGATCGGTAATACCCAGACAGAAGGCCACGAGAGAGCCAGCACCAGACCCCCGCCCCGGCCCGACAGGCACCCCGTTGTTCTTGGCCCAGTTGATGAAGTCGGCCACGATCAGGAAGTAGCCTGGGAAACCCATCTCGATGATGGTCTTGCATTCGCGCTCGAGACGCGCGCGGTATTCGGGCTCGCGCTCACGGCGCTCGTTGTCGTCGGGGAAAAGCTGCACGAGGCGGCGCTCCAGCCCTTCGGTGGAGAGCTGCACGAGATACTCTGCCAGCGACACGCCATTCGGCGTGGGGAAGTCGGGCAGCCGCGGCCGACCCAGTTCGAGCTCGAGATTGCAACGCCTGGCGATTTCTACCGTATTGAGCAACGCAGACGGAATGTCGGCGAACCGCCCTGCCATCTCCTCGGTGGACAGCAGGTACTGATCTTCCGTGAAGTGCCGCACCCGGCGCGGATTGGCCAGGGTTTCGCCCTCGGCAATGCACACGCGTGCTTCGTGCGCGCGAAACTCCTCGCGCCGCAGGAACTGCACCGGGTGTGTTGCGACGACCGGCAGGCCTAGCCGACCTGCCAATTGCGCGGTGGCCCGCACCAGCGCTTCCTCACCTTCGAAACCCGCGCGCTGCAGTTCAAGATAATAGGCGTCCGGGAAGACCTCGCCCCAGTACCGGGCGAACTGCTCTGCGGCACTCTCGTTGCCCGCTTGCAGGGCCATGCCGACATCGCCATGGCGCCCGCCCGACAGGACGATCAGCCCGTCGTTGAGCTCCGCCAGCCATTCGCGGCGTACCTCGGCCCTTCCGTGGTACTGGTTGGTCTGATAGGCGCGCGTGAGCAGCTCACAGAGATTGAGGTAGCCCGTGCGGTTGCGCACCAGCAGCAGCAGCCGGTAGGGCTGGGTGCGGTCGGTATCATTGCTGAGCCAGATGTCGCACCCCGTGATCGGCTTGATGCCGCGCGCGCGCGCCGTCTTGTAGAAGCGCACGAGCCCGAAGACGTTGGCCAGATCGGTGACCGCCACGGCGGGCTGCCGGAACTCGGCCACTCGGGCCAGCAGGTCGGGAATACGGACGATGCCGTCCGACACGGAGAACTCCGTGTGGACGCGCAGATGAACGAAGGTAGAAGAAGCAGCAACGTCGGACATGCAGCGATTGTAGCCGCCTCCGAGGGGAACGGTACCCGATCGCAGGCACGCGCGTGTCGGACCCGTCACGCGCGATTTGCCGTACGAAACTAATCGGCCCTTCCGCGCCCGCCCCCTAGCAGGACGCCGACATCTCGCTTGCCGCCCCCCCCTGCGGGCGTGGGCCGCTCGCGCACCAGACTACCCGCCTCGGGCGCCCTTGTTCCAGAAGGCTCGTAGGGCTTGTAGAAGATGTCATCGGCCGGGAGGGCGGGCCGACGCCCGCGGTGAGCTTCCCGGGCTCGAGACGGCGGCAGGGGCCGCTCGCCTTCCGCGGAACGCACCCGCGCGGGACGCACGACCGACGCCGCAGGCACGTCGAGCACCCCGCGTGGCACCTTGCGCCCGATCAGCGTTTCTACGTCGAGCAGGCGTTTCTCTTCCTCTTCGCTGAAGAGCGAAATCGCTTCGCCAGAGGCTCCGGCCCGACCAGTGCGCCCGATGCGGTGTACGTAATCTTCCGCGTTATATGGCAGGTCGTAGTTGATGACGCATGGCACGCCGGCGATATCGAGCCCCCGCGCAGCGACATCAGTGGCCACCAGCACGTCGAGTTCACCCGCCTTGAAGGCTTCAAGCGCCTTCATGCGCTCCATCTGCGACTTGTCGCCATGGATCGATTCCGCCTTGATACCGTCCGTATTCAATTGCCGCGCCAGCCGTGCGGTACCGATTTTGGTATTGGTGAACACGATGATCTGCTTCAGGCCGCGCGACTTCACGAGATGCGCTACCGCCGCCCGCTTCGCATCGGACGCAATGCGATAGGCGATCTGCGTGACCGTATCGGCCGTGGCATTGCGAGCCGCGACTTCAATTTCTACCGGTTCACGCAGATTGGCACGGGCAAGCTTGCGAATCTCGTTGCTGAAAGTGGCCGAGAAGAGCAGCGTCTGCCGTGTGGGCGGCAACAGGCGGCTGATGCGCTCGAGATCGGGCAGGAAACCCATGTCGAGCATGCGGTCGGCCTCATCGAGCACGAAAATGGAAACCTGGCCGAGATCGACCGTGCGCTGCTCGACGTGGTCCAGCAGACGACCAGGCGTGGCAATGAGGATTTCGCAGCCGCGGCGCAGGATGTCGATTTGCGCGCGAATGTCGACACCACCGAATACCACCGCCGAACGTAGCAGCGTGTACTGGCTGTAACGACGGACGTTTTCCGCGACCTGATCAGCCAGTTCCCGCGTGGGTGTGAGAATCAGCGCGCGCACCGGATGGCGCGCCGGCGAAGCGCTGGCGTTGGCCAACGGCAGCAGGCGTTGCAGGATCGGCAGCGTGAACGCTGCGGTTTTCCCGGTTCCGGTTTGTGCGGCCCCCATGACGTCACGACCCGTCAGGACAACGGGAATCGCCTGAGCCTGAATGGGGGTTGGATGCGTATAACCTGCCTCGACCAAGGCCCGCAGGATGTCGGAATGCAGCCCGAAATCAGCAAAGGTAAGCTCGGCCGAAGCGCGCTCAGCAGGCGCTGAGGTTGAAGCAGAATTGGAAATAGTGGAGTCGCTCAAAAATGGAACGTTGCAAAAGCAATGCGAAACGCACCAGAAACACGGACATGCGGCTAATCAACTGTTGATTATATACCGCACCAGATGGCCGCGCACGAGAAGCGTCCTTGCCTGGCCCCGAAAAACGACAGCCCGGCAGGAACAGGTTCGCCCCCGAGGGCAGGCATGAAACACGTACTCAAGGCAGCGCAGGAGTCGGATCGAACGAGCATTCCGGCGCGTTCTCGCCGTAGGCGTGGCACACCTCGAGGCGGCATCGCGCGCTGGCAAACAGCCCGCGCCCCTCACAGGCTTGCAGACGCTCGGCAAGCGTAGGCTCCGGCACGTGTGCTACACGCCAGGAGGCACGTGGCTGGCGTGTGTCGTCGCGCAGGCTGGCAACCGCGGCATGACCTGCAAAAGCAGACGAATCGCTACGTATGCCGCGGGCAGACAGCACGGATACCCGCCACTCCGGGGAAAGCGTTTCCGCCACATCGGCCAGCGGCTCTTCGGGCGGTGTCAGAACCTTGTTCGCCAGTTCATCCAGCCAAGGTGAAGCCGGAGTAGGTGCGACCCGGGACATGATGAAACCTGCCCGGCGCACCCTGGGCACGACGGCCCCGGCGCGGTCGGGGGCTTCGATTGCGCTGGCCTGCGCAGCAGCGCCGTAGTACTCCGGCGAAGGGGGGGTCAGGCCATTGGTCGACGACGGAGCGTCGTACGCGAAGAAGATCCAGAGAAGGCCGGCGACGCACAGGAACGCAAGCACCCAGGGCCATCGGGCACGGGGCACCAGGGTACCGGCGTCAGTATCGACGGTTGCTGGCGGGATGAACGGCCGGTCAGCCCCAGGCGCTTCGTGCCAGCCGCCGCTGAGGTGGCCCGAAGAACGAGCGGGTTGATCCGTAGATGACATTGTTACGAAGAAAGACACAACTGACCGTGTGAAACAAAAGTATCACACAATTGCCCGGAAAACGATCCACAGAGTGCTCCCTCCAGGCGCAACCCGGGTGACGACGTCCTGCTCCGGGCCGTGCCCATCATGCCTGCCTTTTCATCCACTTCGCCCGCTGTTCATCGCTTCGCCACACAGCGAAATGCAGCTTTGCCAATACGACAGGGTCGTCAAGAATCTGAACCTTCTGCCCTGGCGTGAGCCGGTCCGGGCCCAACTGCAATGCTGCATGTAACCGCTGTTCCCGCCCCCCATCGACCAGCCTGCTGAAACCATGGCGCGCAGTTGCCATGGCGCAAGCCAGCGCATTCACCACCGGATGCACCACGGCTTCCACGAAACCCGGATAGGTCCACTCACGGTACCACCGCTCGTAGCGACGGGTCGCCCGCAACTCCGGTGGCGGGAAACTCTCTTCAGGGATGCGGAACAGTCGGTTGCGTTTCGCGCGATGGCCCAGGCGTACCCGGCTGGAGAACACCGAGACCGGTATGACCAGCAACAGTGAAATCAGGATGGGGGACATCCACCAGAGAAAGGTGGGATTCAGCCAGCCGACCAGCGCACCCCAGGTCACGCCCAGCAGAGTCTGCGACCCGTGGTTGCGGATGGCCTCGATCCAGCCGGTTTCATCATTGCCCCGAGAGGGAGAAGTCCATTGCACCTGCCACCCCATGAAGGCGGACACGATGAAGCGGGTGTGGAACAGCATGCGCACCGGTGCCAGCAGCATCGAGAACAGCACTTCCAGCAGCATGCTGGCAAACAGTTTCAGCCGGCCCCCGTAGGGTTTCGGGTCGTGCAGTGCTACCCAGATGACGCTGAGCACCTTGGGCAGGAACAGCAGCACAGCAGTGGTGGTGAACAGCGCGATGGCCTTGGCAGGATTCCATTGCGGCCAGATGGGGAACAGCTGCCGCGGTTCCACGAAGTACTGTGGCTCGAACAGGGTGTGCACGGCCAGCAACGCGGTGGACAGCACCAGAAAGAGGAACCACAGCGGAGCCGACAGGTACGACATGACTCCGGTGAGAAATACCACCCGGTGCACGGGATGCACCCCGTCTATGAGGAAGAGCCGGAAATTCATCAGGTTGCCGTGGCACCAGCGTTGGTCACGCTTGAGCTCATCCAGCAGGTTGGGCGGCAGCTCTTCATAACTGCCCGGCAGGTCGTAAGCGATCCAGACCCCCCACCCGGCGCGCCGCATCAGAGCCGCTTCGACAAAGTCATGCGACAGGATGGCGCCGGCAAACGCGCCTTTGCCCGGCAGCGGTGCCAGGGCACAGTGGTCGATGAACGGCTTCAACCGTATGATGGCGTTATGGCCCCAGTAATGGGATTCGCCCAGCTGCCAGTAGTGCAGCCCTGCTGTAAACAGCGGTCCGTACACACGAGTGGCGAACTGCTGTATGCGTGCATACAGGCTTTCCTTGCCTGCTGCTCGCGGCGCCGTCTGGATGATGCCCGCTTCAGGGTTTGCTTCCATAAGCTGCACCAGCCGCACCAGACAATCACCTGTCATCACGCTGTCGGCGTCCAGCACCACCATGTAGCGGTAGCTGCCTCCCCACCGGCGGCAGAAATCGTCGATATTCCCGCTCTTGCGTTTCACCCGGCGGCGACGGCGGCGGTAGAAGATGCGGCCGAACCCGCCGGTTTCCCGGCACAGTTCCACCCACGCCGCCTGCTCGGCCACGCAGATGTCGGGGTTGTAGCTGTCGCTCAGGATGAAGAAATCGAAATGCCCGAGCCTGCCCGTGCGTCGCACTGATTCGAACGTCGCCCGCAGGCCCGCGATAACCCGTGGTACATCCTCGTTGCAGATGGGCATGACGATGGCGACGCGCACGCCCTCCGCGATCGACTCGAGCCCGGTCGTGTTGGCCGAGATGCTGTAACGGTCGCGCCCGCGCAGCAGCTGCATGAACCCGGCCAGCGCCGTCCAGAATCCTGAGGATACCCAGCCGAACAGCAGGGCAAACAGGAACAGGATGGCGATCTCGAGCCACTGACCGCCCTGATAGGGCAACACGCTACGCATGTACCAGGTGGCCACGATGGTCTGCAGGGCTACGAGCACCAGCAAGGCCATGCGTCGCCAGTGCCCCACGTGGCGCCAGCCACCTTCGTCGACGGGCGTGCGCAGCGCACGGCGCTCGGCATGCCGCTGACGCTTCTTCCCGCGCCAGCGCAGCCAGGCGCGCTTGACCGGGTTGGGCACCCAAGGTTCGGGCACCATGGAGGTACGCTGGACGTCGGGCGCCGATTGAATGCACGCTGCGCCGCGCCCGTCAGACTTCAGGATACCGGCTGCATCGAACAGGCCGCCATACTGCCAGCGAAGGCGCTCACGCTGGGAAGCGGCACCCGGCACGAGCGAACCCGCGTCTCCCCCATCGAGCAGCGCCAGCAAATCCTCCACTGTAGGAACCGGATGCTGTTGCAACAGGCGGGAGGCCAGTGCATTCCGCTCATCATCGTTGAACGGCAGCTGCCGAAGATAAGCCTCGACGGGGACAGGAAGTTGACTATTCTTTGTCATTGGTCAGCTGGTAGCTCCAGACTTCGGACAGAGCGGTTTCGCCGCTCATGAGGCGTGCACGCAATTCCACTGGTTTCCCCGGCTCTTTCGGCTTGACCCGAAATGACAGCCGCTGACCTTGCATGACAGGGTGACGGTGCACTTCCGCGCCAATGACCTCGGCGTTCCCGTTGTGCGTGATTTCTGCCGAAACCGGTACATCGTCGCCCAGTTTCTCCAGAACATCTCCTTTGAAATCGACCACGAAGCCGACAGTGCCGTCAGACCGTCGCACCAGGTCCTCGCCCCGCACCTCTCCAGGCGCCCTTCGGGTCTGCATGACCCAGGCCAGCGCAGGATCGTGGAAGCGGGTGTCGTTCATGGTCCAGTAAATACGGTATGAGAGCTCCAGGGGCGTGTTGTCGCCGGGCAGCTGATCAGGCACCCAGAATGCGACAATGTTGTCGTTGGTTTCGTCGTTCGTGGGTATTTCCACCAGTTCGAGCCTGCCTTCGCCCCACCCACCCTTCGGTTCCACCCATACACTGGGCCGCAGATCGTAGCGATCGGCGAGGTCCTCATAACGGGCAAAGGCGCGCGTGCGCTGCATCAGGCCGAACCCGCGCGGGTTGTCGATCTTGAACGAACTCACCGACAGCCGGCGCGGGTTGTTCAGCGGCCGCCAGATCCACTCACCATTGCCGTTGTGGATGGCCAGCCCTTCCGAGTCGTGCAGCTCAGGACGGAAATTGGGTGTCGAAGGTGGCTGGTTGGCACCAAACAGGAACATGCTGGTGAGCGGTGCCAGGCCAAGCTTGCCGACCGACTGACGGAAGTACAGACGCACGTCCACGTCAACGACCAGTTCTTCGCCAGGATGCAGCACGAAACGGTATGCACCCGTGACGGATGGGGAGTCCATGAGTGCATAAATGGTGAGGTGGCGATCATCCCTGGCTGGACGGGCAATCCAGAACTCGCGGAAGAACGGGAACTGCTCGCCGGACGGCAGCGCCGTGTCGATGGCAAGCCCACGCGCCGACGCGCCGTAGACCTGGCCGCGACCGATCATGCGGAAGTAGGTTGCTCCAAGGAACGACGCGATCTCGTCGTCAAGCTTGTCGGCATGGTTGATGGGATGCAGCACCCGGAAGCCTGCAAGGCCCAGTCCTTGCAGTGCGTCCTTGTCGATGTTCAGGTCGCCGAAGTCGAATTGTTGCGGATCGTAGGCAAGTTCGTGCACGCCTTCAGTGTCGACCACGTGGATCTTGACCGGCGTGGTGAACTGCATGCCGATGTGATTGAGCTTGACCTGGAACGGCAGGTTATCGTTCCCCCAGACATGGGCGTCGCGTTTCTGCTGGATCTGCTGGTACTGCCCGAACTTCAGGGAACGCAGGGCTTCGGGCACCTTGTTGCCGGGCGGGACATACCGCTCGGCCGCCAGCGCACGCGCGCGCTTGATCACATCAAAGAAAGTGAACGCTCCGGCCTGCGTGGGTACGAATGTACAGGCCAGCAGCAAACCGACCAACAACAGCAAGGGATAGCGCACCGCGATACGTCTCGTCATGATCTGGACCAGTCGCAACCGAACCTCTGCAATGGAGAAACGCTTGTTAAACATTGAAAACATGATTGCATTCGCAGCGCGAAGGATTGTTGCACAATAGTGGTCAAAACTCTGTAAAGAACTGCTGCAAAACTGTCTTCAGGCTTACATGCTCACTCGCCGCCAATTCCTCACCGTTGCCACCGTTGCGGTTTCGCTACCCACGTTGCGTGCCTGGGCCTCCGACCCGGCCACGAGGCTCAGCTTCGGCACGCCCATCCCCTTCTCTTATGAGGGACTGGTCGAGAAAGCCCGACAACGCGCCCAAGGTGCCTACGTTCCTCCTCCACCCCTGCCCCAGGACGTGCTCGACCGCATCGACTACGACGCCCACGGCAAGATCCGCTTCAAGCCTGAACTCGCACTGTTCGCGGATGGGCCGGGTGAGTTCCCGGTTACATTTTTCCATCTTGGCCGTTTTTTCCGGATACCACAACAGCTGCATGTACTGGATCCGGCCACCGGCACTGCGCGCGAAATCATTTACGACGAACGCTACTTCGACATGCCGCCAGACAGCCCGGCGCACGAGCTGCCGCGCGGCAGCGGCTTCGCCGGCTTCCGCTTCCAGGAAAGCCGGCTCGCCGGGCCCGGCGGGCTCGACTGGAAGACGAACGACTGGGTGGCGTTCCTCGGGGCATCGTATTTTCGCGCGATCGGCGAACTGTATCAGTACGGGCTGTCCGCAAGGGGCGTGGCGGTGAATCCGGCGGTGCATGGCAAGGCTGAAGAATTCCCCGCATTTCGCGAGGTGTATTTCGAACCTCCTGCATCCCCCGGCAGCCCGGTGGTCGTGTACGCACTGCTGGAGGGGCCCAGCCTGACCGGGGCCTACCGCTTCGTCATGCGCCGCGAGACCGGCGTCATCATGGACGTAAAGGCAACCTTGTTCCTGCGGGAGAACATCGACCGCCTTGGCCTTGCACCGTTGACATCGATGTACTGGTTCTCCGAGAAAGCCAGGCCAGGCCTCGTCGACTGGCGTCCCGAAGTACACGACTCTGACGGACTTGCGCTCTGGACGCATACCGGCGAACGTATCTGGCGCCCGCTGAACAATCCGCCGCGCACCATTGTGTCGTCCTTCGTCGACAACAACCCCCAGGGCTTCGGGCTGCTGCAGCGCGACCGCGAATTCGACCACTACCTTGATGGCGTGCACTACCAGCGTCGCCCCAGCCTGTGGGTGGAGCCGCTCGGCAACTGGGGCCCGGGCGCCGTACAGCTCATCGAGATTCCGACTGACGACGAGATTCACGACAACATCGTCGCGATGTGGGTGCCGGAAGAGCCCGCGTTGAAAGGCAACCGGTACGATCTGTCGTATCGCCTGCACTGGCTTGCCGACGAGCCCTATCCATCGCCCCTGGCACGCACGGTGGCCACACGCATCGGTCGCGGGGGGCAACCGGGTCAGCCCCGCCCACAGGGCGTGACCAAGTTCATGGTGGAGTTCCTGGGAGGCCCGCTGACCACGCTGGCCTTTGGCGAACGGCCCGAAGCAGTCCTGTGGGCGTCACAAGGGAAGTTCTCGTATGTGTTCACCGAGGCCGTACCGGACGACATTCCCGGTCACTGGCGGGCGCAGTTCGATTTCACTCCCGACCGCTACGACGAGCCCATCGAGATGCGACTGTATCTGCGCTCAAGGGAAGGAGAGCCACTGAGCGAAACCTGGGCATACCAGTTTCACCCGCAGGCAACGGCGCCGAAGTAATCGACGGGGCACGACAGACAGCTGATCCCAGGGTCAGTTCGCGCAGCAGGGAGCCTGCGCCCCGCTGCGCGCAGCGTACCCACGAAAATGTGCCGCCAAGGCCAGGTTCAACGCCGGGCGCGTAACTGCGGAGATCACTCGCCGGCCGCGTGCGACAGAGGCGTGCCAGGTGGAGCAACGTAGAAGACCACCAGCCGTACCGGCCCCTCGCCTGCGTTGCGGCCGTTGTGGACCAGCTGACTTACTTCCACCAGTGCCTGCCCGGGCCGGGCAGACTGTGTGCGTCCGTCCTTGAGCGTGATTTCAAGTTCACCATCGAGTACATACGCCAACGACGGCACAGGATGGGAGTGCCACCCGGTCTCGGCACCCGGCGCAAGCTCGATTTCCATCGCCGTGACTTCCACATTGCCGTGCGGCATGTCCAGCGGCTGGCCCGCCCACGTGGTGGTCGTCTGCAGCAAAACCCGGGAAGTCACGTTCACGGGGGCTGGCACCCCGCTGGGTGCGGGCTCGCTGCCTTGAGCCGGCGCCAACACCTGAGCTGCCAACCAAAGGGCCCCTATGGCCCATTTGCTGAACTTGAAGTGCTGGTGGCGGTGCGCGCCACACCTGTTGTTCGTATTGTGGTTCATTACGCCTGACCTCGTCGCCAACCTGCATGCCTTGGACGCTGGCGCGCGACCTCTGCAATGGCCCCGCCAGCAACAGGCTAGTTTATCGCAGCCCGTTTCGATGCGACATGATGGCGCAAACCTTGGCGCCGCGCTACGGTCGCAGCCACACAAATGAAAAAACCCGGCAACTTGTGGTTGCCGGGTTTGGAAAAGAACCTGATTTTATGAACCAAGAACTTCAGAATTGGTCGGGGCGGCGGGATTCGAACTCGCGACCCCTTGCACCCCATGCAAGTGCGC
>ERZ777003.3795-NODE-3795-length-13843-cov-5.302437_pt1 | contig 13843 bp, 13 predicted proteins | sample MGYA00374956_ERZ777003 | MGnify/ENA primary metagenome ERZ777003 (study PRJEB29302, sample SAMN06268252) | bioreactor metagenome | isolation source: Joint BioEnergy Institute, California, USA | place: USA:Joint BioEnergy Institute, California, USA | collected... | reverse complement strand
CTCCAGCGCGGGTGGGGCACCTGCGGGTTAACATTGGCATAGAAGCCGTATTCGTGCGGCGTGACGACGTTCCAGGTGTTCTTCGGCTGCGTGTCGGTCAGCGTGATGCGCACGATCGACTTGATGCCCTTGAAGCCGTATTTCCACGGCACCACCAGCCGGATCGGCGCGCCATCCTGATTGGGCAGCGTCTCACCGTAGAGTCCCACAGCCAGTATCGTGAGGGGATGGCGGGCTTCATCAAGCCTCAACCCCTCCACGTAGGGCCATGGGAGCGGCTGGAAGAAGCCGCTCTGGCCGGGCATCTCGCTTGGCCGGACGACCGTCTCGAAGGCGACGTATTTGGCGCTGCCGAGCGGTTCGACCGCGTCGAGAAGAGCCGAAAGCTGGAACCCGTCCCACGGAATGACCATCGACCATGCCTCGACGCAGCGCATCCGGTAGACGCGCTCCTCCACCGGGAATGCCTTCATGATGTCCTCGAAGCCGAACGTTTTCGGCTTGGCCACCATGCCGTCGACTTTCACGGTCCAGGGCAGCGGCTTGAAGTCACCCGAATTCTGCGACGGGTCGGACTTGCCGACACCGAACTCGTAGAAATTGTTGTAGGTCGTGACCGCTTCCTTTGGCGTCAGCTTCTCGGGAACCGTGTACTTGCTCTTGGCGGCTTCGAGGGGTGCTGCCCCGGCGATCGACGGCGCGAGGATGGAAAATCCGGCCGCCGCTGCCGAAGCCAGAAATTCGCGTCGCCTGAGCCACACGCTCTGCGGCGTGATCTCGGAGGAAGGGATGCGAGGCGGACGGTAAATCGGCATTTTCCTGCTCCCCGGTGCGAACGACTGGATGTCACACACCTCTGAAGTAGGCAATTGAGCCGGCCGTTGAAACCCACAATTCCGTGTATGGGAGTTGAAAATGCCCGCGTTGTGAATTGTCGCGACGGAAGTTGGCGGCCTCCTGGGAGATTCTACCCCAGCCGCCGCAGACCTTTCTGTTCCGCCATTTCGTCCAGCCGATCGAACGTCCAGCGTGCAAGTGGGATACCGTTACGGCTTCGACGGGCCCGCTCGGCCAACGAGCGCTCCCCGGGAAAGAAAATGCCGGAACTGTTCGCCGCCGGCCGTGCCGATTTGATCTTGTCGATCATCGACTCCATGGCGCGTTCGAACTCGGCGAGGGGCCGGAACGCGGAGATGTCGACGGCGAGCATGGTGAAGGAGGTATTCATGGGGCGGTCGTAGGGCTCGAAGCCCGTTGCGTCGCCCGCCAGGAGAAGGCCGCCCGAAAGCACGCTGGTCAGGATTTCGTGCATCGCCGCGAGATTGAACGCCTTGTAGCCGCCGAAGGGCAGAAGCGACAGCGCTTCGAGTGCCTTTGCTGGGTCGCGCGTCTCGTTGCCGTCCCGGTCGAGCGCCCAGCCGGGCGGGATCTGCTCCCCGCGCTCCCTGGCCTGCACAATTCGCTCTACCGCCGCGGCCGTGCAGGCCATGTCCAGGACGAAGGTGCCATGGCGTCCGGCCGGCGCGGCATAGGCGACGGGATTGTTGCCGAGCACGGGCGTGATGCCGCCCGGCGGCGGCATCAGCTTGCGGCTGGTGTTGGTGAACGCGCAACCGATCATGCCCGATTGGGCGGCAATCAGCGGATAGTATTTTGCCGAGGTGAAGGAGTTCCCGTTGCGCACAGCCACGAACCCGATGCCCTGCTCGCGCGCCTTCTCAACAGCCCGGCGCATCGCCCGGGCGGCCGTCACCTGCCCGATGGAGCGGTTGGCATCCCACAGAGCGACAGCACCGCGATCCATGACGACGTCTATCGCCGCCGCGGTCTGGTCGCCGCCCGCCTCGAGCCGCGCCACGACCTTCAGGAACAGGCGCAGCCCATGGGATTCCTCTCCCATCAGTTCCGCTTGGAGGAAGACATCGACGGTTTGAGCCGCATCCTCCGGCGCCACGCCGAGTGCATGCAATATCCCTTCGCAGCACTCCCGCAGCGCCGCTTCCACAACAAGCACCCTCCCCTCGCCGCCGGCGCTTTCCTCTCTCATTCTCCACTCCACTGGCTTGCCGGCTGCTGCACCATATCGAAGAGCACGGCAAGAGCCGTCTCGAAATCGGCGAATTCCATGTGCTCGCGCGGATTGTGGCTGCCGTTCGCATTGCGGATGAAGAGCATCGCCGAAGGAATGCCCGCCTGCGCGAAGGTCGCAGCGTCATGGCCAGCGCCGCTGGCCATGCGGCGCTGCGGCGCGCCTGTCCTGGAGCAGGAGTCGAGGATTAACCGGACAAGCCGCTCCGACATCACGGCCGGCTCGCTGCCCGACCGAGGTCCCGGCTCGAAGCGCGTGCCGGTGTGTCCGCCGATCTCTTTCATGAAACGAAACAGTTCCGTCTCCACGCGAGCCAGGGTTTGCGGGCTCCGGCTGCGGACGTCGAGGCAGATGCGCACTTCGCCTGCGACCTTGGAGAAAGAATGATGTGCCGGGTCCGTGCCGAGCTCGCCAAAGGTGACGGTAAGGTCCTCTCCCTCTGACTCGTATCTTTCCCAGAGATCCTGCATGGCGTTGACCAGCCGGGCGGTCGCGACGGCGGCATCCCGGCGAAACTTCCGCGGCATGGCCCCGGAGTGGGAATACTCGCCGATGCAACGCATGGAGCGGTAGCGGAAGCTGCCGCGGATGGCCGTGACGGCGGCCACCGACAATCCTTCGGAAAGAAGCAGCGGGGCCTGCTCGATATGCGGCTCGATATAGGCGACCGTGCTCTCTGGCAAAAGAAACCGCGCGCCGGCGCGTACCCCCGCGGGATCGAACCCCTCCTCACTCATGTGCTCGCCCAGGGTTTTTCCCGTGTCGCTTCGTCGGACGGTATCCAGCACGGCCGGGTCAAGAAGACCGAGCGCGGTCTTGCTGCCGATGTAGCTTACCGGAAACCAGCAGCTTTCCTCCGCGCGCAGGCAGGCGACGGTAAGATCGAAGGGCGGGACGATGCCGTGCCCGGCAAGCGCGGCCTGAACCGCGATGCCGAGCACGACACCCGCCGCCCCATCGAAATTGCCGCCATGCGGCACGGAGTCGAGATGCGAGCCGACGACGATGCGTCGGCTGCGATCCGCGCCCGGAAAGCTGATGAACTGGTTTCCGGCGGCATCGAAGACGATCTCAGCGTTCCATCCGCGCGCCGCCTCCGCCACCATCGCGAAAGCCAGGCGCTCGCCGGGACCGTAGGCGGTACGCGTGACGCCCGGCGGGTCGGCCGTTTCGGCGGCCAGCCGGTCGAGCAATCCACGCGCCAGCAAGGCTGCATCGCGGAGGTCCGGCGTCCTCATGGCGATGCGTCAGGCACGGCCGCCGGCTTCGCGCAGCTTCGGCACGGCGGCCCGCGCCGCGTTCAGCACCATCGCGGCATCGTTCTGGTACGGAATCCAGCGCGCGCCCTTTGATAGCCAGGTGGACGCCATTTCCGGACTTTGCGCGGAAAGACCGAAATTGACGCCCCGCTTCCGGCAGAGACCGAAGATCTCCTCATAGGCCTCCAGCAGGATCGGCGCTTGCAGTTCGCCTGGAACGCCGAGATCCTGCGAGAGATCGTCCGGGCCGATCATGATGCAGTCGAGGCCCTCGACCTGCAGCATCTCGTCGAGATTGTCGATGGCCCTGCGTGTCTCGATCATCGCGACCGTCAGCGTCTCGCGATTGAGGTGGTCGATGATCTCGCGCGGATTGCCGAAGAAGTAGTCGGTATGCGGCCCCTTGAGGTTCATCGGCCGGTTGCCGATCGGGTGGTACTTGGTAGCCTTTACGATGTCCGCCAACTGCTCGGCTGTATCCACCGCCGGGAGAAGCAGCCCTTGCGCGCCGGCATCGAGGGGACGCGTGAGGTCGTGCGGCTTCAGCGTGCCCGGCGGACGGACGATGGGGGTCAGTCCGCACTCGCGCGCCAGCATGGAAAGCGTCCCGACCGTCTCGAAGGAGAAATCGGTGTGCTCCATCTCGATGAGGACGAAATCGAACCCGGCCGAGCCCAGGATCTTGACGACACGCGGATGGGGGCAAAGCGTGATCCAGGTGCCGAAGGCGGGCTTGCCGGCGCTCCACAGCGCCTTCACCGGATTGCTCTTGATCATCATGCCCTCATTGCGGATGGTGTGAGTTCAGGCGGCACGGCGACGTTCCCACGCTTCCGGATTGACCAGGTGTTCCGGCCGGCGGCCATGAAGCACGTCGATCACCTGGGAGGCGACCTGGATGGCCGTCCGCTCCATCGCCTCCTCGGTCGCTCCACCGATATGCGGGGAGAGCAGGATGCCGGGAACGCGCGTGAAGGGGTGATCCCGCGGCAGCGGCTCCTTTTCGAACACGTCGACGGCGGCGCCGCGCAGATGACCGCTTTCCACCGCCTCAATAAGCGCGTCCGTCTCGACCAGCGCGCCGCGCGCCGTGTTGATCAGAACCGCGCCTTTCTTCATGGCGAAAAGCCGCCGCCGGTCGAAGAGCCCTCGCGTCTGCGCAGTGAGCACCTGGTGCAGCGATACGTAGTCGGCCTCCGCCAGCGCCGCCTCCAGGCCGGCGGCAGGCTCGAAGCCCGCGCTCGCAATGGCGGTGTCGGGAATGCTCGGACTGTGCACGATCACGCGCATGGCAAAGGCAGCCTTTGCGATCTCGGCGGTGCGGCGGCCTATTCGGCCGAAACCAATCACGGCCAGCGTCTTGCCGCCGAGTTCATGGAAATCGCGGCTGTAGCGGTAGTCGAAGCGACCCTCCCGCACGGCGGCGTCCGCCTCTCGCGCCCGCTTGGCGATCGCCAGCATGTGCGAGATGGCGAGTTCCGCCACCGACTGCACATTGGCATGCGGCGTGAAGGCGATCGGCAATCCGATCTCCGTCGCGTATGCCACATCCACCGGATCGACGCCGATGCCGTGATTGCCCAGAACCTTCAGCTTCACAGCCGCCTCCATGGCGGCACGGTTGAGCCCGGCATTGCGGGTGATGGCGGCATCCGCGTCTACGATCTCGCGCGCGACCGTCTCCATGTCGTGCGCGGAGGCTTCCGCCACCTCGATCCCGGCATCCTCGAGCAAGGCGGTGCCGGAGGGATGGATCGGCTGGATGAGGAGGCACTTCACGCGGCCGCCTCCATCGCGAAACGCTTGCGGAGGAGCTGCGCTTCCGCAGTGGTGACGAACTGGCCCTTGCGCTTCGGCACCATTTCGAGGAAGCGTCTGTACCGCTCCAGCCACCGCGCCTCGCCCACCGAGCCGGTATGGAACAGGCAGTGCACGATCTGCGGCCTGCCTTCCCGCTCCGCCCGCGCGACGATCACGTCCCAGACGCGCGCCAGATTTTCGAGCTCCGACTGCTCGACATGCAGGATGTTCTTGTACTCTGATCCCTGACCGTCCGAGCCGATCGGGATTTCGAGAACCTTCGTGCGCGGCTGGCCTCTCCAAGGCACGCGCGGGTCTTCCGGGAGATAGGCGGCGCTGAACTCCGCATGCGTCCAGATCGCCTCCCGATCGGGCTTGTTGAGCCCGGGGCAGCAGGAATAATCGACGAAAACGTCGTTTTCCTCGAGAAGCCGGTTCATGAAGGGATGATATGCGTAGTGGCCGCCCCGATAGGCCACCGGACGGATGCCTGCCGCCTCGAGCCGCGTCCTGCAGTCCTTGAACATGGCCTGCATGTGGTCCCATTCGGCGTAGCGCGTGCCCTGTCCCTTGATCTCCTCGTGGAGGTGGACGCACAGCTCGGCGCCGCCCGCCACCGCCTCACGGTAGACCTCCAGCATCTCGCCTTCGTAGTAGCCGGTACGGCAATAGGTGCCCGAATGCGGGCTCAGGATGAACTTGCCGTCGGTGAGGCTCTGGAGTTCGCGGATGAGGACGCGCGTGTCGATCACGCTCTGCGGGACGTTCGGCGGATCGATGCGAAAATCCCGCCCCGGATCGAAAGGCGCGTAGACGAGCCAGTTCACGTCGATCAACGGCACCAGATAGACGCGATTGTCATCGATCCCGAATTGCATCCAGAGCCCCTTCCTGCGGCGTTGTCGGCCGGACTATAAAGATCGCCGGCGGAGGCCGACAATTTGAATGACCTGATCCATTGATTGGTTGAACGGATTAATGGCCGCGACATGCGGAAGATGATTAAGTGGGAAACGCCTGCCGCGGGGCGCGGCCCACGGGGAACAGCTCCAGAAAACCGGGCAATCGGGCCGGTCACGGCGGCGGCTCCAATCGTCTCCCATCCCGGCAAACGCGCGGTGAAAATTCAATCGATAAAAAAAACAAAACAATCATTTGAGACTTTCAAATTGCGTCCGGAGGAAATCCTGCGAACGATGCAAGCGGGCAATCGGAGGGTTCCACCATGAAGCGTCGTTTGAAATTCCTGGTCGCGGCGATCACCGCCGTGCTGCCATTCTCGGCTTTCGCCCAAGACGGCGCCGGCAGCGTCCGTCTGGGCGTGGAGATCCCCGCCTCGATCGTCAACGTACCGATGTTCATGACCATCGATCGTCTTAAGGAAAAGGGCGTGGAGGTCTCGATCGTCGAGTTCCAGAGTCCCGAGACGATGACCCTGGCATTGCGCAACGGCGAGGTCGATTTCATCGGCACGAGCGCCGGTACCACCTTCTCCGCGATAGACGCCGGGCTTGAGGGGAAGGCCTTCCTCGGCATGGCCATGTCCGACTTCCTGATGGTCGCCAAGAAAGACCTGACCACCTGCCAGTCGCTGGACGGCAAGAACGTGGGCGTGCAGTCGCGCGAAGGAACGACCGGCGTGCTGACAATCCGCTGGCTCGAGGCCGAGTGCCCCGACGCGCGACCGAACGTGCTCATCGTACCCGGTTCGGAAAACCGCGTGGCCGGGCTGATCGCCGGTCAGCTCGACGCCTCGCCCATCGACAGCCAGAATACCGCGCAGCTGATGGCGCTGAAGCCGGGAGAATTCACGACGATCGAAAGCTTCTCCAAGGCCGGCGTTCTGGCCTCGCTCTACTTCGCGTCCAACCGCTGGCTCGAGGAGCAGGCTCCGACCGTCAAGGTGCTTGTGGAAGAATACAACGCCGTGGTCAACGACATCACCAAGGACAGGAGCGAGTTCGCCCGCCGCACCAAGGAGCTGCTCCCGGACACGGATCCGGAGATCGTTCAGGCCGTGGTGGACGGCTATGTCGACCGCAAGGTGCTGGTGCCTGTCTCGGGCGTGCAGCCGGATGTGATCGAGGATGCCCTGGAGTTCTACGGATCAGCGCGTCCATATGCGAAGATCAAGACGGCGGAGGATGTGGCCACCACGGAATTCGTGACCGGTCGTGAAGGGCAGTAAGGATAGGCAAAGAACTGACTGAAGCAAGAAGAGAGGCTGGCGCAGTGGCCACCGCATCCGGTTTTTCCCAGAGTACCGACTGGAAGGCCAGATATCTGCCGCTGCTCCTGCCCCTCGGCCTTCTGGCGGTCATCATCGCCGCCTGGCAGGCCATCGGCGACGACAGCGCAAGCATCGCACTGCCCACCTTCATGCGTACGGTCCGCTCCTTCTACGAGCTGATCGTCTCCGGCGAGCTGCCGCTTGCTTTTTTCCGAAGCAACATTGCTCTGTTCTGGGGCTACCTCCTCGCGCTCGCCGTCGCCATCCCGCTGGGCATCGCGATGGGTTCGGCCGATACGGTCCGCAAGCTCGTGAATCCCTACCTCATGATCCTGATATCGATGCCGCTGATCACCGTTCTGCCGATCCTGCAGCTGATCTTCGGGCTGGGCCTGATGACACGGGTGGTCGTGGTGTTCATCTTTGCCATCGTCTACATCGCGCTCAATACCTGCGTCGGCGTGCGATCCGTTCCGGTAGACCTACAGGAGATGTCGCGCAGCTTCTGCGCCTCGCGAAGGCAGCAGTTGTTCAAGGTAGTTCTGCCCCATGCGTTCCCGGCGATCATGGCCGGTGCCAGGCTGGGGCTCGGACGCGGAATCGTCGGAATGGTGATCGCCGAGCTCTTCCTTATGTCGGAGGGCCTGGGCAGCCTGCTGTCCTTCTACATGACGCGGTTCGACACCGGTGCCGTCCTGGCGATCGCGTTGACGATGGTGCTGGAGGGCGTGGTGGTGATCTCGCTTGCCCGCCGCGTCGAGGCCGCGCTTACAAGGAGACCCTGACGCGATGCTCGACAATTCCCCGTCCATCCAATTCCGCGATCTCGTGAAGCGATACGGCTCCGAGGGAGGCGGGTCGCTGCTGGTGCTCGACGAGATAAACCTCGCGATCCGGCCGGGGGAATTCGTGAGCCTCATCGGGCCGAGCGGCTGCGGGAAGACGACGCTGCTCAAGATCATCGACGGGCTCATTCCATACGATGCGGGCGACGCCCTGGTCGACGGCAAACCGGTCACCGGACCGGGGCCGGAACGTGCCGTCGTCTTTCAGTCCTTTGCTTTGCTGCCCTGGCGGACCGTGCGGCAAAACGTTGCCTTCGGGCTTGAGCTGCGGGGCATCAAGGGGGCGGAAGCGGACGAAATCGTCGACCGCTACATCACCATGGTCGGGCTCAAGGGCTTCGAGAACCACCATCCGAGCCAGCTTTCGGGCGGTATGCAGCAGCGCGTGGGCCTGGCCCGGGCCCTGGCGGTCAATCCGCGCATCCTGCTCATGGACGAACCGTTCGGCGCACTCGACGCGCAGACGCGCAACCTGTTGCAGGCAGACCTGGAGCGGATATGGGAGGCGGACCAGAAAACCGTCGTCTTCGTCACCCATGCAATGGACGAAGCGGTGTTCCTGTCCGATCGCGTCGTCATCCTCAGCCCCCGCCCCGGCCGCATCCACGAAATCGTCGACATCGACCTGCCGCGGCCGAGGGGCGAAGAGATCCGTACTCACCCGCGTTTCGTCGAGCTAACGCAGCATATCTGGGACGTGCTGCGCGGCATGATCGTGCGCGACCAGGAGGTTTCGGCGTGAGCGTGACGGCGGGACTGGCAGGGTTTCTGGCGCAACCGGGCGTAGGCTCGATGAGCGTCGCCATCGAAAACCTTCGCCGCAACTGGATAAGCGTGCTGAGCGCGGCCGCCCTGATCGCGGCCTGGGAGGTGGTGGCGCGCATCGCCGATTTTCCCTATCTGCCGCCGCCGACCAGGGTGCTCGCGGCTCTTTGGACGCTGTCGCTCAACGGGACCATCCTCAAGGCCCTGTCGGCCACGCTTTTCGCGCTGATGATCGGTCTCGGGAGCGCCATCGTGCTCGGCATCGGCATCGGCACGGCCATCGGCCTGTCGCGCATCGCCCGGCTCACCCTCGGCCCGTTCATCGATGCTCTGATGTCGGCGTCCATGACGGCCTTCGTCCCGCTCTTCATCCTTCTCTTCGGTCTCGGCATCGAGACGCGCATTATCGTCGTCATCGCCTTTGCCTTCTTCCCCATCGTGGTGAACACCCAGGCCGGCATGATGGCGGCCCGGGAAGATCTCATAGAGATGGCGCGCTCCTTCGGCGCCGGACGATGGGAAATCTTCTGGAAGGTGCGGCTGCCGGCCGCCTACGACCACATCGCCACAGGCCTGCGCATGGGCATGGCGCGCGGCGTGGAGGGCAACATCACCGGCGAGGTCCTGATCGCCGCGGTGGGCCTCGGAGCCTTGGTGACGCAGTATGGCCGCGCCTTCACGACGGACCGCCTGTTCGCCATCGTGATCGTGATCATCGTCATGTCCTTTGCCGCTTCCAGGCTGGCACAGATGCTCTGCGGCATATTCATGCCGGGAAGGCGCTGATGCCGCTCGATCCCCAATCGGAAGCACTGCTGGAAGCGAGACGTCGGGCAGGCATTCCGCCGGTCGCGCAGCAGACCCTTGCCCAGATACGTGGCAGCCGCCGCGAATGGCAGGTATCAACTCCCGTACCCAAGGTGCCGGTCGACGAAATCTTCGAGCGAAGGATTTCGGTGGAGGGTGGCTCGATCCCATTGCGCATCTACCGGCCGCAGGGCTCCGCCGGCCGTCCGGCGATCGTCTATCTACACGGCGGCGGTTGGGTGCTTGGCGATCTGGAGCATAGCGATGCGCTCTGCCGCTACATGGCGGCCAAAGGGCGCCATCTCGTCGTCAATGTCGATTATCGGCTCGCTCCCGAGCACCAGTTCCCCACTGCGGCGGAAGACAGCTACGCTGCCTTCCTCTGGACCGCGGAGCACGCCGGCGAACTCGGGATCGAGCCCAACCGCATCGTGATTGCGGGCTCCAGCGCCGGCGGCAATCTCGCGGCGGCCGTCGCTCTGATGGCGCGTGACCGGGATGCCGTCCGGCCAACGGCACAGGTGCTCGTCTATCCGGTGCTCGACCGTGCGTGTGAATCTTCCTCTTATGTCGAGTTCGCCGAAGGCTATATCGTCGGCACGGAGGACATGCGCTGGTACTGGCAGCAGTATCTGGAAGGCATTCAGGACCCTGGCCCCTATGCCTGCCCGCTGCAGGCGGATGACCTGTCCCGTCTGCCGCCGGCCTTGATCATCACCGCCGAATACGACCCCGTCCGCGACGACGGCGAGCGGTACGCCGAGCGGCTGCGGCAAGCCGGCTGCTCCGTTCGGTTGAGCCGCTACCCCGGCACGCTGCACGGCTTCTTCGCCATGCCGGGCGCTTCTACCAAGGGCACACAGGCCGTCGGGGAGGCACTCACCTTCATCGAAAGCAGCATGGAGCGCGCACCGTGATCCTACGCCACATTGTGCTGATGAAGTTCCCCGGTGGCGTCGAGTCCGGCTGGCTCGACGAGATGCATGCAGCGGTGGAAGAGATGGCTGAGCGCATCCCCGAGGTGCTCGCCAGCAGCGGCGGCCTGGATGTGAGCGGCAAGGACGAAAATTTCGACTATGCCATCATCCTGGATTTCGCCGACCGCGAAGCCTACGAGCGCTACCGCGTGCACCAGATGCACCAGGATTTCATCGCCCGCTTCATAAAGGGCCGTACGATCGAAAAGGTCCGCATCCAACTCTCGCTTCCACAGGTACCCTGAGCATGGACACGAATGCGCCTTTCGATACCGCCGCACGCTGGATCGCCGCGAACGAAGAGCTGATTGCCGGGCTGACGGATCGCATATATGACCTCGCCGAACCCGGCTTCTGCGAGGAAGAATCCGCCGAAGCGCTCTGCAGGCTGCTTGCGGAAAACGGCTTCTCCATCGAGCGCGGGGTTGCGGGTCTGCCGACCGCCTTCGTGGCACGGTGGGGAAGCGGAAGGCCGGTCATCGGGCTCATGTGCGAATACGACGCCACGCCTGGAGAGCGGCAAGGGCCGGTCCCCTACCCTGAAGCGGCCCGCGACCGCCATGCCGGCTTCACCGACCTGCACAACGGCATCGGCGTGGCGAGCGCGGCCGCAGCCGTCGCCATCGCGGAAGCGGTTGCCGCAGCCGGCATCGACGGTTCTGTCGTCGTCTTCGGAACTCCGGTGGAAAAGCTCTGCGTGGGAAAACCCTTCATGGCCCGCGCCGGCTGTTTCGAAGGGCTTGACGCCGTGATCGCCTGGCATCCCCGGCCCTATACGACCGTCGAGTTCGACCTCGGGCCCGGAATGCAGCAGGGCGAGATCTTCGACTTCTACGGCAAGAGCGCCTATTCGGCCCGCCCGTGGACCGGCATCAACGCCCTGGACGCCGCGACGCTGATGAACGTCATCATGCAGTTCATGCGCGAGCACCTGCCGCGCGACGACCGCGCCACCATCACCGAGATGGTGACGCGCGGGGGCGAGCATCTGACATCCATTCCCGGCCACGCGCAAATCTGGTTCATCCACCGCGCAACAACGCGCGAGGGCATCGCGCGCACGTCCGCCGTGCTGTCGCGCGCTGCCGAAGCGGCATGCGTGGCCATCGGCACGACCTTCAAGCGCCGGATCATCTCCGCCACGCGGCCGTGGCTACCGAACCACAAGCTGGCCGAACTCTGTTTCCGCAACCTGCAAAGAGCAGGAGCGCCGAAGTTTTCGCAGGAGGCCAAGGCCTTCGCCAATAAGGTCCTGGAAAATCTCGGCCGGGAACCCGATCCCGCACCCTACGATGAGGACCTGACGGACATTCGCGCCGGCATCACCAGGGATTTCGCGGGCGGCGCGGACGACGTCAACGAATTCTGCTGGCACGCGCCCACCGCTCGCATCTACGTCGCCCACGGATTGCGCACGACCCACATCCCCAACTGGGCGCGGGCCGCCTTCTGCCGGGGCGTGACCGCCCATCCGACGGTGATCGCCGCCGCGCGCGCCGTCGCCTTCTCCGCCCTCGATCTGATGACGGACCCGCAGGCACTCGCTGAGGCGACGGAAGAATGGAAGCAGCGGGCCGAGGCTGGAGGCTGGCCAGGCCCCTATATTCCGGAAGACACGCGACCGCCGCTGGATGACGAGAGCATTCCCGCATATGCACGCGAGCACCTGCTGCGCCGTCTCCTGCGTGAAAGGACATGAGCGCCGGGTAGCCGCACGCATTGCTTCGCTTCCTGAATTAAACTAGCTTATTCATTCATGGGTGCGAACAATGCCAATCTCAAACAGCTGAGGGCGTTCGTCGTCATCGCCGACAAGGGCAGCTTCGTCAAAGCGGCGGCAACGCTCAACCTGTCGCAGCCGGCGCTTAGCCAGTGCATCCGCCAGCTCGAGGATCACATAGGAAGTCCGCTCTTCAACCGGACGACGCGCAGCGTGCACTTGACGCCGCTTGGAATGAGCTTCCTGCCGCATGCGCGCGATCTTCTGCGCCAGTTCGACTCGCTGATGGGCGAGATGCAGGACATGGTTTCGCGCAAGCAGGGCCGCGTCCGGATCGCCTGCCTGCCCTCGGTCGCATTCCGGCTGATGCCGAGGGTGCTTGCAATCAATGAACGCCACTACCCCCGTATCCACGTGACCATCCGGGACGCCAACATGAAGGGGGTGACCTCGATGGTGACATCCGGCGAGGCCGATTTTGGGATCGGCAGTTCCATTGCCGATTTTCCCGAACTCGCCTCCGTGGCATTTGCCAGAGACGAGATGCACGCGGTCCTGCCCGTGACATCGCCTCTGGCGCGCAGGCGCTTCCTGCGGTGGGCCGATCTCGCCGATCAGCCGTTCATCGCCATGTCTCATGAAACGGGGCTGCGCGAACTGGTGGACGAGGCAACGACAAGGAAAAATATCGCACTGGCCGTCGTCGCCGAGGTTTCGAACCTTGCCACGCTCAGCGGGCTCATAGAGGAAGGCATAGGCATTTCGGCGGTGCCGGGCCTTGCTCTGCCTCGCAACAATCACTCTTTCCTGCGCCACCGCCCTCTGTCCGAGCCCAAGGTTCAGCGAACCGTTCGCCTGTACTGGAAAAGCGGCGTCGGCCTTTCCCCCGCCGCCATGGCGATTGTTTCGTCGCTTCGCCGCTGCATCGCGGAAGACGACGTCATTTCCCATTTCCCGAACGTGGAATGGAACCTGGCGGCTTTGGAGAGCGCAAGCTTCACCTGAGACCTCCCGCCGACGCCAGACGCAATGGTCCCCACAGCGAGACGACGCTCGCCCTCTCGGCCGGCGAGTCCGTCCACCGAAAAGATCGGGCCGCAAGCGCCGAATCACCGGCGCAACATCGTGCCGCGGTCCGCCGGTTCGATACCTGCGACGGCGCCGGTCGATGAATATGCGCCGGGCTCCTTGGGGCCGCATTCCTTCCTTGCCTGCTGCGTGAACCGGTCCCTCCGGTGGATACCAGGTTTCACCGTTCGAACCGGCGGCAGATGCGTTGCGCGCGTCAAGCTCCTGTGTGAGAACGGCGGTGAGAAACTAGTCCACGGAAGCGGCGGCATGGAGCTGCTGC
>ERZ777003.3793-NODE-3793-length-13843-cov-9.699231_pt1 | contig 13843 bp, 11 predicted proteins | sample MGYA00374956_ERZ777003 | MGnify/ENA primary metagenome ERZ777003 (study PRJEB29302, sample SAMN06268252) | bioreactor metagenome | isolation source: Joint BioEnergy Institute, California, USA | place: USA:Joint BioEnergy Institute, California, USA | collected... | reverse complement strand
GCGAGCGCCCGGTAGAGCCGCAGGTGGCGCTCGGCGATCGCCGACCACGCGTACGGGCCGACCGCGGCGGCGCGGGCGGCGGCGGCGAGGCGCTCGCGCGCGTCGCGGTCGGCGAGCAGTCGCGCGAGTGCGACGTGGAGCGCCGCCGGGTCGCCGGGCGGGACGAGCTCGGCCGCCCCGGTCGCAGCGACCTCGGGGAAGCCGCCGACGGCGGTCAGCAGCAGCGGCGTGCCGAACGCGAGCGCGGTGAACAGCACGCCCGACTGGTCGATCTCGCGGTACGGCAGGACGGCGAGGTCGGCCCGCCGGAAGTAGGCGGCGATCTCCGCGTCGGGCACGAACCGCGGCACGAAGCGGACGTTCGGCGGGGCGGCGGCGCGCAGCGGCGCGAGGTCCATCTTCGGCAGCCCGACGATCCACAGCTCCGCGTCGGCGATCCCCCGCCACGCCTCCAGCAGCACGTCGATCCCCTTGTAGGGGCGCAGCAGGCCGAAGCAGAGCGCGACCGGCCGCTCGGGCGGGACGGCCGCCAGCTCGGCCGGCAGCGGCGGCGGGGACGGCCCGTCCGGGTCGGGCACGAGGTGGGTGAAGGCGCCGTGCGGGATCACGTGGACCTTCGCCGGGTCGATCCCGAGCTCGGCGCCGACGAGCCGGTCGCGGCCGTGGACGCTGTGGACGACGACGGCGTCGACGCGCTCGTAGAGGCGGCGCTGGGCGGCCCGCTGGCCGGGCCGCGGCTCGCGCGGGAGCACGTCGTGGGCGGTCAGCACGAGCGGCGCCTCGCGCGGCAGCAGGCGGACGTCGAGCTGCGGCACGGTCAGCCACTGGAAGTGGACGACGTGCGGGCGGCGGACGCGCAGGCGCCGGCGCAGCCGCGCCATGTCGGCGGGGTGCTGCGCCAGCTTCGCCAGGCGGCGCAGCCGCGAGCCGGCGGCGCCGGCCTCGATCCGGTAGAACGCCTCCGCGACCGTGTAGCCGTCGCGCCGCGGCACCGCCCCGTAGGCGAAGCGGCTCGTGACGAGCTCGACGTCGGCGCCGGCACGCGCGAGCGCGTGGCAGAGCGCATGGTCGTACGGCGGCGTGTAGGCGGGCGGGTCGACGACCGCGACGCGCAGCGGATCGAGGGCCATGTCCGGCATCATCTCCAACCCGCGATGAGCATCGAGGTCTCCTACTGCATCGTCAACACCGAGCAGCGGACGCTGCTGGAGCGATGCCTCGACGCGGTCGCGCGCGAGCAGGAGACGCTGCCGTTCGAGACCGAGGTGCTCGTGCTCGACAACGCCTCGCGCGACGGCTCGGTCGGGATGGCGCGCTCCCACCCGGCGACGACCGAGCTGATCCGCCGCGAGCAGCGGCGCGGCAAGGCCGAGAACGACAGCACGCTCATGCAGCGGGCGCGCGGCCGCTACTGCCTGCTGCTCAACGAGGACTCGGAGCTGCTGCCGGGCGCGACGAGGGCGCTCCACGCGGCGCTGTCGGCCGACGAGCGGGCGGGCGCGGCCGGCGCGAAGCTGCTGCGGCCCGACGGCGGCCAGTACCCGTCGGCGTGGCGGTTCCCAGGGCCGCTGACGGCGCTGTGGGGCGCGCTGTTCCTCCACCGGGCGCTGACGGTCCAGAGCCGCGGCGACCAGGTCCGCAGGGTCGACTGGGCGCAGTCGGCGGCGCTGCTCGTGCGCCGCGACGCGGCCGCGCGGATCGGCTGGATGGACCCGGCGTTCTTCGTCTACTCCGACGAGGTCGACTTCTGCAAGCGCCTCCGCGACGCCGGCTGGCACACGCTCTACGTGCCGCAGGCGCAGGCGATCCACCACGAGCAGCTGTCGACCGGGAGCGTCCCGAGGCGGCGGATCGTCGAGCTGTCGCGCAACCGCGACCGCTACATGCGCAAGCACCACTCGGCGCTGTCGGCGTGGGTCGTGCGGTGGCTGACCGCCTGGACGTACGCGGTGCGCGCGGTCGCCGCCTACGCGCTGCCGCGCCACGACCCGGCCCGCTACTGGCAGCACGTGCGCGCGACGCTGCGCCCCCAGGACGGCGAGGGGCTGCGGGAGGCGGCGGCCGACTTCAACCTCGGCGGGCCGCGGTTGTAGCCGGCTCGCCGCTCACCGCCGCGGCGGCGGCAGGAAGCCGGCGGCCCTGAGCGCCGCCGCGCCGTCGCCGTCGAGCAGGCCGGCGACGAACCGCCGCGCCGCCGCCCGGTTCGGCGCGCCCTCGACGACGGCGACCCCGTAGGCGACCGTCGGCGCCAGCGCGGCCGGCAGGTCGACGGCGCGCAGCGCGCCGTCGGTCGCGGCGACGTCGGTGACGTAGACGAAGCCGGCGTCGACGGCGCCCTGCAGCAGCTTGCCGACGATCCCCTTCACGTCCGGCTCCTCGGAGCGGACGTTCGCGAGGATCCGCGCCCGGCGGCCGGCGGGCAGCCGGTCGAGCACCCGGCGGGTATAGGCGCCGATCGGCACCGACGGCGAGCCGATCGCGAGCGCGACGCCGGGCCGGGCGAGGTCGTCGAGCGAGCGGATCGCGTCGTCGTCGGCGCGGACGGCGACGACGAGCCGGTTGCCGGCGAAGGCGACCGGCCGCTCGACGAGCCCCTCGGCGTGCAGCGCCGCCGGCAGCGCCGTGTTGGCGGCGGCGAAGACGTCGGGCGCGACGCCCTGGCGGATCTGGGCGGCGAGCTCGTCGGAGCCGGCGAAGGAGAAGCGCACGTCGCCGAAGGCGCGGCCGTAGGCGGTGAAGGCGTCGCGCAGCGACGCCGCCGCCGAGACGGTCAGTGGCCCGTCGGCGCGCCCGTCGGCGCCCGTGCCGCCATCGCCGCCGCCGCAGGCGGCGAGCGCGAGCGCGGCGGCGGAGAGCAGCGCCGCGAGGATGGTGGTCGCTCGTCGCATCGCGGGTCGGGGCGGGGCGGCGCCCGGCCGCCCCGCGTCGGGCCTCACGCCCTCGACGACCGCCCTGCCGGTCTGCGCCCAGGCGCGGTGGCGGTCGCGCGGGCGGCCGATGACGACGTCGACGCCGTCGTCGAGGATCGGCCGCTGCAGCAGCGACGGGTGCTCGAGCAGGATCGCGACGACCTCGTCGATGCCGAGGCCGTCGGCCTGCAGGCCGAGCTCCCGGTACTTCTTGTCGCGCCGGATCAGCGCGTCGACCGGGTCGCCCGTGAGGCGCTGGGCGAGCGAGCGCAGCTCCTCCTCGCTGAGCCGCTCGGAGACGAGCAGGTACTTGCGGACGACGACGTCGTGCCCGGCGTCGGTGAGCGCCTTCAGCGCGTGGACCGAGGTGGAGCAGTTCGGGTTGTGCAGGAGGGTGAGGGTCACGGGCCGATCTTAGGCCGCGGCCCCGATCACCTGGCGGAAGGAGAAGACCCCGTCGGGGTCGACGCGCCGCTTGATCCTCACGAGCCTCGCGTAGCTGCCGCCGTAGTAGGCCCGCCGCCAGTCGCGCTGGCCGCGGTCGATGAAGTTCTGGTAGGCGCGCCGCGAGACGTGCGGGCGCAGCTCGTCGGCGAAGCGGTCGAGCCAGGCGAGGTTGCGCGCGACCCTCGCGCGGCTGTCGCGCGCGGTCCAGGAGGCGTCGCAGGCGATCAGCCAGGTCGCGTCGCGGTGGATGAACGCGGTCGCGTCCGGCCTGACGCGGTTGATCCGCCCGCCCCAGGCGAACAGGGCGACGCCGCCGCCGTCGGGGTTGGTCGAGCCGGGGTAGCGGGCGGCGTTGCGGACGATCAGGTCGATCGCCTCCTCGCTCAGCGGCCGGTCGGCGAAGGCGGACGTGACGGCGAAGCGGTCGTTCGGCGTGGTGTGGAAGAAGTGGTTCTTCGCCTGCCAGAACGTGCGCCTGGCGATCAGCGCCCGCGTCGGCCTCGCGACGGCGAGCACGGGCGCGAGCAGCTCCTGCAGCTGCTCGAACGGGCCGAGGTACTGGCCGAGCGCGGTGACGACGGCGGTGCCGCGGCCTTTGCTGCCGATGCCCATGCGGCAGGAGAGCGCGTCGGGCGCGTCGACCATCATCTGCTGGAGGGCGAGCATGACGCGCGGAGCGTGCTCGATGTCCCAGGCGAGGTCGTAGAGGCCGACGTCGCCGACGGGGGTCGTGCGGAAGCGGAAGCTCGTGCTGACGCCGAAGTTGCCGCCCCCGCCGCCGCGCAGCGCCCAGAAGAGGTCGGCGTGCTCGCGCGCGTTGCACGTGAGGATGCGGCCGTCGGCGGTGACGAGCCGCGTCTCGAGCAGCGCGTCGGCGGTGAGGCCGAGCGCGCGCGAGGAGAAGCCGAAGCCGCCGCCGAGCACGAGGCCGCCGATCGCGACGCTCGGGCAGCGGCCGGCGGAGATCGCGACGCCATGCGGCTGCAGGCCGGCGTAGATGTTGGTGTTGCGCGCGCCCGCCTGGGCGGTGACGGTGTGGCCGGCGTCGTCGACGCGGACGCCGCGCATGCCGCCGAGGTCGATCAGCAGGCCGCGGGTGGTGGAGTAGCCGGCGTAGCTGTGGCCGCCGGAGCGGACGGCGATCGGCAGGTCGTGCTCGCGCGCCCAGAGGACCGCGGCGCGCACGTCGCCTTCGCTCGCGCAGCGGGCGATCCCGGCGGGCTTGACGTCGGCGTAGCGCCGGTTGAAGGGGAGGGCGGCGCGCGCGTAGCGGGCGGCGCCGGGGCGCAGCAGCGAGCCCCTGAGCTGGCGCTCGAGCTGCCGCCAGGCGCGCTCGCCGGGGCCGGTGGCGACGCGGCGGCGTCGGGCCGCGGTCGCGGGGGCGGCGGTGGCGAGCGGGGCGACGGCGGCCGCGGCGGTGGCCGCGGCGGCCGAGCGCAGCAGGTGGCGACGCGTGATCGAGGTCATGGCCCGGTCGTCGGCGGGTGGGGGCGGCGGCTTGAGGGCGGGCGCGCGGCGACGCGGGTCGGACGCGCGGGGACGCGGACGGGCGGGCGCGCGGGGGCCCGCACGTCCGCGCGCGGGCGGGCGGTCGTTCGCCGCGGCGCCGCCGCTCAAGCGGGCCGGGCGGGCGGCCGATCACGATGCCCGATGAGCCTGTCTGCCGGCGTTTCGTCCTCCTGCCGCCGCCGCTGGCGCGCCGCGGTCGCGGCGCTGCTGGCGGCGGCAGCCGCCGCCGGCGCGCCGGCGGGGCTGGCGCCGGTCGCCGCCGCGGACGAGCGGGGCGCGGCGCTGGCGCTGAGGCGGGCCCGCCACGACCCGGCGCGGCTGCGCCAGTTCCTGTGGGCGATGCCGAAGGGCGCCGACCTCCACATGCACCTGTCGGGTGCGGTGTACGCGGAGACGATGGTGCAGTTCGGCGCCGAGGGCGGCCAGTGCGCGCACGTGATCACGTTCGTCGCGCGGCCGGGCCCGTGCCGGGCGGACGAGCGGCCGATCGCCGACGCGCTGTCCGACAACGGCTTCCAGACGCAGCTGGTGAACGCGTGGTCGATGAAGAGCTTCCCGCCGGGGATGCCCGGCCACGACCACTTCTTCGCGACGTTCGGCAAGTTCGGCGCGACGCTCGACGGGCGCGTCGGCGAGGCGCTCGCGACCGTCACCCGACGGGCGCGGGCGCAGAACGTCCAGTACCTGGAGGTGCTCACGACGCCGCGCAGCAGCGACGCGCGCGCGATCGCGCAGCGGGTGGCGTTCACGCGCGACTTCGCGGCGCTGCGCCAGCGGATGCTCGACGCCGGGCTGCGCGACATCCTCCCGAGGGCGCGCGCCGACGTCGACGCGGTGCTCGCGCAGAAGCGCCGGTTCGATCCCAGCGGCGACCCGGTCGTGCGGTTCGTCGCCCAGGTGTCGCGCGCGTCGGAGCCGGCGCGCGTGTTCGCGCAGCTGCTGCTCGGCTTCGAGCTGATGGCCGACGATCCCCGCTGGGTCGGCGTGAACCTCGTGCAACCGGAGGACGACGTGGTCGCGCTGCGCGACTACCGGCTGCAGATGCGGATGATCCGCTACCTCCGCAGGGTGTACCCGCGGGGCCACGTGACGCTCCATGCCGGCGAGCTCGCGCCGGGCCTCGTGCCGCCGGAGGACCTCCGCTTCCATGTGCGCGCGGCGGTCGACGTGGCGGGCGCTGAGCGGATCGGCCACGGGGTCGACATCCGCTGGGAGCGCGACCCGGTCGGCCTGGCCCGCAGGATGGCCAGGCGCAGGATCCTCGTCGAGGCCCCGCTCGTCTCCAACGAGCAGATCCTCGGCGTCTCCGGCCGCCGCCACCCCCTCCGCTTCTACCTCCGGCACAGGGTCCCCGTCGCCCTCGCGACCGACGACGAGGGCGTCTCACGCACGAGCCTGACGGAGCAGTACGAACGCGCCGTCCTCGACCACGGCCTCGGCTACCGCGCCCTCAAGCGCATGGCGCTCGACTCCCTCCGCCACGCCTTCGTCGACCGGGCGACCAAGCGAAGGCTGCTGCGGGAGCTGCGGGGGCGGTTCAGGCGGTTCGAGGGGAGGCACGCTCTCCAGCGTTCGCCGACGTCCCGCTGAACACCGATGTCGGTCGTCTAGCCCGTTCCGGGTGCGACCGCGAGGCCTTCGAGCACGGCCGCGTCGGCAAGGGCTCGATCCCATGTCGCGAGCACGGTCTCGGTGCGGTCGATCGCGAGCGCTGATGCGAGGTGGACGGCGTCGTAGCCACGCAGCCCGCGGCGTTGCGCAAGCTCGCCGGCGGCCTTGGCGAGCGACTCGTCGAGCGCGATCGTCGTGAGCGCCTCGTGGATCTCATCGGCGGCGCGGACGGCCGCTCTCAGCTGGCGGGCGTCGATCCGATCGGCGCGGTGCGCGGCGGCAATGGCCGCACGCAACTCGGGATAGGCCAGCTGACCGGAGATCCGAAGCGCTGCTCGGTCCCACAGCTCCTCCGCGAAGTCGGAACCGGGCTCATCGAAGATGAGCTTCACGAGCGCGGAGGTGTCGAAGTAGACGTTCAGCGGCGTTGCTGCGCGACGAGGCCCGACACCGACCCGGCGGCTCTGATGCGCCTCCGGCGACGCCTTCTCGACGAGACGGGATCGCGTATGAGGCCGCGCGCGCGCAGCTCGGCGAGCGGGTCCGACGCCGCGATCCCCGACAGACGCGCGACCGGGCGTCCCCGCATCGTCACGACGACCTCGCCGCCCGCGGCCACGTGGCGGACGTAGCGGCTCAGCTGGTCATGCAGCTCCCGCACGCCGACCTCCTGCCTGAGCGCTGCGCGATGTGGCGTCATCGCACTGAGCATAGACGCCACATCCGGCTCGCTCAACGCGTCGATGAGGTCCTTTGGCTCAGGGCGCGACGTGCCCGGCATCGCCGTCGCCGGAGCCGAGCACGCGGTGCGCCAGCTCGGCGAGCGCGTCGGCGAGGTCGGCGGCGCTGCGGCCGCTGCGCAGGAGGTGGGCGAGCAGCTCCGGGGCGAGGGGGGCGAGGAGGACGTCGGCGAGCGCCGGGTCGTCGGCCCGGCCGGCCTCCGCCAGCAGCGCGCGCACGTGCAGCGCCCACGCGCCGTACGCGCCCGTCTCGTAGCGGCGCGGGCCGGTCTCGGCCGCGAGCGCGAGATGGCCGTGCTGCGCGAGCAGGGCGACCATCGCGCGGTAGAAGGCCGCGAGGCGCTCCGCCGGCGGCGCGCCCGGGCCCAGCGGCGGCGCCCCGCGCACGAGCGCCTCCTGGAGCCTGCGCTCGTGCTCGTCGAGCAGCGCGCGGGCGATCGACGCCACGTCCGGGTAGCGGCGGTAGAGCGTCCCCTTCCCGACGCCTGCGGCCGCCGCGATCCGCTCCATCGTCACGTCGCGGCCGCCGTGCTCGGCCAGCAGGCGCTCGGCGGCAGCGAGCACGCGCGCCCGGTTGCGGGCGGCGTCGGCCCGTTCGCGGGGGCGCTGCGGTGGCTCGGGCGGCGTCATCGCACCCAAGCTTAGCGGACGGTCCGTCCGCTTCTGCTACGGTCAGGCTCCCGTCAACCGGACGCTACGTCCGTTTCACCAGGAGCCCACTGTGGAGACGATCCCGATCCTTCTGCTGCTCGCGGTCGGCGCGCTGCTCAACGTGCAGGCCGCGGCGAACGTCCAGCTCGCCCGCAAGGCCGGGAGCGCGATCGGCGCCGCCGCCCTCCAGCTCGCCGTCGGCGCCGCGCTGCTGCTCGCGCTCGCCGGCGCGACCGGGTCGCTCGGCGCGCTCGGACGCATTCCGGACGCGACGCCGTGGCACCTCGTCGGCGGCCTCGGCAGCGCGATCTACGTGCTCGCCGGCATCGTCCTGCTCCCGCGCCTCGGCGCGCTCGTCACCGTCGGGCTGCTCGTCGCCGGCCAGCTGCTCGCGTCGCTCGCGCTCGACGGCGGCGGCTGGCTCGGCGTCCCGCGCGACCCGCTCTCCGCTGCCGAGCTGGCCGGGGCGGTCGCCGTCCTCGCCGGCGTCATCGTCGTCGTCCGGGCGCGAGCGGCCGGCGACGCGGCGGGCCCGCCGGCGCGCGGCCGGGGCCCGGCGATCGCGTTCGGCCTGCTCGCCGGCGCCGTGCTGCCGATCCAGGGCGCGATCAACGCCCAGCTGCGCGCCGACCTCGACGCGCCGCTGGCCGCCGCCACCGTCTCCTTCGTCGTCGCCGCCGCGGCGATGGCGCTCGTCGTCGCCGTCGCGGCGGCGCGCGGCGCGCTGCCGCGCCCCGCGCGGCCGATCGCGATGCCGTGGTGGGGATGGCTCGGCGGCGCGTGCGGCGCGGCGTACGTGACCACCGTCTTCCTGCTGATCCCCGAGGTCGGCGCCGCGCCCGTCGTCGCGCTCACCGTCACCGGCCAGCAGCTCGCCTCGATCGAGATCGACCGGCGCGGCCTGCTGCGGCTGCCGCGGCGGCGGGTCGGGCCGCAGCGGCTGGCCGGCGCGCTGATCCTGCTCGCCGGCGTCGCCGCCGTCACGCTCGCGTGAGCCCGCGCGCCGGGCGCGCCGGCGCCAGCGCCGGAGTCAGGCCGTCGACCGCCCGCGCCCCGGCCGCAGCCGCGCGAGCGCCGCGCGCACGAGCGCGCGCTCCTCGTCGCGGTAGAAGCGCAGCGGCGCCAGCAGCGCCGGGAGCGCGGCCGCGAGCGCCGCCCGCGCGGCCAGGCCGGCCAGCCCGTCGGTCGGCAGCAGCAGCTCGCCGGCGCCCGCCGCCCCGCCGAGCACCGCCGCCAGCAGCGCGATCCGGCCCCACTCGAACGCGACCGGGAACAGCCGCCGCGTCAGCAGGCGCATGACGATCAGCATCGCCACGTAGGCGCCCGCCAGCGCCAGGCCGGCCCCCGCGATGCCCAGCGGCGGCGTCAGCGTCAGCAGCAGCACGACGTTCACCGCCAGGCCGACCGCCGCCGCCGGGAAGTTGCGCGTCGTCACCTCCGCCCGCCCCGCGATCACGACGAAGATCACGAACAGCCCGTACAGCGCCCACCCCAGCGCCAGCCACGGCAGCGCCAGATGGGCCTCGAAGAACGCCGGCGCCGCCAGCAGCCTGGTCATCCACCGCCCGAGCAGCAGCAGCGCCGCCACCGCCCAGCCGGTCAGCAGCAGGTAGTACGTCGCGATGAACGCGTAGAAGCGGGCCGCCTCCTCGTCGCTCCTGATCGAGTACGCCAGCGGCGGCCACGAGTACTGGAACGCGCGCACGACGAACGCGACGACCCCGGCCAGCTTCACCGCCAGCGAGTAGACGCCCGCGGTCGCCGCGCCGTACTTGTGGAACAGCACGTAGCGGTCGACGAGGTTGAGCGCGTACACGGACGCATCGGCCGGCACCGTCGGCAGGCCGAAGCGCAGCAGGGCGCGCAGCGGGTGGAGCCTCGGATGGGCGCTGCCACCGCGGCGCGGCAGCAGCCGGCCGCGCAGCGTCCACCACAGCGCCAGCAGGACGACCGTCGAGGCGCCGTAGTTGCCGAGCAGCAGGCCGTGGGCGCCCTCGTCGCGCACGACGACGAGGTAGACCGTCGCCGCGATCGTCAGCAGCACGTTCGACAGCGTCGCGGCGGCGTACGCCTTCACGCGCTCGTCGACGCGCAGGAGCGCGTAGGCGAGCTCGAGGTTCGTGAACGCCCACAGGCCGAGCACGGCGATCCGCCAGACGCCCGGGTCGCGCGCGTCGAGCACGAGCTCCGACAGCGGCGCGGCGAAGATGGCGAGCGGGATCGCGACGACGGTCGTCGCCGCCAGCAGGAAGCCGACCGCGCGGCGGGCGTGCGCGTCCCGGCGGGCCGGGTCCTCGTCGGCGTAGTAGTAGCGCACGAACGCCTCGCCGATCCCGAGCCGCACGAAGATGCTCAGCAGCACGATCCCCGTCATCAGCAGCTCGGCGACGCCGTACTGCGCCTCCGTCACGTGGCGCGTGTAGACCGGCAGCAGCGCGACCGCGAAGACCTTCGAGACGAGGTCGCCGACCTGGTAGGCGGCGGTCGTCGTCAGCAGGCGCCTGATCAAGCCGTGCACGGCGCAGCACGGTACCCGGTGCGCCGGCCCGGCCCCCGCGCCGGGGCCGGCGCGCGGCACCGCCGACGGGTCGCGTGCGCCGTGCCGCCGACGCTCGTGGGGCCCTGACGGACGGGCGTCCACGCGGGCGCGGGCCGCGCGCGGCGGTGCGCTTCAATGTCGGGCGTGGAGTCGTGCAGGGGCAAGCTGCTGATCGCGGCGCCGACGTTGATGGACCCCAACTTCGTGCGGACGGTCGTGTACGTCGCCGAGCACAGCGAGGAGGGCGCGATGGGGCTCGTGCTCAACCGGCCGGCGACGACGACCGTCGCCGAGAGCGCGCCGGAGCTGGAGGAGCTCGTCGACCCGTCGGAGCCGATCTACGTCGGCGGGCCGGTGCAGCCGCAGTCGGTGATCGTGCTCGCCGCCTTCGACGACCCGCGCGCCGCCGGGCTGCTGATCGACGGCGACGTCGGCTTCCTCTCGGCCGAGGAGGACTTCGCCACCTCGCGCGCCGCCGCCCGGGAGATGCGCGTCTTCGCCGGCCACGCCGGCTGGGGGCCGGGCCAGCTCGACGCCGAGCTCGAGCGCGAGGACTGGATCGTCGAGCCGCCGCTGCCCCATGAGCTGTTCAGCGACGAGCCCGAGCAGCTGTGGGGCGCCGTGCTGACGCGCAAGGGCGGCCCGTTCGCGCTCGTCGCGCGGATGCCGCTCGACCCGAGCGTCAACTAGGCGCGCGGCGCCCGCCTGGGGGGCGAAGGCGCGGCGCCCGACGGGACGCCGCCGGGCGGCGAATCCACCTACCCGCGTTTGCCGTCCCCGGAGACGAGGAATCCGGCTAGCCGGATTTGCCGCCCTGGGGTGCGGGCGCCTGGAGCTTGCCGCGTGGAGCGGGGCGCCGGGAGCGGGGCGCCGGGAGCGGGGCGCCGGGGGCGGGTCGCCGCGGCGGCGGCGCGCGAGGCCGCGGTGCGTGCGTGGCGGCAGCGCCGCCGGGCGGCTCAGCGGCCGAGGATCGCCCAGATGCGGCGGACGAGCGCCTGAGTCTCGGCGTCGCCCGCGAGCAGGCGGGCGGGCAGCTGCGGGAGGCCGGTGTGGATCGCGATGCCGTCGCCGAGCCGCCAGGAGGCGATCACGGCCGTGCCCGGCTGGGCCTCCGGTCCGGCGGCGTCGGACAGCTGCGCCCTCGGGCTCAGCGAGGCGAGCGCCTCCCAGCGGTCGTAGCCGGCGAACCAGCCGCCGGTGCCGGCGAACAGGTCGACCTCGCCCTCCTCCGCGACGACGAGCGGGGCGCCGTCGACGTTCTCGACCAATGGCTGCTGGGGCCGCGCGCCGAGCGCGTCGGTCGCGACCGGGGCCGACGGCCGCGACAGCACCCCGTCGCGCAGCCGCACCTGGCGGCGCAGCGCGTCGACGCCGAGCGACCAGACGCGGCCGCCGCGCTCGACGTAGCCGCGCAGCAGCCGCCGCAGCTCCGGCGTGATCCAGCGCAGGTCGCCGGCGAGGACGACGCCGCGGTGGCCGTCGAGCGTCGGCCCCCTCACGGTGGCGAGCGCGACGTCGGTCGTGAGGTCGTAGCGCTTGAGCTCCTCGTCGAGGAAGCGCAGCAGCGCCCCCTCCCGCGTCGCGATCGACGCCGGCAGGCCGCGCGCGAACGGCCGCGCCAGCCGCGCCGTCGCGCGGGGGCCGGCGGTCAGCACGTTCGGCATCCCGTCGCCGTCGTCGTCGACCGGGTTGAGCCCCTGCCAGGTGAGCGCGGGCAGCACGACGAGCACCCGCCGCGGCGCGTCGGCGCGCACGACGAGCGGCACCCGCGTGCGGTGGCCGCCGGCGGCGATCGTCAGCGCGTGCAGGCCCGACTGGCCGCGCGGGATCGGCACCCGCAGGCGCACGTCGCTCCCGGCGCCGCGCCGCAGCACGCGCGGCTGCCCCCACCGCCGCAGCGCCCAGCGGTACCTGCGGCCGCGCGCGTCGACGAAGACGACGGCCCGCCTGCCGGCGGTCACCGGCGTCAGCGGCGGCGCGGCCGCCAGCCGCCGCACGGTCACGCCCGCCCGGCCCGGCTGCGGGCCCCTCGGCGGCGTCCTGGCCGGGAACGTGCCCGGGTTGCCGGCCCGGTCCTCGACGTAGAGGCCGAGCAGGTACGTGCCCGGCGGCGCCGGCGCGCCGTCGACCGTGCCGTCCCAGGCGACGTGGTCGGTGCGGGCCGGGATCGGCGCCTGCGCGACGATCCGCGGCGGCGCCACGTCGGTCCGCCACACCTGCAGCCGGGCCCTGCGGCCCTCCGTGCCCCTGAACCAGGCGGTGACCGCGTCGACGCCCCGCTGGGGCAGGAACGCCGGGCCGCCCGGCGCCGCCGGCTCGACCCGCAGCACGCGCGGCCGCGGCGGGGCGGTGTCGAGCCGGATCGTCGCGTGCGGCAGGTCGAACGTCCGCCCCTGGTGGATGAGCGCGACGCGGACGCGGTAGCGGCCGTCGGGCGCGCGCCGGCCCTCGTCGGTGCGGCCGTCCCACCACCACGTGCGGCGGACCCTCGCCTCGAGCCGCTCCCCCTCCACGAGCCTGCGCACGATCCGGCCCTGGACGTCGACGATCGAGATCGCGACGTCGTCGCCGCGCACGATCCAGAACGAGATCCGCGCCCTCCTGCGCTTGCCCGACTCGGCGCTGGCCAGCGGCGAGAAGACCGACGACACCCACGGCCGCACGACGACCGGCGGCGCGCTCTTGAGCTTCTGCGCGATCACGAACGCCCCGACGGTCGCGAGCACGAGCGCGCCGAAGACGACGGCGGCGAGCCGGCTCACCCGATCGCGACCAGCGGTGCTCGTCATCGGGCCGAGCGCCCCCGCCGGCTACTGCGGCTGCTTGTCGGCGCCGACGGTGACGACGACCGTCGCCGTGCACGGCGACGTGTTGATGCAGGCCGCGCTCTCGGTCTCGGCGTCGATCTGCATGACCGCGTCGGGGGGCAGGTCGAGCGCCCTCGCGACGTCCTGGGCCTGGCGCTCGGCGCCCTGCCTGTAGGAGACGACGGTGACCGACCGGTCCTGCGAGGTCGCGTTCTCGACCGGGCCCCTCTGGAAGCCCTCGCTCCTGAGCTCGTCCGAGATCTGGCTCGCCAGGCCGGGCGTCGGGGTGCCGTTGAGGACGGCGACCGTCGTCGCCGAGCGCGGCGGCGCGGCCGCCTGCCGCTGGCGGGCCCTCCTCGCCTGGCGGCGGGCGGCGTCGGAGCCGTCCAGCGGCGCCTGCACGCGGGTCGTCCTCGCCGGCTGGTCGTCCCCGCCGAGCAGCACGTACGCGCCGCCGCCGACGACGGCGAGCGCGGCCACGACCGCCAGCAGCGCGAGCGCGCGGCGGCGCCGGTGGGGCGGGCGCTCGTCGAGCAGCGCGCCGCCGCCGGGCGCGGGCGGCCGGCCGCCGCGCGCCGGGGCGGCCGCCGTCGCGCGGCGGGGCGCCGGGCGGTCGCCGACGCGGCGCGG
>ERZ777003.3792-NODE-3792-length-13850-cov-9.768902_pt1 | contig 13850 bp, 9 predicted proteins | sample MGYA00374956_ERZ777003 | MGnify/ENA primary metagenome ERZ777003 (study PRJEB29302, sample SAMN06268252) | bioreactor metagenome | isolation source: Joint BioEnergy Institute, California, USA | place: USA:Joint BioEnergy Institute, California, USA | collected... | reverse complement strand
TGTTCGAGATGCGCAAGAAGTTCGGCGTCCTGTTCCAGGACGGCGCGCTGTTCGGGTCGATGAACCTCTACGACAACGTCGCCTTCCCGCTGCGCCAGCACACCGACAAGAGCGAGGACGAGATCGCCGAGATCGTCAACCGGCGGCTGCGCGAGGTCGGCCTCGCCGACTCGGGCGACAAGATGCCGAACGAGCTGTCGGGCGGCATGCGCAAGCGCGCCGGCTTCGCGCGCGCGCTCGTGCTCGACCCGGAGATCGTCCTCTTCGACGAGCCCGACTCGGGCCTGGACCCGGTGCGCACCGCGCTCCTGTGCGAGCTGATCAAGGAGGTGCACGCGGAGAACGGCGGCACCTACGTCGTGATCACGCACGACATCGCGAGCGCCCGGCGGGTCGCCGAGTACATCGCGGTGCTGTGGCGCGGCCGCATCGTCGAGTCCGGCCCGGCCGAGCAGCTGTTCGACTCCGACAACCCGTTCGTCCGCCAGTTCCTGAGCGGGGAGTCGCAGGGCCCGCTCGGGATGGAGTGAGCCACCGGCGTCGTCCGATCCGCGCGTCCGTTGCCTGATCCGCTCCGCCACGCACCGCGACCGCCCCGGGAGGCCGCCCGATGACGGTGGCGCGCGCCGCCGCGCTCGCCGCGCTGCTCGTCGTCGTCGCGGTCGTCGCGATCGTGCTGCTCGGCGGCGACGGCGGGCGCAGGTACACGCTGATCTTCCAGAACGCCGGTCAGCTCGTGCGCGGCAACGACGTCCAGATCGGCGGGCGGCGCGTCGGCAACGTCGACGACATCTCGCTCACCGACGACAACCAGGCGCGCGTCGACATCACCGTCGAGGAGCCGTACGCGCCGCTGCACGAGGGCACGACCGCGACGATCCGGCTCGCCTCGCTGTCGGGCGTCGCCAACCGCTACATCGCGCTCTCGCCCGGCCCGAACAACCGGCCCGAGCTGCCCGACGGCGCGACGCTCGACGTCGAGCGGACGACCTCGGTCGTCGACATCGACCAGATCTTCAACACGCTCGACGAGCGCACGCGCGAGGGCCTCGTCGACGTCTTCAAGGGCGGCGCCGACCAGTACCGGGGCAAGGCGAGGGAGATCAACCGCGCCGCGCGCCTCTTCGCGCCCGCGCTGTCGACGACGACCGACCTCATGCGCGAGCTCAAGCGCGACCGGAGGATGCTCGAGGACGCCATCGTCGAGACGGCGCGCGTGATGACGTCGGTCGCGCAGCGGCGCGACGAGCTCGCCGACCTCGTCGGCAACGCGAGCGAGATGATGGGCGCGATCGCGCGCGAGAACGCCGGCCTGGCCCAGGCGCTCGAGGAGCTGCCCGGCACCCTGCGCGAGGCGAACACGACGTTCGTCGACCTGCGCTCGGCGTTCGACGACCTCGATCCGCTCGTCGCGGCGTCGTACCCGGCGACGAGGGACCTCGCGAGGTTCTTCCGCGCGCTGCGCCCAATCGTCGACGCCGCGACGCCGACCTTCGCCGACTTCGCGACGCTCGTCAGCAAGGACGGCGCCGACAACGACTTCACCGACATCATGCGGCGCCTCCCGCGCCTGCAGCGCGTCGGCTCGCCGGCCTTCAGGAGCTCGCTGCGGGCGATGCGCGACGGCCAGCCCGTCGTCGACTTCCTGCGCCCGTACACGCCCGACTTCATGGGCTGGCTGCGCAGCTTCGGCGCGGCGTCGGCCAACTACGACGCCAACGGCCACTACATGCGCGTGCTCGCCAACTTCGGCGCGTTCCGCTACGACGTCGGCGCCGACGGCCAGCCGGTGCTCGTGCCCGTCCCGCCGTCGGAGCGGCTCGCCGGCCTGAGGGGCGACGCGCGGCGGCGCTGCCCGGGCGCCGCGAGCCAGCCGCGCCCGGACGGCTCCAACCCGTGGCTGGCGCCGGGCGGCGACTGCGACCCGAGGCAGGTGGTCCCCGGCCCATGAAGCGGGTGCTCGCCATCGTCGCGGTGCTGGTCGCCGCCGGGGCGCTGCTCGTCGTCGCGACGGGCGCGACCGGCGACGACGACGCCTACCGGGTGCGCGCGATCTTCGACAACGCCGGCTTCCTCGTCCCGGGCGAGGACGTGAAGGCGGCGGGCGTCGTGATCGGCACGATCGAGACGCTCGAGGTCACGCGCGACAAGAAGGCCGCGATCGTGCTGCGGATCGAGGATCCGGCCTTCAGGGACTTCAAGCGCGACGCGACCTGCCAGATCCGCGTCCAGTCGCTGCTGGGCGAGAAGTACGTCGCCTGCCGGCTGACGCAGCCGACGCCCGGCGGCGACCCGAGGTCCAAGCCGCCGCTGCGCCAGATCAGGGAGGGGCCGGGCAAGGGCCAGTACCTGCTGCCGGTCGAGCAGACCTCCTCGCCGGTCGACCTCGACCTGATGAACAACATCATGCGCCTGCCCGAGCGGCAGCGGTTCGCGCTCATCCTCAACGAGTTCGGCACCGGCCTGGCCGGCAACGGCGACGCGCTGCGGGCCGCGATCCGGCGCGCGAACCCGGCGCTGGACCAGATGGACCGGTTCATCAGGATCCTCGCGGAGGAGAACCGGGTGCTCGCGCGGCTGGCCGAGGACTCCGACCGCGCGCTCGCGCCGGTCGCGAGGGAGGCGCGCGCGATCTCGAACTTCATCGCGAAGGCGGGCGCGACCGCGCGCGCGACGGCGGAGCGGGGCGACGCGCTGGAGGCGAACTTCGCCCGCTTTCCGGAGCTGCTGCGCCAGCTGGAGCCGACGATGGCGCGGCTGGAGCAGTTCGCGCGCCAGGCCGAGCCGGTCTTCGCCGACCTGCGCGTCGCGGCGCCGGGCCTCAACCAGATGTTCCAGCAGTTCGGCCCGTTCAGCGAGGCGGCGCTGCCGACGATGCGGACGCTCGGCGACGCCGCCGACACGATGAGCGAGGCGCTGCGGACCGCCAGGCCGGTCATCAGGGACGTGCGCCAGCTCGGCCTCTCCTCGCAGCCGCTCGGCCGGGCGCTCGCGAGCGGCCTCACGAGCCTCAGGAACGAGCACGGCATCGACCGCTTCATGCAGACCGTGCTCGGCTTCGCCGGCGCGCTCAACGGCTACGACGCCGTCTCCCACTACCTGCGGACGCACGCGATCTTCGACATCACCTGCATGCTGTACGCGACGAGGCCGGCGCCGAACTGCGACGCGCGCTTCTTCGACCCGGCGAGCCTCTCGTCGGCGTCCGGCGGCGACGGGGCGGCCGCAGCGGCGGCGGCGCCGGCGGCCGACGACGGCGAGGCGCTGCGCCTGCCGGAGGTCGCGCTGCCCGCCGCGGACGGCGAGGCGGAGGCGGCCGCCGGGGCGGGGGCGGAGGACGGCGACGCGGGCGCGGACGGCGCGCCGGCCGGCGAGGACCCGCGGACCGGCCTGCTCGGCTACCTGCTCGGAAGCGAGGCGGTGCGATGAACCGGCGCAGCACCTCGGTGGCGGCCAACCCGGTCCTGATCGGCGCCGCGACGACGCTCATCGTCATCGTCGCCGTCTTCCTCGCCTACAACGCGAACAACGGCCTGCCGTTCGTGCCGACGTACCAGATCCACGCGCAGGTCAAGGATGCCGCCAACCTCGTGACGGGCAACGAGGTCCGCATCGGCGGCGACCGCGTCGGCATCATCTCGGCGATCGAGCCGGTCCGCCACGCCGACGGCACGGTGACGGCGAGGCTGACGCTCAAGCTCGAGACCGACATCGAGCCGCTGCCGGTCGACTCGCGGTTCCTCGTGCGTCCCCGCTCGGCGGTCGGCCTCAAGTACCTGGAGATCACGCGCGGCGCCTCGAGGGAGGGGATCCCCGACGGCGCGACGGTCCCGCTCGCGAACGCGACGCCCGAGCCGGTCGAGATCGACGACTTCTTCAACATGTTCGACGAGCGGACGCGGGAGGCCAACCGCGAGAACCTGACGATCTTCGGCAACGCCTTCGCCGGCCGCGGGACCGACCTCAACGCCGCCGTCGCCCAGCTCGACCCGCTCACGCGCGTCGCGATCCCCGTGCTCGGCACGCTCGCCGACCCGGCGACCGACGTCCGCGGCTTCTTCCGCGCGCTCCAGCAGACGGCGTCGGCGGTCGCGCCCGTCGCCGCCGAGCAGGCGCAGATGTTCCGCGGCCTGTCGACGACGTTCGACGCCTTCGCCGCGATCGCGCGCCCGTACCTGCAGGACACGATCGAGGGCGGGCCGCCGGCGATGGACACCGCGATCCGCGTCTTCCCGTTCCAGCGCACCTTCCTCGCCAACGTCGCCGACTTCTTCGGCGAGCTGCGGCCGGGCGCGCGGGCGCTGCGCACGTCGGCGCCGCTGCTGGCCGACGCCTTCACGGTCGGCACGCGGACGGTCCGCCGGGCGGCGGCGCTCAACCGCCGCCTCGAGCGCACGATGCGCTCGCTGAGGCGGTTCGCGCAGGACCCGCAGGTGCCGCTCGGCCTCCAGAGCCTCAACCGCACCGTCCAGGAGCTCAGCCCGACGATCGAGAACCTCGCCTCGGTCCAGACGAGGTGCAACTACATCGCGATCCTGCTGAGCAACTCGGCGAACATCCTCGCCGACCACGACGCCTCGCCCCAGCCGCAGGGCTCGTGGGTGCGCATGGTGCCGATGCCGGGCACGATCGGCGTCGACAGCGAGGGCGGCCCGGCCGCCGCCCCGGCCGACGGCCCGGTCGACTTCCCCGAGCAGGAGGCGAGGAACCCGCAGAACCACCTCCACGCCAACCCGTACCCGTACGTCGGCGCGCCCGGCCAGAACGGCATCTGCATGGCCGGCAACGAGGAGTACGCGATCGGCAGGACCGTGATCGGCAACCCGCCCGGCGCGCCGAGGACGACCGCGAGGCCCGAGCGGGCCTTCCCGAGGGGGAGCTGACCGATGGCCCGCCGCAGGCGCACCACCGAGCCCCGCGTCCGTCGCGACCACCGCTGGAGCCGCTACAGGGTCGGCGTCGTCGCGCTGCTCGTGCTCGTCATACCGATCTACCTCGCCTTCACGAAGGACATCCCGTTCACGCACGGCTTCCGGCTCCACGCCGTCTTCGAGTCGTCGAACAACATCCGGCCCGGCTCGCCGGTGCGGATCGCCGGCGTCGACGTCGGCGAGGTCAAGGCGGTCGAGCGCTACCGCGACACGGACATGTCGCTCGTGACGATGGAGATCGACGACGCCGGCCTGCCGATCCACCGCGACGCGACGATGAAGATCCGGCCGCGCATCTTCCTCGAGGGCAACTTCTTCGTCGACCTCAGCCCCGGCACGCCCGGCGCCGAGGAGCTCGACAGCGGCGCGACGATCGGCCCGACGCAGACGTCGACGCCGGTCCAGCTCGACCAGCTGATGACCGCGCTGCAGTCGGACGCGCGCGAGGACCTCCAGCACCTGCTGGTCGAGTACGGCACGTCGCTGAACACGAGGCCGACGCCCGCGGAGGACGCGGAGCTGCCGCCGGAGACGCGCGGCCTGACCGGCGCCCAGGCGCTCAACCAGGCGGCCGACGACGGCGCCGACGCGCTCGAGGGGGCGGCGCTCGTCAACAGCGCGCTGCTCGGCCGCGCGCCCCACGACCTGTCGCGCATGGTCGCCGGCGTCGCGCGGCTGTCGCGCGCGCTCGGCAGGCGCGAGCAGCAGCTGCAGGACCTGATCACGAACTTCAACCGCACCGCGGGCGCGTTCGCGCGCCAGAGCACGGCGCTGTCGGCGGCGATGCGGCTGCTCGGCCCGACGCTGCAGACGACGCGCGAGGCGCTCTTCAGCGTCGACCAGGCGCTCCCTTCCGCGCGCGCGTTCGCGCGCGAGCTCGTCCCCGGCGTGCGCGAGACGCCGGCGACGATCAGGGCGGCCTTCCCGTGGCTGGCGCAGGCGCGGCCGCTGCTGTCGCGGGCGGAGCTCGGCGGCCTCTTCGAGCAGCTCAAGCCGACGACCGTCCACCTCGGCAGGCTGACGGCCGGCTCGGTCAGGCTGCTGCCCGAGATCGGCGACTTCAGCCGCTGCTTCGCGAGGGTGATCCTGCCGACCGGCAACGTCAGCCTCGACGACGGCGCGCTCTCGACGCGGCGGCCGGACGGCTCGATCGTCGAGAGCTACAAGGAGTTCTGGTACGGCCTCGTCGGCATGGCGAGCTCGGGCCAGAGCTTCGACGGCAACGGCGTCTACCTGCGCGGCAGCGCGGCTGGCGGCGAGTGGCAGACGTCGGCGGGCATGTCGGCCTACACGCCGGGCGGCAGGGGCTCGCGGACGCTGCTGGGGAACATGACCGAGCGCCCGCTCGGCACGCGGCCGCTGTACCCGGCGAGGGCGCCGCCGATCCAGACGACGGTCCCCTGCCACCGCAACCCGATCCCGGACCTCAACGGCCCGCAGGCCGGCCCCGGCCCGGCGCCGAGGAGCGTCCAGGTGCCGACGCCGCCGCCGTTCGACCCCAACGCGGAGGCGGACAGGAGGGCGACGGCCGCGTCCGCTGCGGCCGCGGCCCAGGCCGGCGAGCCGGCGGCTGACGACGGCGCCGGGGCCGGCAGCGCGGCCGACGGCGACGGCGCGGCGACCGCGTCGGTCGGCGCCCAGCTGCTGTCGCGGCTGAACCCGCTCGGAGGTGGCCGGTGAAGACGGCGATCCGCAAGCACATGCGGGACTTCCTCGCGATCGTCGCGCTCGTCGTGATCGCGGCGGTCACGGGCAGCTACATCCTCGTCCACCAGCGGATCTACATCCCGGGCTGGGTGCCGCTGATCGGCAGGGACTACTTCGAGTTCAAGGCCGAGTTCCCGACCGCCCAGGCGATGACGCCGGGCCAGGGCCAGACGGTCGACATCGCCGGCGTCCAGGTCGGCGAGATCCAGCGCGTCGAGCTCCACGACGGGCGCGCGGTCGTGACGATGCGCATGGAGCCGAGGTACGCGGAGATCTACTCGAACGCGAGGCTCCTGCTGCGGCCGAAGACCGGCCTCAAGGACATGGTCGTCGAGCTCGACCCGGGCGACCCGCAGGGCGGCGAGCGGCTCAGGGACGGCGACGTGCTGCCGGTCGCCAACGCGCAGCCGGACGTCAACCTCGACGAGATCCTGTCCGTGCTCGACCGGGACACGCGCACGTACCTCCAGCTGCTGCTCAACGGCGCCGCGACCGGCCTGGAGGGCCAGGGCCGCGACCTCGCGCAGGTGTGGCGGCGGTTCGACCCGCTCGCGCGCGACGGCAAGCGCGCGACCGAGCTGCTCAAGGTCCGCCGCAGGCACATCCAGCGCGCGATCTCGAACTTCGCGACGTTCACGCACGCGCTCAGCCGCAGCGACCGCGAGCTGGCCGAGTTCGTCGACAGCTCCCAGGAGGTCTTCGAGCGGTTCGCGCGCCAGAGCGACAACCTCGAGCGGATGCTCGCGCGGCTGCCCTCGACGCTGGAGCAGACGCAGCGGGCGATGGCGGCGACGAGGGCGTTCGCCGACGAGGCGGGCCCGGCGACGGAGGCGCTGCGCCCGTTCGCGCGCAACCTCGCGCCGGCGCTGCGCGCGACGCGGCCGTTCCTGGTCGAGACGACGCCGATCCTGCGCGATCAGATCCGGCCGTTCACGCGCGAGGTGACCCCGGTCATCCGGACGCTGCGGCCGGCCGCGGGCGCGCTCGCCCAGGCGACGCCGGACCTCGTCACCGGCTTCCGCATCTTCAACGAGTTCTTCAACGCGCTCGCGTACAACCCGAGGGGCGAGGCGGAGGGGTACCTCTTCTACCTCACCTGGCTCGGCCACCTCGGCAACTCGGCGCTGTCGGCCCAGGACGGGATGGGCGCCCTCCTGCGCGCGGCGGTCTTCGTGACCTGCGGCAACCTCGAAGGCGTCAGGTCGGCGAAGCGGCTGAGGGCGCCGGAGCAGGCCGGCCTCGCGCTCACCGCCCAGCTGTCCAACATCCCGGCCGAGTCGCCGGCGTTCTGCGGGGTGAGGAGGTAGGCGATGCAGAAGCAGGCGCCGACGCTCGGTCGCATCCTCGTCATGGCGGGGTTCGCCCTGTCGTGCTTCGGGCTGCTGCTCTACCTCTGGATCGCGTTCGGGGGCAGCGTCCCGCTCAAGCCGAGGGGCTACCAGCTGTACGTGAACTTCCCGGAGGCGGCGCAGCTGGCCCAGCAGGCCGACGTGCGCATCTCCGGCGTCCCGGTCGGCAAGGTCGTCAAGCTCGAGCTCGGACCGGGCGAGACGACGAGGGCGACGCTCCAGCTCGACGAGCGCTACGCGCCGATCCCGCGCGACGCGCGCGCGATGCTGCGCCAGAAGACGCTGATGGGCGAGACGTACGTCGAGCTGACCCCCGGCACGAAGTCGAAGGGGATGCTGCCCGAGGGCGGCACGCTGCCCCAGGGGCAGGTCGCGAGGACGGTCGAGCTCGACGAGATCTTCCGCTCGCTGGACGAGGACGCGCGGGTCGCCTTCCAGCAGTGGATGCAGGGCAGCGCCGCCGCGCTGAGGGGGCGGGGCCAGGACATCAACGACACGTTCGGCACGCTCCCGGCGTTCACGATCGAGGCGACCGAGCTGCTCGAGCTGCTCGAGGAGCAGAGGCCGGCGGTCCGCCAGCTGTTCCGCAACACCGGCGTCGTCTTCGACGCCTTCAGCGAGCGCAGCGGCCAGCTGACGGCGCTGATCCGCAACACGAACACCGTCTTCAGCACGATCGCGGCCAAGAACGAGGCGCTCCAGGCGGCCTTCCGCGCCTTCCCGACGTTCGAGCGCGAGTCGAGGCTGACGCTCGAGCGGATGGACCGCTTCGCGAAGGACACGAACCCGCTCATGACGCAGCTGCAGCCGGTCGCGCGGGAGCTGAGCCCGACGCTCGAGTCGCTCGACCGGCTCGCGCCGCCGTTCCGCAGGTTCTTCATCGCCCTCGGCCCGCTCGTCACCGCCTCGCGCGAGGGGCTGCCCGCCTTCTCGCGCTTCCTCGACGACCTGCGGCCGACGCTCGCGCAGATCGACCCCTTCGCGCGCACGTTCAACCCGGTGCTCGCGATGATCCGGGCCTACCTGCCCGACATCGACGCCTTCTTCGGCAACTTCGCCGCCGCGACGAACAACGGGCTGACGGACACGAACCCCAGGGCGTCGATCAACGGCCTGCGCGCGCTCGCGCCGTTCAACCCGGAGGGGCTGACGGTCTATCCGCGCCGGCTCGCGTACAACCGCGCGAACGCGTACCGGGCGCCCGGCACCGGCGGCGAGCTCGCGAGGGGCCTCTCGTCGTTCGAGACGCGCCAGTGCGCCGACGGCCTGCGGCCGACGCCGATCCTGCCGCCGAACCTCGCCGAGATCATCGGCGGCCTCGCGCCGGAGGCGCTGCGCAACCTCGAGGTGCTCGCCTTCCGCGTCTACCGGGACCCGGAGACCGGGCAGATCACGAGGGGCAGCTACACCGACGTGCCGGCCGCCCCGTGCCGCGCCCAGGGCAGGTTCCCCGGCTTCGCGGGCGACTTCCCGCGCGTGACCGCGCAGCCGCCGGTGAGGCCGTGACACCGCGCGCGCGGCGCCGTACCCTGGGCTGACCGTGCGGATCGCCCCCGGCCTCGAGCGCGTCGCGCGGGCCGCCGCGGCCCGGCCGCTGGCCACGCTGCTGGCCGTGGTCGCGCTCGCGCTCGGCGGGGGCGCGCTCGCGCTCGGGCTGGAGCCGCGCACCGACGTCGACACGCTCGCCTCGCCGCGCTCGGAGGCGGGCGCGGCGACCGCCGACTTCCACGCCCGCTTCGGCGGCGACGCCGTGCTCGTGCTGGTCCGCCAGCGGGTCCGCGACCTCGTGCTGACCGACGACCTCGGCCGCGTGATCCAGCTCGAGGGCTGCCTCGGCGGCAACGTGCCCGCCGGCGCGAGGCCCTACGGCGGCCCGTCGAGCCCCTGCGCGCGGATCGCCGCGCTCAAGCCGGCGCGGGTCGTCTACGGCCCGGGGACCTTCCTCAACGAGGCCGCCCGCACGCTCCAGGACGCGGTCGCCGCGCGGCTCGCCGGCGCGCAGCGGGCCGTCGAGCGGGCGCGCGAGCGCGCGCGGACGCAGGCGCGCCGCCGCGGCGCGAGCGCCGCGCAGCAGCGCCGCGCCGGCGAGGCCGCCGCCGCGCGGGCGCAGCAGCGGCTGCTGGCCGAGCTGCGCCAGCTCGCGGTCGAGACCGGCCTGCAGGGGATCCCGCAGGTCGACGACCCGGCCTTCGTCTCCCAGGTCGTCTTCGACCCGGCGCGCGGCGCCGACGTGCCGAAGGCGCGCTTCGCCTTCCTGTTCCCGAGCCGCGACGCGGCGCTGATCCAGGTGCGGCTGCGCCACGACCTGACGGCGGCCGAGCGCAGGCAGGCGATCGCGCTGATCCGCGCCGCGACGAGGATGCCGATGTTCCGGCTGCGCCACGGCGGCAGCTACGTCGTCTCGGGCGTGCCCGTCGTCGTCGGCGAGCTGGCCGACACGCTCGCGCGCGAGCTCGTCCTGCTGCTCGCCGTCGCCGTCGCTGCGATGGCGCTCGTGCTCGCGCTCGTCTTCCGCGCGCGGCGGCGGCTGCTGCCGCTGCTGCTCGCGCTCGCCGCCGCCGGGCTGACGCTCGGGGCGATGGCGCTCGCCGGCGCCGGCCTGACGCTGGCGTCGATCGCGGTCGCACCGGTGCTGATCGGCCTCGCCGTCGACTACGCGATCCAGTTCCACGCGCGCGTCGAGGAGCAGCGAGCCGCCGGCGCCGCGGCGCGCGCGGCGGTCGCGCGCGCCGCCCGCGTCGGCGCGCCGACGATCGCGACGGCCGCGCTCGCGACCGCGACCGGCTTCCTCGTGCTGCTGCTGTCGCCGGTGCCGATGGTGCGCGGCTTCGGGCTGCTGCTCGTCGTCGGGATCGCGCTCGCGCTCGCCGTCACGCTGACCGCCGGCGCCGCCGCGCTCGCGCTCGGGCCCGCGCCGGCCGGCGCCCCGGCCCGCCGGCGGGCGGGCGGGGGCGCGCCGCGCTGGGCGGCGCCGCTGACGGCGTCCGTGGCGGGCGCGCGCGAGCTGCTCGCCGCCGGCGCGCGGCGGACGCTCGCGGCGGCCGTGCGCCGGCCCGGCCGCGTGCTCGCCGTCGCCGCCGTCGTCGCGATCGCCGGCTGGGCGTCGGAGCTGCGCACCGAGGTCGTCTCGGACGTGACGCGGCTCGTGCCCGCCCAGCTGCCGGCGCTGCGCGACCTCGAGACGGTCCAGCGGGAGACGCGCTCGTCGGGCGAGATCGCCGTCGTCGTCCGCGGCGAGCGCGTCGCGACGCCGGCGGTGCTGCGCTGGATGGCCGACTACCAGCAGCGGGTGCTCGAGCGGCTCGGCTACGACCCGAGGCGGGGCTGCGCCCAGGCCGAGCTCTGCCCGGCGCTGTCGCTGCCCGACCTGTTCGCGAGCGCCGATGCGAGCTCGCAAGCCCAGATCGACGCGCTGCTGGACGCGCTGCCGCCGTACTTCTCCTCGGCCGTGCTGAGCGACGACCGCACCGCCGCGACGCTCGCGTTCGGCATCCGGCTGCTGCCGCTCGACGAGCAGCGGCGCGTCGTCGAGGTGCTGCGCGACGAGCTCGACCCGCCGGCGGGCGTCGAGGCGAGGCTCGCCGGCCTGCCCGTCGTGACCGCGCAGGCGAGCGCCGACCTCGGCTCCCCGGCGCGGCGGCTGCTCCACGTCGCCGCCGGCCTGCTCGCGGTCGCGCTCGTGCTGCTCGCCGTCCTGCGCGACCCGCGGCGGGCGCTCGTGCCGCTCGTCCCGATCGCGCTCGCGACCGGCTGGTCGGCGCTGCTGCTGTGGGCGACCGGCGTCCCGCTCAACCCGATGTCGGCGACGCTCGGGGCGCTCGTGATCGCGATCTCGACCGAGTTCAGCGTGCTGCTGGCCGAGCGGGCGCGGCAGGAGCTGGCGGCGACGGGGGGCGACGTCGGCGCGGCGCTGCGGCGCGCCTACCGCTCGACCGGGCGGGCCGTCGTCGCCTCCGGCACGACCGCGATCGCCGGCTTCGCCGTGCTCGCCTTCGCCGACGCCCGCATGCTGCGCGACTTCGGCCTCGTGACCGTGCTCGACCTGACCGTCTCGCTGCTCGGGGTGCTCGTCGTGCTGCCGGCCGTGCTCGTGCTCGCCCACCGCGGCGCGGTCGCCGCCGCCGGCCGGCGGCTGACGCGGGCGCTGCCGCGCGCGGTCCGGCGCCGCGTCGCGCGGGAGGGCGCGCCGACGCCGTGAGCGAGCGGCCGCCCGACTCGCCGTTCGGGCCGCCGCGGCGACCGCGGCGGTCGGCGCCCGCGCCGGCGGCCAGCCGCTCGGCGGGCGCGGCGCCGCCGGGGCCGTGGCCGCGCCGGCCGGGCTGGATCGTCGTCGCCGCCGCGCTCGTCGTCATCGCGTTCATCACGTTCAACACGCTGCGCACCGAGGGGCCCGGCTCGACCGGCCCGGCGCCGGGCAGCAGGCTGCCGCCGTTCGCGGCGCCGCTGGCCGACAGCACGCTCGAGGGCGACGCGAACGTCGCGACCGCCGCCGGGCAGGGCGACGCCGGCGCGGTGCCGGCGTGCGCGGTCGACGACCCGCGCGCGCTCAACATCTGCACGCTCGCCCGGCGCGGCCCGGTCGTGCTCGCGTTCCTGACCGTCGGCGCGACGGCGTGCGAGCGCGCGCTCGACGCGCTCGAGCGGCTGCGGCGACGCCTCCCGCAGGTCGGCTTCGCCGCCGTCGGCGTCCGCGCCGAGCGGGACGCGCTGCGCCGCCTCGTGCGCACGCGCAGGTGGGGGTTCCCGGTCGCGCTCGACCGCGACGGGGCCGTCGCGAACCGGTACGGCGTCGCCGTCTGCCCGACGATCGTGCTCGCCTACCGCGGCGGCGAGGTGATGGAGACCGTGCTCGGCGAGGCGAGCGGCCGCGCGCTCGAGCGGCGCGTGCGGGCGCTGCTCGCCGGGCCGGTGCGGCGGGACGATGGCCGAGCGGCCCGGTGACGGCGCGGCGGGCGCGCCGGCGCCGCGGCCGCGCCCGTGCGCGGTCGACGCCGCGCTGCGGGCCGAGTTCCCGCAGCTCGCGCTCGTCGCGATCGCGTTGCCGGTCGGGCGGCTCGGGCGCAGCCCGGCGGGCGTGCGACGGCGGCTGGACGCGCTCGCCGACCGCTTCCGCGGCGCCGAGGCGCTCGTGCTGCGCCAGCGGCCGGTGCCGCACGCCTACCGCGTCTTCTTCCGGCACGTCGGCCTCGACCCGGACGCGACCCCCGTCCCGCTCGAGGCGGCCGCCGTCCAGCGGCTCGTGCAGGGCGGCTGGCCCTCGCGCGGGCTGCTGCACGACGCGCGCACGATCGCGCTCGTCGAGACCGGCGTGCCGGTGTGGGCGCTCGACGCGCAGCGGCTCGTCGGCGACCTGCGGCTGCGCCTGAGCGCCGACGGGGATCGCCTCGGCCGCGACGCCGCCGCCGCGCCGCTGCCGCCCGGCCGGATCGTCGTCGCCGACGACGCGGGGCCGGTCGCCGTCCTGTTCGACGAGGTGGCGCCCGGCCATGCCGTCACGCGCCGGACCCGCGCGCTCGTGCTCTACGCGATCGCCGTCCCCGGGGTGGAGGCGATCCGCGCCGACGAGGCGCTCGCGACCTGCGCCGACGTCCTGCGCGGGGGCTGAGCGGGGGCGGGTCGGACGGGGCGCGGACGGGTACACTCGCCGCACCGGAAGGAGGTTCGACGGTGACGCCCGTGATCGACCGACGACCCGCCCCGCCCGCCTCGCGCCGGGCGCCCGCCCCGCCGCCGGGGTCCGGCCGGCCGAGCTGGACGCACTCGTCCCGGTAGAACTCCCAGGTCTTCGCGTCGGCCGCCATCAGCGCGTCGCCGACGCGGGCCGCCCGGCGCGCCGCCGGCGCGCTGCTCGCCCCCATCTCCA
>ERZ777003.3789-NODE-3789-length-13872-cov-4.407903_pt1 | contig 13872 bp, 12 predicted proteins | sample MGYA00374956_ERZ777003 | MGnify/ENA primary metagenome ERZ777003 (study PRJEB29302, sample SAMN06268252) | bioreactor metagenome | isolation source: Joint BioEnergy Institute, California, USA | place: USA:Joint BioEnergy Institute, California, USA | collected... | reverse complement strand
CCTGCGCCTCCCCCGGCGTGTGCACGTCCGCAAGAAACGCCCGCAGCCGGGCCGCCAACTGCTCCGGGGACTGCCGCTGCGCTGCGTCCTCTAGGATTCCGAGGAAGGCACGCTGCCGGGCTTGCCGCAGTTGCAATCGCCAAGCGGCATCCGACGGATGCGCGTCCACCCATTGCTCGACGAGGGCGCGCTGGCCCCGCGACAACCGGCCCAGCCAAAACTCATAGCGATCGATCATGAGCTCGATGCGCCGCCGGCGCACCTCGGCGGCGGGCGCCTCGACATACTCTTCGCGGAACTCCTCGTCCAGCTCATCCAACCGGGCCAATAGACGCCGTCTTTGCGCCGGTCCAAACTGCACCAGCACGTCCGCGAACTCGTCGGCCGCACGCTTGCCGAGTTCGAGCAGATGGGCCATCACCCGCTCTTGCAGGGAGAGCAGTTCCGACGCCTGCAGCGGCCGGGGTTCTTCCAGCCGCCGCTCTGCTTCCCGGAGAAGTTGCGCATAACGCGGCAGCTCTTCCCTGCGGTGCCATGCGAGCACGCGATGCAGGCGCTCCCGCGCCGGCTCCCGCATGGCGTCCGGCAGGTCGAACCAATCATCCAGCCGATACGCCAGCAGCTTCTCCGCGCTGTTGTAGCCCAGCTTGACGGCACTGCAGCCTGCAAGCAGCGCGAGGATGACAACGATCAATACACTTCGAATCATCAGTTTGTCTCGAAGCTGTCTTAAACTGCCACGCTTTGACTAATCGCCACTCGGAGTAGTGCCGCAAAAATGCTCAACATCGTGATCCTGGCCGCCGGCATGGGCAAACGCATGAAATCCGATTTGCCCAAAGTCCTCCACGGATTGGCGGGCCGCCCCATGCTGACCCACGTCCTGAGCGCTGCGCGCGCGTTGAACCCTGCCCGCATCGTGCTGGTGGTCGGGCACGGCGCCGAAACGGTCAGGCGCCATTATGAGCGCGATGCGGACCTTCGCTTCGTATTACAGCAACCTCAGCTCGGCACCGGGCACGCCGTCCAGCAAGCCGTTCCCGAACTGGCCGGAGGCGAGGCGGACGAGGACGTCACGCTGGTCCTCTACGGCGACGTCCCCCTGGTCGGCAGCGCGACCTTGAAGCGCCTGCTCGACACCCAGGCCTCGCGGCCGCGCTCGGTCGCCGTGCTGACCGTTGAATTGGCCGACGCGACCGGGTACGGGCGCATCGTGCGCGGCGCCGACGGCGCCATCGCCCGCATCGTGGAGCACAAAGATGCCTCCCGCGAAGAACTCGCCATCCGCGAGGTCAATACCGGCATCGTCGCCGTTCCGACCGGCGCGCTCAAGCGTTGGCTGGGCGCGCTCAAGAACGACAACGCCCAAGGCGAGTACTACCTGACGGACATCATCGCCATGGCCGTCTCCGAAGGGGTGCCAGTGCTGGCGTCGGCGCCAGACCACGAGTGGGAGACCTTGGGCGTGAACAGCCGCGTCCAGCAGGCCGAGCTGGAGCGCATTTACCAGCGCATCCAGGCCGAACGCCAGTTGGAGGCGGGCGTCACGCTGGCCGACCCGGCGCGCTTCGACCTGCGCGGAACCCTGGCTTGCGGCCGGGACGTCTTCATCGACGTAGGCTGCGTGTTCGAGGGCGCCGTGGAACTGGCCGACGGCGTGCAGGTGGGCCCGCACTGCGTGCTGCGTGACGTGCGCATCGGCCCGGGCACGCGCGTGGAGGCTTTCAGCCACCTCGACGGCGCAAGCATCGGCGCCAACGCCCGGATCGGCCCCTACGCCCGGCTGCGACCCGGCACTGCGCTCGGCGACCAGACCCACATCGGCAACTTCGTCGAGGTCAAGAACAGCAGCTTCGATACCGGCTCCAAGGCCAACCATCTCAGCTACGTGGGCGATGCCACCGTAGGCGCGCGAGTGAACATCGGCGCAGGCACCATCACTTGCAATTACGACGGCGCCAACAAACTGCGGACAGTGATCGAGGACGACGCGTTCATCGGCTCTGACACCCAGCTCGTCGCGCCGGTGACGGTGGGCAAGGGGGCGACACTGGGCGCCGGCACCACCTTGACCCACGATGCGCCGGCCGGCCAGCTCACGATCTCCCGGGTCCGGCAAACCACCATCCCCGGCTGGCAGCGGCCCACCAAAAAGCCATAAGGCGCTTGCCCCCCGGCCCCGCGGGCGCGCCTGCCCGCGGCGGGCGCTCACAGCGCCACGCGCGTATCGAACTTGCTCCGGTGGACGGAAAAAAAAGTGCGAACGTTGCGCACATTGTTCCGCGCCGTAAATGCCCGGTGCACCAGGGCGTGATATGCCGCCATGTCAGGCACCTGGACCACCAGCACGAAATCGGGGCCGGTGGAAACCCGGTAGCACTGCGTCACTGCCGCCTCGGCCGCCATGGCCGCCTCGAACTCGGCCAATCGCTCGGCCGCCTGCGTATCCAGGGTGATCTCCACGATGCCGGTCAATCCGGCGCCGACCTTTTCCGGCGACACGATGGCTACGTGTTTTTCAATGACGCCCGCATCCACCAGCCGCCGCACGCGCCGCAGGCAAGTCGGCGCCGAGACATGGACGCGCGCGGCAAGGTCCTGGTTGGTCAGGGTGGCGTCGTTCTGGAGGATGGACAAGATCCGACGGTCCAGGTCGTCAAGCGGAAACGGTGCGGTCATGGAACGCTAGAAGCAAAAATACATTGTCGGCGTCTTTATGAAAGAATATTTCATCATCAGGTGAATGTGAAATTTTTATAAGAATTCAAGCAAATTTAGCAATTACATTTCATCCCAAAAGTACCAGAATTTGCCGCACTGCACCGTATCCCAAGGAAAAGCACCATGTGTGGCATCGTCGGCGCCGTCGCCCAACGCGACATCGTTCCCGTCCTGATCGAAGGGCTGAAGCGGCTCGAATACCGCGGCTATGACTCCTGCGGCGTTGCCGTCCACCTAGACGGAGAATTGCGCCGCACCCGCAGCACCTCGCGGGTGGCGCAATTGGAATCCCTGGTCGGCGAAGAACAGCTGACCGGATTCACAGGCATCGCCCACACGCGCTGGGCCACCCATGGCGCGCCGGCCACCAATAACGCCCACCCCCATTTCTCGGCCGACCGCAACGGCCGCAATCGCGTGGCGCTGGTGCATAACGGCATCATCGAGAACTACGAAGACCTGCGGTCCGAACTGCAGGGCTATGGCTACGAATTCGAAAGCCAGACAGACACGGAAGTCATCGCCCACCTGCTCAATCACCTGTACGACGGCGATCTCTTCTCTGCGGTGCAACAAACCGTCAAGCGCCTGCAGGGTGCCTACGCCATCGCGGCATTCTGCCGCGATGAACCCCATCGCGTCGTGGGCGCCCGCCACGGCTCCCCACTCGTGGTAGGCGTCGGTGAGGGTGAAAACTTCCTCGCTTCCGATGCGCTGGCGCTGACCGGCACCTCCAACGACATCATCTATCTGGAAGACGGCGATGTGGTCGACCTCCAGTTGGGACGCGTCTGGATCGTGGACGCCGACGGCAACCAAGTGGAGCGCCCGGTGCGCACGGTCGTCGCCCATACGGCGGCGGCAGACCTGGGCCCCTACCGGCACTACATGCAGAAGGAAATCTTCGAGCAGCCGCGCGCCATCGGCGACACTCTCCAAGACATCGAAACCGTTACCCCCGAACTGTTCGGCGAATCTGCGGACGAAATCTTCCGCGAAGTCGATTCGGTGCTCATCCTGGCTTGCGGCACGAGCTACTACGCCGGCCTGACTGCCAAGTACTGGATCGAAGCCATCGCGCAGGTGCCGGTCGCCGTCGAAATCGCCAGTGAATACCGCTATCGCACGAGCGTGCCCAACCCGCGGGCCTTGGTCGTGACCATCTCGCAATCAGGCGAGACTGCCGACACGCTGGCCGCCCTGAAGCACGCGCAGCAGCAGGGCATGGCCAATACGCTCACGATCTGCAACGTCGCCACCAGCGCCATGGTGCGCGAGTGCAAGCTCAACTTCCTCACCCGCGCCGGCGTGGAAATCGGCGTCGCGTCGACCAAGGCTTTCACGACGCAGCTCGTCGGCCTGTTCCTGCTGACGCTCACCCTGGCCAAGATCAAGGGCCGCCTGACCGACGAACAGGAGGCAGACCACATCCGCACGCTGCGCCACTTGCCCGTTGCCATCCAGGCCGTGCTGGCGCTCGAGCCCCAGATCATCTCCTGGGCGGAAGAGTTCGTGCGCAAGGAAAACGCCTTGTTCCTCGGGCGCGGCATGCACTATCCGATCGCGCTCGAAGGCGCGCTCAAGCTCAAGGAAATCAGTTACATCCATGCCGAGGCCTATCCAGCAGGCGAGCTCAAGCACGGCCCGCTCGCGCTCGTGACCGACCAGATGCCCGTCATCACGGTCGCCCCGCAGGACGCCCTGCTCAAGAAGCTGCAATCCAACATGCAGGAAGTCCGCGCACGCGGCGGCCACCTGTACGTATTCGCAGACGCCGGCAGCAACATCCGCACCGAACCGGGCGTCCACGTGATCCGCATGCCCGAGCACTACGGGTGGCTCTCGCCCATCCTGCACGTCGTGCCCATGCAGCTGCTGGCCTATCACACGGCTTGCGCGCGCGGCACCGACGTCGACAAGCCGCGCAACCTGGCCAAGAGCGTGACGGTGGAGTGACGTAGATTCGACGCTAGACGCCAGCGAACCTGGGCACTAGCCCGGAGGCCACTCCGGGCTAGTGCGTCGCGATGCCGTTGGATCCGCGACCGCGGCGATCGCCGCCCCTTACACGATCGCGGCACGCACCTGATTGCGGCCACGTTCCTTGGCGAGATAGAGTTGCGCATCGGCGACCTCGACCAGTGTCTCCGCGCCGGGGTCGCCCGCCTCCACCGTCGCGACCCCGACGCTTACCGTCACCCACGGAGGAGTAGCGGCGGCGTTCGGCAGGCGGAGCTGCTCGATGTCGCGACGAATCTGCTCCGCCAACTGGCAGGCGCTCTGCGCGGGGGTGGCAGGCAACAGGCATACGAACTCTTCTCCGCCATAGCGAGCCAGGTGGGCTCCCTGCCGGTCGACACTGCGTTCAAGCGACCTGGCGACGGACCGAAGATAGGAATCGCCAGTGAGATGCCCGTACTCGTCATTGATGCGCTTGAACCTATCGACATCGATGGCAAGTAAGCTCAATGGCGTGCCTGTCGCCCGATAGCGGGCATAGGCCGCGGCGAGCCCTTCGTCGAAAGACCGGCGATTCGGAAGCTCGGTCAAGGAGTCCGTCCGCGTAAGCCGCTCCAGTTTTTGGTTGGCTTCGTGCAGCGCGCTTCGCTGTCGCTCGATATATCGATTCTTTTCATTCAACAGCCGCGTCAGGCGGCGATGTCGCTGCAGGGCGACAGACACGACCGCGAGCAAGGCCACGCCTGTGATGCAGGCGTATAGCAACAAGCTGCGTTGATTGCGTTGCTTGACGTAGCGTTCCAACAGGACTCGCTCACCGTCTTGTGCGCATCAACCGAGGCGGAAATATCGACGGCTGCGAGATAGCGGTTGAATGCGTCCACGAGCAAGGCATGGTCCGGGGCCTTGCTGAAATAGAAGCGGTAGGCGCGAGGGGACTCGTATACGGTGTAAATCACCTCAAGATCGAAGTACTCGTTGTGGTAGCGCTTCTCCTGAAACACATCTTTGTTGAACACGGCGACATCCACCGTGCCCTTGCGCACCACATCGAACAGCCCATTGCTGCTTCTTTCGTTGAACGTGAAGAGTCGATCAGGCGGGACGGTGGCCTTGAGCAAGGGCTCGAGCGCAGCACCTGGCAGATAACCGACCCGATAATTCGACAGGTCGTTGATACCGCGCAATACCACTCCGGAGCCCTGCCGGGCGATGACGGCGTAATAGCTGTTGTAGAACGTGTTCGTGAAAAGTCCGGCTTCTGCCCGTTCTGCTGAATGACTCAGCGGAATGAAAAGGTCCGCCTGCCCAGTCTGCACCTGTCGCAGTTTGTCGTATACGGTTTGATCCCGGCCGGGCGCGATCTCGAAAGAGATGCCCAGCTCCGCGGCGATCAGGCAGAGGACGTCAATCGCGATCCCCTCGTAGGTTCCGCGCTTGGCGTCATACCTAACCAGGGGTGGAGCGTCCACCGCCGCCACTCGCAGGGGAGCCGAAGCCCGCAGTTTGGCGCGGAGCGAATCTCGAATGTTCACGGGCCGCTTGAGCCGGACATTCTGACTACCTTCGCAGGCAGTGGAGGGCGGAACTGGTGTCCGGTCTTGGACCGCCTGGACGTGTTCGGTGCTGCCCGACTGGCAGCCATAGGCGTTCAAGCATTCCTTAGGGTGTCGTCACGATGCCGGAGCAATCAGGCGGTCGAAGGAGTTAGTGGCCATATTGTATGTGTATGGGCTTGGCCGGCACTTCTACCTCGTCCGGGACCGTCAGTCGTCCTAGCCGGCGACCTTTCTTCCCGGGAGACGGCGCACCTGCGTGCTTGCCGGCTGCGGTTCGGCCCGCCTGGCAGCCTTGCCGGACTGGCGCGCGGCCCGCTCGGAAACGCGCCGCGACAGCTCGCGCGTAGAGGGAATGCGCAGGCTGCGCTCCTCGGCGCGGGCCTCGTCCTCGGCCAAGTTGGAAATGATGCCCAGCAACACCTTGCGGGCGACGCCCACCTCCTCCTCCGTCAGGCCTTGGATGCCTATCCGGTTCACCTCCTCGGCCAGGGGGATGAGGACGCTTTCGAGCTCGCGTCCTTTCTCAGTCAGGTACACGTGCACGTTTTTCTTGTTGCCGGGCAGACGCCGGCGTTCGACGTAGCCCAGCGCCTCCATCGCCTTCAGCGCGCTGAATGTGGTCGGCTCCATGACTCCGGCCTCGGCGCTGAGCTCACGCTGGGTCAACCCATCCTGCTGCCACAGTATGCGCAGGAAGGCCCAATGCCCGAAGGAAACGTGATGCTGGTTCAGGCGCATCTGCAGCGCCCGGATGAAGGCGCGGGTGGCGTCCTTGACCAGGTGCGCCAGGCGATCGTTGGGAACGGCGCTGCGCCAGTGCTCGAGGATTTTTCGGGTGTCTTCTGCGGAACTCATTTTCTGGTGGACCTATGGTTTGCCAATGATACTCGCCGCCCCGCCTACGAACCCGGGGGTTGAAAAATACTTAGCTCTTTAATATTATTACCTTAGAGATCTAATAAAAAGCCGCATGTCCGGGATGGCCCGGCACGGCATTGAAGAAGCGCTCGGAAGAACAGCGCGACCTGCAAAGCCATAAAGGAGACTCCATGAATACTCGCCAACCCCTGCGCAGCTTGCCCAAACGCCTAGCCCGGATCGGACTGGCCGCCCTCCTGACCTGTGCGCCGATGCTGTCCTACGCGGAAGACGTCTCCGAATATCCGTCGCGCCCCGTGCGCTTCATCGTGCCGTACGCCACCGGCGGCCTGCCCGATACCGTCGCGCGCATCGTCGGCCAACGCCTGACCGAAAACCTGGGCAAGTCCTTCGTGGTCGAGAACAAGCCGGGTGCCAACGGCGTCGTGGCCGCGCAAACGCTGATGGGTAGCCCACGAGACGGCTATACCCTGCTGCTTACCGACGGCTCGATGATGTCCATCAACCCGTCGCTCTACAAAGACCTTGCCTATGAGCCGAAGCGCGATTTCATGCCGGTGTCGCTGATCGCCACGTCGCCGCTTTTCATTGCGGCCAGGCCGGACTTTCCTGCCGACACCCTGAAAGATTTCGTGGAACTCGCCAAGACCAGCCCGAAAGGCATCACCTATGGCTCCTCGGGCATCGGAAGCAGCCACCACCTCACCATGGAAGCCTTGAAAAGCGCACTGAACCTCAAGCTGGACCACGTCCCCTTCCGTGGATCGGGCCAGGCCGTTCCCGCGCTCGTGGGCAAGCAGGTCGATATCGTGGTCGCAGCGTTGCCGTCGCTGGCGGGCTTCGCCCAGAAGGGGCAGGCCAAGATTCTCGCGACGAACTCGCTCAAGCGTTCGTCGCTGGCGCCGGACATCCCGGCCGTTTCGGAAATCGTTCCCGGCTTCAACTTCGCCGTGACGGTGGGGCTGCTCGCCCCCGCGGGAACGCCGCCTGAGTTCATGAAGAAGCTCAGCGCCGAAATCGCCAAGGTCGTCAAGCAGCCCGAGGTCATCAAGCAAATGCAAGGCCTGGGCATAGAACCCGTGGGCGGTTCCCCCGAGGAATACGCAAAGGCCATCGATGACGAGGCCGCGCGTTATGCCGGCCCCATCAAGGCCGCGGGGATCAAGCCCGAAAATTGAAGGAGAAAGTAGGATGTTGACGCGTGAAAAAAACGAGCGGCTATGCCGGGTCGAGGGTGATGCGCCCATGGGTGCGCTGATGCGCCGCTTCTGGGTGCCCTTGTGCCTGATCGAGGAGGTATCCGAGCCGGACGGGCCGCCCGTCCACGCGCGCGTGCTGGGCCAAGACCTGGTCGTGTTCCGGGACAGCGAAGGCCGCATTGGCGCATTGGACGAAAAATGCCCGCACCGCCGCGTATCGCTGGTCTACGGCCGCAATGAGGAAGGCGGGCTGCGCTGCCTCTACCATGGCTGGAAGATCGACGTCACCGGGCAGGTAGTGGACATGGCCTCGGAGCCGCAAACCAGCCCCATCGCCTCGAAGATCCGGACCAGGGCCTATCCCACCCGCGAATGGGGCGGCATGGTCTGGGTGTTCCTGGGCAAGGAAGAGGATGCGCCCGAATTCGTTCCACCGCCCTGGGCGCCCGTCAAGGAAGCGAAAGTCTCCATCGCCAAGATTCTGCTGCCCTGCAACTGGGCGCAAATCCTGGAAGGCGCGATCGACTCAGCGCACAGCTCCAGCCTGCACTCGTCCGACTTCGTGCCCGCGAAGGTCAAGGGGGCGGAGGCCACCGACAAGAACTGGCTGCGCCCGTCCACCGACAAATCGCCACGCATGCAGGTCGAGCGCACGCCCTACGGCTTCCGCTACGCCGCCATCCGCACGCCCATCTTCGATGCGGAAACGCACGACTACATCCGGTCCACCGTGTTCGTCGCCCCGTTCACCGTCCTGGTCCCGCCCAACAACCTGTACAACGTCGCCAACGTCAATGTCCCCATGGACGACACGAACACGGCGTTCTATTTCCTGGCCTGGGGCCACCCCAACAAGACTCCGGATACGGAAACCTGGCGCAAGTTCCTGCGTGCGCAGATCGGGCCGGACCTCGATGAACGCTACCGTCCCTACCGCAACCACGAGAACCGCTTCTGGCAGGATCGCCAGGCCATGAAGGCGGGCAACTTCACGGGTATCACCGGCTTCCCGAACCAGGACATCGCCATGTGGGTCACCATGGGCCCCCTCGCGGATCGCTCGGAAGAGCGCCTGGGCACCAGCGACCTCGCCATCGTCGAATTCCGGCGCCGGATGTTGTCCGCGCTGGACGAGTTCGCCGCCGGTGCGGAACCCGTGGGGCTCGGCTCGAACGCCATTCCCAAGGACGTCTGTTCCTTCCAGGCCATCGTGCCCAAGTCCATAGACTGGCGTCAATTCAAGGCCAGCTATGTATGGGACGACGTCCCGGCGAACAAACAGCTCGAGTCCAACTATCAGGTGTAAACGAGCGCGGCGGGCTGAGATTCCCGCCAGGCGCACGCGCGCGCCGGCCTCGCCGGTTCGCGCTGCCAGACCAGACTAACCCAAGGAGTTCCGATGTCGTTGTCTCCGCTGCGGCTGGGCGTCGCCGGCCTTGGCCGGGCGTTCTCCCTGATGCTGCCTACCTTCCTGCGCGACCCGCGCATCGTCCTGGCGGCGGCTTGCGATCCACGCGCCGCGGCACGGGAGCAGTTCGCCCGAGACTTCAACGCGCGGGTATACGATGACATCGAAGCACTAGCGGACGATGCATCGCTAGACGCCATCTACATCGCCAGCCCGCACCAGTTCCACGCACGCCATGCCGAGATCGCCGCCGCCCGCGGCAAGCACGTGCTGGTGGAAAAGCCGATGGCGCTGGCGATGGATGAATGCGACCGCATGATCGACGCCTGCGCGCGCGCAGGCGTGCATCTCATCGTGGGGCATTGCCATAGTTTCGACATGCCCTACCTCAAGACGCGTGAACTGATCGCCAGCGGCGAGTTTGGCGCGGTGCGCATGATCCATGCGCTGAACTACACCGATTACCTGTACCGTCCCCGCCGCCCCGAAGAGCTGGTCACGGCCGAAGGCGGCGGGGCGGTTTTCAGCCAAGCCGCGCACCAGGTGGACATCGTCCGGCTGCTCGCCGGCGCCCGTCCCACGCACCTGCGCGCAGCGGTGGGAAACTGGGATCCGCGCCGCCCCACCGAGGGCGCCTACTCCGCCATGCTCTGGTTCGAATCCGGCGCCTATGCATCCATGTCTTACAACGGCTATGCCCACTTCGATTCGGACGAGTGGACGAACTGGATAGGAGAAATGGGCAACCGCAAGTCGCCCGACGACTACGGCACCGCGCGCAGGAAGCTGGCCGCCATCGCCTCGCCCGAGGACGAAGCCAAGGCCAAGGCCGACGCCACATACGGGGGCACAGCTTACCGGCCACCGGGCAAAGCGCCAGAAGAGCACGCCTACCAACATTTCGGGCCCATCATCGTTTCCTGCGAGCAGGCAGACCTGAGGCCGATGCCCGATGGCATCGCCATTTATGGCGACGACGCCAAGCGTTGGATCCCGCTCGACAAACCGGCCGTGCCCCGCCATGAAGTGATCGATGAATTGACGGCAGCCGTCCAGCAAAACGTCCCCCCTCGCCACGACGGCCGTTGGGCCAAGGCTACGCTGGAGATCTGCCTGGCAATTCTGGAGTCATCGGCGTCGCAACGCGACATTGCCCTCAAGCACCAGGTCGCCTGACGGGAGCGGAACGTGCCTGCCCCCGTCGCATCGCCTTTCCGCGGGCGTCATGGATAATCCCCCGCCGGCTGGTCCAGGAAATCGCCGACGTAGATCAAGTGCTCGAAAGGCAATTCGCGGCGGCCGGCTACATCCACTAGGGTATCGAGCGTGGCGCGCAAGATTTCTTGTTTTTCCGCCCGGCCGGCATGGCACACGACGGCGACCGGCGTGTCGCCGGGATAGGCGCTGCGCAATTCTTCGACCACCCGTGATAGGTCCGTCTTCATGGTGAACAGCACCAACGCGCTGCGACTCTGGGCGAGCACGGAAAGCCGGTCACTTCCCGCATAGCCTTCATTGGCGTTTTTTCCCAGGCTCAGGATGACGGACTGGCTGGTGCGCCCTCCCGTCACGGCGCAGGCCAGCGCCGCATTGGCCGCGGCGAAGCTGGATATCCCTGGCACGACCTGCGGGTTCAAGTCGCGAAAGGCCTGTAGGTATCCAACTTGCGGCCCGTACAGGGTAGGATCGCCATATGTCAGCACGACCGCCGTGCCGCCCGCGGAAACACAGTCCAGGATGGCATTGCGGCGGGCGGCCTCTTCGGCCTCCACCGTCTCGGCCGGAGCCCGGCGACGGGCCATGGGCGTAAACAGGCCGTGCCCGGCCTCCATGAACGGTTTGCCGGCAAGCAGCTCCGCATAGCGCACTGGCGCATCGGCCGGCCCGAGCACCAGGTCGGCAGCGCGGATGATGCGGTCTGCCCGTAGCGTCAGGTGATCGGGATCCCCCGTCCCCAGGCTCACGAGATAAAACTTTCCGTCCTGTATCGGCACAGGCGCCTCCTGCATGATCGATGAAAAATTACGGACGCCTGGCTCAGCGGCTGGACCACCACATGCCGTCGCGCGCCATTTTTTCGACGATCTCGCCGATCAGCGCCGCGATTGCGGACACCGCCTTGCCGGGGCCCTTGTTCTTGGCGAAGGTCAAGGCGACCGTCCGCTGGAATGGAGGGTCCACGATGCGGGCCGCCTGTACCTGGCCGTTTGCCACCTCGGTCCAGACGGCGTGCAAAGGCAGCACGGTATAAAGGCCTTCGCGCGCAACCAGGGAGGCCTGCAACGGCAAGGAGTCGGCTTCGATCACTGGTGCGAGCGTAATGCGTTCCTGGCGCGCCATGGAGTCGAGCGCAGTTCGCAGGCCGTTGGGCGCGCTCGGCAGGATGAAGGGCAACTCATGCAGGCTGCGGAAAGGCACCTCCTCCTGCGCGGTGAGGCGATCGCCGACGGGGCCAATCAGGTAACTGTCGACGGTCGCCAGGCATTGCTCGTGCTCCGGCAAGGAGCCGCCATCCGGATACAAAATGCCGATGTCGACGCGCGCATCGGCAAGCCATTCCTCGACTTGCCCGCTCGACCCCTCGAGCACTTTGAGGCTGACTCCGGGATAGCGTGCGCGCACGGCGGTGAACAGCTGCCCCACCAGGTGATGGCCAATGGAGGGTAGCGTGCCGAGCGTGACGCGCCCGCTCGCATCCCGCGCTTGTTCACGGATCTCTCTTTCGAGCTGCTCAGCCTCGGCGAGCAAGGCTCGCACTTGCGGAAAAATGCGCTGCCCTACGTCAGAGAGCTCCACGCCCCGCCCGGTGCGCACGAACAACCTCGTCCCGCATTCGCGTTCGAGCGCATTGAGCTGGCGACTCAATAAGGATTGGTTGCTGTTGAGGAACAGGGCAGCCCGGGTCAGGCTACCCAATTCGCCGATCGCGAGAAACGCCCGCCATTTGTGCAAGCTGGCGGTCACATCCAGCTGGATGCTGGTGGCTTTCGGATGCTGCATTGCAAACAGCGCTCGTCCAGGAGAAGAAGACGAGTTTATACCCACACGCCCCCTGCCGGGGGCGCGAGCCGGGCGAGCGCTAGCGTCCCTTGAATACTGGCGCGCGTTTTTCGCGGAACGCGGCCTGGGCTTCGGCGGCATCCTCGGTAGTAGAGAGGAAGGCGGTCATGTCCTGCTCGTAGCGGTATCCGTCGCGCAGGCTCATGTCCTCGATGGTGTTGAGCGTATGCTTGCCAAGACGGGTAGACACCGGGCTCTTGGAAGCAATGATTCCTGCCAGCTCCATGGCAGCGGGCATCAGCTCCTCGGGTGCGGTGCAGGCCTCGACGATGCCCAGCCGATAAAGCTCGGAAGCCGGCACCCGGTGGCCGGTCAGCATCATGCGGCGCAACAGGGAATGAGGGAAGAGGCGCATCGCATGCCTACATCCCCCCATCAGCCCGACGTCCACCTCCGGCAGGCCAAGCGTCGCGCGTTCGGACGCCAGGAGCACGTCGGCCGAGGCCACCATGGCGAGCCCGGATCCCAGCGCCGGGCCATTGATCGCCGCCACCACCGGCTTGGCGCACTCGCGAATGGCGTGGAAACACTCGCGGGTTCGCCGCAGGTGGGCAGGCAGGTCGCCCGGCCCCTTGATGACGTCCGCACGGCCTTTGAGGTCGGCCCCCGCGCAGAAAACCTTGCCCGCGCCCGTGAGCACCACCACGCGAACCTCCGGCGTCTCGGATATCCAGTCCATCGCCGCGATCAATTCGTCGTTCAACACGCGGGTCAGCGCATTGACCGGCGGGTTATCCAAAGTCACCACCGCGACGTGGCCGTCCAGGCGGAGCTGCAGCTGCTTGAATTCGTTCATGTGGGAAATAAGCGAAATGCGAGAGGCAATATGACTGGAGCGAGTCTAGGCGCCCCCAAGCCGTGCGCAAAGGCAGACGAGGTCAAGGCTGCTATGCGCCTCGCGCCATAGCGCCTCTCATCCCGGCGTCGGATAATGCGGCCAAAAGCGAGGAGACCATGCCTAGAATCGATTTGCCCACGCCCGAAACCATGACCCCGGAACAGCGCCGGGTGCACGACAAAGTCATTGCCGGCAAGCGCGGCCGGTTGAGGGGCCCCCTGCGCGCGGCCCATTCGAAGGGAGAGCTAG
>ERZ777003.3787-NODE-3787-length-13878-cov-8.780800_pt1 | contig 13878 bp, 13 predicted proteins | sample MGYA00374956_ERZ777003 | MGnify/ENA primary metagenome ERZ777003 (study PRJEB29302, sample SAMN06268252) | bioreactor metagenome | isolation source: Joint BioEnergy Institute, California, USA | place: USA:Joint BioEnergy Institute, California, USA | collected... | reverse complement strand
GTCGTCCTCGACGGCGACGACCAGCCGCTCGGCCGCCTGCCCGTCCGCGTGCTCGACGGCCGGCCCGTCGACGCGGCCGACGTCGAGCCGCTGACCGCGACCGCGCGGCCGGGCACGTCGCTGCGCGACGCGCTGTCGCTCGTCGTCGCCGACGGCAACCGCCCGCTCGTCGTCGTCGACGACGCGGGCCGCCTCGCCGGCCTCGCGCCGCTGGAGCTGATCGGCGCCGCGCTGCGCCCGGGGAGGTGACCGTGGCGGCCGCGCTCCCCCACGCCCAGGCCGGCCCGGTCATCCCCGACTTCGGCAGGGGCAGCGCGTGCGTGCGCGACAACGGCCTGCTCTGCTGGGACTGGGTGCGCGACAACTGGTCCGGCACGCTCCAGCCGGCGCTCGTCGAGCACGTCGTGCTGACCGTCGTCGCGGTCGCGGTCGGCTTCGCGATCGCGTTCGCGCTCGCGCTCGCCGCCCACCGCCGCGGGTGGCTGACGACGCCGGTCGTCGTCGTCACCGGCGTCCTCTACACGATCCCGAGCCTCGCGCTGTTCCAGCTGCTCGTGCCGTTCACCGGCCTGTCGCGCGCGACCGCCTGGATCGCGCTCGTCTCCTACACGCTGCTGATTCTCTTCCGCAACATCCTCGCCGGGCTGGCGGGCGTGCCGCCGGAGGCGCGCGACGCCGCCCGCGGGATGGGCATGACCGACCGCCAGATCCTCTGGCGGGTCGAGCTGCCGCTCGCGCTGCCGGCGATCGTCGCCGGGCTGCGGATCGCGACCGTGACGGTCATCAGCCTCGCGACCGTCGCCGTCTTCGTCATCAACGAGGGGCTGGGCGCGCCGATCTACGCGGCGCTGCAGCAGTCGTTCAAGACCGAGCTCGTCGCCGCCGGCGCGCTCTGCGTCGGGCTCGCGCTCGCCGCCGACGGGCTGCTCGTGCTCGTCCAGCGCCTCCTGTCCCCGTGGACCCGCGCCGCGCGCGCCGCCTGAGCGATGGGCGACTTCCTCGACGCGCTGCGCTTCATCGTCGACGAGCGGGCGCTGCTGTGGCAGCTGACCGTCGACCACCTCGCGCTGACCGGCGCCGCGGTCGGCATCGCGCTCGCGATCGCGCTGCCGCTCGGGGTCGTGCTCGGCCACGCCCGCCGCGGCGCGTTCCTCGCGATCAACGCCGCCAACATCGGGCGCGCGCTGCCGAGCCTCGCGCTCATCTCGCTCGGGGTGGCGCTGCTGGGGATCGGCTTCGTCAACGTGATGGTCGCGCTCGTCGTGCTCGCCGTGCCGCCGGTGCTGACGAACGCCTACGTCGCCGTCGCGGGCGTCGACCGCGACGCCGTCGACGCCGCCCGCGGCATGGGCATGACCCCGGCCGAGGTGCTGCGGAAGGTCGAGCTGCCGCTCGCGCTGCCGCTCATCTTCGCCGGCGTGCGGACCGCGGTCGTGTACGTGATCGCGACCGCGACGCTCGCGTCGGTCGCCGGCGCCCACAGCCTCGGCGACGTGATCGTCGACCAGGCGACGTACCGCCTCCCCGGCGTGCTCGGGGCGGCGATCTGCGTCGCCGCCCTCGCGCTGGCCGCCGAGCTGCTGCTCGCGGCGCTCCAGCGCGCCGTCGTCCCGCCCGGACTGCCCACGAGAGAAAGGACCCGGATCCCGTGACCCAGCGACCACTGCGGCTCGCGCTCGCCGTCCTCGCCGCGCTGCTGCTCGGCGCCGGCCTCGCCGCCTGCGGCGACGACGACGGCGACGGCGCGGCCGAGACGACCGAGACGACCGCCGAGCGCCCCGGCGCGGGCGCGCCCCCGATCACGATCGGCACGAAGAACTTCGCCGAGCAGTTCGTGCTCGGCCAGCTCTACAAGCAGGCGCTCGAGGCGAGGGGCTTCCGCGTCAACCTCAAGGAGAACATCGGCTCCACCGAGCTGGCCGAGAGGGCGCTCAGGGCCGGCCAGATCGACCTCTACCCCGAGTACATCGGCATCTTCAACACCGCGATCGCGGGCGACGCGACCGCGTACGGCTCGGCGGAGGAGGCGTACGACGCCGCCCAGGCGTTCGCCAGGCGGCAGGGCTGGACGCTGCTGAGGCCGACGCCGTTCACGAACGTCGACGCGATCGCGGTGCTGCCCGACTACGCCGAGGAGCACGACCTCAGGACCGTCGGCGACCTGCGGCGGATCAGGGGGCTGCGGCTCGGCGCCCCGCCGGAGTTCCGCGAGCGCCAGACCGGCCTCGTCGGCCTGCGGAGGGTCTACGGGATCACCGACGTGCGCTTCTCGCCGCTGACGATCGGCCTCCAGTACCAGGCGCTGGACGCCGGCAAGGTCGACGCCGCCAGCGTCTTCACGACCGACGGCCAGCTGGAGGGCGGCAGGTACGTCGTGCTCGAGGACCCCGAGAACATGTTCGGCTTCCAGCATGTCGCCCCGGTCGTCGACGACGCCGTGCTCAGGCGCTCCGGCCCGGCGCTGGCGGAGACGCTCGACGCCGTCAGCGCGCTGCTGACGACCGAGGCGATGCAGCAGATGAACGCGGCCGTCGCGCTCGACAGGCAGCCGCCCGCCGACGTCGCGAGGGCCTTCCTGGAGGCCAACGACCTCGGGTAGGCGCCGGCGTCCGCCGCACGCCGTCCTGGATCGGTGGCGCCATGCACCACCGATCCAGGACGATGGCCCGAGGCGCTAGGAGCCCGAGGAGCCGAAGCCGCCGGCGCCCCGCTCGCTCGGCGGCAGCTGCGCCACCTCGACCGGCGTCGGCAGCGCGACGCGGATGACGACGAGCTGGGCGATCCGGTCGCCGACGGCGATCTCGCACGGGGCGGCGCGGTCGGTGTTGAGCAGCAGCACGCGCAGCTCGCCGCGGTAGCCGGCGTCGATCAGCCCGGGCGCGTTGACGAGCGCGATCCCCCTCCTGGCCGCCAGGCCCGAGCGGGGCAGCACGAGCCCGGCGTGGCCGTCGGGGATCGCGACCGCCAGCCCGGTGCCGACCGACGCCCGCGCGCCCGGCGCGAGCGTCACCGCCTCGACGGCGTGGAGGTCGAGGCCGGCGTCGCCGGCGTAGGCGCGGCGCGGCAGCACCGCGTCCGGGTGCAGGCGGGCGAACGCGAGCCTCACGTCGCGGGCTGGCGGTCGACCGCGTAGCGGGCGAAGCGCGCGGCGACCGGCGCCGGCAGCCGCGCCGTCACCCGCACGCCCGCGGGCGTGTCCTCGCGCTCGAGGTCGCCGGCGAGCGCGTGCAGCTCGGCCAGCCGGCGGCCGTCCTCGTAGGGCACGAGCAGCTCGACGTCGCGCAGCCGTCGCGCGAACTCCGCCTCGACGCGCGCGCCGAGCTCGTCCAGCCCGTCGCCGGTGCGCGCCGACACGAGCAGCGCCTGCGGGTGGCGCAGGCCGGCGTCGTGGCGGGCGTCCGCGTCGAGCGCGTCGACCTTGTTGAGCACGAGCAGCCGCGGCCGGTCGCCGGCGCCGATCTCCTCCAGCACGCCGTCGACGGCGCGCATCATCGCCTCCTGCTCGTCGTCGGGCGCCGACGCGTCGACGACGTGGAGCAGCAGGTCGGCCAGCCGGGTCTCCTCCAGCGTCGCGCCGAACGCCTCGACGAGCTGATGGGGCAGCTTGCGGATGAACCCGACGGTGTCGGTCAGCAGGTAGTCGCGCCCGCCGAGCCGCCACGTCCGCGTCGTCGGGTCGAGCGTGTGGAAGAGCCGGTCGCGCACGCCGACCTCGGCGCCGGTGAGCCGGTTCAGCAGCGTCGACTTGCCCGCGTTCGTGTAGCCGACGAGCGCGACCGTCGGCAGGCTCGCGCGGGCCCGCTCGGCCCGCATCGTCTGGCGGGCGGCCTTGACGCGCTCGAGCCGGCGGCGCAGCACGGTGATGCGGTCGCGCGCGAGGCGGCGGTCGGTCTCGATCTGCGACTCGCCGGGGCCGCGGGTGCCGATGCCGGGGCCGCCGCCCGGCGCGCCGGCGCCGGCGCCGAGCCGCTCGAGGTGGGTCCACAGCCCGCGCATCCGCGCGAGGTTGTACTGCAGCTGCGCGAGCTCGACCTGGAGCTTGCCCTCGGCGGTGTGGGCGTGGCCGGCGAAGATGTCGAGGATGATCGCGGTGCGGTCGATCACCGGCACGTCGAGCGCCCTCTCGAGGTTGCGCTCCTGGCGCGGGGTGAGCTCGTCGTCGACGGCGACGACGTTCGCGTCGGCGGCCCTCAGCTGGGTCCTGACCTCCTCCAGCTTGCCGGGGCCGATGTACGTGTTCGGATGGGGTCGGTCGCGGTGCTGGACCGACTGGCCGACGACCGCGACGCCGGCGGTGCGCAGCAGCTCGCGCAGCTCGGACAGGTCGTCGCCGGACTCCAGCGCGGCGATCATGAACGCGCGCTGGCGGGCGCGTCCGACCGGCTGGCCGTTGCGCGGCGGCGTCGGCGCGGAGCGCCCGGTGCGGCGTCGGGTGGTCACGTGACGGAGTCTAGTTGCGCCGCCCGGCGGCGCCCGGCCGCGGCGCGGGCGGGCCGCGGCGGCCGGGGCGCGGGCGGCGCGGAGCGTCCTAGCCGAGCTTGCGGATCCGCTCGACGGCCTCGGTGAGGCGGTCGTCGGGGGTCGTGAGCGAGATGCGGAAGAAGCCCTCGCCGCTGGCGCCGTAGGCGCCGCCGGGCGAGATCACGACCGCCGCCGCCTCGAGCACGTGCTCGCAGTAGGCGGCCGAGCTCTCGTAGCCGTCCGGCACCGGCGCCCAGACGTAGATCGTGCCCTTCGGCGCCCTCACCTCGACGCCGGCCTGCTCGAGGGCGTCGACGACGAGGTCGCGGCGGCGCGTGTAGATCTCGTTCATCGCGCGCACCTCGGCGTCGACGGCCGGTTGCAGGGCCGCCGCGGCGGCGAGCTGGACGGCGTCGAAGTTGCCCGAGTCGACGTTGGACTTCAGCCGCCAGTAGTGGCCGATCGCCTCCGCGTTGCCGACGATCGCGGCGGCGCGCCAGCCGGTCATGTTGTAGCCCTTGGAGAGGGAGAAGACCTCGACGCCGACCTCCTTGGCGCCCGGCGTGGCGAGGAACGACGGGGCGACGTAGCCGTCGTACGTCGTCTCGCTGTAGGCGTTGTCGTGGACGACGAGGATGTCGTGCTCGCGCGCGAACTCGACGACCCGCTCGAAGAACCCGTCCGGCACGACCGCGCCGGTCGGGTTGTTCGGGTAGTTGATGAACATGAGCTTCGCGCGCTTGGCGTCCTCGGGCGAGATCGCGTCGAGGTCGGGCGCGAAGCCGAGCTCCGGCTTGAGCGGCATGAGCACCGCGGAGGCGCCGACGAGCAGCGGGCCGCCGGTGTAGACCGGGTAGCCGGGGTCGGAGGCGAGCGCGACGTCCTCCGGGTCCAGGAACGTCAGGCTCAGGTTGAAGATGCACTCCTTGGCGCCGATCGCCGCCATCACCTCGGTGTCGGGGTCGAGCGTGACGCCGAAGCGGCGGGCGTAGAAGTCGGCCATCGCCTGGCGGAACTCCTGCCGGCCCCGGTTGGACGGGTACTGGTGGGTGCCCGGGTCGGCGACCGCCTGCTGCATGGCGGAGACGATCGGCGCGTAGGTCGGCATGTCGGGGTCGCCGATCCCGAGCGAGATCACGTCGATCCCCGCCGCCTTCTTCTCCGCGATCTTGCGCTCCAGCTGCGCGAAGAGGTACGGCGGGATCTTGTCGAGTCGCTTACTCGGTCGCATGCAGCTCCTTCAGGAAGTCCTCGGAGAGCGTGCCGCTGAAGACGGGCACCGCCCAGCCGGTCAGGTTCACGTGCAGGTCCTCGGTCACCTCGACGACGAGCTCGCCGCCGTCGAGCACGACCGTCACGCGGCCGCCCTCGCCGCCGCCGCCGCGCAGCACGTGCGCGACCGCCGCGCCGGTCGCGCCGGTGCCCGACGAGAGCGTCTCGCCCACCCCGCGCTCGAAGATCCGCGCGCGGATGCGGTCGGGCGCCAGCTCGGCGTACCAGGAGACGTTCGTGCGGTTCGGGAACAGCTCGTGGCGCTCGATCGCCGGCCCGATCGCGGGCAGGTCGAGCGCCGCCAGCTCGGCCTCGTCGGCGACCCGGATCGAGCACTGCGGATTGCCGATCGAGACGTGCTGGAAGCGCCAGGTGCGCCCGTCGGCGGTCAGCTCGCCGACGCCGTCCTGCGGGCCGCTCGGGAAGTCCTTGGAGGTCAGCCTCGCGCGGCCCATGTCGACGCGGCAGGTCGTCGGCCCGGTGATCGTCGGGCGGATCTCGCCGGCGGCGGTCATGATCGAGAAGGTGTCGGCGTCGGTCCAGCCGCGGCGGCGCAGGTACATGATCGCCTCGCGCGCGCCGTTGCCCGACAGCTCGGCCTCCGAGCCGTCCGGGTTGAAGATCCTCAGCTCGGCGACGATGCCCGGCTCCCTGCTCCTGCTCAGCAGCAGGATGCCGTCGGCGAAGACGCCGAAGTGCCCGGCGCAGAAGGCGCGGATGCGCGCCGGCGTCAGCTCGAACGGGAGCTCGTCGGCCTCGACGATCGCGTAGTCGTTGCCGAGCGCCTGCCACTTCTCGAACTTCACGCTGACGGTGCCTTTCTGGAGGGGACGAGTCGGCCCGGCAGCCTACCGCGCCGCGGCGGCCGCAGCCGCGTCGATCTCGGCGGCGACGTCGTCGGCCTCGCGGCCGGTCACGTCGATCATGCGCACGCCGGCGAGCTTGCGCATCCACGTCAGCTGGCGGCGGGCGTAGTTGCGCGTGCGCCGCTTCATCGCGTCGACGTCGTCGCGCAGCAGCTCCGCGAATCCGAGCGCCTTGCGGGCCGTCTCGGAGGCGCCGGCGGCGTGAGCGGCGATCACCTCCTCGCGCGCGCCGGCGGCGACCATCGCGTCGACGCGGGCGTCGATGCGGGCGTAGAGCGCCGAGCGCTCCATCACGAGGCCGGCCAGCAGCGTCGGGTGGCGGACCTCGTCGGTCCACAGCTGGGACGGGCCGTCGGGCGGCTCGAGCTCGCCGGCGTCGAGCAGCTCGTGGGCGCGCACGATCCGCTGACGGTCGTTGGGGTCGATCCTCGCCGCCGCCCACGGCGCGCGCTGCGCGAGCCGGGCGTGGAGCGCCGGCGCGCCCCACCGCTCCAGCTCCGCCGTCCAGCGCTCGCGCGCGCCCTCCGGCGGGGGCGGCTTGAGCTGCAGCTCGGTGAGCGCGGCGCGCAGGTACAGGCCGGTGCCGCCGACGACGATCGGCCGCCGTCCCTGCTCCAGCGCGGCGTCGATCTCGGCGTGCGCGAGCTGGGCGTACTGGCCGGCGGAGAAGGTCGCGTCGACGGGCAGGAACGAGATCAGCCGGTGCTCGAGCAGGCCGCGCTCGCGCGCGTCGGCGGCGCCGGTGAGCGTCTCCAGGCCGGCGTAGACCTGCAACGCGTCGGCGGAGATCGCGACCGGGTCCTCGCCGCGCGCCCGCAGCCGCCGGGCGAGCGCGATCGCGACGGCGGTCTTGCCGATCCCGGTCGGGCCGAAGATGGCGATCACCTGCGCGGCGGGCACGTGCGCAGTATCCCGCGCCGCGCCGGCGGGGCGCGCGTCGGGACGGAGCCCGTCGCGGCGGGCATCGGCGCGCGCCGGGCCGGGCCGCCGCGCGGGGCGCGACGGCGGCGGGCGGCCCGCCGGGACCGCTGCGGTCGAGCGGGCCGGCCGGCCGCAGTATCGTGGGGCGGTGCGCGTACGGATCGGCACCGGCATCTCGACCCACGGGGACGCGCGCATCGGCGCGATCGAGGCCGCGCACGCGGCCGGCCAGGGGCTCGACGGCGCGCGCGCCGACCTCGCCGTCGTGTTCGCCGCCGGCGCCCACCTCGCCGCGCCGGAGGCGACGCTCGAGGGCGTCCACGAGGCGCTGCGGCCGCCGGCGCTCGTCGGCTGCGGCGCCGCCGGGGTGCTCGGCTGCGGCGCCGAGCACGAGGGCGGCACCGCCGTCGCGGTGTGGGCGGCGGCGCTCGGCGACGGCGACGCGACGACGTTCCACGCGACCGCCGAGCAGGTCGACGAGACGGTCGCGATCTCCGGGATGGAGCGGCTCGCCGGCGCGTCCGGCGCGATCCTGCTGCCGGACCCGCTCACGTTCCCCACCGAGGCGCTGCTGGCCGAGCTGGCGGCGCACGCGCCCGGCGTGCCGATCGTCGGCGGGCTCGCGAGCGCGCGCACGGCGGCGGGCGGGACGGCGCTGTTCCACGGCGACGCGGTCGTGGAGGGCGGCGCGGTCGGGGTCCGCCTCGACGGCGTCGACCTGCTGCCGTGCGTCTCGCAGGGCGCCGCGCCGGTCGGGCCGGAGCTGACGGTCACCGCCGCCGAGGGGAACGTGATCGCCGAGCTCGGCGGCCGCCCCGCGCTCGACCGCATACGGGAGGCGGTCGCCGAGCTCGACGCGCGCGAGCGGACGCTCGTCGCCGGCGGCCTGCTGATCGGGCTGGCGGTCGAGGGCGCGCTCCCGGACGGCGCGCCGCCCGGCTACGGGCCGGGCGACTTCCTCGTGCGCGGGCTGCTCGGCGCCGACCCGGTCGCCGGCACGCTCTCCGTCGCGGCGCCGGTGCGCGCCGGCCAGGTGGTGCGGCTCCACGCGCGCGACGCGGCCGCCGCCGACGCCGACCTGCACGACCAGCTGCGGCTGCGCGTCGAGGCGCTCGGCGGCGCCGCCGCCGGCGCGCTCGCGTTCGCCTGCCACAGCCGCGGCCGCGAGATGTTCGGCGTCGCCGACCACGACGCCGGCCTGCTCGTCGACGCGCTCGACGGGGCCCCGTCGGCCGGCTTCTTCGCCGCCGGCGAGATCGGCCCGGTCGGCGGCGCGAGCTTCATCCACACGTTCACGGCGACGGTCGCGCTCTTCGGGTGAGCGGGCCGGCGCGGCCCCGCGGCGCGGACGGGGCGCGCCCGGCCGGCCCGCGGCGCTCCGGCCCGCCCGGCGCGGGCGACCCGGCGCGCCGGCGCGTGTGCGAGGCTTCCGGGCCATGCTCGAGATCCGCGGAAGCACCGTCCTGCTCACCGGCGCCACCGGCGGCATCGGCCACGCGATCGCGCGCGCCCTCGCGCAGCGGGGCGCGCGGCTGATCCTCACCGGCCGGCGCGCCGACGTGCTCGAGCCGCTCGCGGCCGAGGTCGGCGGCCGCGCGGTCGCCGCCGACCTGACGCAGCGCGACGCGCCCGCGCGCCTGGCGGAGGCGGCCGGCGACGTCGACGTGCTCGTCAGCAACGCGGCGCTGCCGGCCAGCGGCACGCTCGACACGTTCACGCCCGACCAGGTCGACCGGGCGCTCGACGTCAACCTGCGCGCCCCGATCGCGCTCGCGCAGCTGCTGTCGGCGCCGATGGCGCGGCGCGGGCGCGGCCATCTCGTCTTCATCTCGTCGCTGTCGGGCAGGTCGGCCCAGCCGGGCGGCGCGCTCTACTCGGCGACGAAGTTCGGCCTGCGCGGCTTCGCGCTCGCGCTGCGCGAGGACCTGCGCCCCCACGGCGTCGGCGTCTCGACGATCTTCCCGAGCTTCATCCGCGACGCCGGCATGTTCGCCGACTCGGGCGCATCGCTGCCGCCGGGCGTCGGCACCCGCTCCTCGCAGGACGTCGCCGACGCGGTCGTGCGCGCGATCGAGCGCAACCGCGCCGAGGTCGACGTCGCGCCGGTCGGCCTGCGCCTCGGCGCGCTCGCCGCCGGCGTCGCGCCGGAGCTGGCGGCGGCGGTCAGCCGCCGCCTCGGCGCCGCGCGGATCGCCGCCGCGATCGCCGCCGGCCAGCGCGACAAGCGCTAGCGGCCGCTACCCGGACACCGGGTGCTCGTCGGTCACGGACGTGACCGCGACGAGGATCTCGTCGGCCAGGCGGGCGCCGTCGTCGGCGTACTCGGGCGTCGCGCGGATCCGCACGACGACGTCGCCGCCGTCGATCTCCTCCAGCCCGATGTCGGGCCGGCCGCGCAGCGGCACCGTGATCGTCTCCTGCAGCAGCGCCTGCACGCGCGTCGGGCGGACGCTGCGCCGCATCCGCGCCCGCACGTCGACGGCGGCCGGCTCGCGCAGCGGCACGACGGCGGCGTTGAGCACGACGCTGTTGGGGATCATGATGCGGTCCTCGCCGCGGGCGAGCGTCGTGTACAGCAGCCCGAGCGAGCTGACGACCCCCTCCGAGGCGCCGGCCAGCCCGCCGGCCTGCAGCTTGACGCGCTCGCCGACGCGGAACGGCCGCGCGCTCAGCAGCACCGTGCCGGCGATCAGGTTGCCGAGCGTCTGCTGGGCGGCGAGGCCGAGCACCACCGCGGTGAAGGCGCCGCCGACGGCGAGCGTCTGCGGCGTCAGGCCGGCGATCCGCAGCGCGACGACGGTGAACAGCAGCAGCGTGGCGAGCCGCAGCACGAAGCCGAGCGTGCCGGCCGTGCCGGGGTCCATGCGGCGGAACAGGTCGGGCGCGACCGACCGCCCGACGTCGCGCGCGAACCACCAGCCGAGCATGACGAGCGCGACCGCGGTGAAGACCCTGATCGGCGTGTCCCACGCCGGCCCGAGCAGCTCGTCGCGGTAGTCGTAGAGCAGGATCACGGCGGCGAGCACGGGCAGCAGCGCGAGCGCCTGCCTGCGCGCGCGCCTGGCCGCCCTCGTGCCGAGCTGCCGCGCCAGCCCCGCCTCCTCCCAGGCGTGGCTGCGCGTCTGCAGCATCCGCTCCAGTGCCCGCTCGCGCGCGCCGCGCGCGGCCGACCCGCGCCGCCATCTCACGTGCTCGGGCACCCCCGCGTCATCCCCGCTGGCGTACCCGTTCGGCTCGGTCGCGATGCGGTCGCCGCCCGCTCAGAACAGCGCCTGCTGCTCGCCGGCGCCGCGCTCGACCGCCTTCCCGGGACGGCGGACCGCGGGCGCGGGATCGGCGCGCCTCGCCGCCGGCCGCTGCCGCGTCCGCAGCCGCCACGCCGGCTGATGGCGGACCCGCCCGTCGTGGACGAGCCGCGCGAGCCGCTCCCGCTCGCGCGGGGGCGCGTAGGCGCCCCGCGCGTAGAGCCGCTCGTAGCGCGGCACGAGGTCCGGCCGCGTCGCGCGCAGCCAGTCCATGAAGATCCGCCGCACGTCGGAGCGCAGGTGCAGCGCGATGCCGGCGACCGACGTCGCCCCCGCCTCGGCCGCGAGCGCGAGCAGCGGCTCGAGCTGCTCGGGCGCGTCGTTGATGCCCGGCATCAGCGGCGCGATCAGGATGCCGGTCGGGATCCCCTGCCGGTTGAGCTCCGCGACCGCCTCCAGCCGGGCGCGCGGGTGGGGCGTGTGCGGCTCGGTCGCCCGCCACGCCTTCTCGTCGAGCGTCGGGATCGAGAGGGCGGCGGTGAACTCGGTCCGCGCCGCGAGCTGGCGCATGAGCGGGAGATCGCGCAGCAGCAGCGGCGACTTCGTCAGCACCGAGCAGGGGTTGGCGGCGTCGCGCAGCGCCTCCCAGATGCCGGGCATGAGCCGGTAGCGGCCCTCCACCCACTGGTACGGGTCGGTGTTGGTCCCGAGCGCGACGTGCTCGCGCTGCCAGGAGGGCCGCGCGAGCTCGATCCGCAGCACCTCGGGCGCGTTGACCTTCACGACGATCTCGCGCTCGAAGTCGCGGCCGGCGTCGAAGTCGAGGTACCGGTGCGTCGGGCGCGCGAAGCAGTAGACGCACGCGTGCGTGCAGCCGCGGTACGGGTTGATCGTCCACCTGAACGGCATCCGCGACGCCGCCGGCACGCGGTTGAGCACCGACCTCGCGCGCACCTCGTAGAAGCGCGTCTCGAGCGCCTCCGGCGCGTCGAACCGCCGCACGACCGCCTCGTCGCGGTAGCCGGGCAGCCGTGCCGCCTCCTCGGCGTCCAAGGTGAGGTTCCGCCAGCGCACGAACACATGTTCGCATACGCGCCGGGCGGCACGGCGCCGACATGCGCCGGCGCGCGGCGCCCCGCCCCTACGCGGCGATCCGCGCGGGCACGTCGCGCATGTCGTGGATCACCTCGGCGCCGGCGGCCGCGAGCGCGAGCGCCTCGTCGCCGGTGCGGCCGGGCCCGACGTAGGCGAGCACCCGCATGCCGGCGGCGCGGGCGCCGCGGACGCCGGTCGGCGAGTCCTCGACGACGACGCACCGCTCCGGCTCCACCCCGCAGCAGGCGGCGGCGTGGAGGAACAGGTCGGGCGCCGGCTTGCCGCGGGCGACCATCGTCGCCGAGAAGATCCGCTCGGGCGCGAACGCGTCGGCGAGTCCGGTCAGGCCGAGCGTCTGGCGCATCTTCGCCGGGCGGCCCTGGGAGGCGATGCACGCCTCCCAGCCGAGCGCGCGGACGCCCTCGACCGCGTCGCGCGCGCCCGCGACCGGCCTCAGCTCGGCCTCGAAGGCGCGCCGGCGGACCGCGATGAACTCGTCGATCCAGCCGTCCGGGACCGGCCGGCCCAGCCGCAGGCTCACCTCCCGCTCGACCCGCTCGAGCGAGCTGCCGAGGAACGTCGCCCGCACCTCGGCCTCGGTCATCGGGATGCCGAGCCGGTTGATCGACGCGGTCAGCACGCGCATCGAGATCGGCTCGCTGTCGACGAGCACGCCGTCGCAGTCGAAGATGACGAGGCCCGGCACCGCCATGTCGGGGGCGGTCAGCGCGCGCCGGCGCGGGCGAGCAGCGACTCCTCGCCCGCCAGCGTCTGGCTCGTGGCGGAGGTGATCTCCACCTGGACGTACTCGCCCGGCCTCGCCAGGCCGGTGAAGTTGACGACCTTGTTGTGGCGGCAGCGGCCGCGCAGCTTGCTCGGGTCGGTCCGCGACGGGCCCTCGACGAGCACCTCGAGCGTGCGGCCGACGAACCGCTGGGCGCGCTCGCGCGCGCGGCGCTGGATCACCTCGACGAGCCGCTCCATCCGCTCGACCTTGACCTCGTGCGGGATCTGGTCGGGCATCGCGGCCGCCTCGGTCTCCCGCCGCGGCGAGTAGATGAACGTGAACGCGCCGTCGTAGCCGACCTCCTCGCAGAGCGACAGCGTCTGCTCGAAGTCCTCCTCGGTCTCGCCCGGGAAGCCGACGATGATGTCGGTCGTGATCGCGATGTCGGGCACGTGCTCGCGCAGCAGCGCGACGCGGTCGAGGTAGCGCTCGCGCGTGTAGGTGCGCCGCATCCGCTTGAGCACGCGCGAGGAGCCCGACTGCAGCGGCAGGTGGACGTGCTCGCACAGCGACGGCAGCTCCGCGTGGGCGCGGATGACGTCCTCCTTCATGTCCTGCGGGTGCGGGCTCGTGTAGCGGATGCGGCGGATCCCGTCGATCGCGTCGATCGCGCGCAGCAGCTCGGCGAACGTCGCGCGCGGGTAGCCGCGCCTGGCGAGGTCGCGCCCGTAGGCGTTGACGTTCTGGCCCAGCAGCGTGACCTCGGTCACGCCCTCGGCCGCCATCCGCTCGGCCTCGGCGACGAGCGTCGCCAGCGGCCGGCCCACGTCGCGGCCGCGCGTCGAGGGGACGATGCAGTACGAGCACTTCATGTTGCAGCCGACCGAGATCTGCAGCCAGCCCTGGAAGTCGCGGGCGCGCTTGGCGGGCAGGTCGCCGGTGAAGCCCTCGAACTCGAAGAAGCCCTGGGCGGTGAGCGAGTCGCTCGTGAGGAACTCGGCGAGCTTGTGGACCTGGCCCGGGCCGAAGGCGACGTCGACGAACGGGAAGCGCTGGAAGATCTCCTCCTTGACCGACTGCGCCCAGCAGCCGCCGACGCCGATGACGACGTCGGGCCGCTCGCGCTTGCGCCGCTTCGCGTGGCCGAGGTGCGCGAGGAAGCGGCTGTCGGCCGCCTCGCGGATCGAGCAGGTGTTGAAGAGGATCAGGTCCGCCTCGTCCTGGCTCGGCGCCTCGGTGTAGCCGAGCGACTCGAGCATGCCCTTCATGCGCTCGGAGTCGTGCTCGTTCA
>ERZ777003.3785-NODE-3785-length-13893-cov-5.074071_pt1 | contig 13893 bp, 11 predicted proteins | sample MGYA00374956_ERZ777003 | MGnify/ENA primary metagenome ERZ777003 (study PRJEB29302, sample SAMN06268252) | bioreactor metagenome | isolation source: Joint BioEnergy Institute, California, USA | place: USA:Joint BioEnergy Institute, California, USA | collected... | reverse complement strand
TCCAAGGCCAAATACGTTGCTTTCAAGACGGTCTATCGACCGTCCGAAATGCCGGGACAACGATTCCCTGTGTTGCAGTGGCCCTACGTCGAGGGATTGCGCATCGATGAGGCGATGCACCCCCTTACGCTCCTCGCAATCGGCGTCTACGGCAAGACGCTGCCGAATCAGAACGGAGCGCCGCTACGGCTCGTCGTCCCCTGGAAGTACGGCTTCAAGGGCATCAAGTCGATCGTCGAAATTCGCTTTACCGAGCGGCAGCCGCCGACGTCATGGAACATCTCCGCACCGCACGAATACGGGTTCTATGCGAACGTGAACCCCAACGTCGATCATCCGCGCTGGAGCCAGGCGCGCGAGCGCCGCATCGGCAGCGGATTGTTCGCTGCAAAGGTGCCGACATTGATGTTCAACGGCTACGAGAAGGAAGTCGCCGATCTTTATCGCGGCATGGATTTGGCGAAGTACTACTGACTTCGTCAGGGCGGCAGCAGAAGCTCGGAATGAACGACGCCACCGTTGCCGAGCGTCGCGGGCTCACGGCCAAGCGCACCGAGCTCGTGCGTCGCTACGTCAAGCCCGCCTTGTTCATCGCGTGCCTGCTGCCATTCATCCACATGCTGCTCGGCGCATTCGAGTTCGCAGGCTTCCGTCTCGGCACCAATCCCGTCGAAAAAATCCAGGACACGTTCGGTCAGTGGGGACTGCGGCTACTCATCATCACACTTGCGATCACCCCGCTGCGGGACTGGTTCGGTGCCGCTTGGCTGATCCAGCTACGGCGCATGCTGGGTCTGTTCGCGTTCTTCTACGTGTCGTTGCATTTCCTGACGTGGCTGATCCTCGATCAGGGCGTCTTCTGGCCTGCGATCGTCGAAGACATCGCCGAGCGGCCGTTCATCACGATCGGGTTCTTGGCCTTGCTCATGCTCATACCGCTGGCAGTGACGTCCACGAACGCGATGATGAGACGGCTGGGCAAGCGTTGGAAGACGCTGCATCGGCTCGTCTACGTCATCACGCTGCTCGGCGTGTGGCATTACTGGTGGCAAGTGAAGGCGGATATCCGCGAGCCGGCATTCTATTTGGGCATCACGTTGGTATTGCTCTGCTGGCGCGCGTGGAAACTGAGAAAACGCTGACGGCGCCGAGGCCGCTCACATAGACGTGCGAATCGACCAGAGCTCAGGGAAGAACTTGAGATCGAGCGCCTTCTTCAGATAACCGACGCCGCTCGTGCCTCCCGTACCGCGCTTGTACCCGATGATGCGTTCGACCGTCTTCATGTGACTGAACCGCCAAAGCTGGAATTTCTGGTCCAGGTCGACCAACTTTTCCGCGAGCTCGTACAAGTCCCAATGCGCTTCGACGCTGTGATAGACCGATAGCCACGCAGCGGCGACCTGCTTGTTCGGCTCATACGGTTGCGACCAATCGCGATCGAGATGGCTCTCCGGAATCTCGAACCCGCGGCGGCTCAATAGGCGCAACGATTCGTCGTAGATGCTCGGGCTGTGCAGCGTTCGTTTCAGCGCGGCGTAAACATCGGGATTCCGCTTGAAGACTTCGATCATATCGGGGTTCTTGTTGCCGATCAGAAACTCGAGCATGCGGTATTGATAGGACTGAAACCCCGAGGCGCGCCCGAGGTAGTTGCGAAACGCGGAGTACTCCGAAGGCGTCAGCGTCGCGAGCACGTCCCACGATTGCGTCAATTGCGCTTGGATGCGCGACACGCGCGACAACATCTTGAACGACGGGCCGAGATCGTCGCGCCGGATGTGGTCGAGCGCCGCATTGAGCTCGTGCAGACACAGCTTCATCCACAGCTCGGAGGCTTGATGGATGATGATGAACAGCATCTCGTCGTGCTCGAAGGACGCCGGATGCTGCGCGCTCAAGATCTTGTCGAGCGCCAGATACTCGCCGTAGCTGCGTGACTCACCGAGGTCCCAATGGACCTGCTCGTCGGACAGATCGACGGCGTGCTTCTTGTCTTGCGAATCTTGCGACATCAGTTGAACACCCAGCCCGGAACGTGCTGCCAGCCGCGCAACAGCTCTCTATCCAGGCGTTCGTAATCGGGTTCCAGAGATCGGACCAGCGTCCAGAACTTGCGCGAATGATTCATGTGACGCGTGTGACTCAGCTCGTGAACGAGCAGATACCGCAGAACCTCGGGAGATTGGAACAGTACGCACACGTTCAGGCTGATCGTTCCCGTGGCCGAGCAACTGCCCCATCGCGTGCGCTGTAAACGCACTTGGAGGCGCTTGTACTCGAAGCCGCCGCGTGCGGCGACGCTGGCGAGCTCGCGACCAAGCTCGAACTCAGCAAGATCGAACAGCCAATTCCGTAAGGCCTGGCCGACGAGCCGCGTGTCCGAGGTGTTCCCGACGACCGCCAGGACCGAACCGTCCACGACCATCGCGTGGGTCGTGCGGCTGGGACTCGGACGGTACTCGACGGCATAGCTTCGGTGCACGGCCGGCAGTTCGATGCGGCTGGGACGTAGCTCGGTCGTGGCGCCCGGCATCGCGGATAGATCGGCTATACGCGCTGCGATCCACTCGCGATGCGCGCCAACGAACCGCTGTACGGTCCCGGCGGACGCACCTGGAGGCACGACGATTTCTACGCGGCCGCCCGGATACACGCGCACCGACAGCCTGCGTGCGCGTCGGCTGACACGCACCGTCCAGTGCGGCGTCGCTTCCTTGCTTTCGAACAATTGGAGCTGCGCGGACATCCGCTGCGGATACAACATGGCTTGCGGCTGCAAGTCAATCGCGCGGCAACGGCAATTTCGACGCTCGTGTCAGCGCGCGCCCGTATTGACTTGCTTCAAGAGCGTTTGGGCCTTTCGGTAATCCGGCGCGATGACGATTGCACGCTCCAGCGCATCGCGTGCACCAATGGCATTTCCTTGCGCCAGCCGCAAGCGCCCAAGCAGCACGAGCGCTTCGGCCTGTCCCCAATCCGGCATGCCTGGCGAAGCGGGAGGCGCCTCATCGAAGTCCTTCACCAAGGCTTCCAGACGAGCAGCCGCCATTGCGGCTTGTTTCTCGTCGGCCATGCTGCATTCGATTTCGATCAGTCGGACGCGCAGATTCTTCGGGTCGAGCGCCTGCGCTTCGCGCATCCCCTTGTCGCGCGTGCAGTTGCCGAGCAGCTCCGCCGTCCGGCTCGCCAACGTCGAGCAGATTGCCTGCATCGCATGCGCCTCGGCCAACCGTGGGTCCGCCGCGACGGCAGCAGCAGCAGCCTTCTCGCACGCGCTGCCCGCGCTACGTGCATCTGCCCTCGCACCGCGGCGCCCTGCTGCAGCTTCATCGCCGTACAATTGGGAGAGCTTCCAATGTCCGTAGGCCGTGTAGTAGTCCTTCATGACTTTGCGAGATGGCGGAAGCTCCAGGCGTCCCAATAGCGCGAGTGCTTCTTCGATTCCGCGCGGATCGCTCGTGTAGAACGCGTATTGGATGCGAGCAGCCAGATCGTCCAGCTCGCTGATCGCATCGGCCCGCCCTGCCGCAGGTGTTCCCGCGAGCGCGACAAACGCGACGGACAACGCGGCCAGTCCAGCCAACCTCATACGATTCCCCAGTACAATCGCAGCTTTGCAACCATAACACAGGGGCTTCATTGAACACTCGGGCCGGGCTCGTCGACATCGGAATCAATCTCGCCCACGACAGCTTCGACGCCGATCGCGACGCCGTCATCGAACGCGCTGAACAGGCCGGCGTCACGCATCTGCTGATCACGGGCAGCTCCGTGGAGAGCACTCAACGCGCGATCGACCTCGTGCGTGCGCAGCCGCAGCGCATGCGCTGTACAGCAGGCGTTCATCCGCATCACGCCGCTGAGCTCGACGAGGCGGCCGCCGGTACGCTCGCATTGCTCGCGCGATCGCCCGAGGTCGTCGCGGTCGGCGAATGCGGACTCGATTACTTTCGGAATTTCTCGCCGCGAGATGCGCAAATCGATGCCTTTCGGCGGCAGCTTCAGCTCGCCGTCGAAGTCCGTAAGCCTGTCTTCCTGCACCAGCGCGATGCTCACGAGGACTTCGTCGCAATTCTCCGCGAAGTGCGTCCTCACCTTCCCGGTGGCGTCGCGCACTGCTTTACTGCCGGTATACAAGAAGCCCGCGAGTATCTCGACCTCGACTTGTATATCGGCATCACGGGCTGGATTTGCGACGAACGCCGCGGATTGCACTTACGCGACGTTGTGCGTTACATCCCGGCGGACCGGCTGCTGATCGAAACCGACGGTCCATATCTGCTGCCGCGCGACTTGAATCCGATGCCGAAATCCCGCCGCAACGAGCCGATGTACTTGCCGCACATCCTGGCCGCGATAGCAGCAGCTCGCGGCGAATCGCCGGACATGCTCGGACCAATGACGACACGAAACGTGCATAAATTGTTCGGATGGCCCGAACCATAGGCCGTAGGCTGTAGACTGTAGGCTGTAGTAGCGACTGCGCGCCTTTGCCCCGAGCCCTCACATGATCAACCAATCCCGCCTCATGCAGTCCATCGCGGAAACCTGGGATCGCTCGATCGTCCCGACGCTCTGCGAGTACATCCGCATTCCGAACAAATCCCAGGCATTCGATCCGCAATGGGCCGAGCACGGTTACATGGATCAGGCGGCCGAGCTGATGCTCAAGTGGTGCGAGGCGAATGCGCTTCCGGGGATGAAAAGCGAAATCGTGCGCTTGCCAGGACGCACGCCGCTCCTGTTCGTGGAAATTCCGGCCGCGCATGGCGGGAGCAACGACGATTGCATCCTGATGTACGGGCACATGGACAAGCAGCCGGAATTCACCGGCTGGGCCGAAGGTCTCGGACCTTGGAAGCCCGTGCTGCGCGATGGACGCCTGTATGGCCGCGGCGGCGCAGACGACGGCTATGCGCTGTTCGGTTCGGTGCTCGCGGTTCGTGCCTTGCACGAGCAGAGCATTCCGCATGCGCGGTGCGTGATCGTCATCGAAGCCGGCGAGGAAAGCAGCAGCCCCGATCTACCCGCCTATATCGACGCGTTGTCGGATCGAATCGGTAAGCCGTCGCTCGTCGTGTGTCTCGACGCCGAATGCGGAAACTACGAGCAGTTCTGGTGTACGACCTCCTTGAGAGGCAACTTGGTCGGCACGCTACGCGTGAAAGTCTTGTCGGAAGGCGTGCATTCGGGAATGGCGAGCGGCATCGTCGCTTCGAGCTTCCGCATCGTTCGTCAGCTCCTCGCGCGCGTCGAAGACGCCGCGACTGGCCGCATCCTCGTCGATGCGTTGCACGCAGAGATTCCGCCAGATCGGCTCGCACAGGCCAAGGCCGTCGCCAAGACGCTCGGTTCGAGCGTGCACGGCAAGGTGCCTTTCCTGCCGGGTGTGCAACCGGTCGATCCAGACCCGCTGGAGCTGACATTGAACAGCACGTGGCGCCCGACGCTCTCGGTCACAGGCGTCGAGGGCATCCCGCCCGTGCAGAGTGCAGGCAATGTGTTGCGACCAATGACGACGCTCGTCTTGTCGTTTCGTCTGCCGCCGACCGTGGATCCGCAACGTGCGGCAAAGGCCGTGAAGGAAACGCTCGAGCGCGATCCGCCTTACGGCGCGCACGTGTCCTTCGACGTCGAATCGAGCATGGGCGGGTGGAACGCACCGGCGAACGAGCCTTGGCTCGAGGCTGCCGTGCAATCGGCTTCGCAGGCCTGTTTCGGCAAGGATGCGATGTACATGGGAACGGGCGGCAGCATCCCGTTCATGGGCATGCTCGGCGAGAAGTTTCCGGGTGTTCAGTTCGTCGTCACCGGCGTGCTCGGTCCGCACTCGAACGCCCACGGTCCCAACGAGTTTCTCGATATCGAGACCGGCAAGAAAGTCACGGCGTGCGTGTCGCACATCATTGCGGCGCATGCTCGTCGGCGCTGATGCGCCGTGCAGGTTGCAGGCGACAGGCCACAACCTACAGTCGGGCTCGGGGCGTGGGGCTTGGGCAAGAAGAAATGCGCGCAAGCGCGCGCCTCTTCCTTCAGTCTTCAGTCTTCAGCCTGCCGATCAGCTCGCCAGCGGATTCGGCTGCGCGTTTTTCTTTACGTACGTCCATACATCGGCGAAAGCGGCGGTGATATTGCCGCGCGCCGTATCGACGACCGGAAACTCTTCGGTCAACTCGTCGATGCGGGCGACGTTCCTCGGCTTGCCTTTCGGGAATTCGCTGCGGGTCGTGAACAGTACTCGGCCTTCGACGGGAATGTCGCCTGTCAGCAGTCGCACGGCCGCCATGCGGTCGTACAGCGCATGCTGCGGATTCGGGAACGTGAAGCGGTGCTTCTTGCCGATGACGGTCCACTCCACCATCTGATCGCCGCCGAACACAGCCCCTGGATGATCGAGCAGATCGACGACCAGCAACCCGCGTTGAGTGAGTAGCAAGTAATGGATGTGGATATGCCCGCCATTGCCGTTCGGGACGAGCACGTTCTTGAGCATCTCGTAGGCGACGCACGAGATCGCCGCATCGATCGCCTTGCGTGCGCGGTACGCACGAAACCGGATGTAGCCCCACGCGAGCACCGCAGCGGCAAGGACGCCTCCGGCGACCGGCCACGTCCACGGCGGTATCTCGATCGGCAGTTGCTGCATATCAGCTAGCACGCTGTAGCTCGGCCCTCAACGCAGCGAGGGTCGGTTCGAGTTCCTTCTCTTGCCGAGGCAGCGCCAGCAAGGCAGCCAGGCTTGGCGGCACCTCGACCTCGTAGCCGATTTGCGGTTCTACCACTTCGTTGAATTTTGCCGGATGCGCGGTCGCGACGATGACCCAATGGCCCTTGGCGCCGCGCGACAGCAACCGCCGATAGACCTTCGCTGCGGTCGCGGTATGCGGACACCACACCTGGTGCAACTCGTGCGAATCGCGGCGAATCGTCGCACGAATCTCGATATCGTCGACGCTCGATGCACCGATCTGCATCTGCAGCTCCTCGAAATCCGGATGCAGGGCGCGCAGCCGCTCCATGTTGCTCGGGTTCCCCACGTCCATGGCCGTCGCGAGCGTCCGAACGCTGGGTTGCGGAACCCACTCGCCGGTACGCAAGAACTCCGTGACCGTTTGATTCGCGTTCGTCGCCAACACGATCTCGCCGATCGGCAACCCGATGTGCCGCGCCCAAATGCAGGCGAGCGAATTGCCGAGATTGCCCGACGGAATGATGAAGTTGGCGCGCTTGCCGGTTTCCCGCCACAGCTCGAGACCGGCCTTCGCGTAGTACACCATCTGCGGCAAGAGTCGTCCGATATTGATGCTGTTCGCCGAGGACAGCTCGTGCGTCTCGGCGAGCGCCGGATCGAGGAAAGCCTCCTTCACCATGCGCTGGCAATCGTCGAACGTGCCGTGAACGCAGAACGTCCGCACATTGTCGCCCCAGCACGCCAGCTGCTGAGCTTGCCGCTGCGAAACCTGGTCCTTCGGATACAGCACCACGACTTCGAATCCGGGCCGCCGATGGAACGCTGCTGCGACCGCTCCTCCCGTATCACCGGAGGTCGCCACCAGAATCGTCAGCTTCTTCTTCGCGCCGCGGCGGATGCGCGAGAGCGCAGCCGCAAGGAATCGCGCTCCGTAGTCCTTGAACGCGGAGGTCGGACCGTGAAACAGCTCCAGCACAGACGCAGGCGACGGCGCGCCGTGCAGCGCCTTAACGGGCGTTGGGAAGTTGAAGGCTTCGCGGCAGATATCGCCGATCTCGGCCGCGAGCGGATCGCCCTCGACGAACGGTGCCAACAAACGCTCGCCGATCTCGGGCATTTCGTACAGATCGCTGAATTGATGCGCGACGAAGTGCGGGAACGGATCGGGAATGTAAAGCCCGCCGTCCGGTGCAATGCCTCGCGAGATCGCTTCCGTGAGTCCGACGCGGTGCTGAGAGTTGCGGGTACTGATGTACTGCATTTGGGTCGTTTGTTGTGGTTCTATTCCACGTGCGCACCGATGGCATCGAGCGTGGAGATCCACGCATCGCTCGCAAGCCCGTGCGCCTTGAAGCCTGCGACCATCGCATCGCGAATGCGCTCCGCATGCGGTTGCTCGCACCAGGCGAACACCGTAGGACCGGCGCCCGAGATCGAGCAGCCCAGCGCACCGTTCTGCATCGCGCCATCCTTCACGGCTTGAAAGCCTGGGATCAGAACCTTGCGTTGCGGCTCGATGATGACGTCCTCGAGCGATTCGCGGATGAGGCGCAAGTCGTTCGTGAAACAGCCGGTCAAGAAGCCGGCGAGGTTTGCGGACTGCCAAATCACGTAGGACAGATCGATCGAACGGTTGAGGATCTCGCGCGCCGCACGCGTCGAGAGCGTCATATGCGGATGAACCAGCACGCAACGGATCTCGGACGGCACGGGGATTTGTTTCACGTTCGGGTTGTCGATGCCGACCGTCAGCACCAGGCCGCCATACAGCGAGGGCGCGATGTTGTCGACATGTACCGCGCCGCTTGCGACCGCTTCGCCCTTCATTGCGAACTTGAGCAGCTCGAGCTTGCCGAGCGAGCTCGGCAGCAATGCGTTGGTAGCAACAACCGCAGCAACTGCCGACGCGGCGGAGCCGCCGAGACCCGAGCCGAGCGGGATCCCCTTCTCGATCGTCAACTCGACGCCGAAGTCGAGCCCGAGATCGCGCACCATGCTGAGCACGGCCATGCCCGCCGTGTTTTTCTCCGGATCGAGCGGCAGATCCGACACCAGACCGTGAATGCGCGCTATCCGCACATCGGGATGCGGGAGGCGTTTTGCAGTGACCCGATCGCCGATCGCCTGAAAGCTGTGTCCGAGCACGTCGAAGCCGACGGCCACGTTGCCGACGCTTGCCGGCGCAAACGCTGTTGCAGATTGCTTTGTCACAGTTTCGCGCCCAAGTAGGCACACACTCGCAGGAGATCGGCGAAAACGCCCCCGGCAGTGACTTCCGGTCCGGCGCCGGGTCCTTGCACGACGAGCGCGTTCTCGTTGTACCGACGCGTAATGAAGCGCACGACATTGTCGGTCAGATTGATGTTCGCGAACGTGTGCGAACGCTCGAGCTCCACCACGCCGACCGACGCCTTGCCCGTGGCGGCATCGAGCGAACCGACGTAGCGAAGCACGCGATTGCGGGCACGCGCCGCTTTCAGGCGCTCCGCCATTGCCGCATCGAATTCCGGCAGACGATCCAAGAACTCCTCGACCGAGCACGACGCCAGAGCAGGCGGCACGAGGCTCTCGACCTGCACATCCTTCATTTCGAGCTTCAAACCCATCTCGCGGCCGAGAATGATGAGCTTGCGCGCGAAATCCACACCCGCCAGATCATCGCGAGGATCGGGCTCTGTGTAGCCCTTGGCCTTGGCGGTCCGTACGATCGCCGAGAACGGCTCCGTTCCATCCCAAACGTTGAACAGGTAGGCGAGCGTGCCGGAAAGAATGCCTTCCACACGCTGGATCTCATCGCCGGTATCGCGAAGATCGCGCAGCGTTTGGATGATTGGCAGTCCGGCACCGACGGTTGCCTCGTAAAGATAGTGCGCCCCACCCTGTCTGCGCGCTTCTTGCAGACGGGCGTAGAAATCCAGGTCGGCACTGTTCGCCTTCTTGTTCGGCGTCACGATGTGAATCCCGCTCGCCAACCAGCCGGGATAGCGTTCTGCGACCTCCGCGCTTGCGGAGCAATCGATGATGACGGCGTGCGGTAAGTGATCTGCATGAACGTGCTCGGCGAACTTCGCGAGATCCGCCGGAACATTGTTGGCGTTGAAGACATCGCGCCAACGGTTCAATGGAATTTCGCCATTGGCCAGGTGCATCCGCTGCGAGGTCATGATGCCGCGGACGCGCAGATCCACCTTCATCTCGCGCGACAAGTGATCGATTCGCGCTGCCAATTGATCGAGCAGGACGCCGCCGACGACGCCGGGGCCGATGAGGCCGATCGAAATCGTGTGCGGAGAAAGATAGAAACTCGAATGCACCGAACGCAGCGCGCGCGCCGCCTGCTTGCTGTCGACGACGACGGAGATGTTGCGCTCCGAGGCGCCTTGAGCGATCGCCCGCACGCTGACGGCCGCGCTGCCGAGCGCGCCGAACACCTTGGCGGCAACGCCGTGCGCGCCAGCCATCCCGTCGCCGACGACCGCGAGAATGCTGCAAGCGTTGGTGACCTCGACGCTCTGGATCTGACCGAGCCGCAATTCGCTGTCGAACGCTTGCCGTACGACCGCTTCCGCGCGCGCAGCCTCGACTTCGGGGATCGCGAAACAGATCGAGTGCTCTGAGCTCCCTTGGGAGATCAAGATGACGGAGATGCCGTGATCGCGAAGCGCGCCGAACAATCGATGCGCGGTGCCCGGCACGCCGATCATCCCTGCCCCCTCGACGTTGACGAGCGCCACTTTGTCGATGCTCGTGATGCCCTTGACGAGAAGCGAGGAATTCGACTTCTCGCAGATCAGCGTGCCTGGCTTTTCAGGTGCGAAGGTATTGCGAATCCAGATCGGGATGCTCTTGGCGACCGCCGGTGCCATCGTCTGCGGATGAATGACTTTTGCGCCGAAGTACGCGAGCTCCATCGCTTCGTTGTACGACAACGAGTCGATGACCTTCGCGTCCGGAACGAGTCGCGGATCGGCACTCAGCACACCGTCCACATCGGTCCAGATATGGATTTCCTTGGCATCGAGCAGCGAGCCGAAGATCGCAGCGGAGAAATCGCTGCCGTTGCGCCCGAGCGTCGTCTGCAAGCCCTGCTGGTCCCGGGCAATGAATCCCGTGATGATGAGCGTCGCGATCGTATCGCGCGGCACAACTTTGGCGATGTTCTCGCGCGCAATGTCCCATTGCACGGCGGGACCGAGCGGGCCCCACTGCACGGTGAGAATATCCCGTGCATCGATCCACTCGACTTTGCCCGGACGGCGACCGCGCGCGCGCAAATATGCGCTGAACAGCCGTGTCGACCAGATCTCGCCGTACCCGGCGATCAGATCGCGAATGGTTTGCGAGGCCGAGCGGATGAGGCGAACCGTTTGCAGGATGCCGTAGATGTCGCGGCAGTCGCGCTCGAGCGTTTCGAGAAACCGCGTGCGGGCCTCGCCGCTGAGCAGTGTATCGGCGATGAGTTGATGCCGCTGTCGGACTTGCTCGATCCGTACCTCGAGATCCGGCTCCTGCGCTTCGGCAGCGGCGACGAGATTAAGCAGTGCATCGGTGACGCCGCGGCAGGCCGACAGCACGACGCCCAGGCGCGGATGCGGATCCTCTTCGAGGATCTTCGCCACCCGCTCCATACAGGCGGCGTCGGCGACGCTCGAGCCGCCGAACTTATGTACTCGCCATCGGTCCACGGGGCCTACGCTTCTCTTCGGTTGTAGTGATGCATTTCGAGTTGCGCAGCCATCCGCCCGCCGCCCAAAAGGCGGCGGCGAAAAACGGCGAGAACACTCGAACTTCGGGAGAGCGACACTCTACTGACAGGTCCTGCAGGCGGCAAGCCAGCCGGTCGCAGATTGCATACCGTCCGTCGCCCGGCCTATCGCCCTTGACTTGGTGCGGTTCTGCCGAATGCCAGGACAGAAGCAGCTTCCTCGACCGATTGGGGCGCGTCGGCATTTGCGAAGCTGATCGTCTCTCCCGGATCGGGCTCGGTCGCGGGAGTCTCCGCCGCGTTCGTCCGGTAGAGCACGCGCACCGGTCCGATCTGAATCAAATCCCCGTCGCGAAGCGTCCAGCGCAGGATGCGGCGGGAGTTCACGACCAGACCGTTCGTACTACCGAGGTCGAGCAGAATGTCCTGCTTGCCGTCGCGCAAGATCAGCGCGTGATAGCGGCTCACGAAGACGGAGTCGATGCGCACGTCGGTTTCCTCGCCGCGTCCGATCAGCACTCGATCCGCAGTCAACGCAATTTCCCGGTCAGGCGAGCCCTGCAAGCTCACGATCAGTTTCGCCTCCGGTCGCGGATCGCGCGGCGGTGTCGGACGCTGCAGAACGGCCGGCAGAGCACGATCGCGCAAACCGACATCGTCGATCGCGCGCTCGAGGACCTCCGACGTGACGTTCGATGCCTGCTGCTCCATCGCAAGCGTGAGCGCCCGCTCGCACAGGCGGTTGATGTGCGCAGGAATGCCGCCCGTGCACGCGTGAATTTGCGGCATGAGCGTGTAAGGCATCAGTGCGTCGGGGTTGGTAGCGCCTTTGGCACGCAAGCGATGCGCGACGTAGGCTGCCGTTTGATCGTCGCTCAGCGGCTCCAAGTTGAAGCGCGGCACCGTTCCCGCCGTAAGCTCAGCCATTCTCGGCGACTCGAGCACGTGCATGAGTCCGGCCTGCCCCAGCAGCAGCAGCTTCAGTACGCGCTGCCCTTCATGTTGAACCGCCGCGAGAGCCCGCACTTCTTCCAGCACCGAAGGATGCATGTTCTGCGCGTTTTCGACGATCAACACGCACAGCCGGCCCGTCGTCGCCTGATGTTCCAAGAAGCGCTCGGCAAGCCGACGACGATCCGTCTTGTCGTCGGGCCCTAGCGGGATACCGAACTGCTCCAGAACCTGGAGCAGGAAGTCGCGCGCGGAAATGTGTTCGCGGCTAACCGCTGCGGCGACGACCCGCTCGTCCAGCTCGGCGAGGAACCTGGAGATCAACAGGCTCTTGCCGCAGCCTTGGGGAGCGGTAATGACGCCGAGCCGCGCACCGCTCCAGAGCGTACGGCCCAAAAACTCGATTGCGCGCAGGTGTTGGTCGCTGGGGAAGAAGAAGCTTGCGTCGTCGTCCGGACCGAAAGGGTTGCCGCTCAAGCCCAACGTGGCGGTCCAAGGATCGGATAACGCGGTTGAAGTCATCGCCGCAAGCGTTTGTCATCGAATCGAAGCGTCGAGAGCACGCCGCCGTACGTCCCGCCTCGGCCGGCGCGCCCACATCCCGGCAGCAGCCCTGCCGAGTCCCTTCCAAATCCCCGATAAGGCGTGTCAGCAAATCCGACAATAAGCTGTGCGGGTTGTCCGCACAAGTCGATGAATCGCGACGCGCTCGCAGCAATGTTGGGAATGGTGGGTCGGGTGGGAATCGAACCCACGACCAATGGATTAAAAGTCCAGTGCTCTGCCAACTGAGCTACCGACCCACTGGAGAAAAGCGGCTGGCAGTTCGCGAGCCCGGCCCAGCCGCAGGCTGGTGCAGCGGGTCGCCAAGTGCTAGGGCGTTTCGAGGGGCGCGCATGATACCGAAACTGTCGGCGCAGTTCACCGGAAGTATCGCGTCGGATCCGGCACGCCGGCAGCCGCAAACCCCTCGCGCCTCAGACGACATGCGTCGCAGCGCCCGCACGCACGGCCGTCGTCATCAGCCTGGTAGCACGAGACGGTCAATCCGTAGTCGACGCCTAGCTCGACGCCGCGCCGAATGATCTGGGCCTTCGTGAGGTCGACGAGCGGCGCCACGATCCGAAACGCCATGGTGCCCTCGACGGCGGCCTTCGTCGCCAGATTTGCCACCTTCTCGAACGCTTCGATGAACGCCGGCCGGCAGTCCGGGTAGCCCGAATAATCGACCGCATTCACGCCGATATGAATCTCACCGGCGCCGAGCACTTCGGCCCACCCGAGCGCCAGCGCGAGCATGACGGTGTTACGCGCCGGCACGTACGTGACCGGAATGCCGATCTGCGGTGCCTCGGGCACCTCGATCGAAGGATCGGTCAAGGCGGACCCGCCGATCCCGCCCAAATCGATGCGCATCGTTCGATGCTCGACCGCCCCGAGGCTGCGCGCGATTCGTTCGGCGGCACGCAGCTCGGCGTGGTGACGCTGACCGTATTCGACGCTGAGCGCATAACACTCGAGCCCCGCATGCCTTGCGATCGCG
>ERZ777003.3784-NODE-3784-length-13899-cov-19.961211_pt1 | contig 13899 bp, 8 predicted proteins | sample MGYA00374956_ERZ777003 | MGnify/ENA primary metagenome ERZ777003 (study PRJEB29302, sample SAMN06268252) | bioreactor metagenome | isolation source: Joint BioEnergy Institute, California, USA | place: USA:Joint BioEnergy Institute, California, USA | collected... | reverse complement strand
TCAGGCTCTTCTTGTCGTTGCGCGTGATCGCGTTCGAGATCGCATTGACGATGAAACGCGGGCTGACGCCCGTGAGCCCCTCGTCGGGCGCTTCTGCACGCAATCGTTGCACTTCCGTCTCGGGAAACCCTTCGACGCTCTCGCCCGCATAAAGCCGTACTTTCTTGGACAGATCGAGCCCTTCGCGCTCCGGCTTGACCAACCGCGTCAGGACGGCAAATACAGCGGCCACGCGCAGCGCATGCGGATCGAGGTGCACGTCGCGGAAAGCCGGCGCCGCCGATACGAGCTTCGTGTAGATCCGCGCCTCTTCCATATAAGAAAGCGTGTACGGGACCTTCACGATGACCATGCGGTCGAGCAGGGCCTCGTTCTCTTTTTCCTGCAAGAACTTCTGGAATTCCGCGAGGTTGGTGTGCGCCAAAATCGTTTCGTCGAGATAAATCAGCGGGAAGCGCGCGACCTTGACGTTCTTTTCCTGAGTCAGCGTCAACAATAGGTACAGAAATTCACGCTTGACCTTCAGGATCTCGATCATCTCGAGCACGCCGCGGCTTGCGGCGTACACGGCGCCCGACCAAGACCATGCGCGCGGATCGCCCTCGTCGCCGTATTGCGCGACCTTGGACAGGTCCACCGAACCGACGAGGTCCGCCAGATCCGCGGTCGTCGGATCGTGCGGTGCATAAGTGCCGACACCGACACGCGCCGCTTCCGACAGGAAGATGCGTTCGACGGGCATGCGCAGGAAGTCGCCTTCGAACTCGCGTTCGAGGCGATCGCGCGCCCATGGGCTCAGCTCGCCGCGGATTTCGACGCCGTAGGTGTCGCGAAACTCTCCGCGCAGGCTGGCCGGAATCAAATTGAGCGGCGACTCGTGCATCGGCGAGCCTTGCAGCGCGTAAATCGCGCCCTCGTCCGTATGGCTGTACTCCTCCAAGCCGCGCTTGATGAGGATCGCCATCGTCGATTTACCGCCGGACGGCGGGCCTAGCAGCAGAAGGAGTCGGCGGCCAACATCGGAGCCTGCGGCTGCGGCCTTGAAATAGTCCACGACTCGGCCGAGTGCGTCGTCGATGCCGAAGAGCTCGCGTTTGAACAACTCCTTGGGCCCGGCGCTTTCGCCGTTCGTGGCGTTGCGCCCGAACCAACAGAGCATGTCCCACAAGTACTCGTGGCTCGTGCGCGCCAGTTGGCGGGCATTGCCGGGAACGATCGTGCGCAGGAACTCGCCGAACGTGCCCGACCAATGTTGGGCGCGGTGATGTCGGCTGTAGGCGCTCAAGGCCTCAACGAAGCTCTCGCCGCGCTGGCCGTTATTGCCGTTGCGTTGCGAGCTCGAGCTGGGGCTGTCTGAATGCATCGAACCGCCCTCCAATTACGATTCCAGTGTGACGACTTTTGTGACCGCGTGTGTGAGCACGCGTTCACGAATCCTTGATGCGATATCAATGGCGAATCGCATCGGGATGTGTCGATTGAAGTACGCCGTCATAGCTCGACGCACCATGCCTCCGACGCCCAAACGGACGTAAGACAAAGACTGATCCATTGGGGAACATGTTCCATCGATCGTTGCGCCACACAGGTGCACATGAGCAGTGCCCAAGAGCGGTCGGGGTGGAAAAAGATGTGTGAAACCCACTGCGACTCGCTGGAATGGAGTCTGACCACGCAACGTCGCGCATGCCTACGAGGAGCGTGCGGAACATAACTCCCTGATTACTCCCTTCGCGCCGATCTTGCAATGCGATTCATTGCTGAGCGTGTTGCACGCGGCATGCCAGCAACATCAAGTGTGATGCGCGTCTAGTCGGAGGGCATATCGAGCGGCCGTTCGACGCGCAGGCCGCTGAATCGATGCTGAATGTCGACGGGAGCGAGGACGTCGAGCGATAAGAGTGCGGGAACGGGGATGCGCTGTCGATTTTTTCGAAACAGGCGGCGCTCTAGCCGTTTTCGCGGGCGTTGAGCGGCCGCCCGCGGCCGACCAGCCCTTGCGAGCTAGGCGGCCGCAGTGACGGCGGAGTTGAGCTCGAGACCGAGCGCTTCGCGCGCGACATCGTCCACGCGTTCGCAGAACACGAACTTGATTTCTTCGCGGACGATTTGCGGCACTTCCTCGAGATCCTTCTGGTTACGGGCCGGCAACAACACCTTGCGGATGCCCGCGCGGTGCGCAGCGACGACCTTCTCCTTGATGCCGCCGACTGGCAGCACCAGGCCGCGCAGGCTGATTTCGCCTGTCATTGCCAAGTCGCTGCCGACCGTCTTGCCCGACATCAGCGAGACGAGGGCCGTGAACATTGCAACGCCTGCGCTCGGGCCGTCTTTCGGGATGGCGCCGGCCGGCACGTGAATGTGCACGTCGCTCTTTTCGAACAGCGAAGCATCGATACCGAGCTTTCCAGCCTGCGACTTCACGAGCGACAAAGCAGCTTGGGCGCTCTCTTTCATCACATCGCCCAACTGACCGGTCAGGATCAGCTTGCCGCTGCCTGGCACGCGCGTCGCCTCGATGAACAGGATGTCGCCGCCGACCGGCGTCCAGGCAAGACCGGTCGCCACACCGGGCACGCTCGTCCGCATCGCAACTTCGTTTTCGAAGCGCGGCGGGCCGAGAATCGGCTGGATGTCGTCGACATCGATCGACTGTTGCGTGATCGCACCCTCGGCGATGCGCACGGCGACATGTCGCAGCACGGAGCCGATTGCCCGTTCGAGATTGCGCACGCCGGCCTCGCGTGTGTAGTCGCGCACGATCTTCCGGAGCGCATCGTCGCTGATCGATGCCTGTTCGGCCGTGAGCCCGTTCGCTTCGAGCTGACGGCGGACCAGATAGCGCTTGGCGATCTCGACCTTTTCGTCCTCGGTGTAGCCGGTGAGCTCAATGATCTCCATGCGGTCGCGCAGCGGACCCGGGATCGTGTCGAGCACGTTCGCCGTGGCGATGAACATGACCTTCGACAGATCGAACGGCAGCCCCAGGTAATTGTCCCGGAACGTATTGTTCTGCTCGGGATCGAGCACCTCGAGCAGGGCCGACGACGGATCGCCGTGGATGCCGGCGCCCAGCTTGTCGATTTCGTCGAGCATCAGCACCGGATTGCGCGTACCGGCTTTGCGAATCGCCTGAATGATGTTGCCGGGCAATGCGCCGATATAGGTGCGCCGGTGGCCGCGAATTTCTGCCTCATCGTGCACGCCGCCCAAGCTCACGCGTGCGAACTTGATGCCGAGCGCGCGGGCGATGCTCTGGCCGAGCGAGGTCTTGCCGACGCCGGGTGGGCCGACGAAGCACAGAATCGGGCTGCGGCCTTGCGGGTTCAGCTTGCGGACGGCCAGGTACTCGATGATGCGGCGTTTGATCTTCTCCAGGCCGTAGTGGTCCTCGTCGAGCACGCGGCGCGCATTGGCGATGTCGATCGTCTCCTCGTCGAGCTTCGTCCACGGGAGTTGGATCATCCAATCGAGCCAGGTGCGCAGCATCGAATATTCGCCGCTCGCATCCGGCATGCGCTCGAGCCGCTTGAGCTCCTTGAGCGCTTGCTCCTTCGCCTCCTCGGGAAGGCCGGCCTTTTCGATCGCGTCGCGAAGCTCTGCAATTTCCTCGTTGCTGTCGTTGTCTTCGCCGAGCTGCTTCTTGATCTGGCGAAGCTGCTCGCGCAGCAGCGCTTCCTTGTGGCGCTCGTCGATCGCCTCGCGGGTCTGTTCTTCGATCTGCCGCTGCAGCCGCAGGACCTCGATGCGCTTCGATAGCAACGAAGCGACGCGCTCGAGCCGGTCCTTGAGCTCGATGGTCTCGAGCAGCTCCTGCTTCTCCGCCACCTTGATGTCCATGAAGCTCGCGACGAGATCGACGAGCGTCGAAGGCGACTCAACGGCTTGAATCGCGTTGGAAAGCTCCGCAGGCGCCTGCGGCAGCAGCGAAATGGCTTCGGCCGCCAAACGCTTCAGATGCAGCGCGCGCGCTTCGATCTCGGGCGTCGTCGCAGGCGGCTCGCTCACGTATTCCACGCGAGCGAGCATGAAAGGCAGGCCTTCCTGGAAATCGAGCACGCGGAAGCGGCGCTCGCCTTGCACGACGAGGTGGTGCGTGCCGTCGGGCGCAGTCACATAGCGCACGATGTTCGCGACCGTACCGATCTTGTGAAGATCGTCCGGCGTCGGCACTTGCGTCTCCGGGTCGTGCTGCAACAGAAAACCGATCTTGCTTTCCGTGCGTACGGCCTCCTGAGCGCCGGCCAACGAACGCTCGCGGCTGATGGCGACCGGCAGCACGGTGCCCGGAAACAGCACGAGGTTGCGCACCGGCAGGATGATCAGCATGTCATCCGAGATGCGCTTCGTCTGCTCTTCTGCAGCAGCCGTCTCGTTCTCGTTCAAATTGGTTTCGCTCATTGCTTCTCCACCCGCGGTCGACGGGACTCCTATCGCTTGGTCAGCCGCAACACGAGGCATCCATTGACGAACGACTGTTCCATCAGCTCGTAGGTACCGGCCGGAAGCGCGATCTGTCTCTCGAAACGTCCGTACGGGATTTCCAAGCGATGTACGGCCGTGGTCTGCGCATTCAATGGGGGCGCGCGCAGCGCAGTGACGAACAGCGCGCCGTGTTTCACATGGACTTGCACGCGGTCGGGCGAAACGCCCGGCAGCGCGACGGTCACCTGCACATCGGGGTCGCAAGCCACGATGTCCACAGGGGGCTCCCACCGAGGCTGGGATTGCACGGCATGCCCGAATGCAAAGAACTGCCGCTGCAAACGCTGAGCGCGTTCCAGCAATTCGAAGGCTTCGGCCCACATCCAGGAATGGGGGTTTCGGGTGCTCATGCGCAGGCGCTCGTATCCGACATGAGCGGTAGGTTGGGATCGGTGAAGGGCTAATCAAGCGCCGGCCGTGGCGCTCGACGGAATGCAAGCGACTGACCGCACCGATCCCCTAATATTCGCGACCCCGAAGTCGATTTCTGTCATTCGATGTCCCGATTCGACGCCGCCTTTTACCGTCGCTTCTATTTGGACCCCCGCACTCGCGTCACGACACGGGAAGAAATGGCCCGACGGGCGCAAATGATCGCGGCGCTCGTGCGCTACCTCGACATTCCGGTGAAAAGAATCTGCGATGCCGGCTGCGGCCTCGGATTACTGCGCCGTCCGTTGCTCCGCGCGTTCCCGGGGGCGTACTACCTCGGGGTCGAGGCGAGCGAATACTTGTGTAAGCGCTACGGCTGGAAGCACGGCTCCGTCGCCGATTTCACTGCACCGGGTCAGTTCGATCTCATCGTTTGTTATGACGTGCTGCAGTACCTGAGCGACCGGGAGGCCGCGCGCGCCATCGAAAACCTGGCACGGCTATCGCGCGGTGCGTTCTATTTCCACGCGCCGACCGTCGAGGATTGGCGGCGCAATGCGGATCGCTCGTGCAGCGACGACGCGATTCGGCTCCGCGAAGCGGAGTGGTATCGCAAACGGCTTGCGCGTTTTTTCAATTACGTCGGTTTCGGGCTGCACGTGCGGCGGGGTATACCTTTCGTCCAATGGCAACTCGAGAAGCCGTTCTCTGCTGCTCGAACTCGCTGATTCGTACGCTCGTTCGTCTTGCCGCGCTGCGTTTCGCGCATCTCGTGCGCAACCTTTTCGCATTCTCGCGCGTCGACTGCTGCCTCGATGTCGGCCGCGCATGAGCTCATGCGTCCTTGGAATGCCCAGGGCGCGCATTTCACCTGCGAATAGTCCTACTCGGCCGTCACGTGAGCCGGTTTTGCGTTCGCAGCGTTGCCGGCAGCAGATCGAATTCTCATGGCCGAATGGCTCAGCCCGGCGATTCGCGAGGTCCCGTCATGAGATTCATTCCTGCGCTCACGTTGATCCCAGCGCGCGAGTCCGCGAAAGTAACGCCCAACATGAGGCATGAGCATGAAACGAAGACAACCGGGCAAGGCTCGCGTGTCTTCGCTCTTGAAGGGTTACGAACATGGGCAGTTCAACGAGACATCGATGGCTGGCGCTTGCAGCGTCGCTCGCGATGGCCGCGCCCGTTGTTACGACGGGTGCGGAACCCGAGCCCGCAGTGAGCGGCGTTAGGCTGCAAATCGACAACGACTTGTTCGCGGGCGGCGAGCGCGATCGCGACTACACGGGAGGCCTTGCGTTCTCCTTCTCGGGAACGGATGCGCGCGACCGTTACTTGTCCCTCGATCCTGCGCTCGCAGCGATCGATCGGGTTACCTCGCCGGTCGAAGTGGCGGACACATATCACTCGAGGCAGATCGGTTTGATGGTTTTCACGCCGCGCGATGTCTTGAGTGCCGCGCCTGTATACGATGACCGACCCTACGCGAGCCTGCTGTTCACCACGAATCAACGGGTACGCGTCGGCACCGACTCGCGCACTGCGTGGACCAGCGCGCTCACGGTCGGTGTGCTGGGGCTCTCGCTCACGGAGAGGCTGCATGGCGCAGTGCATGACGTCGTCGGGTCGGAGCGTCCGCGCGGTTACGCGCATCAGATCTCGGCCGGCGGCGAGCCGACGGCACGCTACACGCTCGCACGTCATCACCTACTCGTGGCCCATCCGAGCGCGCAGCTCGACGTGAAGGCGACCGTGCAAGGCAGCGTCGGGTACCTGACCGAAGCGAGCGGTGCGCTGACCGTGCGTTACGGAAAGTTCACGACCCCGTGGTGGAGTTACGCGCCCGAGTTGACCGACTACATCGCGGCGCCGATGCCGGTGGATGCGCGTCGTACGCAACCGGAAGTGTATTTGTTTGCCGGTGTGCGCTTGAAAGCGCGCGCATACAACGCATTTCTGCAGGGCCAATTCCGCGAGAGCGACGTGCGGTACTCGTTCGACGAGATCAGGCCGATCGTCGCCGAGGCGTGGATCGGATTCGTGACGCAAGTTTTGGAGAACACTCAGGTGAGCTACACGCTCAATTACCAGACGGCGGAGCTACGCCACGGCCCGGCGAACCGCGACGCTTTCTGGGGAGCAGTGCAGCTGAGCCACAACTTCTGAGGCTGAAGACGGAAGACTTGATGGATGAGCGCGCTCTCGCGCGGATTGCCCAAGGCGTTAAGCCCGCCTTCAGCCTTCAGTCTTCAGCCTAAGGTGAAACGTTTTACGCGCTGGTTTTCCTCTGTCGAAGACCCCCCCCCGCTTGGCCCGCCTTGTGCGGGCCTCTTTTTTATGAGCTACGGCCGGGACGCTGCGGGCCGTGTCGCCGCTTGCGGCGTTCGTGCTCCGACTTCGGCGAGCCTTTGGTTCGTTGAGGCAGCGCGGTTCCTTTGAGGCCGGTGTGCTGAGTCCGGAAGCGGTGCGTCGGGAGGCGGCGGCCTTCCGGAGCATCGCCCGTTCCCTCAGGCTGCCACGCCGGCACCAGTTGATGCTTGCCCGGGCCGATCAGATCTGCGCGGCCCATGCGTCGCAGCGCTTCGCGCAAGATCGGCCAATTGTTCGGATCGTGGTAGCGCAAGAACGCCTTGTGTAGACGACGTACCTTGAGCCCTTTCGGAATGTGCACCTCTTCCGAGGTGCGCGTGACTTTCTTGAGCGGATTCTTCCCCGAATGCCACATCGCCGTAGCCGTCGCCATCGGCGAGGGCAGGAAGGCCTGCACCTGATCCGCGCGGAAGCCGTTGCGCTTCAGCCATAGCGCCAACTCGAGCATGTCCTCGTCCGTCGTGCCCGGATGCGCGGCAATGAAATAAGGAATGAGGTACTGCTCCTTGCCGGCTTGCTTCGAGTACTTGTCGAACAGCTCCTTGAACCTGTAGTACGTGCCGATGCCCGGCTTCATCATTTTCGAGAGCGGGCCTTCGGAAATCGCTTCCGGAGCGATCTTCAGATAACCGCCGACGTGATGTTGCACGAGCTCCTTCACGTACTCGGGCGACTCGACGGCCAGGTCATAGCGTACGCCCGAGCCGATCAGCACCTTTTTGATCCCCGGCAGCGTACGAGCGCGCCGATACAGCTTGATGAGCGGCGAGTGATCGGTGTTGAGGTTCGGGCAGATGCTCGGATACACGCACGACGGCTTGCGGCACGCCGCTTCGATCTCGCGCGACTTGCACGCGAGGCGATACATGTTCGCGGTCGGTCCGCCGAGATCCGAGATCACACCTGTGAAGCCGGGCACCGTGTCGCGAATCGTCTCGATCTCTTTGATAACCGAATCCTCGGAACGATTCTGAATGATGCGTCCCTCGTGCTCGGTGATCGAACAGAACGTGCAGCCGCCGAAACAGCCGCGCTGAATCGCGATCGAGAAACGGATCATCTCGTAGGCCGGAATCTTCGCGTTGCCGTACGCCGGATGCGGCACGCGCCGATACGGCAGCTCGTAGATCGCATCCATTTCTTTCGTCGTGAGCGGAATCGGCGGCGGATTGAGCCACACATCGACATCGCCGTGCCGCTGCACGAGCGCGCGCGCATTTCCCGGATTCGATTCCATGTGCAGGATGCGCGAAGCGTGCGCATACAACACCGGATCGTCGCGCACCGCCTCGAACGACGGCAGACGAATCACTGACCGCGCACGGTCGGCAGTCGGGACGTGGCGGTAGAAGCGGACGATTTTTGCAGGACTCGGGGCTTGGGGCTCGGGGCTTGGGGTAGAGACAGACTCCCCGTTCGACTCAGCAGCCTCGTCACTCCTAATAGGATCACACGCTTTGCGCGTCGCATTTTCGTTTGTAATCGCGCCGCGAGCTGCCGGCCCCACGCCCCGAGTCCCGAGCCCGGAGCCCTCATCGGCATACGGATCCTTGTGAGGCTCGATCTTCCCCGGCGTATCGATCGACGTCGAGTCGATCTCGATCCAATCGGGCGGTGTGCCGTGACGCACGAACGCCGTGCCGCGAATGTCCCGAAGCTCGGAGAGCTTTTCGCCTTTTGCGAGTCGATGCGCGATCTCGACGATTTGGCGCTCGCCGTTGCCGTAGACGAGTAGATCGGCTTTCGCATCGAGCAGGATGGAGCGGCGAACTTTCTCCGACCAGTAATCGAAGTGCGCAATGCGGCGCAGACTCGCTTCGATGCCGCCGATGACGACCGGCACATCTTTGAAGGCTTCGCGCACGCGTTGTGCGTACACGATCACCGAGCGATCCGGACGCTTGCCGCCTTCGCCGTTCGGCGTGTACGCATCGTCGCTACGAATACGGCGATCGGCCGTGTAGCGGTTCACCATCGAATCCATATTTCCGGCGGTGATGCCGAAGAACAGGTTCGGGCGACCGAGCTTCTCGAAGTCCGCAGTCGAACGCCAATCGGGTTGAGCAATGATGCCGACGCGAAAGCCTTGTGCCTCGAGCACGCGGCCGATGATCGCCATGCCGAAGCTCGGATGGTCGACGTACGCATCGCCCGTCACGACGATGATGTCGCAACTGTCCCAACCGAGCTGATCCATTTCCGCGCGCGACATGGGCAAGAACGGAGCCGTCCCGAAACGGGATGCCCAATACTTGCGGTAGGAGAAAAGATCGCGAGCGGGAGGAAGCATGGCTGCCGGCCGGGGAGTGAGGGCGCGCATCATAGCAGGCTGTAGGCTGTGGGCTGCAGGCTGTAGCTGGAGCCGCGCGAACGCGCGGCTGTGCTTAGTTGGCCCCTGCCAAACCTCCTCCGCGCGGAGGAGGAGACCGATGCGCGCAACGCACGCTGATTTCCTCCAGCCTACAGCCTACGGTCTTCAGCCTTCAGCCTTCAGTCTTCAGCCTTCAGCCTCCAGTCTATTGGCCAGCGCGCGTTTGCGCGCTGCCGCCGACACCGTCGAAACGTAAGGCGATTCCTTATCGAAAAACCGCCACGGCTTCTTGGCCCACTCGCCGGCGTAATCCACCCCTATGCGCGCCGAGCGAGCGATCTTCGGCTTGCGGAACTCGTCCGGGCGCTCGATCCAAAGCTGCGAGCGCGTCAGATCCACGCCGTTGAGACTCTTATCTATATGCATGGCCCGGCACAGCAGCCCGGGACCGTGCGTCGAATCGTCGATGCCCGCAATCGGCTCGACTGCCCGCAGCAATACCGCATGCGGCACGCCGTGGTCGGCCGTCACCACGTTCAAGCAGTGCCAGAACCCGTAGATGAAATAGACGTACGCATGGCCGGGCGGCCCGAACATCACTTCTGTCCGCGGCGTTCGTCCGCGCGCCGAGTGCGCAGCCAAATCCTGCGGACCCTTGTACGCCTCCGTTTCGACGATTCGCCCGACTTGCAAACCGCGGGGCCCGCGATGAACCAAATGCATGCCGATCAACTCGCGCGCAACGACGAGCGTTTCACGGGCGTAGAAAGAGCGCTGCAGTTTCACAGTTGGTAGTCGATAGTTGAGAGTGGATAGCGAAAGAGGCGCGAATGCACTACCGGTCGCGCAGTGAACGACCCACAGCGTAGTCGTCGACCGACGGCGTTCGATTTTCCCAGCGGCCGATCATTCACTGTCAACCACTCATTTGGGAGCAACTAGGCGGCGACGGTCTCGGCTCCGCCGCCAAATGTCCACTATCAACTGTCAACTAATTCGGCCAATTGCCGCACACCTGCATCACATCGATCTCCGCAATTTGCGAATCCGGATCGATGTGACGGAGCTTGATGCGCATGAAGTCGAGGGTGTCGCCGCGTTCGTGGAAATAGACGACTGACGTACGAGGATCGTCGCGGGAGGTGCGGGGGAGAACGAAGTCGTTGTGGCCAAGCTCTTGCACGAGCGGTCCGCAACTCAAGGTCGTGCCGCCGTACTCCACGAGGATGCGCGCGGCGGGCGCGTCGCAGTCCGTGAGCAGGCTCTTCAAGGTGATCCGAAACCGCGCGACAGGGCCGGCTTCGTAAGGGAGGATGTCGATGAACTCGCCGACCTTCACGCGCACGATCTTGCGCACGCGGTCGACTCGCTGCGAATCCGTGCGAGGCAGGTCGACGACACGGACGGTGGGGGCATCGTGGTACACGATCCCGCTCGGGACGGCGGGGCGAGCGCTGCGCTCCATGCCGAAAGCGGCCGACGAACGATGCCGCCGCCACCAGGTCGTCGCGGCCAGCAAGGCGCCGACGAACGCAATCGTGAGGCCCAGCAGCTTCGGCAGCTCGACGGTGAAATCAGTGGGCAGCGAATCCATGGCAAATCAACATCAACGCGCAGCGTTCCACACTCCGCTATCGGCAAGTGTCCGGCGTTCGTGCAGCGGCGAATGTGTGGAGCAGTGCACGCTTCGACGAAAATCCACGCGTCAGCGTTGTTGCGAGTTTCCGCGCGGATGCCCGGCATCGCTTCGGACTGCGTCACATTCGCGGGTTTCCGTAGTCGCGGCGAGCTGACGATCGGTGCGGGTTCGGTGCCGATCGCAGGGCGTCAGGCCAGGGCGGTCAGAAAATGCCCAACGCTAACCCGGCGGCCATGGTTTGGCCGAGCTCCTCGCATCGCTGCAAATCCGTTTCCGTAGGCTCGCCTTTGACGATCAGGGGCTCGGCCACCTTCTTCCATTTGTAGCCGAGCGCGATGCGTTCGATCGAGGTGACGGCGCCGGTGCCGTCGTTCCCCGCGCTGACGAACACGGCATACGGCAATCCTTCGACTTTACCTTCGACCGGATAGAACGTGCGGTCCATGAAATCCTTCACGGCGCCCGACATGTAGCCGAAGTGCTCGGGGGTACCGATCAGCAAGCCGTTCGCCCACAGCAAGTCTTCCGCGCCGGCTTGGAGCGCCGGTAGCGAACGCACTTCGATTGGCTCTCCCGATGCAGCAACGCCAGCCTGCACCGCTCTCAACAAGCGCTCCGTACGCCCGCCTGCGTGCCCGCCATAAATAATGAGAAGCCGTTTGCTCATGAGACTCGCCGTTCCTGCACGAGCGCACGTTCGCGCCTGCCTGCAAGGCGAGTCCTAGCCTACGTCTTCACGGAGTCGAAGGCGACAGCTCCAACCGGCGAAACCGCGCAGCGACGCGTGGATCGATCTCGGTCGCCGCCTCGATTCTGTCGTTTCCCGATTCGGCGAGGCCTTTCTCGATCTCCGCAATGCCGAGCCCGAACATGGCCGACGCCAGTCGCGGTTGCAGCTCGAGCGCTTCCTTGGGCCCGAGCGAAGGCGAACATCCGCCTCTCGTCGAGTAATGCAGTTCACTGGAACAAGCCGATGCTTAATCGGTCGTGCCCTTGCTGCTAGAGTCTGCGGATTCCGATCTGACGCGGGAGTTGCCATGCAAACATTTCGGACACGGGCTCTCATCGCCCCGCTCATCGCGGTTGCATTCGTCGCCGGCTGCAAACAGCGCGAACCCGAACGGCATCCGCTGCCCGAGCCGCAATCGAGTGTGCCCATTACGCCGGAAGCACAAATTGCCGCTGCGGAAATCACCGCCGATTTCCTGCGCGAACGAATCGCAACGTTTTCCTCCGACGAATTCGAAGGCCGCGGCCCGGCGACGCCGGGCGATACGAAGGCGCGGCAATGGATCATCGAGCAGCTGAAACAAATCGGTTTCGAGCCGGGCGGCGCCGACGGATCGTGGGAACAGCCGTTCGATGTCGTCGGCATCACGACGCAAATGCCGAAGCAATGGACGTTCGAACGCGGCGGCAAGAAAGAATCGTTCAAGTGGTGGGACGAGTACATCGGCTCGAGCGGCATCCAAGCCGAGCGCGGCTCGATCAAGAATGCCGAAGTCGTATTCGTCGGCTACGGCATCCAGGCGCCCGAGTACGAATGGGACGACTTCAAGGGCCAGGATCTGAAGGGCAAGGTCCTCTTGATGCTCAACAACGATCCGGATTGGGATCCGAATCTGTTCGCGGGCGAGACGCGCCTCTACTACGGCCGCTGGACATATAAATATGAGAGCGCTGCCCGTCAGGGTGCCGCCGGCGCAATCATCATCCACACGACGCCGTCGGCGGGGTATCCGTTCCAGGTCGTGCAGACCTCGTGGAGCGGCGAGCAAGTCGAGCTTCCGGCCGAGGGCGAGCCGCGCATCACGGTGCGCACATGGATGACCGAAGATGCAGCGAAGCGCCTCGTTGCGCTCGCCGGCCATGACCTGGACAAGCTCGTCGAAGCGGCGAAGTCGAAGGACTTCGCGCCGGTGCCGCTCGGCATCAAGACGTCGCTCGATTTCACGGCGAAGCTCAACCGCTCGCAGACAGCGAACGTCTACGGCGTCCTACGCGGCAGCGATCCCAAGCTCGCCGATGAATACATCATCTACACCGCGCATCACGATCATCTCGGCATCGGCGAGCCGGACGCAAACGGAGACAGGATCTACAACGGCGCAATGGACAATGCGACGGGTGTTGTGCAACTGCTCGCAATCGGCAAAGCGATGAAGGCGCTGCCGAAGCCGCCGCGGCGCTCGATCATGCTGCTGTTCGTTGCTGCAGAAGAGCAGGGGCTGCTGGGTTCGCAGTACTACGCGGAGCATCCGACCGTACCGCCCGGAAAGATCGCCGCCAATATCAACTACGACGGCGGCAACATTTGGGGCCGCGCGCGCGACATCGTTTACATCGGCATGGGCAAGTCGACGCTCGATCAATACGTCGACGCGATCGCCAGATTGCAGGATCGCAGACTCACGCCGGATCAGTTCCCCGACCGCGGATTCTTCTATCGCTCCGATCAATTCAATTTCGCGAAGATCGGTGTGCCCGCGTTGTATCTCGACACCGGCACCGATTTCATCGGCAAAGACGCAGAGTGGGGCAAGGCGCGGCTACACGAATACGAGCAGAAGCACTACCACCAGCCGTCGGATGAAATCAGCGACGACTGGAACTTCGAAGGCATGATCGAAGACGCCCAGCTCGGCTTCTACGTCGGCCTCAACATCGCGAACGCCGACGAAATGCCGACCTGGACGCCCGGCGACGAATTCGAAGCGGCGCG
>ERZ777003.3781-NODE-3781-length-13922-cov-11.787048_pt1 | contig 13922 bp, 12 predicted proteins | sample MGYA00374956_ERZ777003 | MGnify/ENA primary metagenome ERZ777003 (study PRJEB29302, sample SAMN06268252) | bioreactor metagenome | isolation source: Joint BioEnergy Institute, California, USA | place: USA:Joint BioEnergy Institute, California, USA | collected... | reverse complement strand
TCTCGATACTGGGCGTAGCAGCCGGCGTCATGGCGCTCGTGATTGCGCTCGCCATCAACAACGGCTTCCGCAACACGCTCCAGAGAAATCTGTTGGGAGCAACCGCCCACGTCACGCTGCTAGAAAAGGAGCCGCTGTACGGAATTGAGAACTGGCGCGAGCTCACGCCCAAGCTGTCGCAGCTCCCCCACGTCACGGGCGCTTGGCCGACCCTATACGGCCAGGTGTTTCTGACCGGTCCGGCCAGGTCGTCAGGCGCAATCCTGAAGGGATTGGATCTCGATTCGCAAGGATCTACCGAGGACCTGCGGCGTCACCTGAAGCAAGGCAGCATTGAGGAGATTTCAAACCCGAAGACGTTCCCCGGCCTGATCGTCGGATCCCGCCTGGCCGAGTCCACGGGCATCATTATGGGCCAGGTGATTAATGTCATCAGCCCGCAGGGCGAGCAGACGCCGTTTGGCCCGCGGCCGAGCTATCACTCCTTCCGTGTCGTTGGCATCTTCGAGTCCGGCTTCTTCGAGCTGGATAACAACTGGGTCTTCACCTCGCTGCCCGCTGCGCAAAAGGTGATGGCGGTCGGGGATGTCGCCAACGCCGTCGAAATGAAGCTCGACGATATCTACCGTGCTCCGGAGGTCTCGCAGGCGGCGGAAAAGATCGGCGGACCTGCGCTTGCGGCCACAAACTGGATGGAGCAAAACAAGCAGTTGCTCGGCGCGCTTCGGATGGAGCGTGTCGTGACAGTCATCACCATTGGCCTCATCCAGCTCGTGGCGGCTCTGAATATTCTCATCACTCTCGTAATGATGGTGATGGAGAAGCAACGGGATATCGCCATTCTCGTATCGATGGGCGCTCGCCAGGATCAGATCCGCAGGATTTTTGTCGCCCAAGGCGTACTGATCGGCGTGATCGGGACGGCGATCGGCCTCACCGCCGGCTACACAATCAGCTACTTTGCGGATCGATACCGTTGGATTCACCTCGACGAGCAGGTGTACTCTCTCAGCTTCGTTCCCTTTGAGCCTCGGTGGCCCGATGGCATCTGGGTTGCCGGAACCGCAATCTTCGTCAGCTTCATCGCAACTCTCTACCCGGCCCGAACGGCGACGCGGATCGCCCCCGCGGAGGCCCTGCGGTACGAGTAAGTGTAAACGCACCAGCCGGAATGAAGGATAGCCAATCATCGTCGAATTACCAACTGATCGTTCTGCTCTTCGCCTCTGCCATCTTTTTGGCCTGCATCGTAAGCCCTCCGTCGCTGATGGACGACGTGGATGCCGTCCAGGCGTCCATCGCGCGCACGATGCTGGAATCGGGTGATTGGGTTACGCCGCGTCTCAACGGGGTCATCTATCTGGAAAAGCCGCCGTTGAAGTACTGGATGATTGCAGGCTCTTACTGCCTGTTCGGAATCCACGACTGGGCCGCGCGCCTTCCCATCGCCTTGTCAGCGATCGCGCTTTGCTGGGTGACCGCGCGCTTCGGAGCCTGGGCTTTTGGCCGCGCCGCAGGCATGTACGCCGGCCTGGTCCTCGCGACCTGCGTAGGCCTCTTCCTCTTCACGCGGATTTTGATCGCCGATGTCATTCTAACGCTCACCATCACACTCGCTATGTGGGCGTTCCTGAGAACCGTGGACGAAGATGAACCCAGACCTCGTTTGTGGGCGCACATCATGGCGCTAAGCATCGGTTTGGGGCTGCTGTTGAAGGGCTTGATCGCCGCGGTCTTTCCGGTTGCTGCCGGCGTTTTGTATCTCTGCTTCACCCGGCGATTGTTCGATGCGGCCACGTGGCGCCGGCTGCGGCCGTTCTCGGGAGCCGCCATCATTTTCGCGGTCGCGGCGCCATGGCACATTCTTGCGACGCTGCGAAATCCTCCGTATTTCGACTTCACGCTGTCGAGCGAACCCGGGCATTGGCGCGGCTTTTTCTGGTTCTACTTTTTGAATGAGCACGTGTTCCGCTTCCTGAACATGCGCTACCCGCGGGATTACAACACCGTGCCGCGGCTTTACTTCTGGCTCTTTCACCTGCTCTGGCTCTTTCCCTGGAGCGCCTACTTCCCTGCCCTGCTTCAACAGACGTTCCGCCCCATCGACCGCGCTAGCCGTACACGACTTCTGGCGCTCTGCTGGACCGGCTTTCTCCTGTTCTTCTTCTCCCTATCCACGACGCAGGAGTACTACTCGATGCCCTGCTACCCCGCGCTCGCTCTGCTACTCGGTTCGGCTCTTGCCTCTGACAAAGCGTGGATCGGGAAGGGCCGCCGAATCCTGACTGTCGTTTGTGTGGTCGCCGCGGCGATTATCTTCACCATTCTCTGGCTGGTGCGAAGCCTCCCCACGCCCGGTGACATCGCTTCGGCGCTCACACAAAACCCGGAGTTGTACACGCTGTCGCTAGGCCACATGGCTGACCTGACCCTCGGCGCGTTCGCCTACTTACGGCTGCCGCTGTTCATGGCGGGCATTGCGTTTCTCGTGGGCCTTGGCGGGCTTTTGCGGTTCCGGGGAAGACCGTCGCACCTGGCGGTGGCTCTGATGATGGTGTTGTTCTTCCACGCTGCGCGAGTGGCATTGGTGGCCTTCGACCCGTATCTCGCCTCCCGGCCGCTGGCCGAGGCGCTTAGGCAGGCTCCGCCGGGCAAGGTCATCTTTGACAACCAGTACTATACGTTTTCGTCCGTGTTCTTCTATGCCAACACCCGGGGCCTCCTGCTCAATGGGCGTGTGAACAATCTCGAATACGGCTCCTACGCACCCGGAGCGCCGCAAGTTTTTATCGACGATACCCGGTTCGCCGAGCTATGGCGCAGCCAGGATCTTTATTACTTACTGATCGAGAAGCCGTCCGTACCGCGCGTCGCCTCGCTGGTCGGCGAAGCGTCGCTGCATCTCGTGAAGGAGAGCGGGGGGAAGTACCTCTTCGCAAACCATTGACCCCGCGCGGTATCATGCATGATTAATGCTGCGTGAGCCCCTGGTCAGTATCGTCACTCCGACTTACAACATGGCGAAGTATCTGGAGGAGACGATTCAAAGTGTCCTCTCGCAGGATTATCCTCACATCGAGTACCTCGTGATGGACGCAGGCTCCACCGACGGGACGCTCGAGATTCTGAGGAAGTACGAAGGCCGGCTCCGCTACGTCTCCGAACCCGACGATGGCCAGGCCGACGCGGTAAATAAGGGGATTCGCCAAACCCGCGGCGAAATCGTGGCCTTCCTGAATGCGGACGACATCTACCTTCCAGGCGCGGTTCGCGCAGCAGTGGAAGCCTTTCGCGAAAACCCGGAGAGCGCCGTCGTCTACGGGCAGGCGTACTATACCTCCCAAAGCGGAGAAATCATCCGCCGCTATCCTACCGCCGGCTACGACCCCGATCTCTTCCGCACCCAGTGCTACATCTGCCAGCCGGCAACGTTCATTCGCCGCGATGTCTGGGATGAAATGCAGGGGCTGAACGTGCGTCTCCATTACGCACTGGACTACGACCTCTGGATCCGGATTTCACGGCGATATCCGATGACAGCGATCCCCCAATTTGTGGCCACGTCGCGCATGTATGCCGACAACAAGACGATCCGCTTGCGCCGGCTCGGACTTACCGAAATCATCGGCCTGCTGCGTCAGCATTTCTCATACGTGCCGCCTCACTGGATCTACGCATACTGCTCGACCTACTTACACAAGAAGGCAGACGGTTTCTTTATTCCGGATCCCGCGACGCCGCACTGTTTCCTGGCAACCGCATTCGTGGGATCCTGGATCAACAGGGGAAGTTTGCCCCGGTACTGGATGGACTGCGCCCGGATGATCAAACCGGGATTAAGGATCCTGGCCAGCAAGTTAATTCCAGCGATCCGCACAGATAGTGAGTAGGGACACGGTTCGCCTAGGTTACAATTAGAGGTTCCGGTCCTGGAGTATCGCCAGATGTCGTTCCGCCACGTTGAGAGCCTGCCGGTGTTGGCAATCCTGTCGTCCATTGCAGGCCCGGGAACCGAGACAGCGATCCAGGGATTTACAGGCGTGAGCTGTCGGACAAACTGCGCTCAGCAACACTTGACGGCTCGTCCACACCAGCGAGGCGCTTGGCCCGACTGTTAGAACGGCTCGGTACTCCTATGCAGGGTCTAAAGCCTAATTTCACTGCGGGCGCAATCGTGTCGCACTACCGGGTTATTTCTCACCTCGGCTCGGGCGGCATGGGACACGTCTGGCTGGCCGAAGATCTGAATCTGGAACGCCCGGTCGCACTCAAAGTTCTGTCGCCGCAGCTCGCTTCAGATCCCGACCGCATCAGCCGCTTTTTGAAAGAAGCTCGAGCCGTCGCCGCCCTGAACCACCCGCACATCGGCCAGATCTTCGAGTTTCTGGAGTACGAGGGTCTCCCCATCCTGGCCATGGAGTATCTGGATGGGGTCAGCCTGAAGGAGCGGATTTCCGGTCAACCTCTCCCCCAGGAGGAAATTCTCGACATCGCGATCCAGGTAGCCGAGGCTCTCGAAGAGGCGCACACGAAGGGGATCGTTCATCGGGATATCAAGCCCGGCAACATCATGCTGACGACGCGCGGCGTCGCGAAGATCCTCGATTTCGGACTCGCCAAGGTGGAACCGCGGGACCGCAGCGCTGACAACAGCGAGACTGCCACGCAAACCCTTACTTCCCCCGGCGAGGTGATGGGGACGCTGAAGTACATGAGCCCGGAGCAGTGCCTCGGCAGGGACGTGGACGCCCGCTCAGATATCTTCAGCTTTGGAGCCGTGCTCTATGAGATGGCCACGGGAATCCAGCCGTTTGCCGGCGCGACGTCCGCAGCCATTTATGACGCCATTCTGAACCGCACGCCGGAGCCGCCATCGCATCTGAACAGCAAGATCTCGACGGAGCTGGATCGGATCATTCTCAGGGCGATCGAGAAGGACCGCGATCTGCGATACCAGACAGCCTCCGACTTGCGGGCGGATTTGAAGAGGGCTCGCCGCGATTCCGGCACAGAGGCGATTGCCCAGGTACCGGAGCGTTCCCGCCATGCCGTCCTGCTTTCACTGGTGATCCTGGTCTCAGTGGTCGTTGCAGCGTGGATCGGTTTCCGTCACAGGCAGGTCGAGCCACAGGTCCAGGGGATGAGGGTCATCCCGGTCACCAGTACTCCCGGTAGCGAGAGCCAGCCCAGCTTTTCGCCCGATGGCAACCAGATCACCTACTCCTGGAGCGGAGAATCCGGTGAGAACTGGGACATCTACGTCAAGCTGGTCGACGCCGGAACGCCGCTCCGGCTTACGACGCATCCCGCTCTCGACATCAGCCCGGCATGGTCTCCGGATGGCAGATACGTTGCGTTTCTACGGCAGTCGGATACGGATTCCGCCTTCCTTATGATTCCTGCGCTGGGCGGTCTGGAGAGAAAACTTTCCAGTGCGAGCCCTCATCGAACCGGCCTGAACACACCCTATCTTGCGTGGTCGCCGGATGGGAAGATGCTTGCCATTGCGGATCGCACGGTTGCCGATCAGCCGATGGCCATTTTCCTCCTGGACATCGACACCGGCGAGCGGCGGCAGCTGACGAATCCGCCGGCGAAGACCTATGGAGACAGCGGTCCCGTTTTTTCGCCGGACGGATCAAGCGTCCTTTTCGTCCGCAGCGGGAGCATGACGGTGCAAGATCTCTTCGTAGTGCCGGTTTCCGGCGGTCCGGCCCGGCAAATCACGCAAGAGGGCAAGCGCATCTTCGGAGCGACCTGGTCGCCGCGGGATAACAAGATCATCTATTCGTCCTCGCGCGTACCCAATGCCAGACTGTGGCGAATCTCGCCTTCAGGCGGCGTCCCGGAGCGTATTCTTGGCGTGGGAGAGAATTCCTCGTTTGTCTCGATTTCAAGGCAAGGCACGCGCCTGGCGTACACCCGATCGATCGTCGATACGAACATCTGGCAATACCCCCTGCCCGGCTCTGGGGCAAAGGCACCGGTGCGCCTCATCTCGTCGACCCGGCTTGATCTCAGTCCCCAAGTATCGCCCGACAACCGGCGCATCGTGTTCGCCTCGAATCGCTCCGGCTACCTCGAGCTCTGGATCTGCGACCGCGAAGGAGGCAATCCGACGCAGCTTACTTATTTCCAGGGTCCGCCGACGGGAAGCCCGAGGTGGTCCCCCGATGGGCGATGGATCGCCTTCGACTCCCGCCCTGACGGTAATCCGGATATTTACGTGATCTCGGCCGAGGGAGGCACTCCGATGCGCCTCACGACCGATCCCTCGGAAGAGACCGTGCCGAACTGGTCGAACGATGGGAAATGGCTGTACTTCGCGTCCAATCGAGGCGGCACGACGCAGATATGGAAGATACCCGCGGAAGGCGGTCAGGCTGTCCAGGTCACGCGGGGCGGCGGATTCTTCGGGATTGAATCTCTAGACGGGAAATACCTGTACTATACGAAGTCACCGAACGAGCCGGGCTTGTGGCGGCTGCCGCTGAAAGGGGGCAGCGAGGAGCCCTACATCGACACCTTCCCATCAGGCTTCTGGTCCTATTGGGCGATTACGCCAAAGGGCTTGTATTATCTCGACCAGCAGGAAGTGGAGTCGGTTGGCGTAAAGTACTACCTGAGATTCCGGGATTTGCGCACAAATCGCGACTCGCGGATCCTCACCTTCGATAAGCGGCCATTCAACGCAGGCCTGGCCATCTCACCCGACGGCCAATGGGCGCTGTACAACCAAGTGGATCAGAGCGACTCGGACATTATGATGGTGGAGAACTTCCGCTAAGAGTTACTTGCCCAGGGGCTGGTAGGAGAAATCCCAGACCTGGACGTTCACTTTCCCTTCCGTGTACTCAACCACGGCGTACTCGCCCGGCTTGAGCGGGTTCACCGGCCAAATCTTATAGACGCCGTCTGAAACCTGCCGCCGGAACACCTCCACCATTTCAATCTTCTCGAAGATCTCCTCCGACACCGGAATTTTCTCGACTTCATCGACCACGCGCGCGCCTTTCTTAGGTTTAAGCTGAGCGATGCCGAAGCGCTGGTCGGCTGAGAGGCGAATGTAAAATTCCGGCTTGTCCGTGCGGATCACCGTTTGGGACTTTTCGCCGTCCAACTCAACGGTGGATTTTCCGGAGACTATGGGGATGGGTGCGAGGGCTTTCAGGATCGCGCGGCGCTTGTTGGCCTGAATCTTGGATTCCGCCTGCTTGATGGCCGTGAGCTGGTCGCCCTCGACCATATAGACTCCTGGCTCCATCGGCACCCGCGCCGCTTCTTCACGCATGCGGCGCTCCTCTCGTTCTTCCTCGTCCATCGCCGCAGCCTGCTCATGCTGGGCTTCCTCGCGCTCCCGAATGACGGCTTCCGTCTTTTTCAGATCCACAAGTTCCAGCGGGATCTCCTCCCATTCCCCCCGCTCAACGCTGTAGTAGCGTACACGGTCGGAAAGCACTTTGTACTCGCGGACCAGGTGGTAGCCGCCGTCAGTAAGGAAGAGCCGTATATTGGCCGCCATCAAAGGGGCGATGGCCAGGACGGCAGCGAGAATGGCTCGCCACATAACAACCTCTGTTTCTAGTGTAGACGTGTCGGAGAACGGAGGTCAGCTTCTACCCCAGAAAGCAAAAGCGACAGCGGCAAGCACACACAGGAACGAAACGACGTAGTTCCACCGTAGCTGTTCGCCCAAGTAGGCATAGGCAAAGACGACGAATACCGCCAGGGTAATGACCTCCTGGATGATCTTTAGCTGGAAAGCGTTAAAGCGGCCATACCCCATGCGATTGGCCGGGACCTGGAAGCAATACTCCACGAACGCAATCGCCCAGCTCGCGAGAATTGCAGTCAGCATGGGGGCACGCCGGTACTTGAGATGCCCATACCAGGCGAACGTCATGAAAACATTCGAGGCCAACAGAAGTGCAACCGTGACCATAGGAAGATGTCTCGTGATGCTGATTAAGGAGCGGACTGCACGACGGAGCTTACCGGCCCGAGGCCGGCGATGACCTCTTCAAACCGGTCCAGCGCGTCGGCAAAGAAATGATCTTTCGCCTCGACCGTGATGAGCCGCTTTGGCTCCGGAAGCTTGTCGACAAGCGCTTTCAGGTCAGGGAGCGGCCCGTGCTCATCGTTTGTGCTTTGAATGAAGATTCGAGGCGCGGTGCACCTGTCGAGATAACTCGTGTCCTTGTACACCGTCGGAAACCCGACGGCTACCACCCTGGACACCTTTGGAAGATCGGCACAGAGACGAAGCACAATGCGAGAACCAAACGAGAAACCAGCCAGCGTATAAGGCAGATTCGGATACCGGCTTAGCAACCAGGACAAAGCGGCCCTCGCATCCTCCACTTCGCCGATTCCGTGGTCGTACTCCCCTTCGCTCATGTTGACGCCCCGGTAGTTGAACCGCAGCACAACCGCACCGGAGCGCCGCAGGCCGCGGGCCAAACGGTACACGACCTTGTTATGCATCGTACCGCCAAACTGCGGATGCGGGTGACAAACGAGCGCGGCTTCGATAGGCTCCCTGTCTTCGGGTTCCTCCAGCAGCGCTTCAAGACGGCCCACCGGGCCCTGGATGAAATGGGATTCGATGCGGCGCGGCACGTTAGTTGGACCGGTAGTTGGTGAACTGCATATCGATGCCGAAGTCCTCCTGGCGGAGCATTTGGATCACCTCCTGCAGGGTGTCGCGATCTTTGCCAGCCACCCGCACAAAGTCGCCCTGAATCGACGCCTGGACCTTCTTCTTGCTCTCCTTGATCCGCTTCACGATGTCTTTCGCCTTGTCGGTCGGAATTCCCTGCTGCAGCGTAATCTCCTGCCGCACCGTAGAACCCGCCGCCGGCTGAACCGGACCGTAGCTCAAGCCCTTGAGGGGCACATTCCGCTTCACGAGCTTGCTTTGCAAAATGTCAATCGTTGCCTTCAGCTTAAACTCGTCCTTGCTGGCAACGAGAATCTTGTGCTCCTTCTCGTTGAGCTCAATGCTGGACTTCGAGTCCTTGAGGTCGTACCGCTGCGTGACCTCTTTCATTGCCTGGTTAATCGCGTTCTGAACCTCAGCCAGGTCAATCTTGGAAACAATATCGAAGCTGTTATCGGGCATGAGTGTGCGTAAATTCGTGTCCTAGCGCGATAAGAACTTTCTCTGTAATCTCGTCGATGATCTTCGGCAGCGCGGCGTCGAGCGCGATTGTGACCGCAGCCCGGACCTGTTCCGGATCGACGCCGTTGCCATCCGGTCCGGCCGGAGAAGCCTGTATGGAGCTGCGGGACGCCTCCTGTCCTTCAGGAGCCGTAGCTTCCAGGATAGCAGTTTGGACGGCTCCGCCTCCTGATTCCTTGCTCCGGTCGCATTGAGCGGCCTCGATCAGAGGCCGGATCGTCTCCATTACGACCGACGCTTCAAAGGGCTTCTTCAGCACGCCGTCGCTGCCCACGCGCTGCGCTTCCGCTTCGTCAATGGGTTCCAGAAGCCCTGCTGTCAGAACGACTCGCGTGTGGCGAAAGCGGGGGTTCCCCTTCACATACTCGCAGATCTGGTAGCCCGATCTGCCCGGGAGTGAAATGTCGGCAAGGATCAGATCCGGATCTGCATCCTGCAGGCGCAGAAGCGCCGTTTCGCCGTTCGTGACTGTGACAACCTCGAAACCTTCCTCCCGCAGAATAAGCTCGCCCATGCGCTGGGCATGGGGACTGTCATCGGCCAGAAGGATCCGGTTCATCGCTTGGCTGTCTTTTGCGGCTTCTCGGCCTTTTCCTTCTTGTCCTTCTTCTTGTCGTTGCTGTTCTTGTTGTTATTGGTCTTGCCAGCGCCTTCTGCTGCGGCGGGTGCTCCCTGTCCCTCGGAACTGTTCCCGCCGGACGTCGTCTGCTGTCCGTCGCCCGAGCTGCTCCCCGCCACTGCCTGGCGTGCATCCGGCTTTGTGTCGAGAGCCGTGGAATCAGTCACAGTGGAGACGGTCACGTCGCCCGTGAAGCCGGAACCGGCGCCTTGACCGGGGAGCGGCACGGAAGCCGGGATCGTGGGCCGGAAGGGAGTCATCGTCGGAGTACCGGATTTCGCGGCCATGTGCGTGTCCGGGCTCTTACGCATCATGTTCCAGACCGGGCTGAAAAAGCCTGGTTTCTCATAGTGCTCTTGCTCGTATTTCATTCGAGCAATCGCCACCGGATCCGGCTCGGGCACCGGCATTTCCATTTCTATAAGCTTCTTCTTCGCATCGTCCGCCAGATCGCTCAGGGGGTAATCTCGAACGATCTTCGCGTAGGCGGCGCCGCTTTTCTCGCGGAAGCGCGGCCCCATCTTGGCGTAGGAGTCCCCCAGCCGCCACAACGCCTGGTCGGCCTTGCTGTACAGAGGATAGTGGTTTGTTAAAGCCTCGAGACGGTTGGCTGCGGCAGGATAGCTACCCTTGGTGTGATAGAAGGACCCGACCCGGAACTCGCTTTCGGCAAGGACTTCCTGGATGTTGCGAAGAAGCTGCTGGACGTGGGGTACGAATTTGGAGTTGGGGAACTGGACCAAAAGCTGGCGGCACTCGTCTTCCGCGCGCAAAGCATGGGTGTTGTCGCGATCCGGCTTCTCCATCCCCCGGTAGTGGATCATGCAGATCCTGCTTTGCGCTTCGGCCGCCTCCTCCATGGTCGGATAAAAGAGGATGAAGTCCTTGTATTCGGCCTCGGCCTGAGCCAGCGCATGCGACCCGCCCTCACGATACCAGCTGTCAGCAATCGCCAGCTTCGCCTTGGCCAGGTACTCGCTCGTGTCGTAAGTGTTAATGAGCGTCTGGAGGGTCAAGCGGGCAATCTCGAAGCGCCCCCGCTCGATGTCTTTGATTGCCTTATCAAAGAGGACCTTGTCCGGCTGCTGCGTATCCTTGGTAATCGGGTTTTCGTACTTCTTTCTACGGAAGCCACACGAGGTGAGCAGCCCCAGTACGAGCAGCGCCACCAGGACCTTCGCGGTCCAAGGCGTCGTTCGCGTGCCGCCCCAATTCGGAAAACGATTCATAAAAACCTCAAGCCTATCCGATGTCGAATCTCAAACACGGACGCTAAGCGCCTGGCGCGCCACGTGCCGCATCTCGGCGACCGCCGCCGAAGGATCCGGGCTATGGAAAATCGAGGAGCCGGCCACGATCCAGTCCGCGCCGGCACGAATAATTTCCGCCAGATTCTCCAGTGTAACCCCGCCATCGACCTCAATTAAGAAGGGCAGCGAGTACTGCTTCCTCATCGAGTCCAGAGCGCGGATCTTCCGGAGCGAGCCGGGGATGAACTCCTGCCCCCCGAAACCCGGGTTGACGCTCATTACTAGCACGTAGTCGGCCAAGTCAAGAACGTCCTGCAATAGCGATACGGGTGTCGAAGGGTTGATAACAACGCCTGCGCGCGCACCCTCACTCTGTATATGACGCAAAGTCCGGTCCAAATGCGGACATACCTCCTGATGAACCGAAATCTGGTCCGCTCCCGCCTCAATGAATGGAGCGATGTAGCGGTCCGGTTCGGTGATCATCAGGTGGACGTCCAGAGTGAGTTTCGTCGCCTTGCGTATCGATTTAACGACGGGTGGACCGATCGAAAGGTTTGGTACGAAGTGCCCGTCCATGACATCCAGATGGAGCATGGAAACGCCGCCCTGTTCCACTCGGGCGATTTCCTCGCCAAGTCGCACAAAGTCAGCCGAGAGGATAGACGGAAGAATCTCAACCATTTGCGGGCTTTTAAGATGTTATCACAGCGGCATAGAAGCCATCGCCGGGCTGGAGGCCCGGTAAGCGATACCTCTCTGTCTGCGGCTCCGTTCCGAGCACGGCGCGTACCACCAGCTCATTCTCTTCCGGTTCGAGTGAACAGGTCGAGTATACCAGCCGGCCTCCGGGAGCCAGGTGTTCCAGCGCGCGCTCCAACAGAGCCTTCTGCCGACGTGGCAGATCGGCCAGGTCTTTGGGTTGGATGCGCCATCGAATCTCAGGGTTTCGGCCAAGGGTGCCGGTGCCCGAACACGGAGCATCCACCAGGATGCGGTCAAAACGCGTTCGAAAGGGCAGCGGGAGCGTCCCATCGAGTGCAATTCGGGCACACCCTGTTGCCTGAAAATCACGCAGGCGGTGCCAGTGAAGGTCGCACGCAATCGCCTTTACACCCGATTCCAGCGCCTGCGCTGTCTTATGGCCGGGGGCTGCGCAGAGATCCAGCAGCGTCAATCCCGGACGCAGATCGAGGAGCGGCACGATCGACTGCGAACCAACATCCTGGATGCGCAGTCCCGCAGGCTCTCCTCGAACAACCCGGTACGCACCCGGCACTTCGGGAGAAGGCTCGAGCTCAATTCCGGGAGGCAGAGGCGTTCCCTCCGGAACTCGCACCCAGGTCTCCGGCGGGCGCAGAAATGCCTCGGCGATCTTTGAGGCCTTGTCCTCGCCAAAGTGGCGGTCCCAGCGATCGAGCAGCCACGCGGGCATCGAGCAGGCGGTGGCGCGGTCCGGCCAGGGGACCGGAGCGCGATCTACCTTGCGCAGAACGGCATTCACAAACCCCGCGGCGGACGCTTTCCGCGCGCGCCTGACAAGAGAAACGCTCTCTGCAACGGCGGCATGCATCGGAATGCGTTCCAGGAACCGGATCTGGTAAATGCCGAGCCTCAGGGCGAGACGGACTTCGAGATCGAGGCGCGCCGGATCGCGTCCGCTATAGTGACGGATCAGGAAGTCGAGCTGCGTCCGCCGGCGCAGGCAGCCCATGACCAGTTCGGACGCAAGGTCGGCATCGCGGCGGTCGAGCGCAGCAGTTTTTGACCGCAGCAAATCCGAAGCCCATCCACCCGTATCCACACGGCGAAGCACATCGAAAGCAGCGAGGCGGGCAGGACTTACGGCGGACTTTTGCACCAAACACTATAATAGGTACTTGGAACTCGAAAAGACTCTTCTGCGCAAGGTAGGCGAAGCGATCGGACGTTTCAAGATGATCCGGAACGGCGATCGCGTCGCTGTTGCGTTGTCCGGCGGCAAGGACTCGCTGACCCTGCTGGAAGCCCTCCTATTGCTCGAAAAGAAGGCTCCCGTCGAGTTTTCGGTTTGTGCGTTTACCGTTGAACAGGGCAAGTTCCTTAGGCCCTTTGAACCGATGGGAGAATATCTCAGGCAGAAGAGGGTCGCCTGGACATACTACCGCGACACGCCTTCCTTCCAGTTGCTCGAAGATCAGCCCGACCATGGGTGCGATCTTTGCAGCCGCTATCGACGCAGAGCAGTTTACGAAATCGCGCGCGGACTTGACGCAAACGTCATCGCCTTCGGTCACACAGCGGATGACTTCTGCGAGGCGTTCCTGCGGAATGCCCTCTTTACAGGAAAGATGAGCGCGCTGCCCCCGGTGACACACTCGCGCGATAAGGAGTTCCGGCTGATCCGGCCGCTGGTCTTTGTGACAGAGGACCTCACCCGGCAATACGCCGAGTCGCTATCTGCTCCGGTGATTCCGTGCGGCTGCTCGCAGAGAACGGGAACGGTACGACGTACCTTGCGAGGCTTCTTCGCGGAACTGGAGAAAGACTACCCTCACTTAAAAGAGAACATGCTGGCGGCGATGGGCAATCTGCAACCATCCCGGCTGCTGGATCCGCGATATCTGGACCTGGAAGGCACTTCCGAGCCGGAGCGCGACGAAAATGTCCTGCTTCCCATATTCACGGACCTGTAACAATTCAGTGGTTGACCTGTCCCCAGTCTTTTGGGAGATACTGATGATTCCCCCTGCACCAGAGTTTGGGCTCGAACTATGAGATTTCTGCCCCGCGAAGAAAAGTTCTTTCACTATTTCCTGGATCAAGTCAGGATCATCTCTGAAGCTTCCCAGCTGCTTCTGGATGGGGCGACCACTGGAAAGCCCACGCTTGC
>ERZ777003.3780-NODE-3780-length-13928-cov-4.751892_pt1 | contig 13928 bp, 13 predicted proteins | sample MGYA00374956_ERZ777003 | MGnify/ENA primary metagenome ERZ777003 (study PRJEB29302, sample SAMN06268252) | bioreactor metagenome | isolation source: Joint BioEnergy Institute, California, USA | place: USA:Joint BioEnergy Institute, California, USA | collected... | reverse complement strand
AGCGCTACCTTGACACGGTAGAGGTCACTGGTTCAATCCCAGTATCGCCCACCAGTCGTTCTGTGCAGCGGCCCTGGTTCCCCTCGGGGAACCGGGGCCGCTGGTGGTTTTCCGGCCTCCGACAGCAATGGTGTCCTGTTTCACTTTTCTGCCCGCTCTGCTGCGCCGCGGCGGTCGGGCGGGCGGAAACGCGGCGGACCGCGCCGGCTCCGACCATACTGGCCTGGGTAAGGGGGCAGACGCCCGCAAACGACCGTCTGGAGGTTTTCATGGCCCGACCGCCGTCTCCCTACGACTTCCTGCCGCAGGTCCCCTCCTTCACCGTCACCAGCAACGACGTCTCCGACGGCAAACCGCTGGCCAAAGCGCACGTCAGCGGAGTGATGGGGGCCGGCGGGGAGGACGTCTCCCCGCACCTGGCGTGGAGCGGCTTCCCCGAGGGGACGCGGAGCTTCGCGGTGACCTGCTTCGACCCCGACGCGCCCACGGCCAGCGGGTTCTGGCACTGGGCGGTGTGCGACATCCCGGTGGGGGTCACCGAACTGGCCACCGGCGCGGGCGGGGAGGACGGCTCGGGCCTGCCCCCCGGGGCGGTGACGCTGCGCAACGACGCCGGCAGCCGGCGGTTCGTCGGCGCGGCCCCGCCGTCGGGGCACGGCCCGCACCGCTACTTCTTCGTCGTCCACGCCGTGGACGTGGAGAGCCTCGGGCTCGACGAGTCGACGCCGCCCGCCGTCCTCGGGTTCAACCTGTTCTTCCACACGCTGGGCCGGGGCATGATCGTCCCGACCTACGAGGTGCCCTGACCCGCACGGCGCCCGGGCCGCTCCGCGGAGCGGCCCGCTCCTCCGGCCGCGCCGCGGGGCAGGGTCGTCCTCCGCCGCCTGCACCTGCCGAACAGGAGGAGACGACGTGACGCCGCTGCCCGGGGCAGAGCCCCTCTCCCCCGTCACCACAGTGGTCCTCGACTACGGCGAGGTGGTGTCGGTACCGCCGCCCGCGGCGGTCCGCGCCCGCCTGGTGGAACTGAGCACCGCGCCCGCGGAGGAGTTCTGGGACGCCTACTGGGGGGAGCGGCGCGCCTACGACTCGGGGATCAGCGCCCACGAGTACTGGGACCGCGTCGGCGCCCGACTCGGCGTGTCGTGGCCGCCCGCGGTGCGACAGGAGCTGTGGGCCACCGACATGGGCGGCTGGCTGCTGCCCGATCCCGGGGTCGCCGCCCTGGTCGCCCGGCTGGCCGCCGGGCCGACCCGGCTGGCGCTGCTGTCCAACGCCCCGCACGACCTCGCCGCCGTGCTGCGGTCCGCACCGCTGCTGCACGGCTTCGACGCCCTGTTCTTCAGTTGCGAGATCGGGCTGTGCAAGCCCGATCCGGCGGTGTACGGGCACGTGCTGCGGGAGCTCGGCGCCGAGCCCGGCGAGACCCTCTTCGTCGACGACCGGGAGGAGAACGTGCGCGCCGCCGCGCGGCTGGGCATCCGTGCCCACCGCCACACCGGGACGCGCGACCTCGCCGCTCTGCTCGACCGGGTGCTGGAGGGCGGCCCCGTGTCCGGGGGATAGCCTCCTCCGCCGGTGCTCCGGCCGCCCCGGAACACCGGTCCCACGGGCGACGCGGGCGACCCGGACTGCTGTTCTCCACGGGCATCCCGACGTATCGTGAGGGAGACCCCGTCGGTCGCGCGAAGGGGGAAAAGGGGATGCAGGACGAAGACCGTGTGCCGCCGAAGCGGCTGCGCGCCTCGGACGCCGACCGGGACGCCGTCGCCGAGCGTCTCGCGGTCGCACTGACCGAAGGCCGTCTCGACCTGGCCGAGTACGACCGCAGGCTGACGCTCGCCATGAACGCCGTGTTCGTCGGCGACCTGCTGCCACTGGTCGCCGACCTTCCCGAGCCCGACCGCGACCAGGTGGTCCCGGCCGGGACCCGCGCCCCCGCTCCCGCCTCCTCCTCGCCCTGGAAGGAGTGGCTCGACGAGTGGCGGTGGTGGCTGGGCGGCGCGATCATCATGAGCAGCATCTGGGGGGTCACCAGCATCATCGGCGGGACGCTGCTGCCCTTCTGGCCCCTGATCCCGCTGGGTGTCTGGGCGGCCATCCTGCTGGCCGCGGCCGTGTGGCCCAACGATGAATCCCGCAGCCGCTGACATCCGTCCAAGGACCGAGGGGAGTACGCGCGCCCGCGGGAGAAGCGGTGGAACACGTCGCTCGCTGACCGGCCGCCACACTGCTCTGCGGCCTCCCCCGGCTGGCCTCCCGTCCGGGCGCGTCCCTAAGCTGGTTTACGGACAGGAATGAGGGCGGACATGGACGACGAGCACCTTCCCGCGGAGCGGCTGCGCGCCTCGGACGCCGACCGGGACGCGACCGCCGAACGGCTGGCCCTCGCCCTTTCGGAGGGGCGTTTGGACCTGACCGAATACGACGAGCGGCTCTCCGCGGCGATGAACGCCAAGACCATGGGGGAACTCGCCCGGCTGACCCAGGACCTGCCCCCGGTTCCCGGCGCGGCGGACGCCCCGGTGGACCTCGCCGAAGTCGGGGCGGCCCACCCCCCGGCGCGGCCGTGGCGGGACCGCCTGGAGCCGTGGCGCGGGTTCGCGGGGATCGCGGTCGTCCTGATCGGGATCTGGACGGTCACCAGTGTGGCGGCCGGGGAGCTGCTGCCCTTCTGGCCCGTGTGGCCGCTGGGGTTCATGCTGGTCGTCACCGCGGCCAACGCCGTGTCCGGCTCCGGAAAGCGCAGGCGGGACCGCTCCGACGGGGACTGACGCGGTCTGCCCGGCCGGGGGACCGCAGCACGCCGCAGCCGCCGGGGCCTCCCGGCGCACCGGAGGGGACTGCTAGCCGGTGGCGTGCAGCCAGCGCACCGGAGCGCCGTCCCCCGCGTAGCGGAACGGCTCCAGCTCCTCGTCCCAGGCGCGCCCCAGCAGCTTGTCGATCTCCTCGGCGAGGTCGAGTCCGTGTGCGGCGGCTCGCTGCATGGCGTCGCGCAGGCGGGCCTCCGTGACCATCACCTCGCCCGAGGCGCTCATCACGGCGCTGAAGAACCCGAGGCTGGGGGTGTAGCTGTACCGCACCCCGTCACAGCCCGGGGTGGCGTCCTCGGTGATCTCGTAGCGCAGCCGCTGCCAGCCCTGTAGGGCCGAGGCGATCGCGCCGGACAACCCGGGCGCTCCCTGCCAGTTGAGTTCTGCTCGGTAGGTGTTGGGAGCTGCCGGCTGCGGTTGCCAGTCCAGTTTCACAGGTACGCCAACAACGCCCGCGACGGCCCACTCGACGTGGGGACACAGCGCCGCGGGCGCGGAGTGGACGTACAAGACGCCACGTGCGGACACCGAACCTCCTGATACGAACGAGTGCGCTTCCCCGACGCCCTCGTACACCCAGAGGAGATGTCCGTCATGGGTCTTCTCCTCTTTCCATTGTGTCCCATGTACCTCAACAGCACCAGGTTGTCGAAGACCGAAAATGCCAAAAGGTCCACATCCCGCGGTCCCGGCGGTTACCGTGTTTCTCCAGGCGTGGCCGGATGTGTGATTTTACTGGGGGTGCCCTTGGGTGGCCAGACCCGTAAGGCTGCTTGTGTCAAGGAACTCGTCCGGCGTGCCGTCCACAACGACGAGGCCGCCTGGGAGGCCCTGCTGGACCGGTACTCGGGGTTGGTCTGGGGGATCGCGCGTTCACACTCCCTCCACTTCCACGACGCGCAGGACATCACCCAGACGGTGCTGTGCAATCTCGCCGAGTACCTGACCCGGCTGCGCGATCCCGAACGCCTGGGGTCGTGGCTGGCCACGGTGACCCGCAACGAGTGCCGCCGCCACATGCGGACCCACGGCCGGGTCCAGCCGTTTCCGGTGGAGGACCTGGACAGCCCGGACTACCGCACGCCGGAGTCGCTCAGCCTGGCGGCCGAGGACGTTGACCGGGTGCGCTCCGCACTGGCGCAGTTGGACTCCCCGGAGCGCGAGGTGGCCGGGGTGGACCTGTACCGCCCCGACCTCCGGCCCTCCGAGGCGGCCCGCCTGGCTGGGGTGACCGTCAAGGAGCTCCTGCGGGTACGGCGCCGGGTCCGCAGGCGGCTGCACCGTCTGCTCAAACGCGGGGAGGACAGGTGAACGAGGACTCGGTTCCCGAGGAGCGCCCGCCCGAGCGGGTGCTGGCCGCGGCCCGGGCCGCCTATCGGGTGCGCCGCCCCGACGCGCTGCTGGCCGAACTGCTGTCGGACTCGGCGGACGGCCCCGCTCCGGGGCTGCGCAAAGTGCCGGGGTCGGGTCCCCGGATGCTCTCCTTCGCCGCGGCGGATTCGGAACTGCACCTGCACGTCACGGTGCGCGGCGACGTCTTCGACCTGGCGGGGCAGTTCGTCCCCGCGCGCCGTTTCAGCGTGGAACTGCGGCATGCCGAGGGGGTGTCGCGGCACGCCAGCGACCGGGGCGGCGCGTTCGTGGTGCGTTTCGTGCCCCGGGGGCCGGTCAGCCTGGTCTGCTCCCCCGAGGAGGCGACCGGTCCGGCGCTGATGGTGCCGTGGACCGTGCTGTGACCCGGCACCAGCCCCGCAAAACGCCCACAACGCTACACCGGTAATCAACCGTCCGTTTTCCGAAAAATACTTAACGATTCCAGAAAATGGGACGTTCTTCCACCCTTCTCGCCTTTTTCGGATGGGGCTGCTATTAATTGGTGTGCTGTTTTCGGAAAGACGGAACACTTCGGCTGTCCGTTTCTCCGGGTGACGCACCGTACCCGTTTCCCCGTTATTCCTCCGACCGAATCCCCCACGGAAGGCGATAACGCATGGCGGCCCCGCACCGGCCCACCGGTCCCCTGTCCGTCTCACTGGTGGCACGCGCCCCCGCCGAGGCGCAGCAGCGCGCCGACCGGCTGCTGGCCGGTCCCGTCGACCCGCGGACCCGGGCGTCTGCCCTGCGGGTGAGCGGTCCGGCCTCCTACGAGCTCGGGCCTGCCGAGGCGGAGGCCCTCCGGCGGCTGAGCGCGGCGGTCCGCGGCGCCGTCATGGCCGATCCGGCCGAGGAGGCCGCGTCGGCGCGGTCCTCCTTGCCCGACTCCACGCTGGCCCTCGCGGCCCGGGGGGTGGCGGCCTGCCGGAGCGGCCGCTTCGACGCCGCCATCGACGCCTTCACCAGAGCGGAGCCGACCTTCCGCGCCGCCTCCGACCCCCGGCTGCTCCCCGGGCTGCTGTGCCGCCGCGGGCTGGCCCTGCTGCACGCCGGACGGCCGGGCGAGGCCGAGGACACGCTGTTCCAGGGACTGGCGCTGGCCCAGCAGTACTCGCTGCCCCGGCTGGGCGCGGCCATCACCCAGCACCTGGGCTGTCTGGCGGCGTTCCGGGGCGACACGGCACTGGCCATGGAACGCTTCGACGCCGCGGCGCCGCTGCTGGAGCCGCCGACCCGCCACCCCGCACTCGCCCTGGACCGCGCTCACGCCCTCGCCGACGCCGGTCTGCTCCGCGAGGCGGCACTCCTGCTCCGCTCCCTCGACCGGTCGCACGCCGACGGGGCCCACCGCGCGTCGGCGGAGCTGCTGTCGCTGAAGCTGGCCGTGGCGCGCGACAACACGGCCGCGGCCACCGCCGTGGTCCACCGGCTCCGGCGGCTCTTCGGCCCCGGCTCCTCGTGGCTGCGCGCGGCGGAGCAGATCACCGAGACCTTCGCGGGCGTCCCGCGGGCGGCGCGGACGGCGGGCGGCCCCCCGGCTCCCCGCCCGGCAACTCCCCACCTGGAGGTGGCCGCGCACGCCGACCACCTGCGGACCAGGCAGGCGCTGCACGAGGTGGCCACGGCACTGCGGGCGGGTAACGCCGCCGCCGCACTGCTGCACCTGGAACGTTCCCGCGCCGTCGTCACCGCCCCCTGCACCTGCCGCCACCGGGGGTGGGCGGCCCTGCTGGACGACTACCGTGCCGCACACGCCGCCGCGCGGCGGGGCGCGGCGGAGGCCGGTCGTCGGCTGGCCAGGCTCGAGGTGGAGCTCGCCGTGCACCAGTGGCACCCGTGCTGCCGCCGCCCCGCTCCGCCGCCCGAGGACGACAGCCTGCTGGTCCGGCTGAGCTCCGGGCTCGGCTCGCGGGCCCTGGTGCACTACTCGGACCTGGGCGGGACGGCGACGGCGGTCTCCCTGGTGGACGGGCAGATCAGGATGCACGAACTGGCCGACTCCCGGACGGTCGCCGACGCCGTGGCCGCTTTCGAGCACCTGGCGAGGATGCAGGCCACCGCCCCGCGCGGCACGACCGCGCCCCTGCTGGCCCAACGGGCCGAACAGGTGCACCGGCTCCTGGTGGCGCCGGTGGCCGAGGTGATCGGCGACCGCGAGCTGGTGCTCGTGCCGGGGCGGCACACCCAGACCCTCCCGTGGGGGCTGCTGCCCGGGCTGCGGGGGCGCCCGGTCAGCGTGGCCCCCTCGGGGCGGGCCTGGCTGCGCTGCCGGGAGCGGGCGCGCCGCTTCCGGTCGGAGCGGCCCCGGGTGCTGGTGGTGGCGGGGCCGCACCTGGCCGCGGCCGACGCCGAGGCCGAGGCGGTGGCCCGGCTGCACCGGGGGGCGCGGCGGCTGACGGGGGACGGGGCCCGCTCCCGTTCGGTGCTGCGTGGTCTGGCGCGCGCCGACCTGGCCCACCTCAGCGCCCACGGGTTCGCGTGGAACGGCGCTCCGATGTGCACCGGACTGTGGCTCGCGGACGGCCCGCTGTTCGCCTACGACCTGGAGCGGGTGCGCCGCCTCCCCGTCGTGGTGGTGCTCTCCTCGTGCGATTCGGGCCGCTCCGCGCCCGCGGTGTCGGGGTTCCCCCTGGGCATGGCCGCGTCCCTGCTGGCCCGCGGCAGCGCCACCGTGGTGGCGAGCGTACTGCCCGTGTCCGACGGGGAGACCGTCGCGGCGATGGTCCGCGCGCACGGCGCGCTGCGGTCGGGGGTGCCGCCCGCGGCCGTGGTCGCCGAGCACCTGGCCGACGCCGGCTTCGTCTGCTTCGGGGCGGGATGAGCGGCGGACGCGCGGCGGGCATGATCGACGCGCCGGGGGTAGAGGTCGGACATGGCTGAGATGCGTGACGACCGCAGGACAGACCCGGTGCTTCCGGAGGACCTCGACGAGGGCGCGGTGTCGGAGGAGCAGGCCGCACCGTCGGAGGAGGCCCCTCACGACCGCGCGGAGGACCCGATCCACGCGCTGGACTCCGACTTCGAGGACGCCGGTCAGCCCGCGCTGGCGGACACCACCGAGGACACCGTCCTGCCCGGTGACCGGCCCGTCGCGATGGACGAGTTCGGCACCACCGGAACCGACAAGGAGGCCGGGGAGCCGTTGGACACGGCGTTGTCCAGGGAGGAGCCCGATGTCTGGACGCGGGAGGCCGAGCCCGGGCAGGAGGGCGCGGACGTGGACTTCCCCGCGGCGGAGCGGCCGCCCTCCGAGGACGCCGGCCTGGACCGGGGCGGCCTGGGGCCGGAGGAGCGCGCCGTCCGGGTGCGGGAGGAGCGGTGAGGTGCGGTCACCAGCCGCGTGCGTGCCATTCGGGCAGGCTGGGGCGTTCCGCCCCCAGGGTGGTGTCCCGGCCGTGTCCGGGGTAGACCCAGGTGTCGTCGGCGCACTGGTCGAAGATGCGGGCCTCCACGTCGGCGATCAGGCTGCGGAAGTCCGCGTCGCTCCACGTCTTGCCGACCCCGCCGGGAAAGAGGCTGTCGCCGGTGAACAGGTGGGTGTGGCCCTCGGGGTCGTCGTAGCGCAGCGCGATGGAGCCGGGGGTGTGCCCGCGCAGGTGGATCACCGACAGCGTGCAGGCCCCCACGGGGACGGTGTCGCCGTGCTCCACCGGTTCGTCGGTGGAGACCGGGAGCTCGCCCGCGTCGGCGGGGTGGGCGACGGTCCGCGCGCCGGTGGCCCCGACGACCTCGGCGAGGGCGCGCCAGTGGTCCTGGTGGCGGTGGGTGGTGATCACCCTGGCCAGGCCGTCGCTGCCCACCAGGTCGAGCAGGCGGTCGGCCTCGTCGGCGGCGTCGATGAGCATGGCCTCCCCGGTACGCCGACAGCGCAGCAGGTAGGCGTTGTTGTCCATCGGGCCGACCGCGAGTTTGCTGATGGTCAGTTCAGACAGCTCTCGCACGTCGGCGGGACCTCCGACGTGCGTGTCTCCGGTGTAAGGCACACCCCCATTGTGCCCGGTGCGGCCGGGGAGCCCGACGCTGCCCGGCCGCAGCGGGGATCAGCCCCGCCCGCCCAGCCCGGAGAGGGGGCCGCTGCGCAGCAGGGGCACGTACAGTTCCTGCGGGGTGAGGGAGCCGTGGTGGCCCACGAGCCGGGACTCGGCCGCCTCGCGGCGCGGTGCGACCAGCGCGGTGGCGCCGTGGGCGACGGCGAGGACGTCGCCGACGCGGACCAGCAGGTCGCGGTCGACCGTGTCGGACGGGCCGAACCAGCCGGACTCGACGGCCTCGTCGCGGCTCACCACGGTGGCGTGCCCGGCGAGCCGCTCCCGCCAGGCGGCGAGCACGTCGGCCCCGGCTCCCGGCCGCACGTAGACCTGGCGGGCCCGGGGCTCTCCGGCGAGCACCCGGACCCCCGCGGTGAGGTCCGGGTCGTCCTCCACGTCGATGCGGCTGTCCGGAGTGGTGTCGACCATGCCGTGGTCGGCGGTGACGTAGAGGACGGCGTCGGCGGGCAGGACGGCGGCGAGCTGCTCGGCGAGCCGGTCCACCTGGCCGAGGTGGTGGCGCCAGTAGGGGGAGTCCACCCCGTACAGGTGGCCGAGCGTGTCGAGCTCGGAGTGGTAGACGAAGACGTAGGCGCGGTCGGAGGCGGTGAGGGCCGCCTCGGCGCGGACCACGAGTTCGGTGGTGGTGTCGGCGGGGACGTAGCGGCTGCCGCGCGCGGAGGCCCGGGTGAAGCCGCCGCCCTCGTAGGCCGCGGCCGAGACGTAGGCGGTGGTCACGCCCGCGGCCTCGGCCCGCTCGTAGACGGTGCGGCGCGGCTGCCAGTCGAGCGGGTCGACGTCGGCGGTCCAGCGCAGGTGGTTGAAGACCGTGCCGTCGCCGGGCAGCGCCACCTGGTAGCCGAAGACGCCGTGGCGGCCCGGGGCGGTCCCGGTGCCCACCGAGGTCAGGGAGGTCGCGGTGGTACTGGGGAAGCCCGAGGTGAGCGGGGCGGCGGCTGCGGCGAGGGAGGCGAGGAAGGGGGCGCGGTCGCGGTGGGCGGCCAGCGCGTGCCAGCCCAGGCCGTCGACCAGCAGGACGCAGGCCCGGCGGGCGGGGGGCAGGCCGAGGACGTCGGGTTCGCCGGGCACGCCCAGGGAGGCGAGGACGGAGGGTCCGAGGTCGGCCAGCGAGGCCGCGCCGTAGCGGGGGGCTTCCAGGGAGGAGTCGGGGGGTGGCGGAATCGTCATCTGGCGGTGGCCTCCGACAGCGCCTGGGTGAAGGCGAGCAGGTGGGCGACCGCTTCGGGACCGTCCGCGGCCTGGCTCACCCGCAGGGTGAGGGGTTCGGCGGTGACCGCTCCGGTGTAGCCGTGGTCGAGTTCGCAGGACTCGTCGGCGCACGCGGCCGGTTCGAGGTCGACGTGGGCGATGGAGCCCCAGTTCACGGCGAGGCTGACGCTGAGGACGGCTTCGCTGGGCAGGGTGCCGGGGACGTAGGCGGCGGGGTCGGGGACGGTGCGGGTCAGCGCGACGGACTGGATGTTGGTCAGCCGGATGGAATCGGTGGTGGTGGAGGCGTGCGGCCGACCGTCGGAGGCCCCCGGGGGATGCTCGTCGGTGTGGCAGACGATGAGCCGGGTGGGGGTGAGCAGCAGCACGCTGATGTGCCGTCGCACCTCCATGGCCGGGTCGAAGGTGGCTTCGTGGTGCACCACGAAGGCTTCGGCGGTCTCGCTGCCGAGGGCGGTGGCCACGGCGTCGGTCACGAGCGCCGGGTAGTATCCGCTGCGCTCGATCTCCAGTCGCCAGTCGGTGGGCACTGCACGCGTTTTCCTCATGTGTCCATCCTGCCCTCTCGGACTGGCCACACGCATCTCGGCCCGGAGCGCGGGCGGGGTGTGTACCCGTGCCGGAACAGGGCAGTGGCTCCGTCATGGACGCCACGTTTCCGCCGGTCCCGCCGGGGCCGACACCCCGACCGCCGGGCCCTGGTCCGGTCCCGCCGGGGCCGGAGCGTCCCGGACCGACTCCCCCGGAGCCGCCGATGCCGGTGCCGGAGCCGCCCGCTCCGGGCCCGGTTCCGCCGGAGCGCCCGCCGCCGGACCCGGAGCCGCGCCCCGGGCCGCCGTGACGGCGCACGCCCCGGTTCAGAACGGCACGCGCAGGCGGCGCGGGCCGAAGTCGGGCCGCATCTCGGGGGCCTTGCGCAGCCACACCCGCGCGCCCATGACGTGGGCCCCGGTGGAGTTGACGATGATCGGGTCGAGGTCCACGTGGGCGACCTCGGGCAGCGCGTCGACCATGCGGGAGACCCGGACCAGCACCTCCTCCAGCGCCTCCACGTCGGGCTGCTCGGACAGCGACGAGGTGCCCGCGGGCAGGCCGAACAGCAGCATGGAGGAGCGCACAGCGCGGACCAGGTCGGCGGCGTCGGCGTCGGTGAGCGGCGCGAGCCGGTAGGCGCGGTCGTCGAGCAGTTCGGCGGTGGCGTCGGCCAGTCCGAAGGCCACGACCGGCCCGAAGGAGGGGTCCTCCCCCGCGCGGACGAGGGTGGGCACCCCGGGGGCGACCATGCGCTGCACCACGAGCATCGCGTCGTCGCCGAGCCGTTCGTGCAGCGCGGTGTAGGCGGTGCGCACGTCCTCGGCGGAGTGCAGTTCCAGGCGGATGCCGCGGCCGCCCGAGCGCAGGCGCAGGTCCGGGGAGTTGGCCTTGACGACGACCGGGTAGCCGAGCTTCTCGGCGGCGGCCGCCGCCTCGTCCTCGGAGCCGACCGGGATGTACGGCTCGACCCTGATGCCGTAGTAGCCGAGCAGCTCCCGGGCGGACTCGACGGGGAGGGTGGCCTCCTCGTTGGTCAGGGGTTCGCTGGAGAACCAGATCGAGTCCTGGACGGTGCCGGCCTTCTCGGCCTCGGCGAGCTCCCGGGCGATCAGGGCGCGGGCGCGGGCGCTGTCGATGTCGGAGAGTTCGGGGTGGCGTCCGTGGGAGCGCGTCCGCCACATCGCGTAGCGGGTGACGTGCGCGAGCGCGCGGACGGCGTCCTCGGGTGCGGGGTAGGACGGCACGGAGCCGCGCGCGGTCTCGCCGTCCTCCCCGACCAGCCGCAGCTCCTCGGGGATGCCCTGGTAGCCGAGGTAGGCGGTGACGATCGGCTTGGTGGAGCGCGCCGAGCGCTGCCGCAGCACCTCGGCCACGCCGCTGGAGATGGGGGCCAGCGCGGGGATGAACACCACGACCAGCGAGTGCACCGAGTCGTCGGCCAGGGCCGCGTCGAGCGCGTCGGCGAAGTCCTGGTCGGTGGCGTTGGGGCCGAGGTCCACCGGCTCGTTCGGCTTCAGCCCGGCGCGCACGCAGGCGTCCTTGACGAGCAGTTCCAGGGAGGCGGAGTTGCCGATGATGCCGACCCTGGGCCCCCGGGGCAGCGGCTGGTAGGCGAACAGTTGCGCCACGTCGAACATCTGGGTGATGTCCTCCACCCGCACCACCCCGGACTGCTCGAACAGGGAGGTCACCGCGTAGTCGGGCAGGCTGAGCGTGCCCGCGGCGTGGCCCACCGGCACACCGCGCACGGTGCCCCCGCTGCGGACCACGACCAGGGGCTTGTGCCGGGCCAGCCGCCGGGCCAGCCGGGTGAACTTGCGGGGGTTGCCGAGGGACTCCAGGTACTGGAGGACGACCTCGGTGGCCGGGTCCTCCTCCCAGTACTGCAGCAGGTCGTTGCCGGACACGTCGGCCCGGTTGCCCGCGGAGACGAAGGTGGACAGACCGATGCCGCGCTGGGCGACGCGTTCGAGGATGGCGCGGCCCAGCGCGCCGGACTGGGAGAAGAAGCCGATGCGTCCGCGCGGGGGCAGGTGCGGGGAGAGGGTGGCGTTGAGGGAGACCTTCGGGTCGGTGTTGGCCACGCCCAGGCAGTTGGGGCCGACCACGCGCATCCCGGCGGCGCGTGCGGCGAGCACCAGCTGCTCCTGGCGCTCCCGGCCCTCGGGTCCGGCCTCGCCGAACCCGGAGCTGACCACGACCAGGCCGTGCACGCCCTTGCGCGCGCACTGGTCGACCACCTCGGCGACCATGTCGGCGCGGACCGCGACAACGGCGAGGTCGACCGGGTCGGGGATGTCGAGGACGCTGGGGTAGGCGCGTACTCCCGCCACGGCCTTGGCCTCGGGGTGGACGGGGAAGACCGGTCCGCGGAAGTCGCCGTTGAGGAGGTTGCGCAGGGCGGTCTGGCCGACGGTGTGCGCGGTGCGGCTGGCGCCGATGACGGCGACGGACTGGGGGAAGAGCAGCCGGGCGATGGAGCGCGACTCGGCGCGCTGCTCGCGGGCGCGCATCACCTCCAGGGAGACCTCGGTGGGCTCCAGGTCGAGGGTGAGCCGGATGACGCCCTCGTCGAAGGTCTGCTGTGCGGTGTAGCCCGCCTCCCGGAACACGTTGATCATCCGCCGGTTCTCGGGGAGCACGTCGGCGATGAAGCGGCGGACTCCCCGTTCCCGGGCCGCGGCGGCGATGTGCTCCAGCAGTACCGAGGCGATCCCGCGGCCCTGGTGGGCGTCCTCGACGACGAAGGCGACCTCGGCCTCGTCCTGGCCGACCTTGTCGTAGCGGACCACCGCGACCATGGCGTCGCTGATGGTGGCGATCAGGGCCACCCGGTCCTCGTAGTCGACCGTGGTGAACCTGGTCACGTCACGGGAGGAGAGCCGGGGGTAGGGCGCGAAGAACCGGTAGTAGATCGTCTCGGGGGACAGGCGCGAGTGGAACTCCTGGAGCAGGGTGGCGTCCTCGGGAGTGATCGGCCTGATGTGAGCGGTGCCGCCGTCGGTCAGCACGACGTCCGCTTCCCAGTGCTTGGGGTATGACTGCACGATTGCGAGGGTAGACGACTTCCCCTCCGGTATGGGGGATTATCACCGGGAGCACGGGGGTTTCCCAGATGGCGGGCGCCGATCACATCGGGTCTGCCCGCCGGATTCGTTACCCGGGACGTGCCCTGGACCTGTTAACGTCTCAGAGCGCGTAGGGATGGAAAGACGTGGCCACCCGGTCGGTAAGGAATATGACTCATGACGCGAGTAGTCGTAGTCGGCGACCTCATGACCGATTCCGTCGCGCGGGCCTTCTACCCTCTCGCCCGTGGCAGTGACACCCCCGCTTCGGTGGCCACCTACGGCGGTGGTTCCGGCGCGAACGTGGCCGCCTGGCTGGCGGTGGAGGGTACCGACACCGCTCTGATCGGCCGCCGCGGGTCCGACATCACCGGGCGCACCCGTGAGATGGAGCTCATGGGCTACGGCGTCGACGCCCGCATGGTCATGGACCCGGAGCGTCCCACCGGCACCTGTGTCGTGATGATCACGCACCGGGGCGACCGCACGATGCTCAGCGACCCGGGCGCCAACGCCGCGTTGCAGCCGGAGGACCTGCCACGGGACCTGTTCGGCCCGGACGGGCACCTGCACGTGTCGGGGTACACGCTGATCAACGAGGGCTCCCGGCGGGCGGCCCGGGTGGCGCTGCGGCTGGCCCGGGAGAACGGCATGTCCATCTCGGTGGACGGCGGTTCGCACGCCCCCCTGGAGCGGGTCGGCGCCGAGTCGTTCCTGGAGTGGACGAGCGGGACCCGTCTGCTGTTCGTCAACCGCGAGCAGGCGGCGGTGCTGACCGGGCGCGACGACCCGGACGCCGCGGCGAAGGTGCTGACCGCCTGGTACCCCAACGTGGTGATCAAGCTGGGCGCCGACGGCGCGCTGTGGGCGTCCAAGACCCG
>ERZ777003.3778-NODE-3778-length-13944-cov-12.621139_pt1 | contig 13944 bp, 8 predicted proteins | sample MGYA00374956_ERZ777003 | MGnify/ENA primary metagenome ERZ777003 (study PRJEB29302, sample SAMN06268252) | bioreactor metagenome | isolation source: Joint BioEnergy Institute, California, USA | place: USA:Joint BioEnergy Institute, California, USA | collected... | reverse complement strand
CCATCGCCGCCGACACGCAAGGAACCCGTCTCGAGGTCATCGGGGGACTCCAGGCGATAGAACGGCTGTCCGTTGGCCAAGGAGCCGTCCGGTTGCACCTGGAATGACCATACCCACTTCGTGAGTGAATCCGCGACAAAAAGCAGGGATTCATCGGCAGAGAATCCTACTCCGTTCGCAAAATTCAAACCTTCGTGCACCACGCGCTTGTTCCCTTTCGGATCTACGTACCAGACGCGCTTGGTCGAGGGCTCGGTGAAGTAAAGATCGCCCCGGCTGCTGACTGCGAGATCGTTTGGAACGACTCCATCCACAATCACCGATTCTTTTCCATCAGCAGCATAGGCAACGACACGCTTGGCTCCATTCTGGGCGGCGTAAAGGCGGCCATCGGGACCGAAAGCAAGGCCGGTGGCCCGGCCCGTGTTCTCCTTAAACACGCTGACTTTACCCTGCGTGTCGACCTTGTGAATCCGGCTGTTCGGCACGTCGACGAAGTAAAGGTTGCCCTCGCGGTCGACGGTGGGGCCTTCGGTAAATTTGTGCCCTTGGCTCACCACTTCCCAATCGAAGTCAGGATCGAGAATGCTTGTTACGAAGTGGCGTTCGCCTGCCGAGGCGGTGGGCTTGGAGACGGGCTTTGGCCAGTCCTTCCAGAGCCAGCGGAGAGCATCGGGAAGAATCGCGGCTCCGTGCTTGCTGTTGTGCCCCTCGGTGCCCGGCACAAACGTCACCTCATACCCCGCATAATGCAGAGCCGAGTACATGTCCTGATTTGCGATCCACCAGTTGCCCGCGTAGATGTTCAGGTCCTTGTCGCCGTCCTGCAAAAACACGCGCAGCGGCTTTGGCTCCATCTTCCGGACGAGCGTCGGGTAGTTGTGGCCGCCTCGGATATTGACGTAAGTACCGATGAAGCTTAGGACGCGGCGAAAGGCGTCGGGCCGGTGCCAGGCGGCTGTGAATGCGGCAATCGCTCCCGAGCTGGAGCCCGCAATCGCCCGGTCGTTCGGATCGGAAGACAGCCTGTATTTCTTCGCAACTTCCGGCAGAATCTCTTCGATCAGGAAGCGCGCATAGCGGTCGCTCATCCCGTCGTACTCGTAGCTGCGGTTGTAGCGATTCTGCTGCTTCTCACTCAAAGCCGGAAGCACGCCGGGGTTGATGAAGATGCCGATCGTGACCGGCATTGAGCCCTCGTGAATCAGGTTGTCAAAGACAATCGGCACCCGCCAAGCGCCTTCCGGATTCACATAGCCCCCACCGTCCTGGAAGATCATCACGCAGGCTGGTTTCTCGGGCTTGTACTGCGCGGGAACATAGACCCAGTAATCGCGGACGGTGCCGGGGAAAATGCGGCTGGAACTCCAGGTGTATTTCGTTACCGTGCCCTGCGGAACTCCAGGCTTTCGCTGCGAGTCAGGACCAAGCTTGTACTCCTCGGCCAGAAGAATCGGGAGAGCACTCAGGAGAAGCGCTGCTGTCAATCTCATAGATGTGTGTTCCTGTAGATGATACAACCCGAGCAGCACTACGTGCCTGAAGCCTTTGCAACCGCTTCTTCGGAGACCTTGTCGAAGAAGCGCTTGATCACCATCTTCGCGGTCATATCGAGAAGGCGCTGCCCGACCGCTGCGATCGTGCCGCCGACGTGAACTTCGCCCTTGTAGTGGACATTTGTCCCCGCCCCGTTGTCGCTCGTGAGCCGGATCACGCCATCGCCTTTGACAAATCCCGCCCGTCCGGATCCCTCAACAATCAAACGGAAGCTCTCATGCGGTGATGGGTCCGCGATCCGGACCTTGCCGTCGAACAGGCCGTTCACACTCGCAATGACCAGCTTCATCTTGAGGCGGTATTCCTGATCGCCTTCCTTCACCAATGATTCGCATCCCGGAATGCACCGGGCGAGAGTGTCAGGGTCCTGAAGCAGCGTATAGAGCCTTTGCGGCTCGAGGGCAACGCTTCTCGTGCCTTCAATGATCACGTTCGTCTCCGGGTTTTAAGTGCTTAGATGAGGGCTGCACGGAGCGCCCGCCGCAGGTAGACTTCCGCTAAATGCTTGCGGTAATCGGCCGAGGCGTGCAGGTCTGAGTTCGCATCCACTCCGTCTCCAACAAGAGCCGCAGCCCGAGTGATATCGGCATCCGTGCCCCGAGTCCCCCCCAGCGCCTGTTCCACGCTACGCGCACGGAAAGGTTTCGCCGCAAGTCCGGTGACGCCCACACGTGCCGATGAGACGACTCCGTCCGACTTCACGGCTCGAACCGCAACCCCGACGATCGCGAAGCCGGAGGCTGCTTGAGGAGCCTTCACGTAGCATGTGCCGGTATTCGGAGGATCAACGGGCGCCATGATGTCGACGATCACTTCTCCCGGCTCCAGCGCAACCAGGAAGCTGTCCACCAACAGATCCTCATAGGAGACTGTCCGAAAGCCGCCCGCGCCGGCGATGCGCACTGTGGCGTCCAATGCAAGCAGAGCGGCAGGATAATCAGAAGCCGGATCCGCATGGGCGATGCTTCCGCCGATCGTGCCCATGTTGCGGATCTGTACGTCACCGATGCGGCCGGCAGTCTGCGGAAGGAGGGGACACGCGGAGCGTAACAACATCGAGCTTTCAATCTCGTAATGAGTTGTCATCGCTCCAATGTGCAGGACGCCGTTCTCTTCCCGAATGCCGGAGAGCTCGGGGATACGCGACAAGTCGACCAGATGCTGCGGAGAAGCAAGCCTGAGCTTCATCAAGGGAATGAGGCTCTGCCCGCCGGCCAGCGCTTTCGCGCCGCTCGACAGCAGCTCGATCACCTCCGTCAGAGTGACGGGAGCAGAGTAGTCGAACGTATCGGGAATCATGCCGTCCTCCTGTCCTGAATCACCTTCCAAATCTTTTCGGGAGTCAGCGGCATATCGATGTGCCGGACGCCCAAATGGCTCAGCGCGTCGACTACGGAGTTGACTGCCGCGGGTGTGCAGCCAATCGTCCCTGCCTCGCCGACGCCCTTGACGCCGAGCGGATTCACAGGCGACGGCGTCTCGGTGTGATAGCTCTCGATCGCCGGGATGTAGGACGCTTTGGGAACCGCATAGTCCGTAAGTTCGCCTGTCACGAGCTGGCCGTTTTCGTCATAAACCGCGTGTTCGTAGAACACCTGACCGAGAGCTTGCACGACCCCGCCATGTATCTGACCTCGCACCAGTAGCGGATTGATGATCTTGCCGCAGTCATCCACCGCGACATACCGCAGGATCTGCACCGCTCCGGTTTCAGAATCGACCTCCGTCACGACGATGTGGGCGCCGAAGGGGAAGGTAAAGTTTGGAGGCTCCCAGAACCGGGTCGCAACCAGGCCGGGATCGGTGTTCTCGGGAAGCTTCATCGCGCGGTAGGAGGCGGCTGCAATCTCCGGAAGCGCGACTTCTTTCCCGCTCTTCATGCAGACACACCGCCCGCCGTTCCATACGACGTCATCGCTCTCAAGCAGCATGGCTCCGAACTTCTTGAGCTTCTCCTTCAAGTCCTGCAAGGCGAAGTAGAGAGCGGTTCCGCCGATCGCCGTGTTGCGGCTGCCGAAAGTGCCGATCCCGTACTGCACGAGCGACGTATCGCCGTGAAGCACTACGACGTCATCGATACTTACGCCAAGCTCGTCGGCAACGATCTGAGCAAAGGTTGTTTCCTCGCCCTGTCCGTGAGGGGAGATTCCCGTCAGGACCGTGACCTGGCCGCCGGGCTCGATCTTCACCGTAGCGCTTTCCCAGCCACCGCACGGCAACGACGCGGATGGACCGAGAGCGCAGATTTCCCCATAGGTCGAAATGCCGATGCCGATCAGGCGGCCGGCTTCACGCGCTTTCCGCTGTTCTTCGCGCAGCGTCTTGTAGCTAACCGTCTCGAGCGCTTTTCGCAGCGGAGCGGCATAATCGCCGCTGTCATAAGAGAGCCCTGTGGCAGTCTGATACGGAAATTCTCCGGAGCCTACGAAGTTCTTAAAGCGGATCTCGGCAGGATCCATCTGGAGCTCCGCGGCGAGGATGTCCACCATCCGCTCAATCCCGTAGGTCGCCTCAGGCCGTCCGGCGCCCCGATACGCGTCGGTGGGAGTGCAATTGGTGAAGACGCCGATCAGATCGGCGCGCACGTTCTTGCATTTATACAGACCGGGCATCATCAGGATCGAGAGCGTTGGAATGGCGGGCGTGAGCAACTGATGATACGCTCCGATGTCCTGAATGAGCTTTAGTTTGATGCCCAGTATTGTGCCGTCGCGCTTTGCCGCTACTTCGTAATAGTCGACATGCCCGCGTCCGTGAATTGTGGCGACGAAGTTCTCCCGCCGGGATTCAATCCACTTCACCGGCTTGCCGATCTTCATTGCCACGAAGGCCATGAGAGCCTCTTCGGCGTACACGTTGAGCTTGCTGCCGAAACCTCCGCCGACTTCGGGAGCAACGACCCGCAGCCGGTTCTCGGGCATCTTGAGCATGCCGGCCACAAGCGTTCGAACCAGATGCGGGATCTGCGTGGAGGTGTAGAGGGTCAGTTGCCGGTCTCCCGGTTTCCATTCCGCCACAACCCCGCGCGTCTCCATTGCCACCGGGATGAGCCGCTGGTTCACCAGGCGCTGGCGCACCACCACGTCGGCTTCTGCAAAGGCTTTGTCGACGTCGCCGCCCTCCTGCTTGTAGGTGAACGCGATGTTATCCGGCCACTCGGGATGAACAGCAGGACTGCCCGGCTCGAGCGCCTTCTCCGGATCGGCTACCGCCGGCAGGGGCTCCCAGTCGACTTCGATCGCGTCCAAAGCGTCAGCCGCGAGATACCGGTCCGTGGCGACGACCACCGCTACCGGATGCCCGACGTAATAGACACGATCGCGGGCGAGAACTGTGTGCGCAGGCACGCGCAAACCGGGAAGCGCCGCGCCGCAGGGCACCGGGCCGAGGTGCGCGACGTCCTCGCCAGTGAAAACAGCAACAACGCCGGGCATCTCAAGCGCCCTGCTGGTCCGGATGCCCCGAATCCGAGCCGCGGCGTGAGGACTGCGCAGGATGCAAGCGTGATGCATCCCCGGCATCTTCACATCGTCCACATACGTAGCCGTCCCCGTAATCAGACGCGGATCTTCTCTGCGGCGAAGTGATTGGCCCACAAGGAGTGCGGGACTCTTGGTGGTTGTTGTCGCCATTTCAATCTCCCGATCTCGAAGCTGCCGCCTGAACGGCGTTGACAATGTGCTGATACCCTGTACACCGGCAAAGGTTCCCTTCGAGCCCGTGCCGGATCTGCTCTTCGGTCGGGTTCGGTTCCCGCGCGAGAAGCTGTTTCGCTGTCAGGATCATGCCCGGCGTACAGAATCCGCACTGGAGAGCATGCTCATTCCAGAAAGCCTCCTGAACGGCGTCGAGACTTCCGTTCGCCGCGATCCCTTCGATCGTCGTGACGAACCGGCCGTCCGCTTGCACCGCAAGCACCGTACACGCCTTGACGGCTTTGCCATCGAGCAGCACGGTGCAAGCGCCGCACGTGGAGGTCTCACAGCCAATGTGAGCGCCAGTCAAGCCCACGACCTCCCGCAAATAGTGAACCAGGAGCAATCGCGGTTCGACTTCGTGGGAATAACGCTGGCCGTTGATAAAGAGAGTGATCGTTTTCTTCATAGTCGGCATTCCCGGAACACTGAGCTTCCTGCTCGGCGGTGTACGAAATTATCACGAGCCCGCCTCGGAAACAACCCGATGCCTCGCCGTACGGGCGAAAACTACGGAAATGCGCGAGGCCACACAGGGCAAGAGATCAGTCTGCCTGAACAAGTCAGGCTGGCTGAAGCTCTACTTTCTTACCCGCCAGCGACAGGTTCTCGCGAATGTACGTCTCATCCCACAGGTTCGAGATGACAGCGGAGATGTACGGATTCTGAAGCGACCAGAGGTAAGCCTTCATCGGCGGCTTCATGTCACCGGGAATGATGCGATTGATCTTGTCGATCCGCCACTGCGGTACCGGCTGCAAGGACTTGTGATGGGTTGCGACGGACATTGCCACCTTCATGGCGATGATGCCGATGCCCTTCGCGTGCGCCTGCCGGATGGGCTCCTCCAGATAGCCGCCGTTGATGACGTTGTAGGCCATCATGATTGCGTCATAGTGCCCCAGCTCGGTTACGCGGCGGAGAATGCCCGCGGGGTCGGTGTGGGAGGTAACTCCGAGGAAGCGAACTTTGCCCTGCTTCTTCAGCGACAGGAAGGTTTCATAGATTTCAGGGATCTCCAGTTCCTCGGGCGTGCATGCGCCATGAGGACACATGACGAGATCGAAATGATCCGTCCCGACGCGCTTCAAACTGCCCTCAAGCGACTGCACGATGAAATCCCGGTACTTCCGGCTGCCCTCCACCTTGTGGGCATAATCCTTCATCATCGCGTTGCTGAGATAGGCCGGACCAATCTGATCGCGCTGCCCTGGATAGTAATCCAGAAAGTAGCCGGGTTTCAGAATGCCGCGCTCGCGCACCATTTCCTCGGCACGCTTGCGTATGGCGGCCTGCTTCTCGCCCGGAAGGCCGTCGAAGATCTCTTTGTAGAGCTGGTTCCGCACACCCTGCAAACCGCTGATCTTCGTTGTGAGAAAAACTTTGCCGCGCTTCGACGAGCCTTTGAGGAGTTTGCCATATGACAGTTCGCAGTCACCGCGGCCGTAAGCTGGCGCCATATCGAGGTAGTTCAATCCCATCTCAAGCGCCAGGTTCAGATGCTGCCAGTTGTCGCTGCGGATTGGGTCGCCGCCACAGACGATCTCGGAAATCATCATTCCCGTGCGGCCTAGCCGTCGGTAAGCCATTCCCGGCTGCCGGTTGCGCCACTCTACGTTCGCGGCTTTCTCGTCAGCCGCTTCAACAAGGCCAGCCGCGCCCGCGGTGCATGCGGCGGTGGCCGTTTGCCGCAGGAAGCTCCGGCGGCCGATAAGATCTGGCTGAGTGTGACTCATCGTGCTGCTCCTCCTTTGCATTCCTACTACTCCCGGCTGCGGAAAGCCGAATGCAATCATTCTACACACGGGGCGTCAAACACAGTGGAGGCCGGATCTTGGCGGCAACTGTCTGGAAAGGGTACATTGCGTTCGGTCTCATCTCCGTTCCGGTACGGCTGCACTCAGCCGCCCGGCCGGTGCACATTTCCTTCCACCAGCTTCACGCTCCGGATCTGACACGCGTCAAACAGCAGCTTTACTGTCCGAACGACAACCGGGTTGTCGACAAATCGGAGATCGTAAAGGGCTACCAGATCGCTAAGGATGAGTGGGTAGTAGTAGAGCCTGATGAGATCAAGAAGGTGGCGCCCAAGTCATCCGAAGTGATGGAAATTCTGGACGTCGTGAAGATGCAGGACGTCGATCCGCTGTATCTCGAGTCCTCCTACTATGCGGTGCCGGAGGCAGCAGGCGCGAAGGCGTACTATCTGCTTGTTCAAACGATGGAGAAGACAGGCCTTGCAGCGATCGCCAAGCTGGCGATGCACAACCGGGAGTATACCGTCCTGCTGCGCCCTCGTGAGAACGGACTGGTTCTTCATACGCTGTATTACCAGAACGAGGTGCGCAAGGTGCAGGTGGAGGAGGATCTCAGCCACGTCAAGGCGACCGAGCGCGAGCTGGAGCTGGCCGAGCAGCTTCTCCGAAGCCTGGAAGCGCCGTTCCAGCCGGAGAAGTACCACGACGAATACCAGCGCCGGCTGCAGGAGCTGATCGACGCAAAGAGCCACGGAAAACGCGTACGGCCGACGCCGGCGCCGAAAGTTGCGCCGGTCATCGACATCATGACTGCGCTCGAACAAAGCCTTCGGAAGATTCCGGAGAAAAAGCCCGCTGCCAAGGCCCAATCCGCCGAAAAGAAGCCGCGACGAAAAGCCGGTTGAATCCGACGCGATCGAGCCGATACGCGTATCTAGACAGCCGGCGCCGCTTCGATGGTGACGTACTCCATCAAGTAGAGGCTACCCGGCGACATCGCGCTGACACGCGGACCGGGCAGGATGATACCTGCAAGATTGAGGGGGTCGGCGTTGGGGATCCGGAGATGGTCTTCCGGATGCTCCGTCATGCGGCGAACAGATCGCAGAAGGTCGACGGCGTCGGGCAGGGCAAACTGCTCGCCGACGAACCCGGCCACAAAACGTCCACCACGAACCTCACCACGAGCTTCCATTCGCCGTAATACCGGCAGCAAATCCCGCCATGGAGGAGCGATCGTTTCCCGAGCCAGGAGGTCGCGGAACACAACTCCCCATCGGCGGAGCAGCTGCGAGGCGAACCGCTCCACCCGTTCCTCTGCAGCCCCACTGGCATCATGACGAAGCAGACTCCAGCGTCCTGCTGCGTGCCGGGGACGGGCGTGCCGTCCGCTCCCTTCTCCGCGCCGGCGTTTCGGATCGATGAGGGCGCGAAGGTTCTCAAAGCCGTCACCCGTTACCTGTCCCGCGGCTACCAGCTCCCACAGGCCATCCTCGACCTCGCTTGGCAGCCTGCGAGTTCCGCGCACGAGGTCGCCAAAGAAGGATGCACCCCGGTCTTGCAGGTAGGCCAGGATTTCACGAGCAGCATGTGACAAGGCATCTATCGGGATTGAGGAATCCGACGAGCCAAGGAGCCATTCGGCGTTCTCCCGCAGGAACAAAGCCACAGGAGTGAGCCGGGTGGGCCTCACGCGGCGTCCATCGGCTTCGAGCAGGGCAGGGTGCGGCGAGAGCCGGGCCCACATCACCTCCCCCGATAAGCAGAGCTCATCGAGATACTCCGGCTTGTATTGCCCGATCCGGCTGGCGAGGATTTGCGATTCCCACGCCGCGGCGGGCACTTCATAGCCTTCCAACTGCCGGATAATCTGCAACGTTCCCTCGACTCCGTGGAGCTGCGATCCCGGCAGCAGATGGTGCCACCGGCAGAGGAAGCGCTGGAAGTCCATGGCGCTCACAGGCTCGATCTCGCGCCGCAGGCGTCCCAACGTGGTGCGATGAATTCGCGCGAGCACACGCCGGTTGCACCACTCCAGATCGCTGTCCTTCGACGTGTTTCGGAAGTGGCCGCGGAGAACCTGCCCCTCTGCTTCGAGACGAGCAAGGGCCTGTTCTACTTCGGAGGCCGGCAGTCCAAGCCGTGCGGACAGATCGGCAACTGTCATCGGTCCGCTGGACTCCATCCAGCCACGCAGAATTGCGACCGCATCGTCCGCAACCTCGCGTTTCTCAACGGCAGTCCAGAAGTCCATTCCGGAGCGGCGATGAACGTAAGCACGCCCGTCGCGCAGCAATTCCTCAAACCAGTGCTGCCAGTCGGCAACGGGCGGCAGGGAAATCAGCGTGAGCAGTGCGTCGTGGAGTTCATCTGCGTCGCGCACCGATGGCCAGGATTCCGCCGCCACCTGCTCGATCGCTGCTGCATCGAGAACGCCTGCACCCTGTGCGAAATCCGCAGGTAGTGACCGCCGCATCTGAACAGCGCGGGTCCGCCGCTCCTCAAGGGGCGCGTCATCCAAAAATGCGTACGGATTCGCGTTCAGAATCTCATGAGAGAACGGCGAAGGTTCGGGATTATCGATGGTGACGACGCGAATCTTGCCCGACTCAATTCGTTCGAGCACCACGCGGAGCCCGTTGAGGTCCATGGCCTCATGCAGGCAGTTGTTGATGGTTTCCTTGACAAGTGGATGATCGGGAATCCGGATGGGGCCGGTCAGATTCTCCGCACAAGCAACCTGATCGGGGAACACTGCCGCAAGCAAATCGTCGGCCCTCATGCGCTGGATCGGGGGCGGGATTTTCTTGCCTCCCCTCGAACGTGGCAGCACCAGCGACCGCGTGGCGTTCCAGCGCCACCGGGCCGTAAACATCGGCGCGGGAAGCAGAGCCTGCCGGAGAACGTCCTCCACCGTGTCTGGATTCAAAAACGCGAACACCAGATCGAGTGGGAAGGAATGATGCTCCCCAAGGGAAATCACGAGCCCGTTGTCCGTTGCCGCAGCCTGCAGCTCGAAGTTGAAGGTCCGGCAGAAACGCTTTCGCAGCGCAAGCCCCCAGGCGCGGGTGATGCGCGACCCGAAGGGAGCATGCAGCACGAGTTGCATGCCTCCGCCTTCATCGAAGAACCGCTCGGCAACGACGGTGTTCTCCGATGGCAGGGCACCGAGCGCGGCTGCTCCTGCCTGTATATATACAATTGCCTGCGCCGCACCGGCTGCATCCAGGCCGCACCGGGTCATAAGGAACTCGGACGCACCGGATGGATCGTTGAGCACTCGCTCCCGAACTTCGGAAACAGCAGCCGAGAGTTCTCGGGAGCGCCCAGGCGCTTCACCCAGCCAGAAAGGGACGGACGGAGGAGCGCCATGCGCATCCTCCACACGCACTCGCCCGGGCTCCACCCGCTTGATCCGCCAGGAATGCGTCCCAAGCAGGAAGACATCTCCCGCAAGGCTCTCAACCGCGAAATCCTCGTCGACCGTGCCGATCGTCTTTCCTTCCGGCTCTAGGACAACCGAGTAGTTCGCGTTGTCCGGAATAGCGCCCCCGGATGTAATCGCAGACAAACGGGCGCCGCGGCGAGCGCGGAGACGGCGGTTCACCTGATCCCGGTGAAGTAACGCTCCGCTCCGGCCGCGCGAAGTCGCAATCCCGTCGGACAGCATGGTGACGACTGCGTCGAAATCGGCGCGCGGCAGGTCATGATAGGGATAGGTTCCGCGCACGAGAGCATACAACTCGTCTTCATTCCACACGCGGCAAGCCGTTTCCGCGACAATCTGCTGGGACAGCACATCGAGCACATTCTGCGGGATCTCAATTTGCTCAAGCGCCCCGGTCCGTATGGCATAGACCAAAGCAGCACACTCGAGAAGCTCATCACGAGTGCTGACGAAGATTCGTCCCTTCGGTACAGCTCCCACCCAGTGCCCCGAACGCCCGATTCGCTGCAAAGCGACCGCAATAGAGCGGGGTGATCCGATCTGGCACACCAGATCAACCGTGCCGATATCGATACCAAGCTCGAGGGAAGCTGTAGCTACCACAGCGCGCAATTCGCCCGACTTCAAACGGGACTCGGCCTCAAACCGTAACGACCGGGCCAGACTTCCGTGATGGGGCAGCGCTACCTTCGGCCCCAGCCGTTCATTCAGCGCGTGACACACCCGCTCTGCAAGACGGCGCGTGTTGACGAAGACAAGCGTCGTGCGGTGAGCCCGGATCAAATCTGCCACGCGGTCGTAAATCTCGGCCCACATCTCGTTGCTTGCGACGGGTCCGAGTTCGTCCTTCGGTACCTCGATCGCAAGGTCCATGGGTCTGCGATCGCCGACATCGATGATGCGGGTGGCGGGTCCGAGGAATCGTCCGACCTCCTCGATAGGGCGCACTGTGGCCGACAGTCCGATACGCTGAGGGCGTCTCTCCGTAAGCGCATCGAGCCGCGCCAGCGAGAGGGCGAGGTGCGAGCCGCGCTTGTCATCCGCAACTGCGTGGATCTCGTCGACGATTACGGTCGTCGTCGTCCGCAGCATGGCGCGGGAACTTTCCGCCGTCAGCAGAATGAAGAGAGATTCGGGCGTCGTGACAAGAATGTGGGGAGGCTGCTTCCCCATCTGGCGCCGCTCCCAGGCAGGGGTATCGCCCGTGCGGACTGCTGTGCGGATCTGCGGGAGGTCGATGCCCTTTTCTGCCGCAAGGGCGGAGATTTCAGCGAGAGGAACTTCCAGATTGCGCCGGATGTCGTTGCTTAGCGCTTTAAGCGGTGAGACGTATACAACTTGCGTCTGATCCGTCAACAAATTGCTGCGTGCAGCGCGGATCAGGGAGTCCAGGCAGATAAGAAACGCTGCCAGCGTCTTGCCTGATCCAGTGGGAGCAGCGATGAGAACGTCGTGTCCTGCGGCAATCTCCCTCCATCCCCCGATTTGAGGATCCGTAGCCGTCTCGAAGCGGCGCAGGAACCACTCCTGCACAAGGGGATCAAAGCTCGAAAGCATCGCTTTCTACCATTAGATCCCAGAATGGGGCGGCGGGAGAAGCACCGAGGACACCGGGCGCTATTGAGCCCGGCGCGGCGAGGGTTTTCTTACAAGCTGCGGAGGAAATTCCGCCGCTTTTGGCCCGTCCGGGTTGCGCAGATTCGACTGACCGCCTTTGTCCGGATAAAGCGGGATGAACATACCGCCCGTTTTCGCCAATTCCTCGAACAACTGAGCGTTCATCCGCTTCACGACATCCTGATACTTCTCTTCGAAGATCAGGTTGTTGCTTTCGAGCGGATCTTCCTGGAGGTCGTAGAGCTCGTCGATATCCCAGATGCCGTGATAGTGGATGTACTTGAAGCGATCTCCACGGAGCGCGTGGATTGTGGGAGTGTGCGGGAAGTTCCGCTCCCAATAGTATTCGTAGAGGAGCGCGGTCCGCCACGGCACGCGCTTGCCTTCAAGGAGCGGCAGGAAACTGCTTCCCGCCAAGCCTGACGGGATCGGCACATTTGCCGCCTCAAGACACGTCGGCATGATGTCGATGTTGGCGACCACCTCAGTCAGCGTCCGGCCTCCCCGGAAGAGCTCCGGGCAGCGTACCAGCAGGGGTACGCGCATCGATTCCTCATAGGCGGTCCGCTTATCAATGAGGCCGTGTTCGCCGAAAGCGAACCCGTTATCCCCCATGTAGATGACGAGCGTAGAGTCTAGCTCGCCCCGCTGCCGCAGGGTGTCCAAAATGCGTCCGACAGAGTCGTCCACGGCGCAAAGCGTCTCCGCGTACCGCTTGTAGTACTCCTCCAAAGACAGCGTGCTGTGGTAGGGATAGTCCACCCCGTGCCAGCTGTTTCGCTGATTGCGAACCCACATGGGCCGGTTCCGCGCCATGTCGCCTTCCGCTGCCATTGTGGGCGGCGGGACAAACTTCGCGTTCTTGTACTTTCCCTTGTGGCGCTCGGCGGGCACAAACTCTGCGTGGACAGCCTTGTGTGAGAGGTAAAGGAAGTACGGCTTGTTCTTGGGTTGCTTCGAAAGCCAGTCGACGGCATAGTCCGTCAACTCGTCCGTGATGTAGCCCTTTTGAGGAACGCGCTTGCCGTTGACGTTGAGGCCGTTCGGGTTGGGCAGATATGTTCCCTGGCCGCGAAAGCTGACCCAGTGGTCGAAGCCGGGTTGAGGATCGTCGCCTTCGTGCCCCATATGCCACTTGCCGATGAACGCCGTGGAATAACCAGCCTTCTGCAAGAGCTGCGGGAAAAAAGTCGTGCCTGGAGGAATCGGCGTGTTGTTGTCGACGATCCGGTGCTGGTGGGCGTACTTCCCAGTGAGGATGGAAGCCCGGCTCGGAGAACAGAGCGCCGTAGTGACAAAGGCGTTCTTGCAATGGACCCCGTCGCGTGCCAGTGAATCCAGGTGCGGCGTCTCCAGGAAGGGCTGCCCTTTAAGAAAGCCGAGTGCGTCGTACCGGTGGTCATCCGACAGGATGAAGACGATATTACGCGGCTTCCTGCCCGTAGATTGGGCGCCAAGATGACGGGTTGCCATCGCTGCGCCAAGAGTTCCCAGAATCGCGGATCGTCGGTCCATAAGTACTTTATTATGGCGTGAATCGATCCCTGGATACAGCTTAGAAGTGCGCCCCTCCGCTGACGATTAGCACTTCGCCGCTTACGTAATCGGAAAGCGGCGAGCAGAAGAAGAGCACCGCTCCAGCCGCCTCTTTCGGCGATCCGAATCTTCCAAGCGGGCACATTGCTTTCACCGCGTCGAGCGTCTTTTGCTGGACGCCTACGGGAATTTTGCGGCCCTTCACTTCGATGGTGGCTGGCTGATCCGTAATCGGCTGGATGAGTCTGGTCTCAATCAAACCGAAACCGACCGCGTTCACATTGACGTTGTAGCGGCCCCATTCTTTGGCCAGGGTCTTGGTAAGGCCGATGAC
>ERZ777003.3776-NODE-3776-length-13951-cov-5.655728_pt1 | contig 13951 bp, 13 predicted proteins | sample MGYA00374956_ERZ777003 | MGnify/ENA primary metagenome ERZ777003 (study PRJEB29302, sample SAMN06268252) | bioreactor metagenome | isolation source: Joint BioEnergy Institute, California, USA | place: USA:Joint BioEnergy Institute, California, USA | collected... | reverse complement strand
TCGGTCGTCTGCGCGTTGACGATGATGTCCACGTTCGGCAGGCTCTTCAGCTTGCGTTGCAGCACGACGTCGGCCTTCAGGGTGCCGTTGAACTCGATCAGGGTGACGTGCCCGACCACACCCGCGAGGTCGATGGCTGCTTCCACGCCCGAGTTGCCGCCGCCAATGACGGCCACGCGCTTGCCCTTGAAGAGGGGGCCATCGCAGTGCGGGCAGTACGTGACTCCCCGCGTGCGGTACTGTTCTTCACCCGGGACGTTCATGTTTCTCCAGCGTGCGCCGGTGGAAATGATGACCGCTTTCGACTTCAGCGATGCGCCGTTCTCGAGCTGGACCTCGATGAGGTCGCCGGGCTTGCTGGCCGGGATCAGCTTGCTGGCCCGCTGCAGGTTCATGATATCGACTTCGTAGTCGCGCACGTGGCGCTCGAGGTCGGCTCCGAAACGCGGTCCCTCAGTCTTCAGGATGGACAGGTAGTTCTCGATGTCGAGCGTGTCCAATACCTGTCCGCCGAAGCGCTCGGCCGCGACCCCGGTACGGATGCCCTTGCGCGCGGCGTAAATGGCTGCTGCTGCGCCGGCCGGGCCACCGCCGATGATGAGGACGTCGAACGGTTCTTTCTTCGAGATCTTTTCCGCCTCCCTGGCGGTGCTGGAGGTGTCCAGCCTGGCGACGATCTCTTCAAGCGCCATGCGGCCCTGCGCGAAGTACTCGCCATTCAGGAATATGGTGGGCACAGCCAGAACGTTGCGGTCTTCCACTTCCTGCTGGAAGACGGCGCCATCGATGGCCGTGTGCCGGATGCGCGGGTTCAGTACGCTCATGAGGTTGAGCGCCTGGACCACGTCAGGGCAGTTGTGGCACGACAGCGAGTAATAGGTTTCGAAGTGGAAGTCACCGTCGAGGTTCTTCACCTGCTCGAGCAACTCGGGAGCTTCCTTCGAAGGGTGGCCGCCAACGTGCAGCAGGGCAAGCACGAGCGAGGTGAATTCGTGGCCCAGGGGTACGCCGGCGAAACGGACACCAACGTCCTTGCCCGGGTTGGTGATCTGGAATGAGGGCTTGCGTACCGGCAGGTCGTTGTTCTCGACCACGGTGATCTTGTCGCAGACTTCCTGCAGATCAGTGAACAGGTCACGCATTTCGCCGGACACCTTGCTGTCGTCCAGCGTTGCCACGATCTGGATAGGCTGCTGCACACGTTCCAGATATGCCTTGAGTTGGTTCTTGAGATTGGTGTCCAGCATAATTAATTTTCCCTATTGAAACTTATCAATCAATAGATGGGGATGCTCGCCGGAAAAAAAAGCCCGGTGAACCCGGGCTTGCCAGCAAGACGGATCAGATCTTGCCGACGAGATCCAGCGAGGGCTTCAGGGTTTCCTGGCCTTCTTCCCACTTGGCCGGGCAGACTTCACCCGGGTGAGCGCGCACGTATTGCGCGGCCTTGACCTTGCGCAGCAGGTCGCGGGCATCGCGGCCAATACCTTCGGCGGTGATTTCAACAGCCTGGATGATGCCATCGGGGTCGATGATGAACGTACCACGATCGGCCAGGCCCTGTCCTTCGCGCAGGTTGTCGAAGTTACGGGTGATTTCCCAAGTGGGATCGCCGATCATGTAGTACTTCACCTTGGAGATGGCCGCCGAGGTGTCGTGCCAGGCCTTGTGGGTGAAGTGCGTGTCGGTGGACACGGCATAGATTTCCACGCCGAGCTTCTGGAATTCTTCGTAGTGGTTGGCCAGGTCTTCCAGCTCGGTGGGGCACACGAAGGTGAAGTCGGCCGGGTAGAAGAAGAAGACCGCCCACTTGCCGCGCACATCAGCATCGGAGATCTCGACGAACTTGCCGTCCTTGTAGGCCATCGCCTTGAACGGTTTGATTTCGGTGTTCAATACTGACATTGCTGATTCCTCTCTTGTGGCGTTGTTGGAAAAGCTACGGGTACAGTCTAGCCTCAAACGCGCAATAAACAAAATTGATTAATTTCATTGCGCTGATTGGGCGTGTCTATGAAGGTAGCCTTGCACTGATGCGTCAATTCTAGACCATGATCTGCCCGTTGGACGCAAGTGTTGCAGCGTGCGTCTAGGCATTGATATCGATGTCCTTGGTTTCCGGGCCGAGCAGGAGCGCAATGAGGGTGAGCAGGGCTGCGAACGCCAGGTACACGCCAACCAGTACCGGGCTGCCGTCGGCCAGGTCCCACAGCCAGACAGCGATGAACGGGGCAACGGCAGCACCGATGATGGACGAAACGTTGTACGAGATGCCCGAGCCCGTGTACCGCACGTTGGTGGGGAACAGCTCGGGCAGCAAGGCTCCCATGGGGCCGAACGTGAGCCCCATGAGCACGAAACCGATGATCAGCCAGGCCATCACGCCCACGAACCCCGCACTCAGCAGAGGAACCCACAGCAGGCCGAACGCGATGATGGCCAGCGTGACCCAGATCAGCATCTTGCGCCGGCCTACGCGGTCGGCCCACGGGCCCGACATGAGAGTGAAGATCCCGAAGAAGATCACGCCGACGATGAGCATCAGCACGAAGTCGTTATAGCTGTAGCCCAGACCGCTGAGCTTGCTGCCGACCGGGTTCACCGGCGCACGGCCATAGCTGAGCGAGAACGTGGTCATCAGGTAGAAGAGCACGTAGGTGGCGAGCATGTAGAACGTGCCCAGCACCAGTTCTCTGCCGTTCGAGCGGACGACCTGCTGCAAGGGGAGGCGAACCACCTTGCCGGTGGTGACCGCCTTCGAGAAGGCGACGCTTTCCACCAGGTGCAGGCGGACCCACAGGCCGACGATGACCATGACGGCCGAGAAGAGGAAAGGAATGCGCCAGCCCCAGGTGAGGAATTCCTGGGAGGGGCGGGAAGGGTCGTCCGACGGCAGTATGGCCGCGACGATGAGGAAAAGGCCGTTGGCGATGATGAATCCCAGTGGGGCCCCCAGCTGGGGGAATGTGCCAAAGAAGGCGCGCTGGCCTGCCGGCGCGTTCTCGGTGGCCACCAGCGCGGCACCTGACCATTCCCCGCCGATGGCGAAGCCCTGGGCCAGGCGCAGGATGACCAGCATCAGCGGCGCCCACCATCCGACCCGCTCGTAGGTGGGAAGCAAACCGATGAGGAACGTGGCAATGCCCATCGTGAGCAGGGCTGCCACCAGCGTGGCCTTGCGCCCGATCTTGTCGCCCAGGTGACCAAAGAACACCGCACCCAGCGGGCGCGCGATCATGGCTGCACCGAAGATTGCAAACGAGGAGAGCAAGGCGATGGTCTCGTTGCCGTGGGGAAAGAACAGGTGCGGAAAGACCAGCACCGCTGCGGTGGCATAAACGTAGAAGTCGTAAAACTCGACGGTGGTGCCAACGAGGGTAGCGACGATGACCCGCGACCGCGGGTTGGCCGGGGCGTCAGTCGTGATGGGCGTTGCAGACATGGTCAGGTAACCGGATCGTAAGAAGATTGAGGCCGGCACATCCAGACCGCAGATTTCGGCAGGACCAGGCGGCCGGCGTTGGGTTGTTGCGAAATGAAACGATCCACATTAACACGGAACCGGCAAGCTTTATACCCGAGGAAGTGCCGGGGTGCGCCTTCCGCGTGGGGCTGCGCCGCACGCGGATGCGTGACGGCAGGCCGCTGCCCCTGGGTGGGCCGTGCGCAGGCATTGGCAGCCCGGCAGGTTGGCATCGGGTGCCGGCAGGTACCGGGCGCGCGTCGCATTTTGCGGATCGGCCGGGTTTGCTAACCTTGCGCCATGACGCAAAGAGGAGGAAACCATGACTTCGCAACGGGTACTGATTACAGCGGGGGCGAACGGTATCGGCAAGGAGATCGCCCTGGCGTTTGCTGCCAAGGGTGCGCGGGTATTCGTGGTCGACATCGACGCAGAAGGGCTGGACCGGTTGGCACGGTCGTCTCCCAACATATGTGTTGCCTTGTGCGACATGGCGCGCCGCGCTGATATCGAGCGGGCCGTGGCGGCCGCGGCCGAAACCCTGGGCGGGCTGGATGTGCTGGTCAACAATGCCGGCATCGCGGGCCCCACGGCGCCGGTGGAAGCGTACGACCCCGACGCCTGGGAAGCCGTGATGCAGGTGAACCTGAACGGCACCTTCAACGTGACGCGGCTGGCCATCCCGCACCTGAAGAAGTCACCTGCCGGTTCGGTCATCATCATGTCGTCGGTGGCGGGGCGATACGGCTACCCCAACCGCAGCGCCTACTGCGCCAGCAAGTGGGGGCTGGTGGGGTTCACCAAGACGCTGTCACGCGAACTTGGGCCATACGGCATCCGGGTCAATGCAATCCTGCCGGGAGGAGTTGCAGGCGACCGCGTCGAGCAGGTGCTGGCGGGCAGGGCGCAGCTCAGTGGCCGTAGTATTGAGGAGGAACGGGCCGACGCGATGGCCAACCAGTCGCTCAAGCGTTTCGTCGACCCGCGCGATATTGCCGCGCTGATCCTGTTCCTGGTTTCGGACGCTGGGAAATCGATTTCGGGCCAGATGCTGCCGATCGACAACGACAGCCAGAACGCAGCCTGACTTCCATTGTCATCACAATAACGCTTCATTCAGCCAGGGAACGGACATGCAATCATCTGCCAACACACCTGAACTCCGCATCGCGCTGGAATGGTTCCTGAACCCTGACCACCTGCCGCTGTTGTGGGCACGCGAGCAGGCAAGAAAGGACGGTTCACTGAACATCGAGCTCGTCGTCCCCGATGACCATTACGATGGTTTCGCCGCGCTGGCTGACGGTGCGGTGCACGCGGTCGTGAACGAGCCCCTGCATCTGCTGGAGAAACATGCCGAGGACGTTCAGCTGCAATCGCTGGGTACGTTCTTTCACACCGAAGGCGGAGTGCTGATCTCGCACGCAGCCCAGAAAAAACTCCGGAACGGGGAGGACATTCGGGTCAGTTCGCCGGTATCAAACCCCGTCACCGATGGGCTTTGCCGGGAGATCATCATGGGCGTGCTCGCGGCGCAGGGGTATTCGGCGGTCGACGATCAGATCACCGTTTATGAAGGCGGGTTCGACCATGTGGCCAACCTGCAGCAGGGGGCCGACGCGGCATGGCTCGCTTTCGCCAACATTGAGGGCGTGCATGTGCGGCATCTTGGGTTGCCCGTCGACCTGTGGCGCACCACCGATGGCGGTGTGCCGGGCTTTTCGGCGCTGGAACTGATCGGCAGCCGAGATGCAGCCCCGGAAACGCGACAGGCACTGCAGCGCCTGGTCGGCTACCTCGATGCGGCTGTTCCCGCCCTTGCCAACGATCCAGAGGCCGCGCTGGCGTTGTGGTATGCCGCCAGCAACGAGGAGCCGTCAGCGCTCACCCGCGCCATGGTCTTCGACACGGTCAGGCGTTTCGTGGCTCCGGTGCGGCCTGATGCCGGGCGCTGGCGCGAGGTGTGGCGCTACATGCAGGAGCGCGGCGCCGATATCGTGGGTGAAGAGGTCTACGAGTCGATCTTCCGGCCGTGAACCACCACATCCGTCACGGCCGTGGCTGGTGGTGCGGCGTGGGGTCAACCCGCTCGTGGGGCGAACATGATGATGGCCATGCCCGCCAGCATCAGGCCTACGCCGACGTAATCCCAGAGATGGGGGCGCACGCCATCTACCAGCCACAACCATATCAGTGCAACGGAAACGTAGACGCCGCCGTAGGCGGCGTAGACCCGGCCTGCGGCGGTGGGGTGTAGCGTCAGCAGCCATGCGAAGAGCGCGAGGCTGAGCGCGGCAGGCACCAGCACCCACGCCGGTGCAGATTGTCTCAGCCAGAGGTACGGCAGATAGCAGCCGACGATTTCGGCAAGCGCGGTCAGAACGAAGAGGACTAGCGTTTGCAGTAGTGATGCCATGCGTGCGTAGCGAGCTCGATATGCAGCGTTTCCTGATTATTCTTGGAATTGCCATTCTGGTGGCGGGCCTGGCCTGGCCCTGGCTTGCCAAGCTGCCATTCGGCCGGCTGCCCGGCGATATCGCCGTGCAGCGGGAGAACTTCAGCTTTTACTTCCCCATTACCACGTCGATCCTGATATCGATCTTCATTAGTGTCATTCTCTGGATATTCAGAAAGTGACTGCGCGCCCGGACCATGCTGGTGCCTTCGGCGACTGCAGGCAACACGTGGGCGCGGATAGTGAAGCTCCGTGCACGGACGTACTAGTGTGCAGTTGCGTTGTTCCGGGTGGGCGTGTCCGATGGCGCCGGGTTCGCGTCCGCTTCGTTCGCTTCCTTGAACACGAACAGGCGGGTCACCATTTCCATGTCGAACTTCTCGCCGCGCAGTACGCACGACAACAGTTCGGCACCCAGCAACTGTGGCGAGAACACCAGGTCGGGCTTGACGTGACGGATCTTGTCGAGATTCTGGCTGTTGTTCACGACTGCCACCGTTTTCGCCCTGCAGTCAGGAATTGCCTTGACGGCCAACACGATGAAGGCGTTTTCAGGATCTTCCTCGAGCATGGCGAGCACGTAACTTGCCGCGCGCACACCGGCCTGCTCCAGGGTGGAGTCTTCCGTGGCATCGCCCACGAGGATGTCGGCCGTTGGCGGGTAGACGTGCTTGACGCCTTCACGCACGATGATGGTTACCTGTTCGCCCTGCGTCACGAGGCTCTGGTAGAGCGTGTGTGCCAGCGGGGTGGCACCGCACAGGATGATGTGATTCTTTTTCATGGAAAGTCTGGCCTTGCGCTGGATGATCTTTCGGATTGCGCCGGTGGTAGCGGGCGTCAGGATCGCGCCCACTCCGCTGGTAAGTACCGCCACACCCAGCACGATGATGGAGACGACGAAAAGGCGGGCAGCTTCGGAAACTGGAACAATATCGCCGAATCCGACGGTAGCGATCGCAACGATCGAGAAATAGACGGCATCGGGAAGGGTGAGGACGCGTGGATGGAACTCGTGTCCGAGGTATAGCACGCCAAGAATGGCATACCACAGCAGCGACGCCAGTGCCGACATGGCGAACAGCGTGCCTGCGGCAACGCTGCTGCGCGGAAACGCGGCACGGTAATGGATCAGCAGGACCATCAGGACGATGTTGTATAGCGTTTCCGGCGGGATTGGAACACGGGACGGCGTGTATAGCGGTATCACGATGGCAGGCGCGAGCATGACCAGCGTGAACGCCCACGCCACGCGCGCCCGCGAGAGCAGGCCGATCGACATCAGCACCAGCGAGAGCGAAATCACCACACGGGGCAGCTGAGCCAGGCCGACGGCATCGAGCACGTCGCGCCAGGAATCTTGCGCGAACCAGGATTGATGATCGCCCCGCATGACGCCGATGACCAGTGGTGCAATGAACCACAGGCCGGCGACGAAGACGGCAGCGGGAAGAATGCGATGCACCCCGGCGTCGAGTTTGCGCGCCAGGGCGGCGATGAGATGCCTGAAGCTCAATGTATGCCCATGCTCGGTGGTTTGGCTTCGGCTATGTTAGCCAGAATACGCCTGACCGGCCACTGCGCGGGCAACGCCGGTGGCGCGGGCGCACCACCGGAAAGAGTCAGGTGCGGAAGCTGGGGTCGAGGCGCTCTGCAATGCGCAGGTAGGCGGGCCATTCATCACGTGGCCCCAGCTCGGCCAGCTGCTCCCATTGGAGTGCTGCGTGCTCACACACGTCCGGAGGAGGAATGACCAGTGGCGCGCCGGTAGCTTCCAGCATCAACTGTGTGCGGCACGACGTGACGAGGTAGAGCATGTTGGTCAGGGCCTCGACGACCGTCGCGCCCGCTGTCAGCAGTCCGTGGTTGCGCAGGATCAGCGCCTTGTTCTTCGGACCGAGACTGGCAGCGATGCGCTCCCGCTCGTCGACATCTCGCGATATGCCCTCGTAGTCGTGGTACGAGATCCGGTTGTAGAAGCGCATGGCGCCCTGGTTGAGCGGAAGGAGCCCCTTGCCATGTGCTGACATGGCCATGCCCACCTCGGTATGCACGTGCATGGTGCAGTTGAGATCGGGGCGCGCCTGCAGGATGGCGGTATGGATGGTGAAACCCGCCGTATTCACGTTCTCGGTCTCGCCCGGGGCTCGCGTGCCGTCGATGCGAAGCTTCAGCAGGTTCGAGGCACAGACCTCCTCGAACAGCAGGTTGTGGCGCTTGACCAGGAAATACTCCGGCTGGTCGGGGACCCGCAGCGCCACGTGGTTGTAGATGAGATTGGTCCAGCCGTAATGGGCCACCAGCCGGTGGGCAGCGGCCAGGTCGACCCGCGCCTGCCATTCGGCAGCGCTCATGCCCTCACCGCTACCGCCCGTGCGGTGGATGGCTTCACTCATGTTCATGACATGCCTCGTATGTATGGATCTTTTGCCGATGCATGAATCATTCGACGCGAATGTTGGCCGACTCGACGATCTTGGCATAGAGCGCCAGCTGATCGCGCCAGTACTTGTCGAACTCCGCCGGCGTGGAGCCTACCCCCTCGATGCCCAGCGATTCCAGCTTCTTTGCGGTTTCGGGGTGGCGTACCGCCTTGTGCACTTCCTCGGCGATGCGCTCCAGAACGGGGGCAGGCGTACCTTTCGGGGCAAACATTCCGGTCCAGAAAGGAACGTCGTAACCGGGCAGCACCTCATTGATGGCGGGAACATCGGGCACGAGGTTGCTGCGCGTGGTGGTACTCACCCCGATGGCGCGCAGTTTGTCGGTACGAATGTTGGCGAGCTGGGGTGGCAATCCGTCGATCAGCATGCTGATGCGCCCGGCCATGAGGTCGGGAACGACCGACACCGTGCCTCGGTAGGGAACGTGCAGCATTTCGGCGCCGGCCAGCGAGGTAAACAGTTCAGCGGCGATGTGTATGCTGGTGCCGACTCCGGATGAGCCATAGCTGTATTTACCGGGGTTCTTGCGTATCAGCTCGACGAATTCCTGGAGGTTCTTGGCCGGAATGTCGCGATTGATGACCATTACGAGCGGAAAACGCGAAACGAGGGTAACCGGGGCAAAATCGTTGATGGGGTCGTAAGGCAGGTTTTTCAGGGTAACGGCATTCGCCACTGCGCCAGAAACCGAGTGGAACACCAGCGTATGGCCGTCAGGAGCGGCACGGGCAACGCTTTGCGAGGCAATCGTCCCACCGCCTCCGCCCTGGTTTTCGATGACGACGGGCTGCCCGATCTGCTCGGCCACACGTTGCATCACGATACGCGCAACGGTGTCGATACCGCCACCTGGGGGGAAGGGCACGACCACCGTCACTGGCCGTTGCGGCCAGTCCTGTGCAGGCTGTGCGGACTGGGCTGCCTTTGCAGACGGAAACGCAATCGTGGTAACGAGACACAGGGCGCCGGCGAGAGCGCGGCCCAAGGACGAAATATTCATGATCAACTCCTCCTGATTCTGGTGGAAACACGAATGATGCTTCGCGCTATTCTTCTTTGAACTTGTAGACATGCGTCTTTGATGCCAGCTCGAATACGGGCACGCCGGCAGCAATATCGGCATAGCGACGTGCCTCGCCTTCATGAATTTCGCGGGCACGCTTGAGCACGACTTCGACAACCTCGCGCGGAACAAAGCAGACCGCGCCTTCGTCGGCAACGACGAGATCACCGGGATGCACCTGGACGCCGGCAACGCGCACCGGGCCGTTGATGGCAACCGTTTGCACACGCCATTTCCCGGTGATGGAGCTGACCGACCGGCTCCACACAGGAAAACCGATGCTGCGCTGTTCCTCGACGTCACGTATCCCACCATCCACGATCGCGCCGACTTCTCCCTGGCGTTTGCCGATCGTGGCAGAAATTCCGCCCATGTTGGAAATGCCGTCGACGCCTTCGATGACCAGAACGTCGCCCGGTTCCGCCAGGTTGTGTGCTTCGATTTCAGCCATGCGGGAAATGCGCTCGCGCGCGCCCTTGTAGGTCTGGTCGCGCTGTTCGATATTGCGCACGGTGATGGCCGGGCCGGCGATGCGCGCACCCGGTATGGTCAGGCGCAGGGTGGAACCAGGTATGACGCCCACGATTCCCAGCTCGTCCAGCGCGTCGGACACCGTGCCGGTCATGTCGGACAGTGCCAGATAGCCGTCGATGATTTCCTTCGGATAACGGGGGACGTCCAGCATGACGATGGACTCGGGCGGAATCTTGCCCAGAGGTTGCTTGTGCGACATGGTTTTCTCCTCAGGACGCCAGAACCGTCTTGAAAACACGCAGCGCGTTGTCGCGTGCGATGGCGGAAACATCGGCTTCGGACAGGCCGCTTGCGAGCAGTGCTTCCAGGAAACGCTGCTGGTCGGCAAGATCCTCCACCGGGTAGCGCCATGGCCAGGTGCCATACACCTCAGGCTTCTTCATGAATTCCTGATAGCGTTCGGCAGGCTGCCCGAGAATAAAATCGGTGCCGATGGCGACGTGCTGTGCCCCCATCAGGCGGACGGCATGCTGCACGTGAGCGATGACGTCGGCATGCGAAGGCTTCACCCCTTGACGTACGATGGGTGGCAAGTAGCAGATGCCCAGTACGCCGCCGCTGTCGCGGATTGCCTGCAGTGCCGCGTCGCCCTTGTTGCGGACGTTGTTGCACACTGCGAGGCAGTTCGCATGCGTGGCCGTAACCGGGTGTTTCGAGGCACGGGCGGCCTCGATGGCGCTGCGATCACCAGTGTGAGAGAGATCGATGACGATGCCGAGCCGGTTCAGTTCACTGACGAGTTCCAGCCCCAACGAGGACAGTCCCGCATCGTTGGGTTCGGCACACCCGTCCGCGTAAATATTGCGCACGTTGTGTGCGATCTGGATGACCCGCACGCCCAGGGCATGGAACAGTTCAAGCAGCTGCAGCTTGCGTCCAACATCCGGAACATTCTGATATCCGAACACGACGCCCAGCTTGCCCGAACGTTCGGCGGTGTCGAAATCATCGGCCGTCTCGATGACATGAACCAGGTCGCGCATGCGGTGATAATGGGCGCGTACTGCGGCAAGTTCCGACAAACTGTCACGTAGCGTCGGCAGCGGATTCACCGTCGAAAAGTTGTTCACGGTAATGTGAATGGCGGTTACGCCATGTGCCAGTGCCTGTTCGACATATTCTGGCGTCGTGCGTGAACCATCGAGAAGATCGATTATTTTGTACATGGGTGATTGCTGGTGAGGAAAAAGGTACGAAGTGCGGACCATGCGATCTATACTTCGTGATCGCAGTGTGACAACCGGCCCCTGGCGGGTCAACAAAAGAAACGGAAAGGTCCATACTACGTACCGTTTGGAGGAGACATGACGAAAGGGCAAGATGCAGGCGGGGCCCAGACGATCGAACGGGCAGTCCTCATCCTGCGTGAACTGGCCTCGGCAGCCGACAGTGGCATGCGCCTCGTCGACCTGCAACGCGCCACCAACCTCAGCAAGCCAACGGTGCACCGCATCCTGCGCGCGCTTTCCATCCACGGACTGGTCGCCCAGGATGCGCCGAGCCGCCGCTACCGGCTGGGCCAGGAACTGGCCGTCCTGGGCTGGTCGGTGACTCGCACCAGCTACGATCTTCGTGAGCTTTGCCAGCCCGAGATGCTGGCGCTGGCCGAGGAAACCGGCGACACCTCCTTCCTGACGGTACGCTCGGGCATCGATTCGGTATGCATCGACCGCAAGATGGGGCCATACCCCATCAAGGCATTCACGGTGGATGTCGGTACGCGCCGTCCTCTACCCGTGGGGGCGGGAGGTGTCGCCATCATTTCCTGCCTCCATGAAAGCGAGGCCGAGCTCGTTTTCCTCAACAACCGCGAGCGTCTGCAGAAATATTCCAACATTAGTGAGCGTGCGCTGTGGCGGGCGGTACACATGGCGCGCTCGGAAGGCTATGCCCTCAGTGACGGATTCGTACTCAAGGGCGTACGGGGCCTGGCCGTGCCGCTCAAGAACTCCAGGGGCGAGGCGGTCGCGGCATTGAGCATCGCCGCCATCGCCGACCGGGTGTCGCGTGCGCGTCTGCCTTCCCTGGTAAGCATCCTGCGGCGGCTCGCAGCCAGCATCGAGAAGAAGATTGCGCGTGTCGATCATGTCCATCACTGACGCCGGGTGAGTGCTGTGTGAGGCCGTTCGGTCGGCCCGTTTCGCCCTTACAATGGCCGGTTTGAGGTCCCGGAAACATTTGTCGGCGAGTCGAAGACATGCTGGTTGAATTGAACGCAATGACCACCCTGCTCATCGCGATCGTGGTCTTGCTGGTTGGGCGGGCGGTCATTGCCAGGGTGGGGGTCCTGCGACGGTACTCGATCCCCGAGCCCGTCGTGGGCGGCCTGCTGGCAGCCCTCCTGGTCACGGCCTTGCGGTTCGGGGTGGACACGCAGGTGTCCATGGATCTGTCGCTGCAGAGTCCCCTGATGCTGGCATTTTTTGCCAGCGTGGGCCTCGGGGCCGACGTGCGCACGCTCATGAAGGGAGGACGCACCCTGGTGCTGTTCTGGTTTCTGCTGGTCGGCCAGCTGGTACTGCAGAATCTGGCAGGGCTGGGGGTCGCCTGGGCGATGGACCTGCACCCGCTCACCGGCATGCTGGCGGGCTCCATCACGATGATGGGCGGCCACGGTACCGGAGCCGCCTATGCGGGCAGGTTCCAGGATGTCTACAACCTGCAGGGCTCCATGGAGATGGCCATGGCTTGCGCCACGTTCGGGCTCGTGCTTGGCGGGGTTCTGGGCGGACCGTTGGCGCAGCGCCTCATCCGGCGCGATCACCTTGAGCCTGACAACAGGCACGAGGGTGAGAACGTCCAGAACGTGCAGCAGGCCGAGGCAGGGTCCGCGGCCCGGCTGACCCCCGCATCGTTCATCGAGAATCTGCTGCTGCTTGCGTTTTGCGTGGTGGTCGGACAGTGGCTCAGCGGGGTCACCGAGAACGAATACGTCATGTTGCCGACCTTCGTCTGGTCGCTGTTCACCGGGGTGGTGGTGCGCAACGGGCTTACGCTCAGTGGTCTGCGCAAAGTCGATGACGATGCCGTCGGGCTGCTGGGTGGGGTAGCGCTGTCACTGTTCCTGGCAATGGCCCTGATGTCGCTTCAGCTCTGGGAGCTGACTGCGCTGGCGTTGCCCATACTGATCATTCTGGGCGTGCAGACGACGGTTGCCGCGATTTACATCACGGTGCTTACCTATCGCGTCATGGGCAAGAACTACGATGCCGCGGTCATAGTGGCCGGCAACGCCGGTCTGGCTCTGGGAGCGACGCCCACGGCCATTGCGAACATGCAGGCCATTACGAACAAGTACGGTCCTTCGCCGCAGGCGTTCCTTATCATCCCTATCGTCGGGGCGTTCCTGATCGACATCACGAATGCCCTGTTCATCCAGGGCTTTCTCGCCTTGCCGATTTTCGGGTTCTGAGACGATGACTCGTAACTTCCTCGTACCCTGCTCTCCCGTCATGCTTCGGCTGCAGCGTGACCCGGGCCTCCTCTGGTGGGGCTACCGACTGTTCGTCCTTGGGCTGATCCTGCTGCTGCTCACCATGCTGGGCGGATGTACCAGAGGGCCCGAGCTGGACGAGGTCCGCCAGGTCGTTTCCGAGCGGCTGGGCACCGCCTTCGACGAGCCCGTACTCGAGATCAGCGGGATGCGTCGCCTGGGCAGTGTCGATCTGGCGGACGTCGATCTCGGCGAAACGCTGGTCGCCGTGTACTACAACGGCCGGTTCACGCTGGTTCGCGACTACCGTTTTGGCGACTGGGGGGCGATCAACCCTGCGGCGCTTGCACAGCTGCTTGGCGCTGCCGAGCCCGGTGTGACTGGCATCAACGGCCAGGGCAACAAGGCGGGCGACGTGCTGTACGTGCGCGGGTCGGTCGTATTCCGGAAGGACGGCGACCGGTGGGTCGCGACGGAGTTCGTGCCTGGAAGGTCGTCGGCAACTGCCAGCACCGGCGGCGACTCCAGTAGTAGCGCTCGCGCGCTGGTCGAGTCGATC
>ERZ777003.3775-NODE-3775-length-13955-cov-14.859065_pt1 | contig 13955 bp, 13 predicted proteins | sample MGYA00374956_ERZ777003 | MGnify/ENA primary metagenome ERZ777003 (study PRJEB29302, sample SAMN06268252) | bioreactor metagenome | isolation source: Joint BioEnergy Institute, California, USA | place: USA:Joint BioEnergy Institute, California, USA | collected... | reverse complement strand
TCGGAGACCAACGAGCTCATCCGCCGGCACAACGCCTGGTATCCGATCGAGCGCGTCACGCTCGCCGCGGAGGGCTTCCGCAGCCGGATCTCGGACCTGCTGAACGCGAGCGAGCGCGACTTCCTCGCGCTGACCGACGTCGAGCTCGTGCCGCTCGACGGCGGCGAGCCGGTCCGGCGCCCGTTCGTCGTGGTCGGGCGGCGGCACATCGTGTACGTCACGCCGGTCGACGAGGGCTGATCCCGCGGCGGCCGGGCGCGGGAGAGCCCGGCCGGCCGGCGACCCGGCCGCTCACCCTTCCAGCGCCCGGACGAGCAGGTCGACCACGTGCTCGGTCCGCGCCGCGATGAACTCGTCGGAGAACGTGTCGTAGCCCATGCCGGCGAGCATCGTCGCGTCGTGCTCGAGCGGGAACCAGCACAGCGCGACGAGCGAGACGAGCAGCTGGCCGGCGTCCGGCGCCGGCCGGCCCGGCGGGACGATCGAGCGCACGAACTCGGCCAGGCCCCGCTCGAGCGCCGGCGAGTGGCGGCGCCGCGTCGCGCGGCGCGGGATCTCCAGCGCCTCGCGCGACATGAGCGTCACGAACGTCGGCCGCAGCTGCAGGAACCGCAGGTAGCCGCCGACGAGCACCTCCAGCCCGCGGCGCAGCCCGTCGCGCTCGAGCGCGAGGGCGGCCGCCTTGCAGACGCGCTCGAGCTGGGCGTCGCGCTCCTCGAACAGGCGCTCGATCACCCGGTCGTACAGGCTGCGCTTGTCGCCGAAGAAGTACGCGGGCAGCGCGGCCGACACCTCGGCGACGCGGCCGATCTCCGCGAGGCTCGCGCCGTCGAAGCCGTGGCGCGCGAACACCTGCTCGGCGGCGTCGAGGATCGCCTTGCGCGAGCGCTCGGGCTGCCGCGTCACCCCGGAAGCGCTCACGCGTGCTCGCCCTCGTCACGTGCCCGTCGCACCGCACGGAGTATTCCCTGGTATCCCGTGCAGCGACAGAGGTTCCCGGCGAGCGCGGCGCGGATGGTGTCGTCGTCGGCGTCGGGCTGCTCGCGCAGCAGCTCCTCGGCGGTCAGGAGCATGCCCGCGGTGCAGAAGCCGCACTGCAGCCCGTGCTCGGCGATGAACGCCTCCTGCAGCGGGTGCAGCGGCTCGCCCGGCGCCGACAGCCCCTCGACCGTCCGCACCCGCGCGCCGTCGACCTGCACGGCGAGCAGCGTGCACGCCCGCGCGGTCGCGCCGTCGACCTGGACGGTGCACGCGCCGCAGTGCCCTTCGGCGCAGCCGATCCTGACGCCGAGGACGCCGAGCCGGTCGCGCAGCACCTCGGCGAGCGTCTCGCGCGGCTCGACCTCCGTCTCGCGGACGGTGCCGTTCACCTCGAGGCGGACGCGCGCGCTCATGCCGCCGTCCTCTCCGCCGCACGGGCGATCGCGCGCTCGGCCAGCGTCCGCGCCAGGTGGCGCCGCAGCTGCGCCGACCCGCGCGCGTCGGACGGCGGGTCGAGCCTCGCCGCCGCGGCGTCCAGCGCGGAGGCGAGCTCTGCCGATCCGGGTCGCAGGCGCCGGACCGCGTCGCCGACGTCGACGGGCGTCGGGCCGACGCCGCCGAGCACGAGCCCGGCGACGACCGGCCCGCCGTCGCCCGGCACGCAGCGCGCGCCGGCGCTCGCGACCGGCAGGTCGAAGCGGCGCGGCGCGGTCTCCAGCCACGCCTGCCCCTCGCCCGGCGCGGGCGCGGGCAGGCGCAGCGCGACGATGACCTCGCCCGCGCGCGGCCCGCCGGCGACGAGCGCGGAGACGGCGACGTCGCGCCGGCCGTCCGCGCCGGCGACCTCGGCGACCGCGCCGAGCGCGACCGCGACCGCCGGCAGCTCGGCCGCCGGGTCGGCGTGCGCGACGCTGCCGACCACGGTGCCGCGGTGGCGGACCGACGGGTGGCCGACCTCGGCGAGCGCCTCGGCGAGCATCGGCGCGCGCCCGGCGACGAGCTCCGAGCGCTCGGCGGCGCGCTGGCGGACCATCGCGCCGATGCGCAGGCCGCCGTCGGCCGTGCCCTCGAGCACGTCCAGCCCCGGCACCGCGGCGAGGTCGACGAGCGTCCGGGGCGCCGGGATCAGGCGGGCGGCGAGCGCGGGCACGAGCGTCTGGCCGCCCGCGAGCGGCCGCGCCCCCTCGCCGGCGAGCGCGGTCAGCGCCTCGGCGAGCGTCCGCGGGCGCACGTAGCCGACCGGCGGCAGCGTCATGCGAGCACCCCCGCGAACCGGAGCACGCGCTCGGGCGTCAGCGGCAGGCGGTCGATCCGCGCGCCGCCGAGCGCGTCGGCGACCGCGCACGCGATCGCCGCGGGCGCCGCGATCGCCCCGGACTCGCCCATCCCCTTGACGCCGTTGACGGTCACCGGCGACGGCGACTCGTGGTGCGCCATCGCCGCCTCGGGCACGTCGGTGATGCGCGGCAGCAGGTAGGTGGCGAACGAGCTGCCCGCCGGGACGCCCGCGTCGTCGTAGGCGATGTCCTCGAGCAGCGCGCCGCCGAGCCCCTGGACGACCGCGCCCGCGGCCTGGCCGTCGACGATCATCGGGTTGATCCGGGTGCCGCAGTCCTCGACGATCGCCAGCTCGCGCACCGCGACCGATCCCGTGCCGAGGTCGACGTCGACGACCGCGCCGATCGCGCCGTTGCTGTAGGCGGCGGGCGGATCGTGGAAGGCGGTGACGACGAGCTCGGGATGGTCGAGCCGCGCGCGCAGCCCCGGATCGAAGTGCGCGGCCTCGGCGACCTCGCGCAGCGTCAGCACGCGCTCGCCGTCGCGTACGACGTGGCCGTCGCGGAGGTCGAGCGCGGCGACGGGCGCGTCCAGGCGCGCGGCGGCGACGGCGAGGACGCGGCCGCGCAGCTCGCGCGCGGCGAGCGCGAGCGCGCCGCCGGTGACCGTCGCGACGCGGCTGGCGCGCGTGCCTGCGGTGCTGACCGGGACGGCGTGCGTGTCGTCGGCGACGACCTCGACCTGGCCGACCGGGACGCCGAGCTCGGCGGCGACGATCTGCGCGAGCGTCGTCGCGTGCCCCTGGCCCTGGCTCGGCGTGCCGACGGCGGCGAGGACGCCGCCGGTCGGGTCGACCTGGAGGCGGACGGTGTCGTGCGAGGCGAACGACCACTCGGACTGCAGCGCGCCGTCACTGCCCCAGCCGGCGGGCTCGACGTAGGTCGTGACGCCGATCCCGCGGCGCACGCCGGGCCCGGGCGGCGGCGTGTCCGCCTCGCGCAGCAGCGAGACCGCGGTGTCGAGCGACGCGACGTAGCTGCCGCTGTCGTAGACCATCCCGGTCGCCGACCGGTGCGGGAACGCGCGGACGAGGTTGCGCCGCCGCAGCTCGGCGGGATCGAGGCCGAGCTCGCGCGCGGCGCGGTCGATCGCCAGCTCGCGGGCGGTGTGCGGCTGCGTCCAGCCCACCCCGCGGTACGGCGAGATCGGCGCGGTGTTCGTGAGGACCGAGCGCACGTGGGCGGCGACGTGCCCGATCGTGTACGGGCCGGGGAGCAGCCCGGCGCCGACGTACGGCTCGATGAGCGCGCTGGCCGCGTTGAACGAGTACGCGCCCGCGTTGCCGACGAGCGACGCGCGGACGGCCAGCAGCTCGCCGTCGCCGGACACCGCGAGCTCGAGCGCGATGCGCTGGTCCTTGGCGTGCGGCGCCGCGACGAGCTGCTCGCGCCGGCCCTCGACCCAGCGGACCGGCCGGCCGACGGCGCGCGCGGCGAGCACGACCGCGACCTCCTCGGGGGCGGCGGGGATCTTCAGCCCGAACGCGCCGCCCACGTCGGGCGCGATGACGCGGATGCGGTGCTCGTCGAGGCCGGTCGTCTGCGCCAGGCGCCTGCGCAGCAGATGCGGGCCCATCGTCGACGCCCACACGGTGACGCGGCCGTCGGGCGCCGGCTCGGCCAGGCAGCCGCGGCCCTCGAGCGGCGCGGCGGCGTAGCGGTTGCCGTGCAGCGGCTGCTCGACGACGAGGTCGGCGGCCGCGAACGCCCCGTCCGGGTCGCCGTAGCGCTTGTCGCCGGCGTAGAGGACGTTGCCCGGCACGTGGTCGTGCACGAGCGGCGCGCCGGGCGCCTGGGCGGCGTCCGGGTCCAGGACGAACGGCTCGGGCCGCCAGTCGACGACGACCTGCTCGGCGGCGTCCTCGGCGTGCGCGCGGGTGTCGGCGAGCACGATCGCGACCGGCTCGCCGGTGAAGCGCACCCGGCCGGCGGCGATCGCCGGGTGCGGCGTCTTGCGCAGGCCGGGGATCGTGACGCTGTCGAGCAGCGGCTCGTGCGGCAGGTCGGCGGCGGTGAGCACCGCGGCGACGCCCGGGGCGGCCAGCGCCCGGGCGGCGTCGATCCCGGCGATCCGGGCAGCCGGGTGGGGCGAGCGGACGAACACCGCCTCGAGCTGGCCGGGCCGCCGCAGGTCGCCGACGTGGCGTGCCCCGCCGCGGACGAGCCGCTCGTCCTCGAGCCGGCGGATCCGTCGCCCCATGCTCACGTGTGCGGCTCCTGCGGGAGGTCGGGCCGCGCGCTCCACTCCGCCCACGAGCCGTCGTAGACGGCGAGGTCGGCGTAGCCGGCCGCGCGCAGCGCGAGGTACGTCTGGGTCGCGGAGATGCCGCCGCCGCAGTACAGCGCGACGCGGTCGCCCGGCCGGACGCCGGCCTGCTCGGCGAGCGCGCGCAGCTCCTCGACGGGCCGCAGCGCCTTCGTCTCGGGGTCGACGGTCGCCGCCGACGGCAGCCGCCGGGCGCCCGGGATGTGCGCGCCGGCCGCGTCCCACGTCGCGTCGATGCGGCAGTCGAGCAGCACGCGGCCCCCCGCCCGCACGTCGTCGGCGGTCAGGCGCAGCTCGGGCCGCGGCGGGCGCACGGGCCGCGGGCCCGCGGCGGGCGGCGGCGGGTCGCCGGTGGCGACCGGCCCGCCCTCGGCGACCCACCGCGGCCAGCCGCCGTCGAGGACGTGGATCTCGGGCAGGCCGTGGACCTCGCACGCCCACGCCAAGCGCGCCGCCATGAACAGCGCCGCGTCGTCGTAGGCGACGACGAGGTCTCCGGGCCCGACGCCCGCGCGCCCGAGCGCTGCCGCCACCTGCTCGGCGCTGCCGAGCTGGCCGGGCACGGGGTCGTCGGGATCGGAGGTCTCGCGCGCCACGTCCAGGTACGCGGCGCCGGGGATGTGGCCGGCCTCGTACGCGCGGCGGCCCGCGCCGGGGTCGTCGAGCGCGGCGCGCACGTCGACGACCCGCAGCCCGGGCTCGCCCAGCCGGTCGCGCAGCTCGGCGGCGGAGATCATCCGAGGACGTCGTAGTCGAGGACCGCGATGTCGTGGAACGGGAGGATGCGGGCCTCGGGGATCGCCTTGATCCGCTTGATCGAGTCGTAGGTCTCGATCGGGTCGATGTGCATCCCCGTCGGGATCACGTCGTAGGTCCCCTTGGCGAGCACCTCCTCGGGCGGCCAGAAGTTCTCGGCGATCGTGCACATGCCGACGATCACGTGCGGGCCCTTCGCGGTCTGGACGACGACGGACTGGCCGGCGGGCGAGTGGCCGGGGGTGACGATCAGCTCGAGGCCCGGCAGCAGCTCGGTGTCGCCCTCGAGCAGCTCGAGGTCGAGCTGCGCGATCGCCTCGTAGGTCTCCTTCGGCGCGTACGTCGAGGCGAACAGCGGGTGCGCGGGGATCTTCTCCCACTCGGCGCGCTGGACGACGACCCGCGCGCCGGAGCCCGCGAACTTCGGCGTGTTCATCGTGTGGTCCCAGTCCAGGTGCGTCTGGACCACGACGTCGATGTCGGAGAACCCGAGCCCCTGCTCGGCGAGGCGGTCCTCGATCGGCACGACGTCCTCGACGTCGGCGAACCGCTCGCCGGCGAGCATGAGCGGGCCGTCGGACGGCCGCACCTTCGCCGCGTAGTCCGCCGCGCTGCAGCCGGTGTCGACGAGCACGTTGTGCGAGCCGTCCTGGAGGAGCCAGGCGACGTACGGGATGTCGACCTTCTCCCCGAAGTTATGCATGTAGGTGAAGCGGCTCTTCTCGCGCTGGGGGCCGATCGCGACGACCAGCGGCGTGATCTTCCAGTCGGGCACGGGAGGACTCCTAATCTTGACTAAACCTGTCGAGATAGTAGCCTATTCCTATGCGAGCACACAGTACCGCTCGCGTACCCTTCCCTCCGACCCTCCGAGGAACCAGTGCGACCCTCTCGTCACCTCCCGCGCAGATCACTGCTGCTCACCATCGCCATGCTGCTCGTCGCGGCGCTCGCGCTCGGCGCGTGCGGCTCGGACGACGAGGGCAGCGGCGGCTCCGGCTCGGGCTCGAGCGGCGAGTCCGCCTCCAAGGAGCCGATCAAGGTCGGCTCGCTGTTCTCCGTGACCGGGCCGCCCGCCGTCGTCGGCGAGAAGATGCGCAAGGGCCTCGAGCTCGCCATCGACGAGATCAACGCCGAGGGCGGCGTCGCCGGGCGCAAGCTCGAGCTCGTCTTCTACGACCCTGCCGCCGACACGAACAAGGCGATCGACCAGACCCGCCGGCTCATCAGCCGCGACAAGGTCGACGTCGTCGTCGGCGGCGGCAGCCAGTCCGGCATCGCGCTGGCGATGCAGCCGCTGCTCGCCCGCGCCGGGATCCTGTTCATGGCCACGGAGGGCGCGCGCGAGATCGTCCAGCCGGTCGAGGAGCGCAAGACGACGTTCAAGGCGACGTTCAACGACACCGTCGTCCTCCAGCGCATGGCCGAGTACCTCTCCGAGCAGGGCGTGAAGTCGCTCGGCTTCCTGCCCGACACGAGCGGCTTCGGCGAGTCCGCCAAGGCCGAGCTCGAGAAGGTCGCGCCCGAGGCCGGCCTGAAGGTCAGCACGCAGTCGTTCGACCCGACCGCGACCGACCTGACGCCCCAGCTGACGAAGCTGCGCCGCGGCAAGCCGGGCGCGTACGTGGCGTGGACCACCACGCCGGCCGGCACGACGTTCCTCAAGAACGCCCGCCGGCTCGGGATCGACGGCCCGCTCGGCCTCGGCATCGGCTCCGCCGACCCGGCGTTCTACGAGCAGGCCGGCGCCGCCGGCAAGGGCGCGCTGCTCGCCGCGGGCAAGCTGCCGGTCTACGACCTGCTGCCCGACGACGACCCCGCCAAGGAGGTCATCACGAAGTTCGTCGAGGCCTACCAGGACAAGTACGGCGAGCCGGCCAACATCTTCGCCTCGCAGGCCTACGACGGGATGAAGCTCGTCGCGAAGGCGCTCGAGGCGACCGGCGGCGACACGGACGCCGAGAAGCTGGCCGAGGCGCTCGAGAGCCTGGACACGTACCGCGGCGTCAACGGCGAGTTCAACTACACCGCCGAGGACCACTCCGGCCTGGGCACGTCGGACGTCGCGATCGCCGCGTGGGACGGCAAGCGCTTCGTCCCCGCCGACGGCGCGGGCGAGTAGCGACCCAGCGGACGCCGGCGCCATGACCGACCTGCTGCAGCTCACGTTCTCGGGGCTGACCACCGGGGCGGCCTACGCCCTGGTCGCGCTCGCCTTCGCGATCGTGTTCCGCGGCACCCGGGCGATCAACTTCGCCCAGGGCGAGTACGTCATGGTCGCCGGCGTCAGCGCCGGGGCGCTGCATGCGTGGCTCGACCTGCCGCTGGCGGTCGTCGTCGCGGTCGTGATCGTCGTCGGCGCGCTGTGCGGCGTGCTGACCGAGCTGGTCTGCGTGCGCTTCGTGCGCCGCGACGACCCGCACACGGTCACGCTCGCGACGATCGGCCTCGGCGTCGCGATCAAGGCGGTGGCCCTGATCCTCACCGACCGCAAGGCGTACACGCTGCCGGGGTTCTCGGGCGACACGACGCTCCACCTCGGCGGCGCGGCGGTCGACGCGCAGGCGCTGTGGAACTGCCTGCTCGTCGTGCTCGCCGCCGGCGGCCTGGCGGTCTTCCTGCGCGCGGTGCCGCTCGGCGTCGCGCTGCGGGCGAGCGCCGACGACGCCGAGATGGCGGCGGCGAGCGGCTTCTCGCGCCGCGCGGCGGCGGCCTGGTCGTTCGGCATCGCCGGCGCGCTCGCCGCGGCGGCGGGCGCCGGCCTGGCCGCGGTCAGCCCCGTGAACTACGACTTCGGGACGCTGCTCGGCCTGAAGGGCTTCGCGGCAGCGATGCTCGGCGGCCTCGGCTCGATGCCGGGCGCCGTCGTCGGCGGCTTCGCGATCGGGCTGCTCGAGGCGTGGTTCTCCGGCTACGTCTCGTCGGCGTACGCGGACATCGTCGCGTTCGCGGTGCTCCTCGTCGTCCTGTTCAGCCGGCCGACCGGCATCTTCGCGGCGGTGAGGGTGGAGCGTGTCTGAGCGCCGCGCCACCGTCGTCACGCTCGCCGTCGTCGCGGCCGGCCTGCTCGTCGCGCCGTTCGCGTTCAACGGCGACTACGAGCACGGCCTGCTCGTCGGCGTCTGCATCAACCTGCTGCTGCTCACCGGCCTGAACCTCATCGTCGGGGTCGCCGGGCAGATCTCGCTCGCGCAGGCGGGCTTCTACGGCTTCGGCGCGTACACCGCCGGCATCCTCGGCGCGGAGGCGATCGGGCCGGTGTGGCTGTCGGTCCTCGCCGCCCCCGCCGGCGCCGCGCTCGTCGCGCTGCTCGTCGGCGCGCCGTCGCTGCGCCTGCGCGGCCTGTACTTCACGATGGCGAGCCTCGGCGCCGGCGTCGTGCTCTTCCTGCTGTTCGGGCGCGCGGTGTCGCTGACCGGCGGGCCGAACGGGCTGCTCGGCGTGCCCATGCTCGAGATCGGCGGGATCGTGTTCGACACGCCGCTGGCGATGTACTGGCTCGCGGCGCCGCTCGCGTTCGCCGGGCTGGCGTTCGCCGGCTGGCTGGCGGCCTCCCGGTGGGGCCTGGCCGCCCGCGCGGCGGCCGCGTCCGAGCCGGCCGCGGCGGTGGCCGGGGTGCCCGTGTTCCGGATCCGGCTGGCGCTGTTCACGCTGAGCGGCGCGTACGCGGGGATGGCCGGCGCGCTCGAGACGTACGAGAGCGGCTTCGTCAGCCCCGAGCCGTTCGGCTTCTTCGCGGCGGTCACGCTGCTCGTCGTCCTGACGCTGTCGGGCGCCGGGACGCTGCTCGGCCCGGTGGTCGGCGCGCTGCTGCTGTTCGGGCTGGACGAGCTGCTGGCCGAGGCCGACGACATCCGGCCGCTCGTCGTCGGCGTGCTGTTCCTCGTCGCCGTCCAGGCGCTGCCGCAGGGCGTCGTCGGCGCGATCTCCGACCGGCGCCGCGCCCGGCGCGAGCGCCGGCAGGCGCGGCCGGAGACGGCGACCGAGACCGAGACCGAGGCGGTGACGGCATGACGGTCGCGCTCGCGGTGGAGAACGTCGAGAAGGCGTACGGCGGCGTGCAGGTGCTGCGCGGCGTGTCGCTCGAGGTGCGCGCCGGGTCGGTGTGCGCGCTCATCGGGCCGAACGGCGCGGGCAAGTCGACGCTCGCGAACGTCGTCAGCGGCATGACGCTGCCCGACAGCGGCACCGTGCGCCTCGGCGGCGAGGACATCACGGCGCTGCCGGCGTGGAAGCGCGCGGCGCGCGGGCTCGGGCGGACGTTCCAGAACCTCGAGCTGTTCGCCGGCCTGACCGTCCTCGAGAACGTCGTCGTCGGCGGGTACGCGCTCGGCCTCCCGGTCTCCGAGCTGCGCGCCCGCGGCCTCGCGGCGCTCGAGCGGTTCGGGATCGCGTCGCTCGCCGACCGGCGCGTCGAGTCGCTCGCGTTCGGCGAGGCCAAGCTCGTCGAGCCGGCCCGGATGCTCGTCGGCGAGCCGAAGGTCGCGATCCTCGACGAGCCCGCGGCGGGCCTGCCGCCCGACAGCGCCGAGCAGCTCGCCGAGCGGATCGCCGCGCTGTGCCGCGACGGCCTCGGCGTCCTGCTCATCGAGCACAACGTCCCGCTGGTCATGGACCTCGCCGACCGGGTCGTCGTGCTCGAGAGCGGGGCGGTCCTCGCCGACGGGCCGCCCGGCGAGGTGCGCGCCGACCAGCGGGTGATCGACGCCTACCTGGGGGCCGGCGATGCGTGAGCCGCTGCTCGAGGTCCGCGGCCTGCGCGTCTCGCACGGCGCCGTCCAGGTCGTCCACGGCGTCGACCTCGAGGTCGGCGACGGCGAGGTGCTCGCGCTGCTCGGCGCGAACGGCGCCGGCAAGACGACGACGCTGCGCGCGGTGCTCGGCCACCTGCCGGTCGGCGGCGGGACGGTCCGGCTCGGCGGCGCCGACATCACCCGCCGGCGCGCGCACGAGATCGCGCGGGCGGGCGTCGGGCTCGTGCCCGAGGGGCGGCGCGTGTTCCGGTCGCTGACCGTCCGCGAGAACCTCCACATGGGCGCCTACGGGCGCGGTGCCGGCCGGCGTCTGCGCGACCCGGGCGCGATCGCCGGGCCGCTCGAGCTGTTCCCCGAGCTCGAGCGGCTGCTCGACCGCCCCGCCGGCCTACTGTCCGGCGGCGAGCAGCAGATGCTCGCGCTCGGTCGCGCGCTCATGCGCGACCCGAGGCTGCTCGTCCTGGACGAACCGTCGATGGGCCTCGCCCCGAAGATCGTCCAGCGGATCTACGGCGCGCTCGCCGACCTGCGCGAGCGCGGCACGACGATCCTGCTGGCCGAGCAGAACGCGCGCGCGGCGCTGGGGCTCGCCGACCGCGCGGTGCTGCTGAGGACCGGCACGGTCGCGGCCGCCGGGACGGCGGAGGAGCTGCGCGACGACCGCCTCGTGCAGGCGGCGTACCTCGGCGCCTCCTGACGTCCCGTGCCGGCCGCGCCGGCACGGTCGCGATGAGCGGAGAGGGAGGGATTCGAACCCTCGGTAGCGGGGTTACCGCTACAACGGTTTTCGAGACCGCCCCGTTCAACCGCTCCGGCACCCCTCCGGGCCCGTACAACGGGAGCGACGACGCAGGATAGCCGGGAGATCACCCTGCCGAGGCGGCGCAGATCGCCTCCCCGATTCAGCCAGGGTTGAGCAAGTCCTGCGGCCGGTCCGTCATTAGAGTCGCGCGCACCCATGGCTGCAACGGAACGTCCCCGCCTCGTCGAGGTCCCGCGGTGGGACGGCGGCGCGCACGCTCGGGCCCGCCGCGAGGTGGTCGAGACCGCGCGGGCGATGAGCGCGAAGGGGCTCGTCGTGGGCAGCGTCGGGAACGTGAGCGCGCGCGTCGGCGAGGACGTCGCGATCACGCCGACGAGCATGCCGTACGAGACGATGGGCGACGACGACATCGTGATCGTCCGCGCGGACGGCGCGGTCGACGGCGAGCACGCCGCGTCGCGCGAGCTGCCGATGCACCTCGCGATCTACGCGGCGCGGCCGGACGCGGAGGCGGTCGTGCACACGCACTCGGTGCACGCGACCGCCTGGAGCTTCCTCGGCGAGCCGCTCGAGCCCGCGCTCGAGGAGGCCGCGTACTACGACGTCGGGCCGGTCGCGACGTCCGCGCCGGCGCGCGCGGGCTCGCCGGAGCTCGCCGAGCGCGCGGTCGCCGCGCTCGGCGCGTCGCGCGCCGCGCTGCTCGGCCGCCACGGCGTCGTGGCGATCGGCGCGACGCCGGGTGAGGCGCTCACGATCGCCGAGGTCGTCGAGCGACAGGCGCAGGTCGCGTGGCTGCTGCGGTCGGGCGCCCGGCGCTGACCGTCCACGCAAGACCGGGCGCCCGACCCGCTCGCCCACCCGGCCCCGTCCGCCGGGGGCCGGGCGGCCGAGGTCTTCACACGCCGCCGGCCGACGGCACCCGGTGGGCGGCCACGAGCTTGTACTTCTCGGGCTTGCCGGTCGGCGTCTTCGGGATCTCGTCGACGAACTCGACGTACTCGGGGACCATGAATCTCGCCATCCGCGGCCGGCAGAACTCGCGGACCTCCTCCTCGGTGAGGCGCTCGCCCTCCTTGAGGACGATGACGGCCTTCACGTCCTCCTCGGTCAGCTCACTCGGCACGCCGATCGCGACGGCCTCGGCGATCGCCGGGTGCGCGTGCAGGACCTCCTCGATCTCCCACGCGGAGATGTTCTCCCCGCGCCGCCGGATCGCGTCTTTCTTGCGTCCCTCGAAGAACAGGTGGCCCTCCTCGTCCATCCGCCCGAGGTCGCCGGTGTGCAGCCACAGGTTGCGGAACGTCTGGACGGTGGCCTCCGGCATCCCCCAGTAGCCCTGCATCACGACGTCGGCCTCGAGCGGCCGGATGACGATCTCGCCGACCTGCCCGCGCGGGACCTCGTCGTCGTGCTCGTCGAAGATGCGGACCTCGTACGGCGGCTGCGGCTTGCCGCACGACCCGGGCGGCTCGTCGCCGTCCGGGTCCTCCCAGCACGGCATCGCGCCGTCGGTCAGCCCGTACCCGTGGACGAGCCTGAGGTCGAAGCGCCGTTCGAAGTCGCGCCGCCACGCCGGCATCGGCACGCCCCACGCCAGGCGCACCGGGTTGTCGGCGTCGTCCGGCTGCGGATCGCGCTTCCAGAGCATCGTGAGCGTCGCGCCCATGAAGTCGAACACGGTCGCCTCGAACGCGCGGACCTCGTCCCAGAACCGGCTGACGCTGAAGCGCGCCCCGATCGCCGCGCGGGCGCCGAGGATGATCGCCGGCGCGACGGTCAGAAACGCCGCGTCGACGTGGTAGAGCGGGAACGGGCAGTACAGGCAGTCCGACGGCTCGAACCGCAGCCGGCGCGCGATCTCCTCGCCGGTCCGCACGCCGTACCGGTGCGAGAGCATGCACCCCTTCGACGGGCCGGTCGTGCCCGACGTGAACAGGACCGTCGCGAGGTCGGTGTCGCGCACCTCGCGGCGGGGCTCGTCGGCGCGGTCGGAGACGAGCCCCGAGAACGCGTCGACCGTCACGCCCGGGAGCGCCCGGCGGGCGGACGCGACGTCGCCGACGAGCGCGACCGTGCGCAGATGGGCGAGATCGCCGGCGACGGCGGCGAGCGGCTCGACGAACGCGTCCTCGGTCACCATGAGCGGCGCCTCGGTGAGGTTCACCGTGTGGACGAGGCCCGCGCCGCGCGCGCCGTTGTTGATCGCCACCTCGACGGCGCCGAGCTTCTTCAGCGCGTACGAGACCAGCAGGAACTCCAGGCTGTTGCGGAGCATGACGGCGACGCGGTCGCCCGGCCCGACCCCGGCGGAGTCGAGGCCGTGCGCCACCCGGTTGACCTGCTCGTTGAACTCCGCGTAGGTCAGCCGCAGCCCGTCCATGACGAGGAACGGGCGGTCGCCATGCTCGGCCGCCCGCTCGGCGAGCAGCGTCCCCAGATCGGTCCTCAGCGGCATCGCGATCTCAGGGCGTCGTCAGCGCACCGTAGATCTCCGGCCGCCGGTCGCGGAAGAAGCCCCACTCCCGGCGGAGCTTCGCGCTGCGCTCCGTGTCGATCTCGGCGTACACGATCTCGTCGCCGTCGGTCTGCACGCGCGAGACCACCTCGCCGTCCGGCGCGCTGAACAGCGAGCCGCCGTAGAAGTCCATGTCCGACACGGCGGTGCCGCGGTCGCGCCCGACGCGGTTGACGCCGCCGACCCAGAGCAGGTTGGCGATCGCCATCGCCCGCAGCTCGATCTCCCACATGTGCCGCCCGGCAGGCGTCGCCGTCGGGACGAAGATGACGTCCGCACCGTTGAGCGCGAGGCTCCGCGGCCCCTCGGGGAAGTGGCGCTCGTAGCAGATCGTCACGCCGACCTTGATGCCCAGGTCGGTGTCGAACACGGGGTAGCCGAGGTTCCCGGGCCGGAAGTAGAACTTCTCGACCCCCTCGACGCCCTCGAACTTCATGATCGGGATGACGTTCTTGCGGTACAGGCCCGCGACCTCGCCGGAGCGGTCGAGGAACGCCGCCGAGTTGTAGAGCCGGCCGTCCTCGCCGAGCGACCTGCCGATGGATCCCCGCACCGGCGAGTACCTGCCGGTGGCCGGACGCAG
>ERZ777003.3774-NODE-3774-length-13956-cov-13.992015_pt1 | contig 13956 bp, 13 predicted proteins | sample MGYA00374956_ERZ777003 | MGnify/ENA primary metagenome ERZ777003 (study PRJEB29302, sample SAMN06268252) | bioreactor metagenome | isolation source: Joint BioEnergy Institute, California, USA | place: USA:Joint BioEnergy Institute, California, USA | collected... | reverse complement strand
CCTCGACGCCACGGGCACGGAACGCTGCCATGAGTCCGGTCGCCACGGTGGTCTTGCCGACACCCGAGTGCGTCCCCGCCACCACGATCCGAGCCACCATCGCCACGAGTATGGCGCCACAGTCGGGCCGACCGCCGAGCGACAAATGCCCGCTCCACGAGACGGCGGGCTAACGTCGCCCACGTCGAACGGGAACACCGGTGCGAATCCGGGGCTGTCCCGCAACTGTCACCAGGTAGTGACGCTCCAACGAAGAATGACCACGGCCCTCGCAGGCTGGAAGGTCGGAGCCGAGCAGCGATCTGGGAGCCAGGACACCGATCGACGCAACCAAGCGAATATTCCAACGACGCGAGGAGACGTCATGAGATTCACCCGTTCCACGGGCGCGGCTTTGGCCGCGTCCCTGCTCGTCCTGGCTGCGTGCGGCAGCGACGACGATGACGCCGTTGCTACCGGCCCCCGAACTCCGGTCGAGACATCTTCGCCGGAAACCACCGTCGCAGAGCCCGTCCCTACCGCACCGGCCCCGGATACGACGTCGACCACGGCGACCACCCCTCCTGACGAGGACGGAATCGACAACTGCGGCGTCGCCGTCCCAGTCGGTGCGGCACCCGGCCGGATCGTCACCATGAATCAGGGGGCAACCGAAATCGCACTCGCCCTCGGGTTCGGCCAGCAGATGATCGGCACCGCCTACCTCGACGACGAGATCCTGCCCGAACTCGCCGCCGCCTACGACGCGATCCCGGTGATCAGCGACGAATACCCGTCACTCGAGTCGCTGCTCGACCTCGATCCCGACTTCGTCTACGGCTCCTACGCTTCCGCGTTCCGCGACGAAGCAGCTGGCGACCGCGGCGCGCTCGCCGACCTCGACATCGGCACGTACCTGTCTCCGGCAGCGTGCCCGGACTTCCGCGAGAGCGGCAAGCCGCTCACGTTTGACATCGTCTTCCAAGAGTTCCGAGAGATCGCCACGATCTTCGGAGACCCAGACGCCGGAGACGCACTCGTCGCCGAGCACCAAGCGATCATCGACGAGGCATTCTCGGCCGACTTCGAGGACATCACCGTGTTCTGGTGGGATGGTGGCCTCGACGCCCCCACCGTCGGCGCCTGCTGCGGTGCGCCGGGACTCCTCATGAACGCGGTCGGTGTCACCAACATCTTCAGTGACCTCGAGGGCGGCTGGGCCGAAGGAAGCTGGGAGGCCGTACTCGACGCCGACCCCGACGTCATCGTGCTTGCCGACGCCGAATGGGATCTCGCCGCCGACAAACGCGCCCACGCCGAGTCCGACCCCGCACTGTCGGCGCTGACTGCAGTGCAAGAAGGCCGGTTCGTCGTCGTGCCTTTCTCGGCGACCACGCCCGGCGTCCGCAACGCCGCCGCAGTGAACGAGCTCGCGACGGCGATCGCCGCCTTCGGCCTCACGGACTAGAACCGGTGCGCACCGCGCGGTTCACCGCGGTGCTGATCGTGCTCGTCGTGACTGTCGTGGGCTCCGTGCTCACGGCCATCACGATCGGGCCCGCCGACATCTCGGTCCGCACCGTCTGGACGGTGATCGTTGACCATCTCGGCGGCTCGGCGAGCGGCGTGGCCCGCAACCGTGACCACATCGTCTGGGAGCTCCGCCTGCCACGGGTGCTCACCGCCGGGATCGTCGGCGCCTCACTCGGAATCATCGGCGCCGTCATGCAGACCCTCACCCGCAACCCGCTTGCCGACCCGTACCTACTCGGCGTGTCATCGGGAGCGTCGCTCGGCGCAGTGATGGTCCTCGTCGTCGGCATCGGCTCCGGCACCGGCGCACTCTCGATCGGAGCGTTCGTCGGTGCGATCGCCGCGTTCACACTGGTGCTGCTGTTCGGCCGCCGCGGACGTCGTCTGCTGCCGACCCGGATGGTGCTCGCCGGCGTCGCAGTCGGCCAGTTCTTCAGCGCCTGCATGACTGCACTGATCATCTGGGTGGGCAACCCCCACGCCACCCAGAGTGTCACGTTCTGGCTGTCGGGGTCGATGAGCTCAGCCCGCTGGCAATCCGTGGCCATCGGAATCACCGCACTTGCCGGCGTGCTCGCCCTGGCGATCTGGCACGGCCGGGCACTCAACGCGTTCGCGTTCGGCGACGACGCTGCCGCCACCCTCGGGATCGACGTCGACCGGCTGCGCTGGCTGCTCTTCGTCGCCACCGCGTTCCTCACCGGAGTGATGGTGGCGATCAGCGGCGCGATCGGCTTCGTCGGCCTCGTACTGCCACACGCCGTGCGGTTCGTCGTCGGACCCAACCACCACAAAGTGCTGCCCGTGGTCGGACTCGTCGGCGCCACGTTCCTCATCTGGGTAGATGTGCTCGCCCGCACCGCGTTCGCGCCTCGCGAACTCCCCGTCGGCGTGGTGACAGCGTTCGTCGGTGTTCCGGCGTTCATCGTGTTGATGCGACGGGCGGAGATCCGCGGATGACCCTCACCGTCGCCGGCGTCACCTGGACAATCGGCGAGCACACGATCCTCGACCACGTCGACCTCACCGTCCCGACTGGGGAGATGGTTGCACTCATCGGGCCCAACGGGTCAGGCAAGTCGAGCATCCTGCGCTGCATCGCCCGCCTCCAGTCGTTCCAGCACGGCACCGTATGCCTCGACGGTTCCGACCTCGCTGCGCTCCCTCGCCGGGCGCTCGGCCGCCAACTGGCACTCGTCGAACAGCAAGCCGGCACCGACCTCGATGTCACCGTGCTCGACGTCGTGCTGCTCGGACGCACCCCCTATCAGCGGCCGTTGCAGGGCGAGACCGAACAAGATCTTGAACTCGCGATCGCCGCGCTCCGCGACGTCGGGATGCACGACTTCATTGACCGCTCGTGGCACACGCTGTCAGGCGGCGAGCGACAACGCGTGCATCTCGCCCGCGCCATCGTCCAAGAACCAACCATCCTGCTGCTCGACGAACCCACCAACCACCTGGATGCCCACCACCAACTCCAACTCCTCGCGATGGTCCGCGCCGCTGGACTCACCACGCTCGCCGCGATCCACGACCTGAACCTCGCCGCTACCTATTTCGACCGGCTCGCCGTCGTCGACGCCGGTCGCATCCACACCGCCGGCACGATCGACGAGGTCCTCACCACCGAGATGTTGCGCGAGGTGTTTCGCGTCGATGCGACGATCGTCCGGCACACCGACCGTCGCCCGGTCGTCGTGTTCGACGGCCCCATCCTCGATGGCGGCCAGCGATGAGCACGATGCGCCAACGGCGGACCAACGCCACACCCGACGAGAAAGGCAAAGCACGCGCGCTCGCCGCCCTCGGCGGTGTCCCATACCTTCACGCCCTCTACACACTGCGCACCCTCGACCGTCTCGCCGGCCGCATCGACCTCGGCGACCTCGCCGCGGTCCTCGGTGACCGCGACGACCGGCGACCCATCGGCCTTCGGGTTGACAGCACAGGACCTCCACCACCTCGACCGGCTGTTCACCCTCGGCTTCGACATCGGCGACATCGGCACCGTCACGACCGGAGCCACCAACGAGACCCGACTCCTCCTCACCATCGCCATCGACGACATCACGATCCACTACGAGCACATCCTCGGCGGACCCCTGCATCCCGCCGGCACGTGGCAAATCGACACCAGCGAGCTCGCCGACCAACTGACCGCCGAGATCAAACTCGCCAACCCATCACTCGTCGCCCACGCTCACGCGTCAAGCCGCCCGACCATCGTCCCGATCCCCGCCGACACCGACGGCACCTCACTCGCCGCGGGCGCGCTCACCCGCACCACCCCGCTCGTTGCCCACTGGTCGACCGCTCTGCACGACGTCGCCGATCAGCTTCTCGACGCGGTCGAGCCGACCGACCGGATCGTCGTCTACGACCTGCGAGGCACGCGCCGATGGTCGGGGATCGACTCGCCCACCCACCAGACGCTCTGGTACCGACACCCCACTACGTACGCTTCGGCCGATGATTGACCCGACCACTGCGCCGCGGGGGCGACATTGCTGACCGTGCTGCTGGGTGGAGCGCGGTCGGGCAAGAGCGCCCTCGCCGAACGGTGGGGGCACGCGCACGCGACCGATGGCGGTTCGGTCGCGGTGTTGGCGACCGCGGAGATCATCGACGACGAGATGGCCGACCGGATCAAGCAGCATCGTTCGCTGCGCCCCGCCACGTGGGTGACGATCGAGGAACCGCTCGACCTCGCCCGCGCCGTCAAGCTTGCGCCGCCCCATGCGTTTCTGATCATCGACTGCCTCACGACGTGGCTCGGGTGAGCTGAGCCCCTCGTCGTGGTCCAGTTGTTGTGCGACTCTTTCCGAGAGGAGCAACGACGACATGTCCGCCCACAAGCGCCGGCGGCACACGCCGGATCAGATCATCCGCAAGCTTGCCGAGGGCCACAAGCAGCTCGCCTCCGGGAAGGAACTCGATGAGGTGTGCCGGCACCTTGAGATTGCTGAGTCGACCTGGCATCGCTGGCTCGCCCAGTACGGCGGCATGAAGGCCAACGATGCCAAGTGGCTCCGCGAGCTCGAATCAGAGAACGCCCGGTTGAAGAAGTTGCTGGCCGAGGCCGAACTCGACAAGTCGATGCTCCGCGAGATCGCGGAGGGAAACTTCTGCCCCCGAACCGCAAGCGCAGCGCTGTGGCGATGCTGCGTGAACGGTTCGGGGTGTCCGAACGCCGAGCCTGTCGAGTGGTCGGTCAGCACCGCTCCACCCAACGCCTGGAACCGCCGCCGATCAGCGATGACGAGGCGGCGCTGCGTGAGTTCCTGCGGAAGTTCTCGACCGAGCGACCCCGGTGGGGGTGGCGGCGCGCCGCCAAAGCCGCCCGCAAGGCGGGCTGGGCGGTGAACGACAAGCGGGTCCGCAGGCTGTGGCGTGACGAGGGCCTGCGGGTCCCGCAGCGGCGTCGCAAGAAGCGCCTGACCGGGATCGGGGTGCAGGTCGGGGCGATGTGCCCGATCCGACCTGACGTCGTGTGGGCGCTCGATTTCCAGTTCGACACCACCGTCGACGGCAGGACCTTGAAGATGCTCAACGTGATCGACGAGTACACCCGCGAAGGCCTGGCGATCGAGGTCGACCGATCGATCGACGCTGACGGCGTGGTCGCCGTGCTCGACCGGCTCGCCGTCGAACGGAGTCGCCCGCCGGCGTTCCTGCGGATGGACAACGGTCCCGAGTTCGTCGCCCACGCCGTGGCGGACTGGGCCCGCTTCACCGGTACCGACTGCGTGTTCATCGACCCCGGCAGCCCGTGGCAGAACGCCTGGATCGAGAGCTTCCACAGCCACTTCCGCGACGAACTACTCAACGGCTGGCAGTTCGACAGCCTGCTCGAAGCCCGCGTGATCATCGAAGACTGGCGCATCGACTACAACGTCAACCGACCCCACACCGCCCACGGCGACCTGACCCCCGTCGAGTTCGCCGCCAAGTGGACCACCATCAACCAACCCCAAGCCGCATAACAACTGGACCACTCATGGGGTCCCGCTCACGGGAACCTGATGTTCCACGGCGTCGCCGCCGATGTCGACGAGCGCGCCGACGCCGCGCTGGCGGCGATCGCCGCGAGGGTCGGGTCGACCGTCGTGGTGTCCATCGAGGTCGGACTCGGCATCGTCCCCGCCGACCCGGGCACCCGCGAGTACCGCGACGTGCTCGGACGCCTCAACCAGCAGTTCGTCGACGCCGCCGATCAGGCCTACCTGCTGATCGCCGGTCGCGCCCTACGGCTGGACCCCATCGACGCGATGCCCGGCACGCCCGGACCGCCACGCCACGTGGCCCCGCCATGAGCCCAATGGCCGGGCTGGTCGGCGCGCTGCGATTCCTCACACGCGTGCCGTTCCCCGGACCCCACGACATTCCCCACCGGCGCGTGGTGCCCTGGTTCCCACTGGCCGGCGCGATCATCGGCGCAATCGCAGTCGGACTCACCGTGGTCCTGTCACCGACTCTCGCCGCCACGATCGCCGTCGTCGTGGGAGTGATGCTCACCGGGGCGTTCCACGAAGACGGCCTGGCCGACATCGCCGACGCATTCGGCGGCAGGTGGGACCGCGAGCAGCGCTTGACGATCCTGAAGGACTCCCGGCACGGCACCTACGGCGTTGCCGCGCTGTGCTGCTCGATCGTCGTTCGCGTCGCCGCGGCCGCCACGATCGCCGGCGAGCCACACGGCAACGCGGTCGTGCTCGCCGGGTTCGTCGCTGTCCACACGTTGGCGCGTGCCGCCGCGGTCGGTGTGCTCGGCTTCGTCCGCCCGGCCGCGCCCGACGTGCAGGGATTGGGGGTCGCCGCGGGACGCGAGCTTCGACCACTGGTTACCGTTGCCTCGATCGCCGGGGGCGTGCTGCTGGTGGCGATCGCGACGGGATGGTGGGTCGGTCCGTTGGCGATCGCTGCAATGGTCGGTGCGTTGGCAGTCGCGGGGCTCGCGGTGCGCAAGATCGGCGGGGTGGTCGGCGACGTGCTCGGCGCGGCCGAACAGGTCGCCGAGTGCCTCGTGCTGGTCGCCGTCGCCGGCCTCGCCGCACACCACCCGCTCTGGTGGGCGTGACCCGCCGTCGGGTAGGGTCGGCTCGCCCGAACGGGAACGCCGGTGTGAATCCGGGGCTGTCCCGCAACTGTCACCGGGGAGCGACCCCTCACGACGCCACGGCGCGAGCTGGAAGGCGAGGGTGAGCACCGATCCGGGAGCCAGGACACCGAACGGGCGCCGTAACCGAGTTCCACGAGGATGGAGAACAACCGATGACTGCAACGCTGACGCCCGGCTCGGGCGTGGCCCCGATGCACGTTCCCGCGGTCGCCTGGGTGGCCGCCGCCGTCGCAGCCGCCTGGCTGTACCTGATGCTCCAGGAGAACGGGGCGATCCTGACCCACTCCTGGGAGCACCTGCATGAGCTGTTCCACGACGGACGCCACGCCCTCGGCGTGCCGTGCCACTGAGGCGGCCGACATGACCTACACCGACGTAGTGAAGCGCGCCCTCATCGCGGGTCTGATCATGAGTGTCGTGACGGGCGTGTACATGCTGACCGTGGTCGAACCCGTCGTCGACCAGGCGATCGCTCTCGAAGAGGAAATGTCAGCGGCCGAACCGGCCGAGGCAGCCACAGAGGAGGGCCACCACGACGAGCCCCTGTACACGCGCAGCCAGCAGAAGGGTGGCGGGGTCGGTGCGATGGTGCTGTACGCGCTCGCGCTCGGGCTCGTGTTCGGCACCGTGTTCGCCTGGCGTCGCCACCTGTTGCCCGGTGCCGACGACTTTGGCCGGGCCGTGTGGCTGGCGCTGATGGGCTTCGCCGCGTTCGGCCTCGCACCGGCGATCAAGTACCCGGCGAACCCGCCAGCGGTCGGCGACCCGGACACGGTCGGTGAGCGGACGTTGCAGTACGTGAGCCTGATCGTGATCTCGCTCGTGCTGATCGTCGCGTTGTCGCACCTGTCGAAGGTGCTGCGCGCCCGGTTCGACGACCCGACCCGCATCGTCACCGTCGCGGCCGCCGCCGTCGTGCTCTTCGGAGTCGCGTTCATCGCGCTGCCCGGCACCCCAGACTCGATCGACCCGGCAGTACCGGCACGGTTGGTCTGGGACTTCCGGCTCCGTTCGGCAGGTGGTCTGGCGTTGATGTGGATCGGGTTCGGGCTGGTGTTCGGCTGGTTCCTCACCCGCCCGTCGGTCACGACTGGTGAGGACCCGTTCACCGGCGTCGCCGAAAAGCCGCGGCCCGTCGCCTCCGACGCATGACGCCATCTCCGAATGAGCCCATGTCGCCGGTCGCCGCGCTTGCCGCGGTGACCGGCGCGGCCGACTACCTCCGCGTATCGGTGCGCAACTCGACGAGCGGCGACCAGTGGCTACCGACCTCATCGTTGGTCCACGACCCCCAGTTCCTGTATGACACGATGCGGACCGCGATGGATGGGCGCGGCGTCGAGCGCGACGACATCGGAATGTCACTCCTCGTGCAGGGTTACGCATTCCGTATCGCGTCGGTCGCAATCGGCAGCTGGCTCGCCGCCGGCCGCTGCGTCGACGTGTCACCCGACAACGCCTGGGTCCGCTTCGGACGCAACCGCCCGTACGCGGTGTTGCTCGATACGGCGCGCTGGGCGGTCAGCGGCGGCACCGACGACGGTTCGATGGCAAGCCTCCACCGACATCTCGTCGACGACCACCTCGCACCGTTGATCGACACTGCACGCGCCGCCTGCCGCGTTGGGGCTCGGACGCTGTGGTCGAACGTCGCGTCGTCGTGTGCTGAGTCGTTCGGCGTCTTCATGCGCCTCAGCGACCTGCCCGACCACGACCGTTGGCGGTCAGTGCGTCATGCGGTGACAGAGTTCTTCGCGACTGCGCGTCCCGAACTCACCCGTGGCGGGCACGTCGTGCCGATCGGGCCGATATGGGCTTGGCAACGCAACGCCTGCTGCCTCTACTACCAACACGCCGACGGCTCGAAGTGCGGCGACTGTTCGCTGCACAGCGCCCCCGAACGCGACGCACGCTATGAGCGGATCCTGAAGGACGTGATGTCGTGATCCTGTTCGGATCCAACGCCGACACTGAGCTGCTGGCGATGCGCGCTGCAACTGACGCGCTCCCGGCTGAGCTCGGCACAGTCCGCTGGTTCCATCCCGATCGGGTCGGTGGGGTGCCGTCGCTCGACGGGGTGCGGGTCGTGGTGTTGCGGCTGCTCGGCGGCGCCGACGCGTGGGACGGGTTTGCCGAGCTGCGCGCCCGCTGCGCAGCCGACGGTGTGGATTTCGTCGCGCTCGGCGGTGAGGCCCGGCCCGATCCGGACCTGCTCGCTGCGTCAAGCGTCCCGGCCGGTGTCGTCTCCGAAGCCCACCGCTACGTGGTGGCCGGCGGTCCGGCCAACATGGCCAACCTCGTACGGTTTCTCGCCGACACGGTGGCGATGGACGCCGTCGGGTTCGACGCGCCCGCACCGGTCGACGACGTCGGCGTGTGGGACGGCGCCGGCATCGGCGCGCCCGGCGCCGAACGCGATCCGGCGCGTCCACTCGTCGCCGTCGTGTTCTACCGCGCCCACCTCGTCGCCGGGAACACCACCTCGATCGCCGACCTGTGCGCGGCGATCGAGACTGCCGGCGGCGACGCGGTGGCGATCTGGACGTACTCGTTGCGGCGCGACGACGCCGGCAACGTGCGTGCGCTCGGCCTGTGCGCCGAACTCGGCGTCGAATCGATCGTCACGTCGACGCTCGCCGCCGGTGAGGCGGTCGCCGACGGTGACGGTTGGGAGGTGCCGGGCATCGACGCGCTCGGCGTGCCTGTGATCCAGGCGCCGTCGTCGGGCAGGTCGCGCGCCGAGTGGCTCGCCGACGACGCGGGCCTCACGCCGCTCGACGTGGCGTCCGGTGTGGCCATCCCCGAGTTCGACGGGCGTGTAATCGGACCGACGTTTGCGTTCCGCGAGACGGTCGACGACGACGGCGTCCCCGGTTCGGAGATCGTCGTCACCCGTGCCGACCCCGAGCGGGCGGAACGGCTCGCCCGCCTCGCCGTGCGCATCGCCCGCCTCGGCCGCGTCCCCACACCGCAGCGGCGCGTCGCCGTCGTGCTGTCGGCGTACCCGACCAAACGGGCCCGGCTCGGTAACGCGGTCGGTCTCGACACGCCGGCCTCCGCGGTGCGTCTGCTGGAGCGGATGCGCGCCGACGGTTACGTGGTCAGGCGGGTGCCGGCCGACGGCGACTCGCTGATGGCCGAGCTGGCGGCCGGGTTCACCTACGACCAGCCCCGCCTCACCGCCGCTCAGGTCGCGGTGGCCGCCGGCTCGCTGCCGACTGCTGCCTACGAGCAGTGGTACGCCCAGCTCCCGACCTCTGTACACGACGAACTCGAACCGTTGTGGGGCCCGGCACCAGGCGACGTGTACGTGACCGACGGTGCGTTCCATTTCCCCGGTCTCGACCTCGGCAACGTACTGGTGACGATCCAGCCGCCCCGCGGCTTCGGCGCCGACCCGATCGCCACCTACCACGCCCCCGACATGCCACCGCCGCACCACTACATGGCCTTCTACCGGTGGCTGGCCACTCCAGCCGCGGACGGCGGGTGGGGCGCCGACGCGATCGTGCACCTCGGCAAACACGGCACCGTCGAGTGGCTGCCCGGCAAGGCGCTCGCCCCGTCGGCGGGCTGCTATCCAGACGCGGCGGTCGCCGACGTGCCGTTCTTCTACCCGTTCGTCGTCAACGACCCAGGTGAGGGCACCCAGGCGAAGCGCCGTACCCACTCGGTGATCGTCGACCACCTGCCGCCGCCGCTCACCCGCGCCGACACCTACGACGACCTCGCCCGCCTGGAACAACTCCTCGACGCGCTCGCCAACGCCGAAGCGATGGACCCTGCCAAGGTGCCCGAGCTGCGCGATCAGGTGTGGGAACTGCTCGTCGCCGCAGAGATCCACCGCGACCTCGATCTGGGCGACACCGCACCCGACGAGGACCGCTTCGGCGACATCGTGCGCGAGGTCGATGGCTACCTGTGCGCGCTCAAGGACGCCCAGATACGTGGCGGCCTGCACACGCTCGGCGAGGTGCCCGCCGGCGAGCAGCTCATCGACATCGTGCTCGCCGTCACCCGCCTCCCACAGGCCGACGTTCCCGCCCTACGCGCAACCGTCGCCGACGAGCTCGGCGTCGACCTCGCGGACGCCGACCGCGTGACGATCGACCGGATCGAAGCGCGCGCCCGCGAGCACGTCGAGGCACTCGCCGCGACCGGCTGGGATGCGACCTCGACTCACGACCCGACGTTGCGGTGGGTGGCCCAGACACTGATCCCCGCGCTCGAACGGACCACCGACGAAGTCGACAACCTGATGGGCGGCCTCGCCGGCCAGCACGTGCCCGCCGGACCAAGCGGAGCGCCCACCCGCGGCGCTGCCAACGTGCTGCCGACCGGACGCAACTTCTACTCGGTCGACCCCAAATCGATCCCGTCACCCCTCGCCTGGCAAGTCGGCAGCGCGCTCGCCGACCGTCTCGTCGAGCGCCACCTCGACGAGACCGGCGAGTACCCCACCACGGTCGGGCTCGTGCTGTGGGGCACCGCGGCGATGCGCACCGGCGGCGACGACGCCGCCGAGGCGCTCGCCCTGCTCGGCGTGCGACCGCGCTGGGACGACCAGACCCGCCGAGTGATCGGCCTCGAGGCGATCCCGCTCGACGAGCTGGGCCGCCCCCGGATCGACGTGACGCTACGCATCTCCGGATTCTTCCGCGACGCCTTCCCGCACGTGATCGCCCTGCTCGACGACGCCGTCGCCCTCGTCGGATCGCTCGACGAAGACCCGGCGTCGAACCCAGTCCGTGCTGCCGGAGCCGACGACGCCCGGCTGTGGGGACCACCGCCTGGCGGCTACGGCTCGGGCATCCTGCCGATCCTCGAACAAGGATCGTGGCGCACCCAGGCCGACCTCGCCGACGTGTACCTCGCCTGGTCGGGCTTCGCCTACGGCCGCCACCGCCACGGCGACGCCGACCCCGCCGCGATGCGCCGCCGGTTCGCTGCCATCGAGGTCGCCGTGAAGAACCAGGACAACCGCGAACACGACATCTTCGACTCCGACGACTACCTCCAAGACCACGGCGGCATGGTCGCCGCCGTGCGCGCCCTCACCGGCAACGCACCCAAAGCATGGTTCGGCGACTCCGCCAACCCAGCCGACCCCAAAGTGCGATCGCTGCGCGAGGAGGCGGCCCGCGTCGTGCGCAGCCGGGTGCTCAACCCAAAGTGGATCGCCGCCATGCAACAACACGGCTACAAGGGCGCGTTCGAGCTCGCCGCGACCGTCGACTACCTCTTCGGATACGACGCGACCGCGGAGGTGGTCGAGGACTGGATGTACGAACGGGTCACCGACGCCTACGTCGGCGACGCCGACATGCGCGAGTTCTTCCAGCGCTCGAACCCATGGGCGCTGCGCTCGATCGCCGAACGGCTACTGGAAGCCGACCAGCGCGGCATGTGGAACGCCAGCGACGCCGCCCGGACCACACTCGCCGATGCGGTGCTTGAAGCAGAAGGCTGGGAAGAGGCCCGATGACGGTGCCCGCGGCGCGCTCGTTCCCGTTCGACGCGGTCGTCGGTCACGACGACGCCAAGCTCGCGCTACGCCTCGCCGCACTCGATCCCCTGATCGGCGGGGTCCTCCTCCGTGGCCACAAGGGATCAGCCAAGACGACACTGGCTCGCGGGCTCGCCGAGCTGCTCGACGGCGCGCCGTTCGTCGAACTGCCCCTTGGCGCCACCGAGGATCGCGTCGTCGGGAGCCTCGACACGAGGGCTGCCCTGTCGGGCGGCGAGATCGAGTTCCACCCCGGCCTACTCGCCGCGGCCGACGGCGGTGTGCTGTACGTCGACGAGATCAACCTGCTCGCCGATCATCTGGTCGACGTGCTGCTCGACGTCGCCATATCGGGACGCAACGTGGTCGAGCGCGACGGCGTGTCGCACCACCACGACGCCCGGTTCGTGCTCGTCGGCTCGATGAACCCCGAAGAAGGCGAACTACGCCCGCAGCTTCTCGACCGGTTCGGTCTGTGCGTCACGGTCGAGACGACCACCGACCTCACCGCCCGCGCCGAGGCCGTCCGCCGCCGCCTGGCATTCGACCGCGGGGAACCGTTCGCCAGCACGGGCGCGCGACGGGCCGAATTGACGGTAGCCGACGAGGCCACGATCGACGACGCGGTGATCGAGGCCGCCAACCGACTCGCCGTCGCCGTCAACGCCGAAGGACTGCGCGCCGACCTCACCCTCTGCCGCGCCGCGGCCGCGCACGCCCGCCTCGACGGGCGGAATCAGACGACCGTCGACGACATCGCCAGAATCGCCCCGCTCGTGCTCGCCCACCGCAGCCGCCGCGGCCCGTTCGACCCGCCGGTCCTCCCACCCGAGGCGATCGAACAGGCACTCCACGACGCACTCAGCGAACCCAACCAGCCTGACCACAGCGACGACGACGGCCAGCCCGACGCCGACGAGCCGGGGACCGACGACCCGTCGGACCGGCGCCCCGGCGACGGCAACGCCCCACCACGACCGCTGACGATCGGCGACCCTCGCCGGCCGCCCACCGCACCTCGGCCACGCCCGATACCGTCGCCACGCGGACGAGTCATCGGCGACGTCCCCGCCGGACCGAGCGACGCCATCGCCGTCGTCCCCACGGCGCGACGCATCGCCGAGTCCGGTCGCGCCGGAACCGACGTGGCCCGCGCCGCCGTCCGCGTCGCCCACCAGCGCCGCACGATCGTGCTGTGCGTCGACCTCAGCGGCTCGATGGGCGCGACCGAACGCGCCGAAGCCGCGTCTGGCACTGTGCTCGGCCTGCTCGCCTCCGCCTACGAACGCCGTGAACGGGTCGCGCTCGTGACCTTCGCCGGCACCGACGCGGACGTCGTGCTCACCCCGACATCGAGCATCGAAGTCGCCCGCCACCGCCTCGACCATCTCCACACCGGAGGCGAGACCCCACTCGCCGCCGGACTCGCGACCGCACTCGACGTCGCCCGCCGCGCCCGTACCGCCGGCGACGACGTGCTGCTCGTCGTGCTGACCGACGGCCGTGCCACCGGCACCCCGGATGCCCTCGACGCGGCGATCGACGCCGCCGTAGCGATCGGCACCGCCGACCTACCGGCCATCGTGCTCGACTGCGAATCAGGACCAACCCGCCTCGGCCTCGCCCAACAGCTCGCCGACGCCATGCGCGCCCGTCACATCAACGTCGACGACCTCACGGCCACCACCATCCTCGGACAGCTGCACGCTCCTGGTGGGTACTGATTTTCTGGCAGCTGCACCTTTCTCACCGGGCGACGTGACGATGCGGCCAGGTCGAGCCCGGCAACAAACACGGCCTTGTTCGGACAGTTGGG